>Ga0157380_10000563_pt1 | contig 22799 bp, 20 predicted proteins | sample S35metaG_FD_119757 | JGI IMG/M metagenome (GOLD analysis project Ga0157380, IMG submission 119757) | Switchgrass rhizosphere microbial communities from Kellogg Biological Station, Michigan, USA - S3-5 metaG | ecosystem: Host-associated > Plants > Roots > Rhizosphere > Soil | place: USA...
AGCGGGCTGGTGACGACTTAACACCGTCGGAATACGATCACCGTTGGGTCCTGGTTGACAGGCCGATGGTTATCGTCGGCGGCGAACTTACTTTGGAGAATACGGATTTGACCTGGAGCTCAGCTGCGAAGTTCTACGAGGCGCCGTTTCAGATGAAATCAAATGGCGGTACGCTTGTGATCGATGATTTCGGCCGCCAACGAGTCCCGCCACAGGATCTCTTGAATCGTTGGATCGTGCCGCTCGAGCGACGCGTCGACTACCTCGCGTTGCATACCGGCAAGAAGATCGAAGTGCCGTTTGAGCAGTTAGTAGTCTTCTCCACGAATCTTGATGAGAACGATCTTACTGACCAGGCGTTCCTGCGCCGCATGGGCTATCGAGCTCGCGTCGAGCCGCCGACTGCTGCAGCCTACAGTGAGATCTTTGAACGCACCGCCAAAGTCCGTGGCATCGAATGTGAAAAGTCAGTACTCGACCATGTTCTGAGTAAGTATCGACGAGAGAACCGCCAAATGAAGGGTTGTGAGCCTCGGGACATACTCGATCGGGCTACCGATCTCTGCGTATTTGAAGGCCGGCCGCTAGTGTTGAGTAATGAGATTGTCGATACGGCCTGGCGTAACTACTTCGGTACGTCACACACCTTCGCCCACGCCGAAGTCCACAAGATGAAGAACGAGATAGCGCTGGCGGATCCACTTGAGCTGTGAAAGCCAGGGCAGATGAAACTAAGAGGCAGATGAAACTAAGACGAGTAATTTGGGGAGGAGTACTGTTGTCACTGTTGTTATCAGTGACTGCGAATGCCTCTTCGCGCCATGGCAGAAAAAAGAGCTCCAGAAAATCAACCAATAAAGTTGATCTTGGACCCAAAGAGGAGCCTCTCAAGCCAAATGAGGTTCTGGCCAAACTTAACGATGGAACTTCTCTTCGTTTGCTGGACGCTCGCGAGACCGAGCAGGGAATTTGGTATCAAAGAGGCGGCGTGACCTACTTGCTCGAGCGTGCCCGCATCAAAACGGTTGAGCGCTCCAGTCCCGCAAAGCCCGATGAAGATGCTGAGGTCAGTTCCGAACCTCCCGTGCGAGCTTCCGGAACCACTCCCGTCTGGATCTATCTTGTCGGCGGTGCCAAGATGGAAGTCGACAGCGCCAATGAGTCTGCCGCGGGCGTTTGGTTTACCCGCGGGCCGATGAACATTTTCATTGAACGCAGCCGAATCGAGAAGATCGAGCGCGAAGACCCGGAAACGATCGCGAAATCGAACTCTTCTTCTAAAGAGCGGCGCTGGACGACGGGAAATGGAAAAATCGATGCTTTGATCAAGCAAAATGGGGCAAAACACGGCGTCGACCCCTACTTGATCTTTTGCGTTATGGAGCAGGAATCACACTTTAATGCTCGGGTAGTTTCGCCAAAGGGCGCTCGCGGCTTAATGCAGCTAATGCCGGGAACGGGAGCTCGCTTTGGAGTACGCAATGCGTTCAATCCTGGCGAGAACATTGCCGGCGGCACCCGGTACTTGAAACAACTTATGAATCAGTTCAATGGTCGAGTTGATCTGGTGTTGGCAAGCTACAACGCGGGAGAAGGTGCGGTGCTTAAGTTTGGACATAAGGTGCCGCCTTATCGAGAGACGCGCGACTATGTCCGGAAGATTAGTTACAAGTATCATGGACCCAGGAAAGCGGAGGCGAATCATACAGAGCCGAAGTCGAAGCGGTCCGCTACAAGATGATTGAGCTTGACCCCATGAAACGACATCTCATAAAACTCATGGTCTGCATCGCGCTGGCATTCAGCTCAGCATTTGCTCAAAACACCGAACCACTTACAAATGCGGCCGTAATCAAGTTAGTCCGCGCGGGCTTCAAAGAGAAGACCGTGATTGCCATCATCCGCTCGCGGCCAAACACATTCGATCTGACAGCGGATCGTCTCATCGAGCTGAAGCGAAACAATGTTAGTGAGAATGTGATTCTCGCAATGCTGTCCCAGGGCGGAGTGGAGTTATCTTCGGCCGATGATATCAGCGACGATGTTTTCTTCAACGATGGTCCGATTACTTCGAAGCGAGGTTCTCCCGGAAGCAAAGATGAGGGTACTTCGATATTCGGCTCAGGCGGCTCTTCAAGAAGCCAGACTAAGGGACGCGGAATGAGTGGCGCCAATGATGGCCAGACAGAGACGACGGGTTCCGCCACGGTGCGGATTCTTCGGCCACCAGTTGAGGACGGCTCTGCACCGGTGCGCCTGGAAAAGACGCCCACGCTCACGAATGAATCGGTCATCCAACTCGTGGAGGCAGGATTCTCAGAAGGAACCATCATCAAGCGAATCGAGAAATCTCCCGTCGAGTTTGATCTCTCTCCTACGAAGCTCACCGAACTGCGGAAGAAACGGGTGACTGAACCTGTGATCACAGCGATGACGGTCGCGATGGGTGAAACGCCCGCCTCGCCGGGTAGCTCTCGAGAGAAATCCCAGGAGAATTAGCGCGATGGCATTGCGGCGCAATCTCCGGATTCTCGCAATCTGTTTTCAGATTACTTTGTGCGGAGGGCTCGCTGGCGCGCAAAAGCCGTTTCCTACGCCGCCGCCGCCTCCGATTCTCAAGCCTCGACCTGCACCTTCACCACAAAACATTGATCCCAACGACATCGTCAAGGTAGACACCGCAGAGGTCTTGCTACCTGTCACCGTCCGTGATGGAAATGGAAGGTTAGTCGAGGGGCTAACGAAAAATGACTTTCGAGTCTTCGAAGAAAACGTCGAGCAACCCTTAAGCGAATTGAGTTTGCGTCAAGTGTCCGTGGATGTGGTGCTGATGGTTGATACCTCATCATCGGTTGCAAGCAACCTCGATGACTTTCGTAGTGCAGCGGATGGTTTTGCTCGTGCGCTTGATTTGCAAGACCGCGTTAGCTTGATTCAATTCGACGACAGGGTTCAGCTGCTGCAGGATTGGACTACCAGCCGAGTTCAGTTTCGTCGTTCATTAGCGAGAGTGGCGCCTGGGATGTTCACGCGATTCAATGATGCGATCGTTCTCACCGCGAATGAGCAATTTCAAAGAAGCAGCGCCCGTCGCGCCATCATTATTCTCACCGACGGGATCGATAGCGGCAGAGGGACAAGCTTTGAAGCCGCGCTGAAGGCAGCACTCGGAGCTCAAGCCGCAATCTATGTCATCAGTAATATCGAAATCGAACGAGCCGGGAAGCGTGCTCAACTAAACGCATTATCGGCCGGAACGGAATCAGCCTTGCGATTCAATCAACTTCGAATTGATGACCTGCGCATGGGCTTGGAAGCCCTGGACGCCAGTGAAAGAAATCTCGAGGACTTAACCGCCGCCACGGGTGGCCGGCTCTATAAGCCGCAGTCCTTTAATGACCTCGCGCAAACCTATGCCGAAGTAGCCAGTGAGCTGCGCCATCAGTACGCTGTTTATTACTCGCCGGTTAATCGAAAGCGAGACGGAAATTTCCGGCGCGTTCGAGTTCAAACTACCAATCCCGCCTTCAAAGTCTCGACTCGCGCAGGCTACTTCGCCCCGAAATAATTCGAGGCCAGAATGACACGCAGTACACCATTCTTCACTTCCGTGGGCTCTCACGACACAAGTGAGGTCGTTCAAGAAATCTGTAAAGAGAGCTGCAATTCGTATCTAACTCGTAATATTCCTTCAGTTAGCTCAGTCTAACTCCCTCCGGCATGGTCATTGCCAAGGTAGTCTTGGAATTCTGTGGGCGCGTTGTGCGAACTTTCATTTTGAGCCCCGGTCTTTATTCCATAATCAAACCCAAAAAGAGGCAAAGAGATGCGACCTATCAAACATGCGGAGCGAGGACTGACCAAAGTAGCCGGCGCCGTTTTTGATGCTATTCAAGTAATAAATAAACACAAACCAAACCCGTCATTTACTCCCAAGTGGTCAGACAAGCCGCTGCTGAAATCGTGGCAGAAGACGAAGCCGACCCTCGGCTGGCCGCGAACTACTGACTCTCTTTGTCCCAACTGCGTCATTGAAGCCCGCGAGTCCATTATTTCCGGTAAACAAGACGTCGCAGTTCTTATTAATGAGAAGGTTGGCGAAATCAAGGCCCAGATCATCGAGCGCGATGGCGAGATCTGGATGGTTAAGGACTGTCCAGTCCACGGTCACTTCGAAGACATGATGGCTATCGATTCGAAGTTTCTGACTCACATCGAGAACATGTTTCCGGGACGAGATATCCAGGCGCACAACGATGAGAAACTCCACAATCACGGCACAAGCACTATTAAGTACGGCCGTGGTGCGGTGTTGACCGTAGACCTTACTAATCGCTGCAACATGATGTGCGACCCCTGCTTCATGGACGCCAACCAGGTTGGCTTTGTTCATGAGCTGAGCATGGATGAGATTAAGGAGATTTTGGACAACGCCATCTCGATTAAGCCGCGCCGGCAAATGTCGGTTCAGTTTTCGGGCGGCGAGCCAACGATTTCTCCGTACTTCATTGAAGCCATCAAATATTCGCGCAAGGTTGGCTATAACAGTGTGCAAGCTGCCACCAATGGCATTGAATTCGCGAAGAGCAAAGAATTCTGTCGCGAAGCCGCTGAAGCTGGTTTGCGTTACGTTTACTTCCAGTTCGATGGTGTTGGTAACGACGCCAACAGCCACCGGCAGGTCGGCAACCTCTTTGATGTGAAGCTGCGCGCGATTAATAACCTGCACGAAGCCGGCGTCGAGATCGTGTTGGTTACCACGCTCGTTAATGGCATCAACAACGATCAGGTTGGCTCGATCATTCGTTTTGCGCTCGATAACCCCAAGAAGATTGCGTTCCTTTCGTTCCAGCCGGTTTCGTTTACCGGTCGTGACGAAGAAATCACCGCGCAGCGAAGGCTGCAGCAGCGCTACACGCTGTCGCACCTCGCGCACGACGTGAAGAACCAGGTTGGCATTACCGAGCCAACTCGAGACTGGTTTCCACTCTCATTGATGGGTGCTTTCGCGGACTTTGCTGATTTGGTGCACGGTCCTGATGCTGATTGGGGACAAGTATCCTGCGGCTGTCACCCGAACTGCGGTGTCGGCACGGCGGTGATGGTCGACAAAGAGACCAAAGAAATGCGACCGGTTCCCGAGTTTCTGAGTATTCCCGGACTCGTTAAGGACATGCGCAAGATCACGGACGCAGCTCGCGGCAAGTGGACTTCGAACATGATGATGGGGCTGGCACTCTTGAAGCACTACAATCCCTACAAGTCGCCTACGCACTTCACGCTTTACGAGCTTTTCAAGAAGTTCGATAAGTCTTTCGGGTTGACCGGCAAGAACTACGGCAAGGTCAGCGGTGATCGAACGAAAGATGACATCGCGATACGTCGTGCGGATCGATGGAACTTCCTGTTCATCGCCGGCATGTGGTTCCAGGACTTGTTCAACTATGATTTCCGCCGCACCGAAATGTGCATCATTCCTTACGGAACTCAGGAAGGCGAGATTTCATTCTGCGCTTACAACACGGGTATCGGCTGGCGCAATATCATTGAAAACATGCACCAGAACGCGACCGTGGCGAAGTGGTATGAAGAGCATGGGCGACATGAGATCTTCGCTGGTGGCAAGGAAGTCGATCTTAGCGATAAGACACACAACCTGATTCTGAATGAGGTTGACCTGGCGCGGCCGAATAAGCCTGAGATGGAAGGTCCTAAGACGGCTCATGAAGAGGCTGTGATGATGCGTAAGCTGTATCAGGAAATGGTGTTGACGAAACAATCAATTACCAAAGAAGCTGATAAGCCTGTGCAGATCAAGGGTCTTGGCCGTAAATCCGTCGAGGTGGTTGAAGTAGCGGAGACGGTTGGCGTCTAGGAAGTCTCCGAACGGACTGCACGAATCTGTTAGTAGGGAACCCCGCGAACAGGGCTTCCGAGTTCGCGGGGTTTACTGTGGTAACAGGCGTTTAGAGTTCAAACTTTAGTTTGTTTCGTTGCAGCTAGGCACTGGCAACTTGACCATTTGCCGTTTTGACGTGTTAAATAGGCGGTTGGCTTGAACAGCATATTCTTACTTAGGAGAGTTGGCGGACAGAATGGCGATAGTTACCATAAATCCCGGTGAATCAATTGAGAGTGCTTTGCGTCGTTTCAAACGCAAGGTTATGACGGAAGAGATTATCAAAGACGCTAAGAAGCACGCGTTTTTCATCCCTCCTGGTCAAAAGGCCAAGCTCAAGTCTGCTTTGGCTCGTAAACGCAATAAGAAGAAGAGTCGCATGCGCAGTCCTCGCCCGGCACGCGATTAGTTGGTTCAGCTCCCCTCTTCTCTCACTTGCTGTCTACAAAGTTTGATTTGAAGAGAAGTGGACGCTCGTGAAGAAGGCGTCCACACAGCGAGATCGTGTGGAGCAGTGGGGGAGCGAATTCTGGAAACGAGATTCGAAAGCGAAGTGTTTGTCCGATGACGCGCATCCTGCTTACCAACGATGACGGTATCCACTCGAATGGACTCATCAAGCTTGAACAGGCGCTGAAAGAAGTCGGCGATGTGTTTGTCGTTGCTCCGGCGTCGGAAATGAGCGGGGCTTCGCACAGCCTGACTCTCGCTCGGCCATTGCGGATCCGGCAGATCGACGACCGGCATTGGACTGTAGATGGAACTCCCACAGATTGCGTGACCCTCGCGCTCAACAAGATCCTTTCCGCGGAACAACTACCTGACATTTGCACCTCCGGAATCAATCACGGAGGAAATCTGGGCGATGATGCCACCTATTCCGGGACCGTCGCAGGAGCTCTTGAAGCCACGATTCTTGGTGTACCAGGATTGGCTTTTAGTCTTGTTGCTCGAGAGAACTTCGATTTCACCGAGGCTGCGAAGTTTGCGGTTGTAGCAGTGCGCAAGGTACTTTCCGAGCGACTTCCGGAAGGCACGCTTCTGAATATCAACGTCCCTGTAGGCGAAGTAAAAGGCGCAATGGTTACCCGGCAAGGCATGAAGAACGCGCGGCCGGTGATTTCAGAGCACATCGATCCTCGCGGTAAGCCCTACTTCTGGATCGGGGAAGAGTATTTCAACTCGAATGCGGAGGGTGGCACTGACTACAACGCAATAGAGCGTGGCTACATTTCCGTGACGCCCTTGCGCAGTGATATGACTGATCATCAAGCGCTCGCTGCGATTGATTCCTGGAACTACATCAACGCACCTGAAGTTCTGCAAAAGAGCTGAGTTCAAAGAGAACGGTGCCGCTAACCACTTCAAAGCTCTCCGATCTAAGTCAGGAATACGCCATCCCGCGTGAGCGGATGGTCGCCCGGCTTAAGGATCATTATCAAATTCGCGATCAACGCGTGCTGGCCGCGATGCGCGCGGTGCCGCGTCACTTCTTTGTTCCAGAGGCGTTGCGCGGTCGAGCGTATGGCGATCATGCGTTGCCGATAAGCGCCAATCAAACTATTTCGCAGCCCTTCATCGTGGCGCGAATGACCGAGCTGCTCGAGCTCAATGACAACAGTCGGGTGCTCGAGATCGGCGCCGGGTCTGGATATCAAACCGCAGTGTTGGCACAGGTGGCGGCGCAAGTATTCTCTATTGAGCGCATCGGTGACCTGGCTCGGGAAGCGCAATCCAGAATTCGTCAGTTAGGGATTTACAACGCTACTGTGAAGTGCTTCGACGGAACGCTGGGATGGTCGGCACACGCACCTTATGACGGGATTCTGGTTGCAGCTGGTGGACCAACCGTTCCTGAGCCGCTGGTAGCGCAGTTGAAGGTGGGTGGCAAATTAGTCGTGCCTGTCGGTCCTGCTCGCGAGTCTCAGCAGCTCATCCGTGTAATCAAGACCGAAACCGGACGCCGACAGGAAGACCATGGACCGTGCGCGTTTGTGCCTCTAATCGGTGAGCATGGCTGGAAAGAGGGTCTTTGATCTTTGGCCTGGGGTCTTTGAGTTTGAGTGTCATCGGAGATGAATTGCTCAATAAGGGTAAAACTGGCGTTATCCGAACACCACAAAGAAACATCACCACATATAACGAAGACCAAAAACCCCAGGACCAAAGACCGTATTTAGATAAATGATCGCAAAGATAATCGAATTCTTATCGGGAATAATCGTGGCGGTAATTTCCGCCATGGGTTATTCAGGCGTGGTGCTCTTGATGGCCATCGAGTCAGCCTGTGTTCCTCTGCCGTCTGAAATCATCATGCCGTTTGCAGGCTACCTGGTTTCACGAGGCGAGATGAACATCTGGCTGGTTGGCGTTGCCGGCGCTGTCGGCTGCGTGCTTGGATCCCTCGTGGCTTACTGGGTCGGAATGTACGGCGGCCGCCCACTCATCGAGAAGTACGGACGCTATGTGCTGATCTCTCGTCAGGATTTAGCCCTGGCTGATCGTTGGTTCAGTCGTTACGGTGAACTCATAATCTTCACGAGCCGTCTGCTGCCGGCCATTCGCACCTTCATTGCTTTTCCTGCAGGTGTCGCCCGGATGAATTTGACCCGGTTCGTTCTTTACACCTTTGCTGGTTCGTTGCCATGGTGTTTAGGGCTGGCGTGGGTGGGCCAAAAATTGGGCGAACAGTGGAACAAAGACGAACGGCTGAAGACACTTTTCCACAGGTTTGATTTCGTCATCGGCATCATCGCATTGTTGGCTGTCATCTGGTGGGTGCGACGACATTTGAAACACCTGAAGGAAGATCGCGAGCACGCGGCAGCCACGAAATGAGAGAATCCTCGTGGCTTTCACTCGGGATTGGAACTCAAAAAGCAATTCTCGGTAAACGCACAATATGATAGGATGTCGCTCCGCCAGGGGTCCGATAACTTAACCATAAAGAGAGAGAGTATAGATGTCCCGTAGTTCGATAATGCCCCAAAGCCGCTACAAGCGAGAGCAAGCAGCCATTTCCCGGCGCACACTTTATCCGGTTACGCTTTTCTATACGACCATCGCAACCGTCTTGCTGGTTATTGGCTTGCGCTCGACTCATCCGCTGAGATCAATCGCGTTTTATCTTCTCGGCATCCCCGTCTGGACGATGGTCGAGTACTCCTCGCATCGTTGGGTCTTTCATCGTCATTGGAAGATGTCTAAGCGAAAATACAAAAAGTATTTCACTTATCTTTCCAATAAGTATCTCGATCCGACGCACTTTGGACATCACGAAAAGCCCTTCGATGGCATGATGATTAATGGCAAGGTCCGCGATCTGTTGCCAATCTTCGTCGTAGCTTTGCCTGTCAGTCTGCTCTTTCCTTACTACTCAGCGCCGCTGCTTCTCGCGGGCGTGGTTCAAAGTTATGTGCTTGAAGAGTGGGCGCATCACTGCATGCACTTTTACAACTTCAAGAATTCCTACTTCCGTCACATCAAGAAGTATCACCTTTACCATCACACCACTAAAGGCATGCATCGTGGCTACGGCATCACGAGTGCTCTTTGGGATGTTGTCCTGCGCAGCAGGTGGCCAGTCGAGGTGCGACAGCAACTCTTTGGACCTAAGAATGCTCAAGTCAGTTCAGGTCAAGCTCAGTCTGAACAGAACGCCTGACGATCTTCATCGTCCCCAAAATTTTAAGATTCGAGGTCACCTTCAATGATGATCGGTGCGCAGATCTTTCTGACGGCGGCATTGATGTGTTCGCTATCGGAGCTCTCCAGCCATTGGGTGAATGTCGCCTCTCCAGCCGGCGGTCGCGTGGGCGTCGCGGTGCTGATCGTCGAAACCGGTGACTATGGCCGGATGAACGACGATGAGCATTTCCCGATGCAAAGCGTCTATAAGGTTCCGATTGTGATGACGGTTCTAAAGCGCATTGACGAAGGCAAGTTACGTCTTGATCAGAAGGTAACGGTTAACGCTCACGAACTGCCTCCGGAAAAAGTACACAGTCCCATTCGAGATAAAAACCCTCGCGGCGTGACCTTGCCCTTGCGCGAATTGCTGCGCGCGGCGATCGTGGAAAGTGACGGAGCGGCTTCCGACGCCCTGATGGCATTGGTTCCCCCGAAGGATGTCAATGAGTTCCTCTGGCACTTGGGAATTCAGGACATGGTGGTGCTGAATACTGAAAAGGAATTGGCGAGCGATTGGCAAGTTCAGTATCGAAATTGGTCTACACCGGCGGCGGCCGTGAAATTATTGAGCGCGATACAACAAGGAAAGGCGCTTTCGGCCCGCAGCAACAAGTTGCTATTGTCCTGGATGATAACGACCCAAACCGGAGCGCGCCGAATCCGTGCCCTGCTTCCAAAGGGAACCGTGGTGGCTGATAAGACCGGAACTAGTGGGACCGAGGGCGGCGTGAACGCGGCAACTAATGACATCGGGCTGGTGACGTTACCCAATGGCAAGCACCTGGCAATCGCCGTTTTTGTCTCTGACTCCAAAGCCGATCAAAGCGTCAGAGAAGGTGTGATTGCAAAGATCGCCAGCTCTGCATGGAGTTGCTGGACCGGGAATAGAGCCACTGTCGCTCGTCGCTTCACCCCTTAGGGGGTGGAATGTTTATAGAATGAGTGCCTTTTATTACCGAGCTCCCTGGGAGTCAACCCAAACGAGCACGAACAAGTCATCTAGCTCCTAAAGCAGCAATACTATTAGATCGGGCGCGTAACTATAGACGTCTCGCTCTGATGGAGCGAAAGCAATTGCCCGTTCCAACCATTGATACCTTTTAGCTGCGATGAGGAGTTTTGGGGGCTTCCTCCTCAGTAACGTTCACCTCACTGGCGTTGACGCGGAAAGAACTTTGTCAGGTCAAATTTGTCCACAAAGTAACGGCTCTTCCACTTCGGATTCACTCGATCAAGCAGCAACGCCTCCGCGGCTCCAAACGGATAGACAACGTCGCGCCGCGACATTTCAAGCTTTTGATTCTTTAGTTGCTTAAAGTTCCTCTCGTATAACTCGTCAGCGGCTTGAGAGAATGATGTGTAGTCCGGAAGTGCCGCATACTGCTTGCTCGGTTTGAATTTCTTACTGGCTAGCTTTGCAATCTGATATTCGGTGTACCGGGCCACGCCTTCCTGCCAAAACTGAACCTCAATGTAACGAGCTTCTTCGGCTGTTAAAATTTGCTTGAACTCAGACCGGGCACGGAGATAGGCATTGACGCTCTGCTCAAACTGAGTGGGCGAAGACTGCACAGCTTTTGTAAGCAATCCGCTCAATACGTGAAAGCTATCCTGCACTTCTTGCTTGTCATACGGGAACGCAAAGTTCAGCATCCACATTCCCGATTTATCACCGTGTGAAAGATTCAGAGCCTCAACGTCGCTGTAGTAGGTCGGCTGCGAATACTGCAGCTGATGAAAGTGTTCGTGAAGTAAGACGACAACCCACGGAGTCGAGGTTTTCGCGGAGGTCTGTTCCGCCCTACCAACCACTATCGTGGGGACCATGCTGCCTTTGATCGCGGGAAAGGTCGCAAGAAACGAAGGAGAAAACACTCGTTTGCGATAAGAAACGTCAGCCTTCAAGCGCGAGTCATATCCGAGCGGCAGGAAATCAGCCGATGGACTGGGATGACGCATGAGGAATTCATATTCCGGGGTCACCAGCAGAACTGCAAAAGGAGCTTTCGTCCAGTCCTTCCAGACTTTTTCGCTCAAGCTGTCGGCGAGTCGAAACGCTTCCGCGAGCCGCACTCGATCTACATTCTGAAGAGCCGGCTTTTCCTGTGCGGCGATCGTTTGAAATAAGAGAAACAGGACGATTGGCAGGATGCTTCTGGTTTTCATTTCTCGTTATTGGTTTTCAATTACACCGTGGCTTTACGCCGAAGGCGTTCGCGAATTCGAGCCTGGGGCAGCGCCCCAGGTAACAGTAAGTGATGACTCCCAAACACTGAGAGCGTTGGCGAAAATGAAGCGTTAACCTTTCGCGAAGGCTTTCAGCGTTCTAGAGATTTCTCAATGCGTTTCCCTGGGGCGCTGCCCCAGCTGGAATTCGCGAACGCCTTCGGCGTTAATTAGCTTACTTCACTTATTCTCGAACAACTTCAGTGGCGTTCTTATCTTCACGCAATCCCTGGAAGGAAGGATGACGAATGGATCCGTCCGAGGTCCATTCAGTAAATGCAACTTCACCAACCAACTTAGGCTCGCTCCAGTGGGCTTGGCGCAGGCCGGGATCATTCGGCGTCGAAACAAGTGGTGACGTTCGACGCGAAATCTTGTCGAGCTGCTTTTGAATTTCAATACGCAACTGAATCGTGAATCCGGTTCCGACTCTTCCGGCGTAGATGAGCTTCTTCTTTTCATAGACCCCGAGAACCAGCGATCCAAAACCCGGCATCCCTTTTGACGAAGGCGTGTAGCCTACGATGACGAATTCCTGCTGCTTGTTGCATTTGACCTTGAGCCAATTTCGATTTCTGTTTGAGTCGTAGGTCGACTGGGCAAGCTTGGAAACGATTCCTTCAATTCCGTATTCGCAAGCATGTTTGTAGAAGGCTTCGCCGCTTCCTTCAAGATGTTCGCTGTAACGAATCAGATCTCGTTTGCCGGCACACAAATCTTCCAATAGCTCTTTTCGCTTTTTCAACGGCAGCCGCGTCAGATCGAAACCGTTGAGATGAAGAAGATCGAAAACTTGATAGACAAAACCCGAGGTAACACTCTTGGCCATCGCCCGCTGCAGTTTTTGGAAGCTCGAGCGACCTTGTGCATCCACAATCACAATCTCGCCGTCGAGCATGGCACTGGTCGCGTCCAGTTCTTTGACAGCGGCAGTGACGCTCGGAAACTTTGTCGTCCATTCCTTTCCGTTACGGCTCCAGAACTTGACCTTACCGCGTTCAATACGGCAAAGCATTCGGTAGCCATCAAATTTTAACTCGTGCAGCCACTCGTTACCGGTTGGGGGCGTCTTTACAAGGGTCGCGAGTTGCGGCGGAATAAACTGTGGAAGCTTAGCCTTACGTGCACCACGCAGGCTCTTTAGGTCGGCAGGCTTTGACAAGAAGTTTCCTCAGCTGTTGATGATTGGACCAGATGATTCTAACTTGGAGGAGAACGCAGTTACCACCTGCAATACAGTACTCCCGACACGTCGGGATCGCGACGGGATCCATTTACTCAACCCGGTGAAAAACGCATGTGTTGAGACTAGTTGAGTCTTGGATCCCTCTCGCTACCGCTCGGGGTACTGTATTGCATAGTCCAAATTGACACCTGTTTGCTCGCGTGATAACTTCCGCGTCTCAATCAACTGATCTTTCGATTTTGAAGTGTCCAGGTGCCTCGCGCGTTGCGAGGAGAATAGGGAAGCGGGTGAGAATCCCGCGCGGTCGCGCCACTGTAATGAGCGCCGGGATTGCCGGCCTCTAAGTCAGGAGACCTGCCTTAGACACTTTTTGCAGCCTTGTAAGAGAACGCCTCGCGCAAAGGTGTTTGGGCCGCTCGGGTCTCAACCAATCGAATTAGTTTCTGAGTCCCGCCGAACCCTGCACTTGCGAAGTGACGGAGATCGGCGGGATTTTCGTGTTTCAAGGGACTAAAAATCTATTCACAGTTTTGGCAACAGTTTCTTTGCTGCTCTTCGTTGCGTGCAGCAACCAGAAACCTTTGAACGTTGTTGCCGGTCAACGGGAATTCACCGATGAGGCTGGGCGTAAAGTTATTCTTCCGCAGAAGGTCGAGCGAGTTGTATCGCTGGCTCCAAATCTTACTGAGATTGTGTACGCAGTCGGGGCCGGCGATCGCATGGTCGGCAACACCGAGTATTGTGACTATCCCGCCGAAGCGAAGAAGGTCACCAAGATTGGTGACACGATGCATCCGAGCATCGAACGCATTATTGCTCTCCACCCTCAATTAGTATTGGTCTCGACAGCTTCTCAGTTGGAAGCATTTACGAAACAGCTTACCGAGCAGAAAATTGCGGTCTATGTAACCAATCCGCGGAATCTCGATGAAGTATTTCGGTCCGTTGAGATAGTGGGTTTGCTGCTGGGCAAGTCACAACAAGCTGCTGAAGTGGCCACTGAATTAAGAAAGCGCGCCAACGCTGTCGAGGCCGCGCTTAAGCCGGCTAAGCCCGTTACAGTCTTCTATCAAGTAGCAGGTGAGCCCTTGTATACGATTGGAAAGGACGCTTACCTAACGGACCTGGTTCGTAGAGCCGGCGGTGTGTCAGTTACTGCTGACTTACCCGGCGCGTTTCCTCGTTACAGTGATGAATCTGCCCTGGCAGCGCGTCCCGAAGCTATTGTTCTTCCGACGGGTGGTTCGATGGGTTCGGCAAACTCTACCGTGGCAGCACCACTAAAGAACTCGCCGGCGATGCAGAACAATCGGGTCATAAAGATCAATGACGACCATCTTTCACGGCCTGGGCCACGGCTCGTTGATGGACTTGAAGAGATGGCGCGCGCCCTGCACCCCGAGGCGTTTAGGTAAGACTGCGTGAAAGGAAAATTATTCCGAAGCGAGAACGTACGAGCGACCTTTCGTCGCACGGTCGTCGTCTGCGGAGTGCTGCTTGTCCTCTTGATTGGAATCCTCATCGTGGCAGCCCTGATAGGAAGTGAAAGACTGCCTGTGATGAGTTCGCTTTGTGCTCTGACCGGCAAAGCTGACTGCAGTCTGACTTCGGCGCAGCGAGCAATCTTGCTCGACATCCGGCTGCCGCGAATTTTGTTGGCGGGCGCGGTTGGTATGTGTTTGGCCGCGGCGGGTGCTGCTTACCAGGCCTTGCTTCGAAATCCTCTCGCAGAACCCTACCTGCTTGGAGTCTCGAACGGCGCAGCAGTAGGGACAATGGTTTCGTTGGTTTTTCTTAGTAGTCAGGAATGGACGCGTCCCGTGATGGCTTTCGCTGGGGCTTTAATAGCCTCGTTCGCGGTCTATCAATTAGCGCGTGGCCGCGCCGGCGCCTCGCCTGAACGACTGATTCTTGCAGGAGTGATCGTGACTACCTTTTTGTCTTCGGCAATTGTATTTATCACGACACTGATGGATGCGACTCGGATTCGATCTTTCACCTTCTGGTTGTTGGGAGATCTTTCGGGAGCTACCACGGGATTATTAGCTTTGGCGTTGGTCGTGGCTGTCCTCGGTGCTGCCGCGCTCACGGCATTCGCGCGGCCGCTCAATCTCTTGATGCTCGGGGAGCGCGATGCCTTTGACCTCGGTGTTGAAGTTGGTCGAGTTCGTTTGATTGTATTTGTCGTCGCTGGTTTGCTGGTTGGAACTTCAGTGGCCTCGAGCGGTTCGGTCGGCTACGTCGGTCTGGTGATACCGCACATCGTGCGTTTATCTTTTGGTAGCGACAATCGCCTCGTCATTCCGGCAGCGGCGCTGGCAGGCGCGAGCTTCGTGATCGTTGCCGACTTGTTGGCAAGAACTCTGATTGCTCCGAGAGAGTTACCGGTAGGCGCAATCACGGCACTCATTGGGGCGCCGTTGTTTATTTACTTATTGAAAAAAGGGTGAAGGCAAGAGGTGTTTAGAGTTCAAACTTCAGTTTGTGGCTTCGCGGCAACAAAGACTGGCCACCCGGTTGAAACCGTGTGTGAATGAGACTCTAAAGTTAAACGCTTGAGTTCAAGCTTGAATTAATGCTGGAAGCAAAAGCCATCGACATCAACTACGGTTCACGCACTGCGGTGAGTCAAGCTTCGTTGACTCTAACGGCGGGTGAATTAGTTGCCATCCTCGGGCCCAACGGCGCCGGCAAATCATCGTTGTTGCGCGCTCTCAATGGTTCAATTAAGCCGTCGGCCGGCGAAGTTTTAGTGGACGGAGTGCAGCTAAGCTCTTTGTCGAGGCGGACCATCAGCAGAAAGATCGCGACGGTTGCTCAGGAGGCCGACCTTCGCTTTCCCGTAACAGTTCTCGAGTTCGTCCTGGGCGGCCGTTACGCCTGGGCCAGCACGAGTGCCTGGGGCTGGGAAACGGACAACGACATACGCATAGCCGAGGATGTCTTGCGCGAGACAAGATTGGAAGAATTTAGCGGGCGAGCGATGAACGAGCTTTCCGGAGGCGAGCGTCAACGAGCTGTACTTGCCAGGGCACTGGCGACGGAAGCTGCAATGTTGTTGCTCGACGAGCCAACAGCGAACCTCGACTTGGGTCATCAAGCTGCAATCCTGGCCTGCGTGCGCGAAAGATGCGATCGTCGTGATTCAAGCGCCGTAGTCGTGACTCACGACATAAATCTCGCTGCTGAATTTGCTGACCGAGTAATTCTCTTGAAGAGAGGACGGACAATGGCCACCGGAACGCCGGCGGAGGTTTTGTCGGAGAAGATTCTGGCGGAAGTATTCGAAGTTAAGCTCTTGATAGACGCGCACCCGGTAACGGGCGCGCCGCGCATAACTCCGGTGCACGAGATGCGCCGGTGATTGTTAACAACCGAGTGGCGAGCAAGCGAAGGCGGTGAAAAGCCGCCGCTGCCCGCGCAACTGTAAGCGGTGACGAAACTCCCAGTTCTGCCACTGGATCTTTCCGGGAAGGCGGGAGTCGAGGCAACTGGCTCAGATCTCAAATCTCAGATCCTGGATTGTCTTTTTGGGTCTAAGAAATCTGAGATCTCAAATCTGAGATCTCAAATCTGAGATCTCAATTGGAAATCTGAGAACCGGAACATCCGCAAGTCAGGAAACCTGCACGCCACTCTTTTCAGCTCGCACTGCGACGGGCAGGAGAAAGCTATGGATAAGAAACAAACTGCGAAATTTTATGGAATTGCTTTGGCGGTACTGGTAAGCCTAATCTTCATTTCACCACCATCAACAGCTCAAACTCAGACCTCCATTTCCGGACAAGTGAAAGATGAACAGGGCGCAAAAGTACCAGGCGCTACTCTGCGACTCGTTTCCAGAGAAGGCTTAGAAAGGGCTACGACTTCCGACGCCGATGGATCATTTCAATTTTCTGATGCTGGTGCTGGAAAGCACCTTCTTGAAGTGAAGGCGAGTGGCTTCGCGGTGTTGACCAAAGACATCCAGGTAAGCCGTGGAGAATCTCAAAAGCTCGAACTGGTTTTGAAGGTTGCCGGTATCAGCGAGAGTATCGTGGTCACCGCTGCAGGAACTCCTCAGCGAATCGATGAACTTTCCAAAGCTGTATCGACGATTGACGCCCAACAAATAGAAACGCGGCATGAACTAACTTTGACCGAAGCCCTGCGTGGTATTCCCGGGGTTCGCGTGCAGCAGCAGGGTGCGCTCGGTGAGATAACTTCGATACGCCTCCGCGGGCTTCGCAACTTTGATACGGCGGTCCTGCTGGACGGCTTGCGTCTCAGGGATGCGTCGGATCCGCAAGGTTCAGCCCTGGTATTGATGTCGGATTTGATTCCGGACGGTCTCGATCGGATCGAAGTTTTGCGCGGTGCGGGCTCGTCGATTTATGGCACTAACGCAATCGGCGGCGCCATCAATTTGGTTCAGGGAGTTGGCAGTGGCAAGCCGCATTTCGACGCTGGTTGGGAGGGCGGCAGCCTTTCCACATTTCGCGAACACCTGGCTGGTTCAGGTGGACTTGGAAAGCGAGCAGGTTTTGCATTTAGTCTGAATCGCATCGATGTTCGAAGCGGTGTTGATGGGAATGATGAATATGGCAACACCGGTGGCGTCGGAAGGTTTCAAGTGAATGCCACTCCAGCAATCCAGATTACGGGAAGTTTTTATGGAACGACCTCGAATGCTCGACTTAACGACAGTCCGTTTGCATTGCCGGCGGCGTTCTCATCAGGTCAACGTTATCCACGCGCGGTCGCGGGCGTTAATTTTCATTCAGACTTTAACAATCCAGACTTGGGACGTCGCAGTCTTTTGTGGGCCGGCTCATTGAGATTCTCGCAGCAGGTTAACTCGAGCATTTCATACACCGTCGCCTATCAGCATGTGACTTCCAAGCGGCGGAACTACAACGGAACCAGAATCGATCCACGTTTCGCAGCGTTTTACCCCTTCGGCGATTTTGAGTTCATTGCGATTAACGAAGGTGCGACTGACACATTCGATTCCCGAGTGAACGCGCGATTGGGACGGAGCAATCTGGTCACTGCCGGGTTTGAATACGAAAACGAGTCGCTCTTCCAGAATTCAATTCCCTCGTTCTCCGCTTTCAACAAGACTACCGACCGGCAGCGAAGCTTTGCCTTCTTTGGTCAGGATCAGGTCTTTCTGCTTGATGGTCGCTTGCAATTGTCGGGTGCCGTCAGAGGGCAACACTATCGCATCCGGGCCGCTGATCGGCCGGCTTTCCTGGGAAGTGTGACGGCTGAGGCCTCGGTTACGGGTGATGGCTCGATTGCGTACTTCATTCGCTCGACCAACACGAAGCTGCGCGGGCATGTTGGCAATGGATTTCGCGAGCCGGCATTGTTTGAGCGTTTCGGCGCCGGAACGTTCCCGAATGTCGGATTTGTGCGTTTCGGCGATCCGACTTTGCGTGCCGAGCAGTCCATTGGTTTCGATCTGGGTGTCGATCAACGGCTCAGCAACGATAGAGTCATGTTGAGATTCACTTACTTTTACACACGCCTGCAAAGGGCGATCGTGTTCACTGGGTTCGCAAGAGATCCTTTGGGAGCTGGCCGGTTCAATGGATACACAAATCGTCAGGGCGGATTGGCTCGAGGGCTGGAGAGTTCGATCGAAATCACGCCTTACCGCGGCACCAGCATCCGTGGGTTCTACACTTACACGAACAGCGATCGATTTGTGCCCGGGTTAGGCTTGCAGACCGAATTCGTCATTCCAAAGCATCAGCTTGGCATCAATTTGTCGCAGAGATATCGAGCCCTCAATTTTAGTTTCGAGCTGAATAGAACTGGCGCTCACGTGGCTCCGGTTTTTGAAAGTGATTTTCCTTTTAGACAGGCGGAACTAACGTTTGATGGTTACACCAAGGCGGATATATTTGTGAGTTACGAGCGGCGACTTAGTGAGAATGTCGTGGTGAAGTTGTTCGGAGGCGCTGACAACATCTTTGACCGTACATACTACGAAAATGGCTTTCGAGCCCCCGGGATTGCAGCCCGCGGAGGCATTCACTTTCGATTTTGAGTTGTCCGATTGGCGAACCCGCGAAGCGGGTGAAAGCATAAAGCCTGGGGTGGAGCGAAGCGGAACCCCAGGTAATCTTAGCAATCGAATTCAAGCCCGCGGAGCGGGTGACAGATTGAGAAGTACATCCTGTCGCCCGCTCCGCGGGCTCTCGCTTCTTCCGTCTTGCTGTTCCTGGGGTTTCGCTTCGCTCCACCCCAGGCTTTACTCTGTCGCCTGCTCCGCAGGCTGGTTGACCTCGTTTGCTTGCGAGCTAAGATCTCTCGGTTCACTTTTTCGTGAGCAACCCGCCGCCGAGGAATCCAACGCCCACCACGATATGGATCAGATGATCAACCTGGCCCAGCACGAGCTTCAAAGCATGAATGTCCAACGTCCCTTTTACTAATCCGATCAGTCCCAGCGCGAGATATACAGCTCCGAAAACCAAACAGAACATCTTGGCGCCAGACAGCGATCCGGCAAATCCAAAATACAACGCCAGCACACCGGAGACGATATGCACGAGATTATGAGTCGCGTGATTGGGGCCGACATGTGCGCCGAGAGGATCCAGCAGGTGCGTGAAACCGAGCAGTCCCACGATCAGCAAAACTATTCCCAAGAGCTTACAAACTGACTTGGCCATGATGGGGCATTCTCCTTCTGTTAAAGGGTTGGACCGCAGTGGAGCCGCGTTAGGAACAGGATAATAAGGCGGCACCAAATTCTGAGAGTGAACCGGGTTGAGTCGGATGTATATCAGAATCTCTGGTCAGTTTCAAAGGAATTTGGTCGTAGAGTAATTGTGTCGTGATTGTGCTTCGTCGCGGAGCGACGGTCGACTTTAGCCCGGCCTTTAAAGGCCGGGATAGGTTGGAATTGATACCCTCGTCGCGGGAGCGACGATTGAAAAGTCAACCGTCGCTCGCGCGACGAAGAAACAATATGGTCTTGGTTAGCCCGGCTTGAAAGGCCGGGCTAAGGTCAGCCATCGCTCCGCGATGGAAGCACGATCACCACACAGGTAATTTCTATCGAAAGCGCTTCGCACCATTCTTCGCAGTTTGAGCACTCACCTGCGAGGTGGCTGGTTCCGACGACCGCATACCATTGACCGTAAGATTGAGGGTCACAATGCTATACTTTTCTGACAAACTTTCATCGCGAGCGAATCATGAGTAACGGAAACAATAACGGCTGGGAAACTGTAATTGGCCTGGAGATTCATGCTCAATTGAGCACGGAGTCCAAGATCTTTTGTGGCTGCTCCACGAGGTTTGGAGATGAGCCCAACGCAAACACGTGTCCGGTCTGTCTCGGCTTGCCAGGCGCCTTACCGGTGTTGAATCGCCGCGCGGTCGAGCTTGGCGCCCGCGCGGCGCTGGCGTTGGGATTAAAGATCAACCACCGGTCGATATTCGCGCGCAAGAACTATTTTTATCCAGACCTTCCCAAGGGCTATCAAATCTCACAGTTTGATCAACCTTTCTCTGCGAATGGTACGCTTGAGATCATGACCGCGCGTCGTGATGAGGCTGGTCACCCACAGGAATGGCAACCGAAGACAATCCGCATAACTCGCCTGCATCTCGAGGAGGATGCAGGAAAAAATGTTCACGAAGGTTTGCCGGACGTGGATCGCTTTTCTTATATCGATCTCAATCGGGCTGGTACGCCTTTGGCGGAAATTGTTACTGAGCCGGAGTTTCGAAATTCATGGGAAGCTCATGACTACGTCAATCACGTGCGTCGCGCCTTGCGCTGGGTTGGCGCATCAGAAGCCGATATGGAGAAAGGCAATTTGCGTTGTGAGGCGAATGTTTCCGTTCGGCGAGCCGGCGACGACAAGTTTGGGACCAAAGTGGAGCTAAAGAATTTGAACTCAGTCCGTTTTATGCAACGCGCGATCGAGTTCGAAGTCGAGCGGCAAATTGCCTTGATCGAATCCGGCGGGCGGGTATTGCAAGAGACTCGTCTTTGGGACGAGCGCGCCGGAGAAACGCGAGTCATGCGATCAAAAGAAGAAGCCCATGACTATCGCTATTTTCCCGAACCAGATCTGGCGCCATTAGTCGTCTCGGATGAATTCATCGAGAACGTTCGAGCTGCGATGCCCGAGTTACCTGAGGCTCGCCGGCAGCGATTCATGGAGCAGTATCAATTGTCATTCAGCGATGCTTCCCAACTTACCGCCGAGCGCTCGTTGGCTGACTACTATGAAAAAGCTGCGGAGATTTCCGGCAATGCTCGCGCTGCAGCGAACTGGATCAGATCGGAATTGCTGCGAGAACTTGAGGCCGCCGGAATTACCGCTGGTGAGTCGCCAGTCTCTGCCACCGAGTTAGGACAACTCCTCCGCGTGATTGAGGAAGGGAAGATCAGCGGCAAGCAGGCGAAAGACGTGCTGGTCGAGATGTTCAAGACCGGCAAGTCAGCCGCGACGATTATCGAGGAGCAGGGACTTGTCCAGGTAAGCGACACTGGCGAAATTGATCACATCATTGATGACGTGCTCGCGGCGAATCCGGGACAGCTGCAAAGTTATCGAGATGGGAAGGAAACTCTCTTCGGGTTTTTCGTTGGTCAGGTGATGAAAGCGTCAAAGGGAAAGGCCAACCCCAGGATTGTCAACGAACGCTTGAAAGCAAAGCTCGCTGGATAGAAAGCGTGCTCGGATCATTTGTAACGCGAACGCCGACGCGCCGGGGTTTGCGAACGATTTTGACACCCGTTCGTCTTATCTGTAAATGAACTCACAAGGTAAAGTAGCGGTAGTAACTGGTGGGACCAAAGGCATCGGCCGAGCTATCGCTGAGGCGTTAGTAAGAAGTGGCGTTGATGTCTGTATTTGCGGAAGGAAACAAGACGAACTGGACAACGCGGTTGCTGAACTGCGACTGCTGGGCAAGGACTGCGCCGTCGGCAAAGTTTGCGACGTCCGCTTTTTCGAGCAAGTACAACAACTGATGTCTTTCGTCGCGGGGAAGTTCGGAGGCTTGGATATCCTTGTTAACAACGCAGGCATTGCCATCTTCCAACCGGTTGAAGAGATGTCACCTGATGACTTTCGCGCAATTTTGGAAACGAACCTCTCGGGCGTTTTTTATTGCTGCCACGAAGCTATCCCACTCATGAAACGGCGCGGCGGTGGCCATATCATCAATATCTCTTCCCTGGCTGGTGCAAATCCTCATCCGCGGATGGCTGCGTACAATGCATCGAAGTATGGTCTAAACGGATTTAGTGAGGCGCTCATGCAGGAAGTAAGGCATGAAGGTATCAAGGTAAGTTACATTATGCCCGGTTCGGTCAATACTGAGTTTGGTGGTGACGAGCCCGATGAATCGAAAAGCTGGCAACTCCAACCTGCCGATATCGCGCGCGTGGTTCTTGACCTCCTAAACCATGACGACCGATCCTTACCGAGCCGTGTCGAGATTCGACCCAGCAAGCCTCCAAAGAAATAGATTTTGCTATGACCAGGCTCTCCTTAGCTATCGCAATCGCCTTATCGCTGTTGGGCGGCGCCGCGAGTCAATCTCCCAATTCGATCAATTCGAACAAACAAACAATCACCGATCAGGATCAGGGTGAAGCGATGCGCCTAAATACGACCATCGCTGAACTTTACAAACAAGGTAGTTTCGACAAAGCAATCCCCCTGGCGGAAAGAGCTCTCGAAATCGAACGAAGGCAAGCTCCCGATGGGCCTCGAGTCGCAGTCGCACTGGCAAATCTTGCTGAACTTCATTTCGCAAAAAAGGATGAAGGCAAGGCCC
>Ga0157380_10000564_pt1 | contig 22772 bp, 22 predicted proteins | sample S35metaG_FD_119757 | JGI IMG/M metagenome (GOLD analysis project Ga0157380, IMG submission 119757) | Switchgrass rhizosphere microbial communities from Kellogg Biological Station, Michigan, USA - S3-5 metaG | ecosystem: Host-associated > Plants > Roots > Rhizosphere > Soil | place: USA...
AGTCATGTCGGCGCGTCTCCCACCGACACGTCAGGGAACAGTTCGCCCACGGCGAATGCCGAGCCCGGCACTTCGAACACGCGCACCGTGTCCATCACCTGCACCAGCGTGTCGTACTCGACATCATCCTCGAGCAGGATCGACGCCGCGGTGTGGTCGTTGTACTTGGTCTTCACCAGCTGCAGGAAATCGGACAGGCCTTTCAGGTCGTATTGCGTGCCGGTGGAAGGCAATTCCTTGAGCACGCCGGTGCCACGATCGGCGACTTCGATCTTGTCCTTGCGCACGATCACTTCGAGATTCAGTCCTTCCGGCAGGTCGGGCACCGCAGCATCTGCGCCCGGCAGGTTCAGCTCGAGCACATTGGTCTTGGTGAAGACCGCCGTGAAGATCAGGAAGAACACCAGGATGACCATCATGTCGATCATCGGCACGACGTTCAGTTCGTTGCGCCCGCGATAGCGCGCGTGGTTTCGCGACACTCGTCGCGCGGCTTTGGATTGGGACATGGCTGGCGTCTACCGGCTATGACTCGGGTCTGGGGCTTGGTCTGAGCTCTGGAGCAATCGCGACTTGACGGCTGCAGTTGCAGTCATCAAGCCGCTGCTGCTTCAGGCTCGCGCCGCCGCCATGCCACGCGAAGTCGCATGGGCATGATCGTCCGAATCGTCCTGGCGACGTTCCACCACCGAGTTCAGGAACTTCACCGCGGCGATTTCGAGGCTGTCGATCAGCTTGGTCGCCTTGGCTTCGATGAACATGTGCGTCGCCAGCAGCGTGATGGCGACCAGCAGGCCCGACGCCGTGTTGTTCATGGCGACCGAGATGCTGGCGGCGAGCAGGCTGGCCTTCTCGGCGGGGTTGACGCTGGCGATGGCGCTGAACGCGCCGATGAGGCCGACGACCGTGCCCATCAAGCCGGTCAACATGCCGATGTTCGCGAGCGACGAAAGATAGTGCGTGCGCTTTTCGATGCGGGGGATGATCTCGAGCATGCTCTCGTCCATCGCCTTTTCCACGTCGTCGCGGCGGCGGGCGCTCGGCAAGCGGGCGATGCCGTAGTTGAGCACGGTGGCGATCGACGCTTTCGAGCGCTGCGTGATGGCGACCACCTGTTTGAAGTTACCGCTGCTGATCAGCGGCACCAGCTGTTCCCACAGGCGCTGGTTCACGAACGTTTCCTTGGTCAGGTAAATGAACCGTTCGATGGAGATGGCGACGCCGACCACGAAGATCAGGGCCAGGGGGTACAGGAAGAACCCGCCGTTCCTGAAAAAATTGACTACGAAGTGATAGAACTCCACGTCGATAACTCCTCTGCGATTGTCGTGCGCCGGCGCGCAAGGTTAATTCGGGCGCGCGTGTGCGCAACTTGCGTTAGGTCAAACTTCAATGCTGCGATCTACTTCTCACTGCCTGCAGCCGATGGACCGGCCGGCCCTTTCGCTGCGGCGTCGGTGCCCGTCATGGCTCCGTAGTACGTCACTTCACGACGAAAAACGTCACGGTCAACGGGAGTGAGCGCTTCGTCAAGCAGCGAATTCATGGGCTGCGGCGACAGGTCGCCCAAGTCGGCACGCTTCCAGGGAACGATATACAGCACCTTGGGCAGCTCTTTGTTACCGGTCACCGTGGTGGTGTCCAGGTTCAGGCGGTCCGTGCCGGCGCGACGTGCCGGTTCCGCTTTGCTGTTCGCGGCCGGGTCAGCGTTGGATTTGGTCACGGGAGCAGCTGACGCTTTCACAGCCGGCATCGCGTCTTTGCTGGCAGGCGCGGTGGCCGGCTCTGCGGCCAGGGCGGCGCCGCCCGAGAACGCGCCCAGGACGAAAAGCAGGGAACTTCGCCACGAGACGCCCCCATCCCTGCCCTTCCCCCGGGCGACCAACGGAAGTCCCCGTTCGAGACCGGGGGAAGGGATAGTGGAGTTCAAGGGACGTGAGGTTTTCATTCGGCCCTCGCACTGCGCCCACTACCCAGGCGCGCTTTCAATTCGGTGACCCAACCGCTGACCTTGGCGTCCGGAGACGGCGCCAGCGACAGGTAATGTTCGTAAGCCTCCAGCGCGCGTTGCGGCTGCTGCAGGTACAGGTCGCAGAGTACGCCGAGATTCAGCCAGGCAGACGCATAGTTTGCATCTAATGCAATGGCTCGCTGATACGCATCGTCCGCTTCCTGGAAACGCCCGAGCCGCCGATAGACGATGCCGAGCTGATTGAAGGCAGGAGCGCTGTTGCCGTTGCGTGCAGTTGCATCCTTCAGGGTCTTTTCCGCGTCGTCCAGCTTGCCGGACTTGGTTTGCAGGATGGCGAGATTCACCAGCGGCGCGGCGTAGGTCGGATAAGTACTCGCCAGTGTACGGAATGCGCTTTCCGCACCTGCGCTGTTCCCACCGGACAACATCGAGACGGCGGCTTCGAACTCGCGGACCGCTTCCGGCGGCGCAGCAGCTTCCGTAGCTGCAGGAGAGGACTTCTCGGCGACACCGGTCCGGTCCGCCGTTTTATCAAGCGCGCTATCGGCTGCCGGCGCAGCAGTCGCGGCTGGCACAGGAGCGCTATCGGTGCGAGTCGGCGAGGATCCGCAACCGGTGAGCGCGAACAGCGTCGCGACGATGAAAGGTTCAGCGCAGCGTCGGTACATACTCTTCACTGATCTCGGCCTTCGCGTAGCGCGCCGGCTTCAGCTTCGCCAGCACTTCGAAGCTGCGGCGAACGGATTCGTCATAGATGCCGGTGCTGGCACGCTGTGCATTGACCTCGTGCAGCTCGATGGCTTTCTCTTCGAACGGGAAGGCCTGTTCTTCGAGCAGCACGTCGTACTGCTCCTTGGCTTCCGCATCCAGGCCCTTGGGCCGCTCGGACTGGGTCAGGTCGGCGCCCAGCTGACGATACAACTCGGCCATGCCGAACGTCGACGCCGTGGTCACTTCCGCCACGCCGTAGTCGAGCGCGCGGCTGTAGGAAGCGAGAACCTTGTCCAGCGCCTTCTTCTTCGCCTTGAGCGACTTGTCCAATGGCACGACCAGCTTGACCGAGTTGAACGCCGCCACGTCGGGCTCGACTTGTTCGAGCGTGCCGCGTGCCGCGAGATATTTGCTGCGATCGGTCCGTGCCGGACCCGCCACCTTGTCTGCGCCAATGATCTCCGTGAGCCATTGCGACCGGGCGCGCCCGTCACCCTGCTGTTTGGCCAGGTCGGCCAGCTTCTGGCGGGCTTCCTGCGCCTGGTCCAGCGGACGCGGATACTGCTTCACGTAAGCCGAATAGACGCGCGACATGTTCGCCGTCGACTTCGACTTCTCATATAGGGTGGCGGCCTGCAGCAGGGCTTCGCGTTTGACTTCGGGCTGCTCTGTCGGATTCGCCGCGATGCGTTCGAACTCGCCGGCCGCGTCGGCCGACCGGCCCGTTTCGCTGTAGGCGACGGCTAGCGAGCGCGTGACTTCAGGCATGAGCTCGTGCTTTGGATACTTGCGCCGGAACCCTTCCAGTACCTGCGCGGCGCGATCCCATTGCTTGTTGCGGATCAGGATGCTCGCGGCATCGTATTCGGCGTTCACGCTGACTTTCGAATTCGGCGCCAATGCCCCGACTCGCAGGAAATCCTCCACCGCGGCCGACCCATCGCCCGACGCCTGCTTGGCTTCGCCCTGCTTGTAGATCGACGCAGCAATCCGCTCGCCAATGGCGCCGCGATCCGGATCGTTTGCGGCGAGATAGCCTTGCACGCGAACGTAAGCTTGCTCCGCTTCGGCAAAGCGTCCGCGATCGAACAGTGAGTGCGCCAGTAGCGTGGCCGCGGTGCGCTGCTGCTTCTGGTCGGCGGGCGGCTTGCGTTCGAGAATGGTCTTCGAGACTTCGATGACGCGATCGAATTCGTTGAGCGCGAACAGGTCTTCGTCCGCCTTCGTCTGCACGCGGGCGGATTCGGGATGCTCGGGGAAACTGGTGGCGAACATGATCGAACTTTCGATGCCCTTGCGCCGCCAGGCGGTGCGAGCATCGCCCTGCAACGAAGGCTCGTGCTTCTGATAGGAAACGACCGCGGCATAACCCGCATCGGCGGATTTCGCATGGGCGGGATGGTCGTAAGCCGTCCGCTCATACTCACGCGCCGCTTCGGCGTACTGGCCGGACTCGAACAGCACTTCAGCCAGCAGGTACCGGGTCGCAGGAGCCTGCGCATCTTGCGGGAACGACTCGAGCATCGCGTTGTACCAGCGGGCAGCCGCTGCGTACTCCTCAGGCTTCTTGGTCTTCTGCGCCTGGGCGTGATGGTATTCGGCCACGTCTTTCTGATTGGCCTTGAGCTGCGCCACCACTTCCGGGGCATCTTCCGCGTCGCGGTGCTGCCAGAACGGCGAACCGAAGGCATATCGTTCGACGAACGCTTCCTTGCCTTCGAGCACCAGCGTCGTCAGCCCGCCTTTCTGGTAAGCCTCGATGGTCTTCGCCTGCAGCGACGGAGCGAAACGATCGTCCGGACGCCGCTTGGCGAAGGCTTCGTACGCGAGCGCCGCGTCCTGGTAACGCTCCTTTTCCATGTAGAGGTTGCCCAGGTTTTCGTAGAGCAGGTGCGCATACACCGGATCGCCCCGCTGTTTCAGCGCAGCGTCGAGCGTCTCGGCACCGTCGAGATCGTAGTAAGTGATGGCGACCGCGCGGAACGCGTCATCGGTGAGTTCGCGTTCGGGACGCTCAAGCGAGTCGCGGCTGCGCAATTTGCCTTCGACCACCAGCACGCGGTCGATGACCTTGAGGAACGAGGCGACGCTCTCTTCGCCGCGGCCCTGCTTGAACAGCGACCAGCCATGCTTGTACATGCCCTGCTCGTAGAAGCCGGTTTCCTTGCCGGCAGCGATCACCTTGGCGTACGCCGCCTCGGCATCGCGATACTTAGTGGCGCTGAACAGGATTTCGCCGCGGCGGAAGTGCGCTTCGGTATCCCACGGGCTGGATGGAAACTGCGCCACCAGCTTGTCGAGCACGGCCAGCGCTTTTTCGGGCTGGGAGTTCGCTTCATACGCACGCGACAGCTGATACAGCACTTTGTCGTTGCGCGGATTGTTCGGGTAGGTCGCGAGCAGCTTCTCGTAGAGCTTGATCGCCTCTTTCAGTTCCGGGCCGCTCAGCGTCGCCTCGGTGCCGGCCTTCGCTTCATCGGCTTCGAGCTGCAGATCGCCCAAGCGGCGCATCGCCTCGGCGCGGGTCTTCTCATCGCCCGACGGCGGCAGCTCCAGGTATTTCTGGTACTGCTCCATCGCCTGGGCGGGTTTGACGTTCGACGGCGGATCCGGCTGGACCGTGACCTCGCGGGATTCGAGATCCTTGATGGTGCCGGTGACCTTCGGCTTTTTCTCTGCAAGAGCAGCCGGCGCCAGCGACAAGCTGCCGAGCGCAAGCGCGACGCTGAGAGCAGCTGTCAGTCGTTGGTTTCCTGGGATCCTCATTGCGTGCCTCCGCCGCTGCCGTTCGACGATGCACGATCGTAGATCGACGCCAGTGCGTAGCGAGCCTGCACGGAATAAGCAGCCAGCCGCTGCTGCTGCGACTGCAATTCGCGAATGGCAACATCCGCCAGATACCGATTCTGTTTCAGCGCCGCCGCATCCAGCTTTGCGCTCAACGTAGCGATGCGTGGAGCGAGCCCTTCCACGCGCTTGGCGAACTCTTCGGTGCGGGCGGGATATTCATCGCGGGCCCGTTCGACCAGCACCCAACGACGACGCGCTTCCTTGTAAGCAACATCGAGTTCGCGCAGTTCCTTGCGTTCCTTCCACAAGCGGGCCTTGTAGCTCGAATTGAAGTCCCACAGCAGCGTGCCGCGGATCAAGCGCGCTTTCTCCTTCATTTCGGCGACCATGGGATCGGCCGGATCGGCGCGGCTGAGCACCTCGTCGATATGCTGGACCTTCCGCCACTGTTCGAGCTCGCGCTCGGTAGCGAGCCCTGCTACATCGCCGTCGCGCTCGATGGCGCCGACGCGCGAGTCGAGTTCGTTGCGATGGGCTTCGAGTCCGTCGAGATCCACGGTTTCCACAGTGCGCTGCAGATTCGGAATGCGCTGCTCGAATGCGCGGCGCCGCGTATCGACCATGCTATTGAACGCTTCGATCGTCATATCCCAGGCCGACAGGCTATCGCGCATCAAACGCAGGTCGCGATAGTTCTTGAGTCCTTCCTGAAATTCGTTGGTGGCCAGCAGGTGATACAGGTAACGCGTCTCGGGGGCGTCGGGCAGGTTCTGCAGCTGCCAGTACCAGCCGACTTTTTCCGTTTTGTCGTTCTCCATGATGGTGTCGACCAGCCGTCCGGAGCGAATCGCCGCGATCGATTCATCGATACGGCGCGACTCTTCGCTGAAAGCATTCACCGCCAGCGTGTACTGGTCGGCAGCCTGCTTGGTGGCATCGAGCTGCGCATAGGCATAGGGAACGGCGAGATACGATTCCTGCACGGCGGGGTCCAGAATATTGCGACCGCGCAATTCCAGCCACGGCGCCAGTGCTTTCGTATATTTCTTGTCGGCGGAGTCAGCCCAGCCCGCGCCCAGCAATGCTTTGTTGGATTGCGGGCCTTCCAGGCGCACCCGCTGCAGCACCAGCTTGGCGTCGGCCGGACGCTGCGCCTTCAGGAACGCAAAGCCGAGCGCTACGTTGGCTTTATCGCTCAAGGCGGCCATTTCGTCGTTGGTCGCCTGCATGCGTCCGACGCGGTCCAGCAGCTTGGCCGCATCATCCAGTCGGTCCTTGCGAACCAGTGCGACGCCGATGTTGAAACTCGAATAGGCAGACCAGTCGTCGATGCCGTTGCCCGCCGGCTGCCAGCGCTCCAGCGTACGGATCGCATCGTCGTAGCGACCGAGATACATCAGCACCTGTGCTTCGAGCAGGTGGCGTTCCGGTTCGAGATCGCCCGGCAGCGCACCGCGGATCTGTCCGAGCGCCCCTTCCGCGTCCACGAGATAGTTGCGCTGATACCAGATCTTGGCGAGATAGAACCAGGCGCGATTGCGGACGTCGAGCGCTACGTTGTCATTGAGCAGGGCCTTGAAGATCTTCCCCGCCTCGTCGTGTTCGCCCAGCGAGAGATACAGGCCGCCCTTCAGCAACTCGGCTTCGGTTGCATGATGGCTGAGGCGACCGGTCTGCTGCGCGGCGCCGAGATGCGTCAGCGCCTCCAGGTTTTCATCCTGGTAGAAGTAGAACAACACTTCGCCCCAATGCAAGTCCTTGACCGGCTGCGGCGTCCCGACGAGTGGCTTCTCGACCCCGGTCGCCGGCTTCTTTCCGAACAGCGAACAGCCGGACAGCGACAGGGCCAACGTCGCGGCCAGCGTCAATGCAATTGTCGATCTCGGCTTCATTGACTATCGCTTGGAATAGCGTGGGCGCGGCGGCACGACGCCGTCATTCCCATTCCTTCACGATGAATTCGGGCTGCGCCTTGACCGCCTTGTCGCTGATCTTCAGCTCCACGTACTTCGCGCCGACGCCCTTCTCCAGCTTGATGGTCGCGCCGCGGCGGTAGTCGCGGGTATGCGGACCTTGGCCGGTGAACAAGGCCAGCAGTTCGTGCTCGCCCGCCTTGAGATTGCCGATGAACACGCGATGCACGCCGCCCTTGAGCAACGCCTGCGCTTCACGTTCGGTATACAAATAGTTTGCGACTTCCTTGTTATCGAGCTTGAGCGTCACGGAGTCGAGCGCGAAGAATTCGCCCACGTCCATCGAGACGAACACCGCCACCTGCGTGTTCGCCGGGAACAGCAGGTCCTCTTCCAGCACGAACAGTTCGCGATTCAGGTCGAGGACTTCTTTCTTGAGCGACTGCACTTCCTGGTCCAGGCTCTTGAAGTCCTCGCCGCCGCCGACGTTCGCCGTCGTAGCGGCCGGTTCGCTCGCTGCGGGCTGGGCAGTTGCAGCCGGTTCCTGTGCCATCGCCGGCTGGCCGGCAACTGACAAGGCACAGAGCAACACGAAGCAGACTTTGCGAAACATGAATTCGTACTCGAGGTTGTGAATCACGGAAAAACCGTTCGATCGCTACCCGTTCCAAACCCTACTCGTTCAACAACTCACGCAGCCACTCGGCGTAGCGCTTCTCGAAGCCGGGCTTGAAGCCTTGCGACACATACCGCACCACGCCCTGACGATCGATCAGCACCGTCAGCGGCATACTGCCCACGCGATAGGCCCGGCTCACTTCCTGGCGATCGTCGAGCAGCACCGGGTAGGTCACTTTCAATGCGTGCACCATTTCACCGGCCTGCGCCGCCGTCGCATCGATGTTCACACCCAGCAGCGTGAAGCCCGCCCGCTGGTATTTCGAGTACAGCTCGTCCAACAGCGGCATTTCCTGGCGACACGGTCCGCACCAGGTCGCCCAGAAATTGATCAGTACGACTTCGCCACGATGCTCGGACAAGCGCACGTTGGCGCCGGTCAGCGAGCGCAGGGCAAAATCCACCGATGGCTGTCCGATCGTGGGTTCTTCGCACCGCGCCGACAAGGGAATCACGATTGCAAGCCCCGCGACTGTGCTCAGGATCGCAGCCCGGCGAACGGACCATAGCGGCAGCAGGTGCTTGAAGAAGATGTGCAGAACTTTCAGCATCAGGGGCGGCGACGATCTCGCGGATAAGGTGGTCCCGGCATGGATGTGCGCAGCCAGGCGATCGCCGGGGTAACGGTCGGATTGTCGCGCAGCCGCCGTGCCGCTCCTTTATCGGTACAGGAGACATTCTCCGTACAGGAGCCACGCGGCAAGCTGGCAACCCCGCTGTCCTAGGAAATTCCCGTAGACCGGTGGCTTTGCGTCCTCACCTTTCGGTGAGTTTGCCTGCGGGATCGACACGCCGGCCCATGATCATTCTGTGGCCCGACGCGGTCCCTCACAACGGCCGGTAGGGTGCTATACCGCGCGCAAATATGTCAACGAACGAAGTGTGACCCAGCGGAGTCAATCAGGTAGTTGAGTGTGATTGAACGCACAGTTCGCAGCGCTGTCGGTAGCGACAGACAAGATGGGAGGCGCGGAGAGGAAGGGTCAGAACGGCTCTGCCTGGGGCATGGGCAAGAACGGCTTCGCCTGGGCAAGCAACGGAATTCTGCATGCTTCTCGATATCTGCAACTACAACGCACGCGATTGTTTCTTACTTCTTGCGCAGGCGAAGCCGTTCTTGCCCATGCCCCAGGCAAAGCCGCTCTTACCCGCTTGTGGATGAAGATCGGCGGATGAAGCGCGGGGACACTCCCTGAAGCAGGAAATGTCCCCCATCACCTCAGAGAGGTACGCGCGGAGCGATGTAGTCGGTGGACGTCGCAGTGGCTTTCCACATCGCGATCATCTGCGGCGTCACTTCCTGGGTGTGCAGCGAAGCGACGACGACTTCGTCTTTCGATGCCTCGTTCTTGCCCTGTCCGTAAATCCAAGTACCGGCAACGGCAGTGCCCAGCGTCAGCAACAGTCCACAACCTACTGCAATTCGAGTCTTCATGATGTCGGATTCCTGATTCGGTTCGGTGAGTGAGTTCAGACGGCGACGGTCAGCTGCGGACGCGGAATCGTGCCGGTGCCGTCAGCCAGGGTGAGCTGGGGGCGCGGAATCGTGCCAGTGCCGTCAGCCAGGGTGAGCTGGGGGCGCGGAATCGTGCCGGTACCGTCAGCCAGGGTGAGCTGCGGACGGGGAATCGTGCCGGTACCGTCAGCCAGGGTGAGCTGCGGACGGGGAATCGTGCCGGTGCCATCAGCCAGGGTGAACTGCGGGCGCGGAATCGTGCCGGTACCGTCAGCCAGGGTGAGCTGCGGACGCGGAATCGTGCCGGTGCCGTCAGCCAGGTTGAACTGCGGGCGTGGAATCGTCCCAGTGCCGTCAGCCAGGGTGAGCTGCGGACGCGGAATCGTGCCGGTACCGTCAGCCAGGGTGAACTGCGGACGCGGAATCGTCCCAGTGCCGTCAGCCAGCGTGAGCTGCGGACGCGGAATTGTGCCGGTGCCATCAGCCAGGGTGAACTGCGGACGCGGAATCGTGCCGGTGCCGTCAGCCAGGTTGAACTGCGGGCGTGGAATCGTGCCGGTGCCATCGGCACAGGCAACGCTGGCCGAAATCGACGCCGCGAGAATCAGGGAAAACTTAAAAACGTTACGCATGGCAGTCCGCCTCCCAAGAGAAAGTGATAGGTCCAGTCCGATACGAGCATCGGTTCGCTACATAAGCGACGCGGGTTTGTGAGGCCCGTCACAGCCGCCGCTGGACAAGACGAAAAAAAGATCAACAATCAGCACCTGACGTAGAAAAATCGTGGGGAAACCCCCGACCGGACCAGCTCATTTAACAGTTCAGGGTGCGTCTTAGCGGGATTGAGGGCTGCGGCTCGGGCGGACTGGCCGCAGGTCATGCGAGAATCGCGGCTGTGCCAGTGCATCATTTGTCTTAATTCGGGCACTGGTCGCGAGTCTTGAGGAGACGTCGGTCTGAGCAACACGATTGCAGCATCCATTCCAGCGCCGCCGGACAGGCAGGCGGTCACGCGATTGCTCTCCGCCTGGCAGTCCGGCGATGCGCGTGCGCTCGAGCGTTTGACTCCTCTCATCTATGAGGAGCTGCGTGATCGTGCGCGTCGCTATATGCGCCGCGAGCGTCCAGGGCACACGTTGCAGGCGACTGCCGTCGTGCATGAGGCCTTCGTCAAGCTCGTAGAGATGAATGTTTCGTGGCAGGACCGTGCGCATTTCTTCGCCGTCGCAGCGCGTCAGATGCGACGGATTCTCGTTGACCACGCAAAGGCGCGCTATCGCGCCAAGCGCGGTGGCACGACAGGCGCCACTACCGGCTCCATCGACGAATTTCCAGAACTCGAAACCGGTCCCGTCACTTCCGGCGATATCGATGTGCTCGAAATAGATGACGCGCTGGAGCGCCTCGCCGGACACAATCCCCGCCTCGCCGAGATCGTCGAGCTCCATTACTTCGGTGGGCTTACTTATCAGGAATTGTCAGAAACGCTGAAAATCTCCGAAGCCACGGTTGACCGCGAGCTGCGGTTGGCTAAAGCTTGGGTTCTCAAGCAGATACGTCCACAAAGAGCGCGCGAAATCGAGTCGCTATGACCTCGATGGGGACCGGGAAGACAATCGACCCCAGGTGGGAACGGCTGCAGGAGCTGTTCGCACAGGCAGTGGACCTCCCCGAGCACGAACGCACGCAACTGATCCTACGCGAGACCACGGACGATCCTGGACTCCGCGAAGAATTGCTCGATCTGCTGGCCTGCGACACAGGCAAATCCACCGGTCCTCTCACGAACGCCCTCGGTGCGGCGCTCGATGCCACTACCCGTGATCGCAGGCGCGCCCTGCTCGGCAAGGTCGTCGGCAACTACAAGCTCGTCTCGGTGCTGGGCCACGGCGGCACCGGCACGGTGTACCTTGGCGAACGCTCCGACCGCCAGTACTCCGCGCAGGTCGCAGTCAAGATAGTTGACAGTGCAACGGTGCAGGGCGATCTCGGCATGCGCTTTCGCGCCGAACGCCAGATCCTCGCGAGCCTCAATCATCCTAATATCGCCCGGCTGCTGGATGCCGGCGAAACGCCGGATGGCCAGCCCTACCTGGTCATGGAATATGTCCACGGCGAGCCGGTGGACCGCTACTGCGACCGCATGCAACTCGATATTCGAGCGCGGCTCGAACTGTTCCTGCAGATCTGCGCCGCCGTCCAGTACGCACACCAGAACCTGATCGTCCATCGCGACCTGAAGCCGGCCAACATCCTGGTCACGGGCGACGGCGCACCCAAGCTGCTCGACTTCGGTATCGCCAAGCTGCTGGATGTCGGCGAGTCCGCGTCGCTGCTCGCCTTGACCCGGATGAACGATCGCCTTCTAACGCCCGAGTATGCAAGTCCGGAGCAGATTCTCGGCCGCGCCGTCACTACCGCCAGCGACGTGTATGCACTCGGTGTGGTGCTCTATGAACTGCTCACCGGCCTGCGTCCCTACGTGGTGCCCGCTTCCGCCAGCCAGCTCGAACTGGAACGATCGATCTGCGTGGCTGACCCTTATCGTCCGAGCGCTTCGATCAGCCGCGTCATGGACAAGGGGCCGGTCGAGGGCGAATCGAATATCAATGCGGTCGCCCTGGCGCGGGGATTATCGCCGGAGCGGCTGCAACGGCGCCTGTCGGGCGATATCGATGCCATCGTCATGCGCTCGATGCGCAAAGAGCCGGAGCATCGCTATCCCTCGATCGAACAGTTGACGGCCGACGTCCGCCGCTATCTCAACCAGGAAGCGGTGCTCGCGCGCCAAGGCAACTGGCTGTACTACTCACAGCGCTTCATGCGCCGGCATGCGTTCGGGGTAGCCGCAAGCGCCACGTTCGTCACGGTGATCATCGCATTCGCCATCGCGATGACGATCCAGGCGCAGCGGATCGCCAGCGAGCGCGACCGGGCCACCCAGGAGAGCGAGCGAGCCGAGAAGGTCTCGAACTTCATGCTCAATGTGTTCGCCGCTTCGGACCCGTTCGAGAATCTCGGCCAGCAGAAAACGGCGACCGATCTGCTCGACCAGGCTGCCCGCAGCATCCAGGGCGATCTAAATGAGCAGCCCGAAGTGCGTGCACGGCTGCTGGAGGCCATCGGGCGAGCCTACCGGCGCCAAGGCAAGCCAAGCCGAGCGGTGGCGTACCTCGAAGATTCGCTGAACATTCGCGAGAAGCTGCCGACGGAGAACGTGGCGCAGACCGGTTCGGTCCTGACCGAACTGGCCATCGCCTTCCACCAGGATGGCAAGTTCGAGGAATCCGATCGCGCCTTCCGCCGTGCCATGGAAATCTCGGAGAAATCCGCCAATTCCAAGTCCGTGACCTATGCGCGACTGCTGGTGGACCTGGGCCGGCTGGAATTCACGCGTGGGAACATAGACAGGGGCGAAGCCTATCTGACGCGCGGATTGAAAATCACGCGCGAATTGGAAGGTTCGCGGCATCCGGAAGTAGCGGCCATCCTCAGCGATCTATCGAACGCCCGCGCGTGGCACGACGACCTGGCAGGTGCGGAAAAGGCATCGCAGGAAGCTGTGAGCATCTACCGGGAAACGGTGCATGAACGGCATCCCGACCGAGTAATGACCGATTTCCAATACGGACAGGTGCTGTATCTCGAAGGCCGCATGAACGATGCCGGCACGCTGTTCGAAGAGACGCTCACCAATCTGCGGCTGCTGTTCGGCACCAACAGCCGCCAGGTTGCGAACGCGCTCGACGCGCTGGCACGTGTGCGGCTGGCGCAGGACAGAATCGAAGAGGCGCACAAACTGGCCGAGGAAGCGGTCGATGTGAGCAAGGCGCTCGGCGCCAATAACTTCATGACCGGTTACCTGCAGACCTCGCTGGCGCAAGTGCTGACCCACGAACAGAAGTACGACGAGGCCGAAAAGCAGCTGCGCGAAGCGCTCGACGTCTACGCACGCAGCCTGCCGCCCGATCATCAATACATCGCCGCCTCCGAATACGTTCTTGGCGAAGTGCTGCTCGCCACCAAGCGCCTGCCCGATGCCGAAGCCATGCTGGTCGCATCCATGAATCGCTGGAAGCGCACCGACTCGTCGACCTGGCGCGCCGCCCGCTCTGCCAGTGCTCTCGGCGAAGTGCTCTATCGCGAGAAGCGCTACGACGAAGCCGAGAAATACCTGGTCGAAGGTTATCGCGGCGTCGGTCCGGAGAGCGGCGCCGATTCGGAGACGAAGCGCAAGGCGCGCGAACGCATCACCCGTTTCTATACGGATCGCGGCCAGCGCCACAAGCTCGATGAACTCTCGCTCGCCACCAGCCGTGACGAAGTAGCCAACCGACCCGTGCGGCCGAACTGATTTCCGCCTTACTTACGCAATTTTCACAGTCGTGGCACCGGCGATTCTCCATCCCGGCCGGCGTCGCAGCCTCGCTGCAGTCAACTGAACGCTCGCCTTCTGTTACAGTCTCAACATAATCGCTCATGGACGTGACTGCGGCCTTCCGGCCACGACATTTCCAGACATTGCCGGTCATGGGAACGTCAGCGTCGCACGTTCGTTCCGAGCGGTGAAGATTCAGCACTGTATGGTTTGCCTTTGAGGAGGTTCTAGTCCGCAATGCGCGCAAATTCCGCTTCGACCCACATCGGTCGCATGGTCGCTCGTCTCGCCGTCTTCCTGTTCGCTGCTGCGCTCAGCACCGCCGCTTCCGCTGCGTCGGAGCGACAGGATGGCCGACTGATGACGTCAACCCAGGTGCTCAACGAACTGTTCGGGATGCCCGAACAGAACATTCCGACGTGGCTGCTCGAACGCGCCTACGCCGTGGCCGTCGTCCCCACCGTCATCAAGGTCGGCCTGGGTATCGGCGGTCGACGCGGTAAAGGCGTGTTGGTAGTCCGGCGCGACAACGGCTCGTGGAGCAACCCGGTGTTCGTCAACCTCACCGGCGGCAGCTTCGGCTTCCAGGTCGGCGTGCAGTCCACCGATGTGGTGCTGGTGTTCACGTCCAAGCAGAGCATCGAAGGCATCGTCGGCGGCAAGGTGACACTCGGCGCCGATGCGTCCGTGGCGGCAGGCCCTGTCGGCCGCCAGAGTTCGGCGGCAACCGACATCGGCCTCACCGCCCAGGTGTACTCCTATTCCCGCGCCAGCGGGCTGTTCGCAGGCGTCGCTCTCGATGGCTCCGCCATCACCATCGACAGCCGCTCGAACGAACTTTTCTATGGCAAGCCCGGCATCCTGGCCAGCGAAATCATCCGTACCGACGGTCCCGTTGCCGGTCCGGCTGCACAGACCTTCATCGCCGCCGTTCATAAATCGGCCGGTGGCGGAGGCCCGTCACCTGCTGCCGTGCCTTCGACGACCAATCCTGAGCCTGCGGTAGCTACCCCGTCGGCGCCGCAAGCGGCACACGAAGGTTCCCTGACCACCTATCCGATGGAAGACCCGAAGCCGGGTCAGGAACCGCCGAAGTAATGATGGCTTCCCGGGTGGCTTCCCGGGGCCTGACCCCGGATCGGACCGGTAAATCTGCAGACCGCGTCGCCGTAGCTGGAAAAAACCGGCGGTAGAGTCGCTCTTTAGAAGAATGGGACCATTGCCCGCAGTCGCGAGGAGCGGCTCCCATCTCAAAAGGAGCGGCCGATGGGCTTTTACGACTGCAGGTGCATGATCAGCGGCGTCAGCCTCAAGGGCGCCAGCGCGCTATTGGTCCCCTTGCAGGAAATCGACGGTGCCCTCGCACCGATCGCCTTGGGGATCAAGGGATCGTACAACCGCCTGGGATCGATCGACCGAATCGAGCCAGACGCCAACACGGCGGCAGTATTCAAATTCTTTCTCGACCGGCTCGCCGGCGGTGAATTCGTCGTCGACGCCGACTACCTGCGCAATGAAAAACTGTTTCCCATAGCAACCGTCGAGCAGCTGCTGCAGGCCTTCGAACGCAACATCAACGATCATTCGCAGGCGGCCCTGCTGAACCGGCGCCCGGTCGTATTCGCGTTGATCAGCAACAGCATCTGGCAGTCCATCGTCGAGGCGGAAACGCTGCGGATCCTCCCGCTCGAAACCGTGCTCGGCAGCGCCTCGGTCGCAACGCAGATCTACGCGAAAGGCACGTACCCGGTGCGCGACTGCGTTGCCGAACTCGACTGCATCAGCAACTTCCTGAACTCACGCAACCTGCCTTGGCAAAGTGCCGCCGATCCAACCCAGCACCATGCCGACGACATGCATACATTCCTGGACGCAGCGAGGGCAAAATTTCGCGACAGCGAGATGCTATTGGCGGGACTGCGTGCGTATGAGAACGAGGTGCAGGAACTGCTTCGCGGGCATTGACGAGTGTCCCGCAACAGCGGAGCGGCTGACGACGCGAACCCCAGTCAGCGCTCGTCCTCCTGGTGCACTCGCGATGCCAGCTAGTGCGATTGCAACGCTTCGTTGCTTGGCCGGTCCGCTGCGCGACGCGGAGTAAAAATCGCCCCGCCGCCGAGCTTCGCATACGCCGAATTTTCCAGCGACGAATGCATCGCGACCCGGCGTGATTTTGGGTCGATGGACATCAATCCCAGGTCGAACAGTGTATGCAGATCGGCCCGCGGCAACAGCCCTCGGCCAGCGATTCCAAGCTCTTTTTTGGCCGCCAATTCGTATTTCGGTCGCGGGATTTTCCTTGTGCCAGAAGCAATCCCAGCACGTTGGCGGCTTCGCGCTTCAATCCATCGGTATCCAGCTTGCCGTCACCGTCGAACACGATCCAGGTGTAGAGCATGTGGTGAACTCGCCCGGGCCCGCCCCTTGACGTTGTCGACGTTCGCCTGGACGAGGCGTATGCGCTGCCCGGCGAATCGCGGCACGCGATGCAGCGCCGGAGCGTCGAACATCCGGGAATAGAAAGCCTGCGACAGGCGAAAGATTCTGTCCTGTGAATCGAGGACGAAGGACCGGACCGCCATGCTGACCACTTCCTTTCAAGACCGATCGCCGCCGCCTGCCCTTCGCGGCGCTGTGTGCCAGGCGGTTTCGCGTTAAGCTGGCGGCTGCATGAATCCTCGCCCAATGGACCCGGCAGTGTTGGATCGCCGCATCCTGTACGAACAGGTTGCGTTGATGTGCAAGCTATCCATAGCTCCCCTGCTCGGCAGTACCGCCATCGGCGCCATCATTGCCTATGTCGCGGTCGAGGATTCCGGCTTCCAAGCAAGCCTCGCCTGGTATGCAACCTCGCTCGCGATCATGCTGGTCCGCTGGAGCGTCGCCCGGGCCTTCCTGCAGCGGCCGCGGGATCCGGCCGAGGTGCGCCGCTGGCTGACAGCAATGTATCTGCTCATCGCGTTGTTTGGTGTGATCTGGTCCATCCCTCCAGGATTTCTGCTGCCGAAGTCGGCCGAAAAAGAAGTCATCATGTCGGTCATGTTCATCGGTGCAACGGCGACTGGCATCGGTTCGCTCTCGCCGGTGCGCCACGCGTACACCGTATTGCTGGTTCCGCTCACCCTGCCTTATGGCATCACCCAGTTCCTGATGGGCGGGAACCGGGTCTGGATCGGCGCTGCCTTCCTGCTCTACCTGCCGGTCATGATCGTCAACGCCAATCGGCAGACGCGCTCGGTGGAACAGCAGATCCGACTGGCCATCGAGAACGAGAACCTCGCCGGCGCCCTGCAGGATGCAAACCAGGAATTGCAGGCGCAACTCACGCAGCACGAGTTGTCCGCAGAGCGCATCCGTCTTCTCAATCGCGATCTCGAATCGCAGGCGGCGGATTTGCGCACGGCGAACCAGGACCTGGAAGGATTCTCCTATTCGGTATCGCACGACCTGCGAGCGCCGTTGCGAGCCATCGACGGCTTCTCGCGGCTGCTGGAAGAAAGCACGCCGGTGGAGGAATCGGGCCCCACATCGAACCAGTCGAAACATTACGTCAACCGCATCCGCGAAAACATTTCGCGCATGTCCATGCTGATCGACGACTTGCTGGCATTTTCCCGTTGCGGCCGGCAGCCCGTGGACATGAGTGAATTGCGCATGGACGAACTTGCGCGTATCGCTGCGAACGAAGCCCGATCGTCGCGGCCCATGCAGAGTCCGCCGGAAATTTCGATCGGTTCTCTACCGCTGGCACGCGGCGACCAGGGATTGATGCTCCAGGTATGGAGCAACCTGCTCGACAACGCGGTGAAATACAGCAGCAAGGTGCCGCAACCGAAAATAGTCGTGCAAGGACGCGAAGAGCCGCATCGCATCGTCTACGAAGTCATCGACAACGGCGTCGGCTTCGACAGCCGTTACTCCGACACGTTGTTCGGCGTGTTCCAGCGACTGCACGGATCGCGCGAATATCCCGGCACCGGAGTGGGCCTTGCCATCGTACAACGCATCGTCACGCGTCACGGCGGCGAGGTATGGGCGAAATCGGAAGTGAACCAGGGAGCGACGTTCGGCTTCGCATTGCCGAAGCCGGCCGACAGTGAGAAAGACAAGAGCGAAAAAGACAGGTCCAAGAACGCGACGGCAACCGGTCAAGCGGCCTGACGGTTGCGTCAACTTCGCATGAATTAATCTTCTTTCCACCCGCAACGCACTAGTAGTATCCGCCCGATCGTCCCTACGGGACTTGCGGAGAAGGACAGATGCGCTATCTCTCTGCCCGGGCGTTCGTACCGGCATTCACGATCGCCATCGCGATGGCCATCGCGATGACAATCATGCTGCCGTACGCTCCCGCGCACGCCGCGGCAAACTCGAAGAACTCCCAGCTCATCGAATTCGAAAGAATGACCTGGCCCGAAGTGAAGGCCGCATTGGCCACCGGCAAGACCACGGCGCTGATCTACACGGGTGGCATCGAACAGCGCGGTCCGCAGAACGCCAACGGCGGACACAACCAGATGGCCTATGCGACCGTGAAAGCCATTGCGGAGAAACTAGGCAATGCGATCTTCATGCCGGTAGTGTACGTTCTAGACGCGCGAGCTATGTCATGGAAGCACCGGGATCGGCATCGAGCATTCAACAGAATGCCTACCGCTAACTACGCGACGTCGTCTTTCAATCCCGCGCGGCGGCGGGCGATCTTCGCCACGATCGACCAGTCCTTGCCGCTCAAGCCTTGATCAATCGCTGTCAGCATGTTCTCGCGCACGATTTCAGCCGCAGGCAGCACCGCATGCTTGGCCTTGGCGGCGTCGAGAGCGAGGTTCACATCCTTGAGTCCCAGCGTCAGCTTGAAGCCGGGCTCATAGCTGTTGCTGCCGATGAAGCCGCCGTAACGCTGGTAACTCGGGCTGGCAAAGAGTGTGTTGGTCATGATGTCCAAGAAGTCGCTCGCCTTCACGCCATAGCTTTCGGTGAGTGCCGAGGCTTCGCCCATCGCTTCGATCGCTAGGGTGATCATCAGGTTGCCGGCGATCTTCGTCACGTTCGCTCGCTTCGGATCCTCACCGACACGCCAGGTCTTCTGTCCCAGCACGTCGAAGAGCGGTTGCACTTTGGCGATCGCCTGGGCACTGCCCGCGACTATGATGTTCAACTGCGCCTTCGCGGCAGCAGCGGGTACACCGAACACGGGCGCGGCGACGTAAGCAATTCCAGCGTTGCGATGCTTCTCGTACAACTCATCCACCAGCGGCGGCGAGATCGTAGCCATCATGACGTGGACACATTCTTTGCTTGCCGACACCAGTGCGCCCGAATCGAAGATCACGCTGCGCACCGCTTTGTCATCCGCGAGCATGGTCAACACCGCATCGTTCTGAAACGCCTGGGCCGGCGAATCCAGAACGGCGACGCCGTCGAGCGCCCGAGCCGCAGCGGCATTGCGATTCCACACGCTCACGCGGTGACCTGCTTTGACCAGGTTCGGCACCATCGCCGCGCCCATGCCGCCTATCCCGATGAAACCGATATTCATGGCAGTATCCTCGTGCACAAGCGAAACCATCTATAACGTCAACGTCGCTAGCTCCACACTCGACCTTGAGACCGGGTATTGCGCGAAATGCTTGAGGCGGTTGGTGGCTAGCGGCTCTATTCGTGGGTTCCTTCCACCGACTTCGTAGTACTCCATTGGTTGTGGAACACCAGTTGGTCAAGCGGTCGTACCCGGGCCCAGCCAGTCAGCTCCAGCATCGGTGCAGGGTAAAAAGCTTCGACATGCCCGATACAGAGAACGGCCACCGGCACGGAGCCTTCAGGCATGGACAGGGCTCGCGCGAGTGCTACCGGATCGAATATAGATACCCAGCCCATGCCCAGCCCTTCGGCACGCGCCGCGAGCCACAGGTTCTGAATGGCACAGGAAACCGAGGCCAAGTCCATCTCAGGCAAGGTACGACGGCCGAAGACATACTGCTCTCGCGCCTCACACAGTGCCGCTACCAGCAACTCTCCGCAGTCGAGAACTCCTTGTACCTTGAGGCTCAGGAACTCGTCATCGCGCTTACCCAGCGCGGTTGCGGTCCGCAGGCGCTCATCTTCCACGAGATCGTGGATCTGCCGGCGCAACGCAAGGTCCGTGACTCGCACGAAGCGCCAAGGTTGCATCAAGCCGACACTGGGAGCGCAGTGAGCGGCTTCCAATAGCCGTTGCAGCGTTCCGGCATCGATGGGATCAGGCTTGAAGTGGCGCATATCACGCCGTTCGGCGATCGCCCTGTAAACGGCATCTCGCTCGGAATCGCTGAATCGAAGGAGGGAATCACTCACGACGTAACATAGGGGTTGCAACCGGCCTGAATGCCGGAGCCACCTTAGCAGTTACGAACGAAGCGCGGAGGGCGCCGGCGATCCGGGGTGAAGCGTCTGAAAGAGCAGGCTGTCCAGCGACAGCCTGCTCGAATCCTGAGCTGCCATTTCAACGTCACAACACTCGACTCGGACAATCCTGACCGGATAGTCAAGAGTCGATGGTCACGCAGCCGCGGTCGCCGCTCCCATGAACGCCGGTATGTCGTTGGCCTGGCGGCATTCACGAGGGGTGACGCCGTGAAAGCGGCGCATCGCCCGGAACAGTGTCGAGCGTGAGTCGAAGCCCACCTGGCGAACGATTTCCTCGACGCCCAGTTCGCTGTTCCTCAGCATGCGGGCCGCCACCATGGTGCGCTTGCGCTGCAGGTATTCATGCGGCGTGACCTCATGAATGTGCTTGAACAGTCTCAGGAAATGGTGGCGTGATAGAAACGCTGCGCTGGCCATGTCGCTGAGCATGAGCGGACGATCGAAGCTCGAATGAATGAAGTCGGTCGCCAGTGAAATGCGGCGAAGGATTTCACGTTGCGTAGCGGCACGACGAACCGGAACGCCGCGAGCGCGGGCGATGCTCTGGCGATGACGCATGAGCATGCGCTCCAGCAGGAACGCGAGCTGCTCCTCGTACCACAGCGGATCTTCGAGCCCCATTTCGCAATGGCGGCGGATGAACAGCAGCACCGGAGTGACGCTGCGGTCGTGCGGCTGCAGGTGCGGAGCGAACGGCAAGGCGTGGTTCGTAGATACTTCGCCCTCTTCCAGCAACCGGTCTTCGTCGCTCAACAGGGTACGCAGCACTTCCTCGGGCATGCCCACGCGAAACAGGATCGTCAGCGCCTGCACGTCCTGAGCGCCGCGAACCCGGATCGACGCCGCCGTCGCAGGCACGGCAAGCCAGGTGTCGTCGTCGACGAGGATGCGCCGTCCATCGAGGACGACCTCCTGTCGGCCCTGCCAGGCGCTGACCAGCGCCAGTCGCGAGCCGTCCAGCGAATATTCGGCCGACCGTGTCGAGAGGTTGAGAATTGCGGAAGCTGCATCCGTTGCATTCCGACTCGTACCCAGACCACCGCCAGGAATGTCCTGCGTTCTGCGGATTATCATCCGGCGCGCTCCCTAACTATTGCTGTCAATGATGAAAGCCACTGCGTTGCCGCCAAGATGCCGGCGCCGCCCTTCGAGCTACAAGTCAATTACGATCATCAGATCCCGTCACGCGACGAAAGGTTGCATCGTCGACGCCTTCAGTACGTCGTTGTTGCACATTTGCGCAATGGATGAGACTGGAGATTGTGCCTACGCGAATCCCGCCGGGATGCTGCAACACATTGTTACAAAACGAGTACGAGTCCCCGCCGAGGCGAAACTCGCCCAACGGGCATCCCAGCAGGTATTCTTGTGTCACCGAATCACGACTTCATCGCAGCGAATCCCATGCCCATTGCCCACGAGCACAATCTCGACCATCCGTTGCCCACGAATTGCCCTTTCGGCATTCGCGTGAAGCTGCGCTCCACCGACCCGTTCAAGAACCTGGTCGGCCAGAGCTGGAGCAAGGAACACTGGTACGCGACCCGCGAGGAACGCGACGAGGCGCTGAAGGAGATGAGCGGCCGCTACCTGTATTTCAGGCCGGGCGACAAGCCGGCGCTGGACTACGAGAAAGTGGATAAGAACTGAGGACCGACGCTGCGGGCCGCCGCCTCGCGGCTCTCAATCCTTTCCTCAGAACGTCCTTCCCAGGAACAGATAGAACGCCTTGTCGCCGCCTTCGTCGAAGCCGGTGGCGAAATACACGGGGCCTAACAAGGTATCCAGGCCGATGAACAGGCTTCCGTTCGTCCTCGAGCTGTCGAGCGAGATATCGTGCCGCGAGCTCCACACGTTGCCGGTCTCGAGCGAAGCGCCGACGTACACCGGCACGTTGAGGAACCCCTGCCCGCGCCGCCCGACCTGCCGGTAGTAGATGCCGCGCGCAATCGCGTAGTGCGGCCCGACCAGCGATTCGGGGATGATGCCGGACATGTTGAGGAATCCGCCCAGCGAAAAGAACGAACGCAGCACGTCGGGATCGTTGTCGAGCCGGGTACCGCCACTGGTCCAGAGAATGGCGGTGTGCCGCCCCCACGAATGGGCGTAGAGCTGGTCGAACACCAGCAGGTCGGCGTCCTCCGCATCGCCTCCGCCCCCCCGCTCACCCTTCCAGCCGAGCTGGAACGAAGCGCCGTTACGCGGGAAGTTCACGTTGTCGAGCGTGTCGTAACGGAATTCACTGAAGAAATTGTTCGTGTCGAACTCACTCGGCGGCAGCAGCGGATCGCCGACGCGCACACGCGCCGAACCGATCGTCCTTCCGGCGCCCACGCGAATCTCACCGTAATTGCCGAGCTCCCGCCCGAGGTCGACACCAAAGTCGGTGGTACGCACGCGGTACTCGGCCAGGATGTCTTCGTCGGCGGTGATCAGCGGCAACGTGCGGATCTGGAATTGCGCGTGCGG
>Ga0157380_10000565_pt1 | contig 22763 bp, 17 predicted proteins | sample S35metaG_FD_119757 | JGI IMG/M metagenome (GOLD analysis project Ga0157380, IMG submission 119757) | Switchgrass rhizosphere microbial communities from Kellogg Biological Station, Michigan, USA - S3-5 metaG | ecosystem: Host-associated > Plants > Roots > Rhizosphere > Soil | place: USA...
ACTAGTTTCCATTCTTCATGGCTGACAGCTTGTGCGACTAATTCACTTGTCTCCAGTAATTGAGACTCGTAAGCGCAGTTGTCTGCCATTGCCTTTGGAATACTGTGCGCTGTGAATGCGATTCGCGTACTCGCACGACGGTTGGATGGGATTTGGTCGAGGGCCGCGGCGAGATGAGCGGCGTTAGCCTCGATGAAGCCCGGATGTTTGTAGAAGGCTCGAATCTTTTCAATGCGTGGAGCGGCGGAACCAATTGTCTCTCTCGCAGCCTCGATGTTTTCCAGATACTGGCGACAGCTCGAATAGGAACTGTAGGCTGAAGTGACGAATGCGAGTGCGCTGCGGATTCCATCTTCCGCCATTTGCTTGACCGTGTCCGCAAGCAACGGATGCCAGTTGCGGTTGCCCCAGTAAATCGGTAAGTGCGGCTCGTGTTGTTCGAGTTCGACTTTTAGAGCGGCGATCAGTCTCCGGTTCTGCTCATTAATCGGACTGACTCCGTCGAATAAATCGTAGTGGTGAGAGACTTGCATCATGCGCTCGCGAGGTACATTTCGACCACGGAGCACATTCTCGAGGAAGGGAATTACATCTTCGCGCCCCTCCGGACCACCGAACGAAACAATAAGAATCGCGTCGTACATAGTTGGCTAAGAATTTAGGCCCGCAGGGCCGGTAGTCAGTAGCCACGCCCGTGAGGGAGTGGAAACCTCATCGAGAATTCCCGAGGCCCGAAGGGCCGGCCTTAAATGTTACTGTCGCACGCGCTCTGTTGATATCCTTGTCGCGATCCACGCCCTTACGGGCGTGGCTATTAACTGGCGGCCCTTCGGGCCTGTACCTCTCTCACCAATGCAATCACATTCTCCACAGGCGTCTCGGGGAGAATGCCGTGACCGAGGTTGAAGATGTGCCCGGGGCGACCAGCGGCCTGATCAAGAATTCGATGAGCTTCGGCGCGAATGTGATCCGCGCTGGCAAATAACGCAACCGGATCGAGATTTCCCATCACGGCCACATCATGACCGACCCTGCTCCAGGCCTCGTCAAGGCGTACTCGCCAATCAAAACCAATGACATCGCCACCGGCTTCACGCATCAGTTCGAGTAACGCTGCAGTCCCGGTCCCGAAGTGGAGCACCGGCACTCCTTGTCTCACATTCGCAATCACGCCTCGACTGTGTGGAAGAACATATCGCCGGTAATCGTCCGGACTAAGACATCCGACCCATGAATCGAACAGTTGGACTGCCTGGGCCCCCGCCTCGATCTGCGCATTCAAATATTTCACCAGGCCCCTCGAGATAAGCGACAGCAGAGCGTCCCACGCCCCTTTGTCCTCATACATCAGCCGCTTTGTTTGAATGTAGTTCTTGGATCCACCACCCTCGATGATGTACGAGGCCAGGGTGAAAGGAGCGCCACAAAATCCAATCAACGGAACATCAGCTGGCAGAGTTTCCCGGGTCTTACGAATGGCGTCGAAAACGAATTGAAGGGCTGACGGGTCATCAAGCTCTCTCAAATTGTCGACATCAGCAGCGTGGCGAACTGGATTGTGAATTACAGGCCCGTCACCTTTAGCGAACTCGAGTTCCGCCCCCATTGGCTCAAGAATCAGTAGAATATCCGCAAAAATAATTGCAGCGTCGACGCCGAGCCTATTAGCAGCTGTGACAGTGACCTCGGCAGCAAGGTTCGGATTTTTGCAAAGCTCTAGAAATCCAACTCGTTCACGAACATCGCGGTATTCCTGCATGTATCTTCCGGCTTGGCGCATCAACCAAATCGGCGTGTACGGCACCGGTTCGCGGCGGCAGGCTCGCATAAAAACACTATTTTGCAGGGAATTACTCATGCTTGCGCTCGTTTCGGACAAGGCTTCTAAAAGGATAAGGCCTCAAACTTTTGTAGTTGTAACGCAAACTGTTAGTTTGCGGCCGCGTTGAATGCCATTCAATCTTCGCAAACTAACAGTTTGCGCTACAACTTTTGCCTACAATACTCAATTTGCGCCGCAAACTGTTAGTTTGAGGCTCAGTCAAAGGCATCCAGATGGAACGCAGGCTTTATGGGGAGCTCATCAAAAGTGCAAACAAACTTGCCACAAGCAGGGTTTTTGTGGTGTTAATACGTCCGAGAGAGCGGTGAGTGAATGAGCGGACAAGCTAGAGCCCTAGTCGACTCAATGCCTGATCAAATAGCGACTGTGGCGTCTGCGCTCAGTTTTGACGAGGCGTTTACGCTCCATCACCGTGCCGTCTTCAGGACGGCTCGCGCTGTATTGCGCGATGCCGCATTGGCTGAAGACGTAGTGCAAGAGGTCTTTCTCAGATTGTATCGAAACCAGGACTCGACGCCGGGTGACGAACTGCTGCGACCGTGGCTATTGCGAGTAACGCTCAATGTGGCGCGTAACACGATTCGGGGACAAAGCCGATCGATGACGCGTGACACAGTTTATTCGCAGGAAGCCTACGGCGAAGGCTGGACGGCACCCGAGATGGATTACGAGCGACGCCTCGAAATTGAGGAAGCTCGTCGAGCGCTCGAGAAAATAAAAGAACCGATGCGCAGTTGCCTGCTTCTAAAACAGCAGGGCCTGTCGTATCGGGAAATTGCCGAGACGCTCTCCTTGAAAGAGACGAACGTCGGCAGCCTGGTTGCGAGAGGGAGAAAGCAGTTTGCAAGGGTTTACGGGAAGATCGGAGGCGTTCGATGAAAGAGTGTTTAGACGAGGGAACTCTGCAAAGCTATTTTGACGGCGAGCTGTCCATCGACATGATGGAAAAGGCCAACGCTCACCTGACCGCCTGCCTGATGTGCAAGCGCGCCGCGCGGGAACTAGAGAATGAGGCTCTGATACTTTCGGAAGCCCTTGAACCAGAGTTTTCGATGGCAGTACCGACGGAACGGCTACGCGCTCGTGTTGAAGCCGCGATAGCTGAGCGTCAACTCCTTAATCCTCCTCGTCCAAGCTTAGCTAACGAACATTCAGCCTCTCTCGCTCGACGTTGGTGGGGCGGAGTCGCCGAGTTATTCGCGGTCTCACCACAGCGTGCGTTCGCTTACGCGGGCCTTGCTGCTGTGATTTTGTTTGCGATCACTTTTGCGTTAGTTCAATTTAGAACTCGTCCAGAACCTATCAAAGAAGTGATAGCTCAAAACAATGGTCAGGTCTCGGCGCCAGCTCCGGTTCCACCAGCCGCGGGAACATCGTCCACTGTAAATCCAAAGGCCACTTCAGCTCCGCCTGTAACTTCGAACAATCCAGCGCCGCGCAAAGCTACTCAGTCTTCGTTCGTTGCTGTTAACCATCGGCCTAGAGTTCAACCCGATACGGGGGTCAAGCTGCTCCCTGGAGAGCGCAGTTATCTGAAGACGATTGCAGCCCTGGACACATCACTCAAATCGAATCGCAATAGGCCGATGAGACCGGCTCTGCAATCTGAGTACGAACGCAACTTGGCGATGGTCGATCGAGCGATTGCGGCTACACGTAATGCAGCTAAGAGTAATCCTAACGACCCCGACGCTGCTGAGTTTATGTTTGCGGCTTATCAAACCAAGGTTGACTTGTTAAATCAGGTGGCCGAAGCCCGGTTGCCGAACCGGCAGCAGTGAAAGGGAACAGGTCGCAGGCTGTAATGAAATCACGAACTACTCTTATCCTTCTCACTCTCCTGCTCACTTCCGTCGGAACTTCAGCTTACTCTGACAAAAGCGACGCCAAACGCGATGAGAAACGTCGCGGAACCAAAGTCGAAAAGAGATTGCCCACCGACAGTCAGGTCATCGTATCTGTATGCGTAGCTTCCGGCAGCATCAGAGTCAATGGTTGGGATCGTAGCGAGGTGCGCGCGCGTTCAGTTGAGGCCGGCGATATTGAGTTAAGACGCAAAGATGAAGGCGCTGACCCGGCGAGGAAGATCGAAGTGCGAGTGCGGGACAAGGAATCTGAAGTGCACGCCGGCGATCCATGCGATGCTTACAGCGAGCTCGAGCTGGACGTTCCACACGGTGCGACGGTGCAATTGCAAACGCGCGATAGTGATATCGACGTTGCCGACGTAGCGGTGGTTTACGCGGGCACTCAAAACGGTGATGTCAGCATCGAGCGCGCCACTAAAATTGTCGAAGCCGGCACCATTGGCGGCGGAATCTCGTTGAAAGAATCAAAGGGACGCGTCTCGCTTCACACCGCAAGTGGGAGCATTGATGCGACAAATGTGAAACCGGCTGAGCCGGGAGATACTTTTGACGCCAAGAGCCTTGGTGGCGAGATCACTCTCGACCATGTTACTCACGCGCAGTTGACAGCGAATACATTGAATGGTGGTCTTAGTGTAACTGGGCCGTTGGCTTCGGGCGGACGTTATAACTTTCGCACCATGTCAGGCGACATGACCTTAAACCTGCCCGAGAATTCGTCCTTCCAATTGAGTGCGCGATTTTCTCACCAGGCTGAAATCATTACAGACTTTCCGATAACCCTTTTGAGCCAGACAAGTGCCAAGCCGGTTCCTGCAAGTACGCCCGCACCAGCACCGAAAGCAACACCATCAGGGCCTGTGTCTCCCGCTGTTGAACCTGGCGCTGTAATCGTAGAGGTCGACCCTAAAGTCATCGCCAAAGTGAGGACGAAGAAGGGGGGCGTAATGGTGGACCTGTCAGGTATGACACTGCGCCGGCTCGAGGGAGTTTGCGGCACTGGTGACGCAAGACTCGAAGTCGCCTCATTCTCCGGGACGATTCATCTACAAAAGCAGTAATCTTTCGTACACGCCTCGCTCTACAACTCCCCTATTCGTTCTTCGATTTTTTAACCCTGAACCCTTCTCTGAAATACCCCAAGTGCTCCTCGTTAATTTTCTTCAATCATTCGATTTTTATTGCCACAAACCTAAGAGGGCCGGTGTTTTCGTAGTAGAGCAACGCAGACCGGGTCGAGGTCGGTGGCAGTAGTACCAAGGGGAGACCGACCTCGATCCGGGGAAACAAGAAAAAGGAAACAGGGAAGGAAGTTAGTATCATGGCCAGCGAAAGGACACCTCAAAAAGCACCGCGGTTGGGACAGAATCGGATTTTCATTTTGCTGCTCGCTTTCGCAGTGTTCTCGAGCGCAGCAAAAGATCTCGACAGGTTGCAAACACTCGCGCGGCGTGCTCATTCATTGACGTCATCGTGGGTGCAGCTCGGATCAACTGCGTACGCCAGCGGTGTTGAAGCTGAGCCTGGAAGCTGTTCAGCAATTGCTCAGGCGGAAAAGACCGAAGAGTTTCACTGGGTGGGCCAAGTGGCAGGTGGTCAGGCAATCGAGATTAAAGGCATCAATGGTGGAATTACCGCCGAGCCGGCACCGGGAGCAGAGATTGAAGTGATCGCTTTGAAGAAAGCGCGCTACAGCAATCCTTCTGATGTCGATATCAAAGTTGTGCCGCATGCTTCGGGTGTCACTATCTGTGCAGTCTATCCAACTGAATACTCTGATCGCCCGAATGCATGTGAACCTGGCCGAGGCGTTTTCGTCCAAAGAGACAAAACAGAACGACGCGAATCCTCAGGTACAGTCAATGTTCGCCACAATGACGTTAGCGTGGAATTCAGGGTTCGAGTTCCAGTGGGTGTAGAGTTCGTCGGCCGCACTATCAACGGTGAAATTAGCGCCAAGTCATTGAGTGGCAACGTTGATACTCATACCGTCAATGGCAGCATCGATATCTCTACCAAGGGTTACGCGCGAGCGAAGACCGTGAATGGTGAAATAAATGCGAAGATGGGCCGAGTCGATTGGTCAGAGGCGCTGGAATTCAAGACTGTGAATGGCGGTATCGATCTCGACTTTCCGCCGTCGCTGAGCACGAAGATTCAGGCAGACACTTTTAACGGCGAAATCTCATCAGACTTTCCGCTAAGAGTATTGGGCCGTGTTAGTCGTAAACACATGAGCGGGACTATCGGAGACGGCGGCCGCGAGTTGTTGCTCAAGACCCTAAATGGCAGCATACGCGTAAGACGAGTGAGCTAAGTCCGACAAACTTCAGTTTGTCGCCCGGCCGAATCAAGCTTAGAGATACTACAATACAACGACAAGCTAAAGCTTATCGGACTTTCAGATTGAAGGAAAAATAGATGAAGAGAACTTTGATAACAGCATTCATTTTTGTTGTGGCGTTAGCCACCCTGGCCGGCAGTAGAGGCAACGCGGCTTATCAGCAGTCTGTGGGCGGACCACAAGTGACCGAGATGGAGCCGCAAAAAGGTGAGGAAGTCCGCGAGGAATTTCATCAATCTTATCCATTGTCTCCAAACGGACGCGTGAGCCTCGAGAATATTAATGGTGGAGTTCGGATAGCTGTTTGGGATCAGAATGAAGTTAAAGTTGACGCAATCAAGAAAGCCTACCGGCGAGAGCGTCTTGATGAAGCGAAGATTCAGATAGACACCACCGGTGACAGTGTCAGAATCAAGACTGACTACCCGGAAAGAAATCAGAACTTCTATGATGAAGAAGGCCGCCGCTACAACAATCCCGCGACAGTGGAATACTCGCTGACGATCCCGCGACGCGCCCGGCTTGACTCTATCGAATTAATCAACGGCTCGCTCGATATCGATGGCGCGGAAGGTGATGTCAAGGCTTCTTCGATAAATGGCTACCTTAAAGCCCGCGCTCTGACGGGCGACGTCCGTCTCTCGACTATCAACGGAACTCTCGAAGCGACGATCACCCGGTTAACAGATGCGAAGCCGGTAAATCTAAGTTCTGTTAACGGCAACATCACGCTCATCATTCCTTCCGACGCCAACGCCCAGGTTCGGGCCGGAACAGTTCACGGCGGCATCAGCAATGACTTTGGTCTTCCCGTAGTTCATGGGGAATATGTTGGTCATGAGCTGAACGGCCAGATTGGTAATGGCGGCACGCGAATTAAGCTCGGTAATGTGAATGGCCGTATAACCATCAAGCACGCTACTGATGGAAAGGCAATGAGCGCGGTAACCAACTTGCTTTCTGAAAAAGATTCGACGAAGTACGAACGCTCGATAGTTAACTCGCGGGAACTCAATGAACAAATTCGAGAAGCTGCTGAAGAAGCCCGGCAGGCTGCTCGCGAGCAAATGGATACCCAACGAATTACTCGCGAAGCGCAACTTCAGGCCCAACGTGAAATCGAGCGCTCGATTCGAGAGTCTCAGCGCGAAGTTCAACGTGCCCAGCAGCAGATCCAGAGAGACGTTCAACGGCAAGTGCGTGAACAAGTGCGCGAGCAAGTTCGCAAACAGGATTGGGGCAGAGATTCCGACTGGGGCCACTTCGTCGATCGTGAATCGAAAAGCTTTCCAGTGAGTGGCACGCCCAACGTGAAGGTAGGCACTTACGACGGTTCAGTAACAATTCGCGCCTGGGACAAAGCTGAAGTTACCTACACAGCCATTAAGCGTGCCAATCGCGAAGAGTCGCTAAAAGACATCGTGATTGACGCCACCCAGCAAGGTGCGGATATTTCAATCATCGCTCGATCCAACGACAACGAGGATGGATCTGCGGCGCTGGAAATCTTTGTACCCCGCAATGCAAACTTGCAGCTGTCTTCAGAAGACGGTCGCATCACGATCCAGGGAGTTTCCGGTCAATTGGTAGCGCGAACTTCTGATGGCGCAGTTGAGATTGAGGGCGGCCAGGGAAATCTCCAGGCAAAGACCAACGATGGTCGTATCCGCGTCTCGAGTTTTCAAGGAACTGTAGATGCGCAGACCGGTGACGGCTCAATCATGCTTGATGGCAGTTTCACAGGAGTGCAGGCAAAGACTGGTGATGGCTCGATTGTATTAGGTGTACCAGCTGACTCAAACTTTTTTGTCGAGACAAATGCCGAAGCAGTCAGCAATGACGGCGTTAATATTTCAGAAGAGACTGGATCGACCGCGCGCTTGAAGCGATGGAAGATTGGAAAGGGCGGCAAGGTCTTCACGCTCAACACTGGAGACGGTCACGTAATTATTAGAACTCACTGAGAATTAGCTGGCTCGGAATCATTCTCGATTCTGAATCGTCAAATTACGAGCGCCGGACTTCGGCGCTTCTGAGTAACTCCCCCGATCAAATTAATCGTAAACAGGAATTGATGGTCCCTCGGAAATCCGAAATTCCGAGTATTAGGCCGCAACAAAAGAAACTTAGATGTCACTTACTAGTGTGACTCACGTGCTCGCAAGAGTGTAACGACCGGTGCTGCCGTTCTAGTTGAAGACATCAAATTAAGAGGATTTAGATTTTGTCACTTATTCGTATCTCTCGAACTGTATTCGGCGTTTGCTTGAAAAAATTGTCGGGTCTTATTGCCTTGGTCGTAGTTCTAATGACGCCGGCGTTTGCGCAGACACCAACGCCCACTGTGCCGCTGGAAAACAAACTAACCAGTACTCCAGCAACATCGTCCTCGCCGAAGACCTCGGGAACGCCGGCGCCAGACAAGTCACCTGAGCCACCCGTGAGCGCGCCAAAAACGGGCGCCCCAGCTTTGCCGCCGGAGAAGGCCAGTCCGGTTCGGATCGTTCGTTTTGAAAAAGCTCCGGTGATTGACGGTAAGCTCGACGATGAGGTCTGGGCCAAGGCTGTGGTCCTCAAGGACTTTTATCAAATCGATCCCGGAGATAACGTCGCTCCTTCGAAGCCGACTGAAGTTCTGCTCGGTTATGATCCAAAGTTTCTTTACATTGCCTTCCGCGCGTTTGATGAGCCAGATAAGATTCGTTCGACCGTCGCCAAGCGAGACAACATCTTTAACGATGACTATGTCGGCTTCATGCTTGATACGTTCAATGATCAGCGCAAAGCGTTTGAGATGTTCTTCAATCCGCTTGGGATTCAGGGAGACGGCGTTCTGACAGAGGGTCGAGGCGAAGACTTCAGTGTGGACCTCCTGTTCGAATCCAAAGGGCTGATCAATTCGGATGGATTCATCGTTGAGATCGCAATTCCATTCAAGTCGTTGCGTTACGAAGCCGGTAAAGGAAAGCTTTGGGGCGTCCACTTTTTCCGTCGCATTCAGAGATTGAACCGTGAAATGACCTCGTGGATGCCGTTCACCCGCGGCGTCTCCAGTAACCTGATTCAGGAAGGACACATCACTGGTCTCGAAGGCATTTCAACTGAGCGTACTTTGGAACTGATTCCGAGTCTTACTCTCTCAGAGAGTGGTAGGTTTGTACGTTCGTTTTCGCCGCCTCCAGGCGTAATCGATCCTGGTCGCATTGTGAACGAGCCCATCAGGCTCGATCCAGGATTAACGGCGAAATATACACCAAGCTCGGCGCTGACTCTTGACCTCGCCCTCAATCCTGACTTTGCTCAAGTTGAAGCCGATCAATTAGTCGTTACTACCAATCAGCGTTTTCCAATTTTCTTTCCGGAGAAGCGGCCATTCTTCCTGGAAGGCATCGACATTTTTCGGACGCCTATTCAAGCGGTACACACACGGGCGATCGTCGATCCGGACGTAGCGGTGAAGGTTTCCGGCAAACGAGGGCGTGATACTTATGGGCTGATGCTCGCGAGTGATAACGGTCCCGGTAATCTCAGCGCTGACGACCGTGGCGCGCTCTTCGCTTGCTTTGATCGCCGCAAGTTGGATCCCACAGTTGTTTGTAACAATGAACGCTTCCTCGACAAGAATGCTTACATCGGCGTGCTGCGCTTGAAAAGGGACATTGGCAAAGGCGAAAACACCATCGGCATGCTGGCGACCACTTACAACTTCATCGAGAAGCACAACCAGCTCGCTGCAGTTGATGGCCGTTTCCGATTCGATAAGAAGACGACGGCCTTTTTCCAGATATTGGGTTCGACGTCGCGCAACTTCTTCTTTGACCCCAATACCGGCAAGAGTCCATACCGGACCGGGAACGGAATGAGCTATTCCGTGGACTACAACGTCTCCGGTCGAAACTGGGGTTGGGAACTGTATGGTGAGGGGTTCACCAGAGACTATCGCTCAGATGTTGGTTTCCTGGGTCGGAAGAATACCAATTTCAATAGTTTCTTTGTGCGGCACAACAGCGATCCGAAACCCAAGAACACGATCATCAGTCGTCACATTCACAACTTCAGCTGGATTGCCTACGACTTTCAAGGAAGAATTCAGAACTGGGAGAGTGAGTCTTACATTGAATGGAGACTTCCGCATAACTCGTACTTCAGTTTGTCATGGGAACCGGCTTACGAGCGCATTCTCGAAGAGGAATTTGGTAAGAAGCGCTCAGCCACCAGCTCCGGGACTTTTTATGGTCCGGATGACGAACGATCCGTTCATAAAAACCACTTTTTCATAGCCGGAAATTCTCAGTACAGCAAGAAGATTCAGTTCAACGGTCGCGCCGTGTGGCGAGTGAATCATCTCGATCTGGACTTTGGAGGCGGGCCGAAATATCCGCGCGTTAGTCCTGCGGCGCTGCTGCTGGGCCAGAAAGCTCCCTTGGATCCTGGCGCCGGGAACCTGTTTGAATTTACTGGAGGAGTCACTTACCAGCCGACGAATGAATTACGTATGTCGTTGAACCTGGTGAAGCAAAGGCTTGTTCGCAAAGATACTCACTTGACCGCTTTTGACGTAAACATTCTGACGTTCCGCGGTACCTATCAGTTCACTCGTGCCACCTTTGCGCGAGCAATCATCGACTACAACACCTTGAGTTCGCGCATGCGGGCGCAGTTTCTCGCGGGTTGGACACCAAGTCCGGGAACGTCGTTCTACGTCGGCTATAACGATGATCTGAACTACAACGACTTGAATCCCTTTACTGCTCAAATCGTTCCTGGGTTTCGGCGCAACAGCCGAACCTTCTTCATCAAGATGTCCTATTTATTCCGGAAGAGCTTTCCGGCGAAGTCGTGAGGAAAAACGATCTTGGGTCTTTGATTTTGAGTTTCGGATGGGTTGCAATATTCACTGATCGGCGTCCAGATGCGGCAGCTTCAACAACAAAGACCAAAGGTCTAAGACCCAAGATCTTCTTTTACACTGCTTCGAGAATTGCTTTGCGAGCCAGCGGTGATAGTCGCCTCAGATTAGTCACCGCGCGTTGCAAGACGTCCAGGACGTAATCCACCTCCTCGTCGGTATTATCTTTACCAAAACTAAATCGGATTGAACCTCGGGCGAGCTCTTCATCACGGCCGAGGGCGCGAATCACGGGTGACGGTTCCAGCGTTCCTGACGAGCAAGCCGAGCCGGTTGAAACTGCAACACCTTGAAGATCCAGATTTATGAGAAGGCCTTCGCCTTCGATGAAGCGAAACGAAATGTTTGAAAGATGGGGCAGTCGGGTATCAGCATCGCCATTGAAAACAATATCTTCAATTCGCGCTTTGACCGCCGCTTCGAATTTATCCCGCAGCGCCCGAGTATCGGTAGTTCGTTGGCCCAACTCCTGGCGCGCGAGATCTGCTGCAGCTCCAAAAGCGACGACATTTGGCACCGCTTCCGTTCCAGCGCGCCGTTCTCGCTCCTGATGGCCACCAACGATCTGGCTGATCATTCTTAAGCCGCGCTTCACAAACAAAGCGCCAGTGCCTTTTGGTGCATAAATCTTGTGTGCTGAAAGCGAGAGCAAGTCGCAGCCGAGTTCCTCGACACTGATTGGAATTCTTCCCGCCGCCTGCACTGCATCGGTGTGCAGCCAGAGATGCTTTCGTCCCGATGCGCGCTCCTCTCGTACCAACTGTCCGATTTCCACGATTGGCTGGATCGTTCCAATCTCGTTGTTAGCAAGCATCACGCTGATCAAAACAGTATCCGGTCTTAAGGCAGAGTGAAGATCTTCAAATTTGACGATGCCATTGCTGTAGACAGGGAGACGGGTGACTTCCCAGCCTCGTTTTTCGAGCTCGTCACAGGCTCCGCGAACTGACGGATGTTCTATTTGAGAAGTGATGAGGTGGCGCCCCTGATCCCGCGCGGCCTCACACAGGCCTCGAATGGCGAGATTATTAGCCTCAGTCCCACCGGAGGTGAAAACAATCTCGTTGGGCCGCGCGCCCACCAGAGAAGCTACTGCGCGGCGCGCCCGGTCAACAGCGCCTCGGGCTTCCTGGCCAAAGTAATGGACGCTCGAGGCATTTCCAAACTTTTCAGTCAGGTAGGGCAGCATTGCCTCGAGCACCCGGGGGTCGACCGGCGTCGTGGCACTGTGATCCAGGTAAACTTTGCGTACGGAAAACATGTTTGATAGTTGGGCTGCCAACCGTAGATTGGTTTTCGGCATCTGAAGGGCCGGATCAGACTTGCCGTTCTTTTCAGGCTAACTTTTTACTCTCCCAGAAGCCATAACCTGCGTCCTGGTTCTGCAAATACCGAACGAGTCTAGGATGCACATAGGGACCCGTCAAGGACATAAACTTTGTCGCTGAATGAAGTTATTGTGGTAGCATCAGCTCGCTACGAGGTTGGGTCCCCGGACTGCGACGGCCTTGCCGTTAACGCAAAATCTCCGGAGAGAAGACAATGAATATTATGAAGTTCCTCTTAGTTGTATTAGTGGCCATAGCTGCGTCCAGCTGGGCGGTGGTGACACCGACTAGCGCTCGCTCAGCTGTAGTTACGAGCCAGGGATCCACCGCCCTTGAACGTGGGTATCGAACAGGGTATTCGGATGGCTATCAAGCAGGGTTTGGCGACCAGGGAGCACATGCTGCTCGAGATTATGCCGGCAAGGAAGACTACAAACGCGCCGATCGCGCTTATGTAGATGCGTGGGGTCCTATCGAGGACTATCGTGACGGTTATCAGCAAGGTTTTGAAATCGGCTATAGCGCGGGCTTTGATCGGCAGCCTTTCAACTCTGGGCTTCCGTCGGGCTTTAAGCGACGAGGAAGTGCGAGCACCGCAAATGATACTGCCGTGCCCGTGGATTCAAGCCCAAGCTCAAACTCAAACTCAAATGCAGGCGTTCCGGACAACAACACATCTTCAACGCCGGTCGACAACGCGACGGCAACCGCTCCAGTTACCGGAAATCTTTCCATACCGCGCGATACGATTCTGTTGGTCGAGCTCGACAGCTCGCTTTCCACGGACATCAGTCAGCGTGGTGATCGCTTTCAAGCGCACGTGATCGAACCTCGCGAGTATGCTGGCGCGATCGTCGAAGGCCGCGTTACCAATGTTCAGCGCGCTGGAAAACTGAAGGGTACGGCTCAGTTGCAGTTGTCCTTTGAACAGTTGCGGATGCCGGACAATCGCTCGACAAGTTTTCATGCTGAAGTAACGGAAGTCTTGCCGGACGCCGGCAGCAGCGGAGTCGGTGATGTTGATCGAGAGGGTGGTGTCAAAGGCACTGACTCGACCAAGGATGACATCTCGAAAGTTGGAGCGGCTACAGGTATTGGCGCCATCATTGGCGCCATTGCGGGTGGCGGCAAAGGCGCGGCTATCGGTGCTGCCATTGGCGGTTCAGTCGGCACTGCCGGTGTGTTGAGCTCGCGCGGCAAAGACATACGGCTGGCCCACGGGCAGAAGCTGAGGATTCGCACCTCTACCGATACTAGTCTCCAATGAGAACTGCGTGCACGGGCGTCCCGCCCGTGATTAGTCGCCCATAGTTGAGAATCGGGAAAAGCGAAACGGAGAAGGGGAGACACGAGGACCCGACACGGAGAAAGGGAGACGCGGAGAAACGGGGATGTGACCTCGTTGCTCCGCGTTTCTGTTTTGGAATGATTCTTAACGGGAGCTCCCTCTCTTCATTTTTCGAGAATTCATGTCCAAGTCAGGCCAAATAACAAAACGTCAGAAGAGCTCGAGCAAGAGACAAGCTGCCAACTCTGCCAAGTCATCTCCCCGTCTCCCAGTCACCCCGTCTCCTCCTCCGTCCCCCGGTCTCCCAGTCACCACTTCCCCCCGTCCGTCGTTGATCACTCTCCTCACTGACTTCGGTTTGAGCGACTATTTCGTTGGTGCGATGAAGGGAGCGATCTTCGACATAAATTCTTCAGTTCGAGTGGTCGACATTACTCACGACATCCCACCACAAGCCATCGACGCCGCTGCGTTCAATTTGCTTGCGGTCTATAAGACCTTTGGAGCCGGCACTATTCATGTGGCAGGCGTTGATCCCGGAGTTGGTTCCGCTCGCCGGGCGATCGTGATCTCTGCCGGAGGACAATTCTTTGTCGGACCCGACAATGGGATCTTCAGTTATGTTCTTGAGCGCGAATCTGAGGCGCACGTGCATCACGTTACCAACGACGAATACTTTCGAAAGCCCACGAGCGCTACCTTTCATGGCCGCGACGTGTTTGCGCCGATCGCCGCGGCGCTTTCAACTGGAGTCTCGCCGCGAGAGTTGGGTGATGAGATTAATGATCCGGTGCGACTGAAATCGCTCACACCCGAAAGACTCAAGCATGGAAGGCTAGGCGGACGGCTAATCCATATCGATCGTTTTGGTAATTGCATTACGAACTTTACTCAAGCTGACTTGCCGGCTGAACTGATTCGCCAGGGAGCAAGACTGAGCATCAACGGTAAAGTCGTGAGTGAATTCAGGGAATTCTTTGCTGACGAAAGTAAAGCCAGGCTGTTCGCGATTTGGGGCAGCGCCGGTTTTCTGGAGATCGTTGCACCGAATCGATCAGCGGCCAAGTCACTGAGGGCCAAACGCGGCGACAAAGTACTGCTGGAGGCTCCCCCGGTAGCATAGACTTTAGAGCCTCTTGCAAAACTCCTCTCATTCACACCCGGTTTCCACGAGAGCGCTGTTAACCGTTTCAACGGTTTCCGTTTATTTGTTTGCGTGAGAAACCGTTGAAACGGTTAAGGGATTTTCCCTGACTCTCAACACCCGGTTGAAACTGGGTGTGAATGAGAGGAGTTTTGTAAGTGGCTCTGAAGTCTGTGCTACCAACGGCGGCTCACTTGTCACTCATATGTCACTCTGTTATCTTCGGACAAACACGACCAAAAGGACCTCAAAGCATGGATAAAGCAACGGAAGCCGCAGCGCCGAAACCGGCCGGACAATCAACAGGACTTAGGGGCGTAGCGGCAGCAACCTCGTCAATGTCAGACGTTAATGGCGAGAAGGGCGAGCTCATTTATCAGGGCTACAACATTCACGATCTGGTCCAGCATTCGACCTTTGAAGAAGTTGTTTTCCTGCTTTGGCACAAACGGCTTCCATCGGCTACCGAACTCGGCGATCTAAAGAAATCGCTAGCAGAGAATTACGCGCTGCCGGAAGAGATTGTTGACCTGATGCGGCGCTTTCCCCGCGAATCGGATCCAATCGATGTTTTGAGAACAGCAGTCTCGGCGCTCGAGTTCTACGACAAAGCCGCGCGCAACATCTCCCGCGAAAACGCGCTGGCGACTGCAACCAGGTTGACCAGTCAGTTTCCAGCTTTAGTGGCCACCAGCGATCGACTGCGACGGGGTCTGGAACCATTAGCTCCAAAGCCCGAGCACAACATAGCGACGAACTTTCTTTATCTTCTCAAGGGCGAAATGCCTTCGGAACATGATGCCGATGTTTTCGACAAGTGCCTCATTCTTCATGCCGACCACGAGTTGAACGCCTCGACTTTTTCAGCGCGCGTTATTGCCGGGACACTGGCGACAATTTATGCCGGAGTCACGGGTGCGATCGCAGCGCTTTCGGGACCTCTCCACGGCGGAGCCAACACGGCGGTAATGAAAACGCTGCTTGAGATTGGCTCGGTGGATAATGTCGACGCCTTTATCAAAGACGCTCTCATTTCAAAGCGGAAGATTATGGGGTTCGGTCACGCGGTCTATAAGACGGAAGATCCTCGCGCGACTCATCTCAGGCAATTCTCGAAGGAACTGGGAGAGCGTGCCGGCGACACGAAGTGGCATGAGATGTCCCGGCGAGTCGAACAAGTGATGATGGCTGAGAAGGGTCTCTATGCGAATGTCGATTTCTACTCAGCTTCGGCTTACTACTCAATGGGCATTCAGCTGGATTTGTTCACGCCGATTTTTGCTGTCAGCCGCATCAGTGGCTGGACTGGTCACATTCTTGAACAGTATGCAGACAACAAACTAATTCGCCCTCGCGCCGAGTACGTGGGCGCTCGCGATGTCTCTTACGTGCCGATGAACGAGCGATAATTTTGCGTCACTCCTCACCAGCTTGACCGATTTAGCGTGGGGTCACGGTTGTTTCGACTCACCGCGCGGCTGGCTGACTGGGGCTGTAATCACCCGATTGCGAAACAAGCGCTTGGAAAGTTGTTCTGCGAGGATGGGATCCAGCCGTTGCAGCGCTCCATATTGCTCGAGGGCGCAATCGCGTTGATTCATCTCGAGACAAGTTACCGCCAGATTCATGTGGGCGATTGTAGATGCCGGTTCGAGATCGATAGCATGGCGGAACGTGTCGGCAGCTTCGCGGTACCTCTTTAGTTTTAGATAACTCGATCCAAGGCCGGTGTGCGCCTCAGCCAAACCTGGCGTTAAGTGGATCGCGAGTTGGAACTTATCCACAGCTTTCTCATAATTCTCAAAATTGAAGTAAGTCAACCCGAGAGTGTTCTGGATGAATCCATCACGAGGCGAGAGTTCTTCGGCGCGAGTAAGTGACGTCAATGAGTGCTGGTATTGGCGCAGATTTAGATATGTCTGTCCGAGAATGTAATGACCCAGCACCGCGTCAGGCTTAAGTTGAGTGGACTTGGTGCAAACCTCTCTTGCTGGTTCGTCCTGCCCCGAAGCTGAGAGAGACAAGCAAAGACCTATCACCGCTTCGTACGAGTTCGAATCAATCGCCAGTGCCTTCCTGAAATTATTTTCTGCCTCGGCATATTTTCCTAATCTAGATTGCGCGGCCCCCAGGCCGGTCAACGCCTCGACTGAGTTCGGCTCGAGCAAAATCCACTTGGAAAAATAACCAGCCGCCGGCTCAAACTCTTGCTGTTCGTGGTGAATCAGGCCGAGGTATCTCAAGACGGCGGGAGCATTCGGCTTCAGCGCCAGGGCTTTTTCAAAAGTTTTCAGAGCCTCGCGGTATTGCCGGGCATCAACGTATGCGATACCGAGATTGTAATGGGCCTGGAAGAAAGAAGGATCGAGAGCGATTACCCGCCGGTATGATTCGATAGCTCGGGCGTAGTTGGCGCTGCGGAAGAACTGATTGCCCTGCTCGAGTTCGGCTTTGGTGTTAAGACCATTGTCCGGCGTGCTCGACTCAGGCGCGAATGATTGGCGTGTGGTTTCGGGAAGTGCGGCTTTTGCCGATCCCGGCCGCGGCTCCTGGCCTACGGCAATGCAGGTAAGTCCAATGAAAAGCCCGACTGCAGCAAGTAGACGGCGCATCTCTTGACCTCCAGCCATGAATTAGAGGTGCGCATACTACTAAAAAGAATGGAGTTTGGATACGAGAAATTGAAGCAATCACCGAAATTGTGAAGACGAGTTTGGTTCTTAGTAGGCAGTTGATTGTCTCTTAGTTGACTCGCCTCGTCCCGTAGGGACCGAATGTTTATAGCACCCTTGCCTCTTATCCGATTTGGCTCCTATGGGAGCCCAAAAGCTCGTGAAGGAGACTCATCAAATCTCGTCTGGTGCTATAAACATTCAACTCCTAACGGAGTTGTGCAGGAGCTTTCAACCAACAGAAAACGACTCTTGAAAAGCCACACTCGAGAACTAAGAACAAAGAACGACGGTGATTCAATTCGAGCGGTTAACGATGGCTTCCTTACCCTCAGTCGGCATGTAATAACCTTGGCGAGAGCTGACATTTAGCTTTCTGGTCTTGCCTTTAGCGTCTTCGGCTTTCACCCGGACTTCGAGGTTGTGGAGATGACCGTCGTCCTTCTCATCCTCGCTCAAAGAGAAGCCCAGGCTGTAACGTGCAGTCAGGTTGCCGATGACTTTTTGAAGCCCGGAGCCGTAATCGCTAACTCGATTAACGCGCACCGCCTCACCGCCAGAGCGCTGGGCGAGCTGCTTGGCGCTGCCATACAGACTAACGCCCATCCATCCGGCAATAGGCTTGCCGATCGGCATCAAGAACTTGAAGAGCGTGCGCAATTCAACGGTGAGGGAATTGAAAATAACGTTGTCGTGAATAAGCACCTTCTCGGTCGCATCGCGATCCTCGAAGAAGATTGGAGCGATTCCGTCGGACACCCACACGATCGCGGTCTGTGAGTTGGGCCGCTCCAGCTTCGATGTGCGCGAAGAATCGTGGACTGCGGCCGCCATGTCATAGATGTCATCGATTTCGACGACGACTTTGCCACTGCTGCTCGTGCGTTTGACCGAAATAGATCCATCCTTCTTGGTGGTTCTCACTACGGTGGCGCCGTTCTTCCCCTTAATGACTTCTGTCTCCACTACGTCCGCTGGCGTCGGCGAAGGTTGCGGCGCTGCGGGAGGTTTATCTCCCGCGTTTATGGTGAGGATACCTTTGGATTGCTGTTTCTGCTCTTCAGCTTTTGCTTTGTCCCTGTCCTCGTCAGACTTGGGGCCACTATCGATGTTCTCTGGGTGTTCTACGAAAGCAGGAACTCGAGCCAGCGCGGCGACGATCTTGTCGCGGTCGTGAGTGAACTCTGTCAGCCAGATTCGCTTTTCGTCCTCGCTGATATTCATCGCCATAATTGCGACTTCATCTTCCGGGGGAAGCTTCGCCAGTTCGTCAGACATCGCTTTGAGAATCTCTGGTCGCTTGAGAAAGCGACCGGCGCCATCCTCGCGACAGTCCAGGATGATTACGAGCGCCAGAGGCTTGCGGGCTTGACCTTCGCGAGTGAAGTAAGAAATTGAGCGCGGCTTGCCATCGTCGAAGACCTGGAAATTTTCCGGCTTCAAATCCGAGATGGGAATTCCTGTTCGTTTGTCTTTTACCAGAGCATCGAGAAAAACAACTCGCGTATCCACACGTATGGTATCGGTAGGCTCCTGGGCTGCGGCCGGGGTCAAGAGCGTGAGACTCATTAACAGCAAAACTACCAGGAAGACTCCGCAAAGGCGCAAGGGCGCAAAGTTGGGGCGCAAGCTGCTGAGAGAGCGGGATCGAGCGCGAGCAAGCAGCCATGGTTGGATGCTTTCAACTTTGCGCCCTTGCGTCTGTGCGGAAATGATTGAATGGTTTTCCATCGAAGTCACTCCTGATTGATTAATCGATCTAATTATCGTCTTGCGAGGCATCGTCGGTTATGGCTTTGCCCATATCTTCAGGACTCTGCAGCAACATTGCGAAAGTGGCCGGGTTCAGATCCACCTGCACCACGGTTCCCTCGCGTCGCGCCAGCGTGACGACCAGCACGTTAATTTTCTTCCCGGCATCGCGAATGAAGATGTAAGTCTGCTCTTCATCCTTCGGAGAGAGAGTTTGAACTAACGGACTCCAGGTATCGCCGACCGCGCTCGACAAAGCGTTCTTAAAATTCGCGATACTACCCCGCGAGTCGAAATCCTGATCCTGAAAGAAAACGATCTTGACGCTGCCGGCCTCGGCGAGTCGTTTGTATTGACCACCTCTGATCTTCGCCGCAGTTGTTGCTGCCTTCATACCGGCCCTGGCAAGGAAGGGAATGCTCTGATGTTTGACACGATAGAAGCGCTCAATAGTTTTCACCACTGCGCCGAACTCGTCAGCCTTCGCCTGCGCGGTTGTTATGGATGTCCAGATCACCGCCAGGCTGATGATGGACAAAAATGTAGTCTTGGACTTCATCGTCGCGCTCAATTCTTGAATTCAGGTTTCAAACCAAGGTTTTGTAATTTTTTGGTCTTGGCTGGCTTCTCGATATCAAGAACCGGCACACCGAACTGCCCTTCGAGCTCGGCGAGCTTTTCAAGGTCGACTGGTCCGATGATATTTACGACCGTCAACTCTTTTGGATCCGCAGATAGAACTGCGAGGCCGTTAATACTTGCATTAGTCATCGAAACATAAACTTCAACGGTGCCGTCCTTCTTGCTGGTGATGCTGACGATCTGGGACCAGGAAGGGCCGCGCAGTTGCGACCGGATCGATTCCACGTCGGCAGGCGTGTACTCGTTTTCGTGCTCGAATTCGAAGACCTTTACGTAAATTCCCTTCAAGCCACTGATAATCTCTTTTATCTTCTTCTCATCAGGGTCAGCACCTGAAAAGAACTTCGCCGTCATCTGCATCAGGCGTTCGTCAATATTGACGTTTACCGTTTGGCTCGCTTTGCCGACCAGATGATCCAGGCTTGCAGTCTGAACGCGTGGGTCCTGGGCGGTTGCCACTGCGGCTGCGGATATGATCAGCAGCAGTAAAGGCAGAGCCCGTCTCATTGCAGTGTGGAAGAGTTTGTTCATAGTTACTCCGTTTACCCAACTTTGTGTTGGTACCTTACGTTGTTATTTCCGGGGACTGCTTTTCGTTGAGCGAAATTCAACTTGGCGCTCACCACGCGCAGGGCCAGCATTAGTTGTTCTTTAGCTGCCTCAGCCTCAGCCTGGTTTGCCGCACTCAACTGTTCACGCTTTGATTGACCTTCGCGGTTGAGCCGACGCGCCAACATCAATTGATTAGTCTTTGAATTCCGGTTTCGCTCAGGAGGACTCGTTTTCTTTTCGGGAGAATTTTCCAGCTTCGGTGTCGGTGATTCCTTTGGAAGGACTGCTTGGTGCTCCGCAGGGCGTTCATTCTTGTTGACATTCTTGTTGACGATTTGAGCGGGCTGGGAACGCTGCACCTTCTGCAGGCGCAGGAAAATGCCCAGTGCGACCGCAACCAGAGCCACCGCAGCCGCGATCGCCAGGACCGCGGTCCAATTGCGGCGAGGTGTGGCGTGCACTTCCTCCGGCAGGATTAATGGTTGCGGTTGATAGCGCAGTGTGCCAAGCACCTCTTCAAGTTCCTGCACTGTTGCATCCGGCTCGCCTGATTTGTCCCACAAGTAATCGTTGTCCATGTCTAACTCCTGCGTGGCGCCACTTTCATGTTGTCGACTGTGGTGCTGCCAAGTGAATGTCTAACTTCTCTCGCAGCAGCTTCATGCCGCGATGAAGATTTACTCGGACCGAGGCCGCCGTCAGTCCAGTTCGCGATGCGATCTCGGGACCAGTCATGCCTTCCACCAGTCTTAAAACGAGCGTCTCGCGGTAGGCATCTGGCAAGCTGCGAATCACATTCAAAATCTCTTCTGCCTTGGCTCGTTTGCGCCGGTCGCCAACGGCGTGTTCTTCCTTAACTTCGACCATTGTTTTCGCCGCGCGATGAAAATCCATGGCACGGTTGCGGGTGATCATTGCCAGCCAGCCACCGAAGGCGTTTGCATCGCGTAAACTCGTCAGCTTCTTGAACGCGTGCAGGAAAATGTCCTGCACCAGGTCTTCAACTTCCATTCGCGGCACACGCGCCAAAAGAATTCCGTGAACCATCGGGGCGTATAACTCATACAACCGGGCGAAAGATTCTCGGTTACCTTCGAGGACAGCCTTGACGAGCAGCGCTTCTGGCGAGCTCTTCGTCTCTGCGGGCCTTGCACTGTTGCTTGGGCTTGATATCAGAAGCATGTCAGCTGTGACTTCAGCCTCGTACATTTTGCTGCCTCGAACGTGAACCTCTTTTTGCCGTCTTTGCGGGAAAGTTGAAAGACTCGATTCGGTTATTGCTTTGTCAACGGCTTCCTGACACCGCTTAAGACGGGACGAACGAGGAGAGTGTTAACCGTTAGATGGAGAAGTTAGAACTATTTCCGGTGCGGAAGCAGGATTTTCTTCCGAAGTCAGCTTCAACATGACTGGGGTAGCGGCCACTAATCGAGTGCGCCCAATGAATAAAATCGAGATCACCAACGATATTGTGCAGGCCAGGCCGCCTTCGATTCCATAACTTCCGCCGGTGAGCCACGCCGGCCCCAGGTCAGTTCCGAAGAACAACGGGTGGCTCGTCAACTTAAGACCGCTCACCGGCAGTCCCAACACTGAATTCAGCGCCCAGTTCCAGGCCCAATGCACTCCCAGCGGAAACCAAAGACTGCGTGTTTTCAAATATGCAAGCGCCAGCCACAGCCCGGCAAGCGCCGTGTTAATAAAGGTGAAGCCCGCGGCGACATTAGGATTATTTAAGTGCACCAAAGCGAAAGGAAGGGAAGTGAGAAGTATTCCCAGCCAGGCCAGCTTTGCGCGCGTGAGTGTCTGCAGCGGATAGCCTCTAAACAATGCTTCTTCGGCAAGAGCGCCGACGATGAACAAGACCCCGCTGGCTAACAAGGCTCGCAACGTCGAACTCAATACATTACTTCCCGAAAACGTAAACCTCAGCCCACCCGCAGCGAACGCAATCAGAGCAGCGAGCAGCAACGAAGCAAGGCCGATGAGCGAGCCCATCAACAAGTCCCACCACCACTTTTGATGAAGACCAAGTCCTAGACTATGCAAGGGTAGACCTTCAAGAAAGCGAAGACATACCCACGCTGCTAATACCGCTGATCCGAGCAGTATGAACCGGTAAATGAGGTCATTAAACAGCGGGTGCGAAAAGAGAGGGACCGAGTGACCGAGCGCGAAGCCGATTCTGATCACCCATGCCAACAACAGACTTACCGGAATCAAGACGAGAACAAAGAAGCCGACGCGCCAACCGCTACGCAGTCGACCGGCATCATTGAGGAATACTCCGAAAGGGCTCATTGGTGATTTAAGAGAAGACGCAGCGCATTCTAAACGATACAGTACCCGGAGCGGTAGCGACGGGATCGAAGATTCAACTAGCCTGAAAGCATGCATTTTCACCGCGTTGAGCATATTGAT
>Ga0157380_10000566_pt1 | contig 22714 bp, 21 predicted proteins | sample S35metaG_FD_119757 | JGI IMG/M metagenome (GOLD analysis project Ga0157380, IMG submission 119757) | Switchgrass rhizosphere microbial communities from Kellogg Biological Station, Michigan, USA - S3-5 metaG | ecosystem: Host-associated > Plants > Roots > Rhizosphere > Soil | place: USA...
TGATACGCACCGCAGAAGCGGACGAGATGCGTACGGCGTGTGTGATATCTCGCCAGTCGCACCGCCTGCATCACCGCTTCCGTGCCGGACATATGGAACGACACTTCGTCCAGTCCGGAAATCCGGCGCAGCCGCTCGACGTTGTCGGCGATGACCGGATGATAGGAACCCAGCACCGGTCCGAGCTTGCGCACTTGCTCGGCGCCGCGCTCGATGCATTCCTTGTAGAAGCCGTAGCCGAACACGTTGACGCCGTACGAGCCGGTGAGGTCGTACGCTTCGTTGCCGTCGAGGTCGGTGACCATGACGCCACTCGATTCGACCGCGAACGATCCCGCTTTCAGGTGCTGGCGGGCGAAACGGCTGAACTGGAACGGCACGCGATAGTGCGCAGTGAATTGCAGGTCGGAAATGCCGCTCTCGATGTAGCTCGTCAGGTTGGCGGTGTGAGTGAAGCGCTGTGCATACGTTGCAGAGAGCTTCGCGAAGCCGTCGCGACGATTTGCAGCAACGTCGGCGGGTGCGCCGTCGCTCGCGAAGAAAGTCACATCGTCATATTCGTAATGCGGCAGCAACGCGGCGAACCGCCGCGACCATTTCGAATGGCCCGCAAGCGAAGGATGCTTCGCCCGGGACAATTGCAGGCGTACATGGATTTTCCAGGACAGGAACGCCAGGACCAGGCCGATGGCGACATAAAGCGGAATGGATGGATTCACGGAGTTACTCAGCTGGGAGTTACTCAGACCGCACTGTATGCACCGGATCTTACAACTCGATGACGTTACCACCAACATGACTCAGACATTACAAGTCGATGAAGTGCCCGCATCGGGACCGAGGCTCTGGCTGGCGCGCCTGGTCGCCCAGGAAGATCTCAATTTCCTGCTCACCAACCGCATTCCCCGGCAGTTGCTGACGCAGTTCATGGGCTGGTTCAGCCAGATCGAGCAGCCGCTGGTGCGCCGTTTCTCCATCGCCATCTGGCGATTTTTTTGCGACGTGGATCTCAGCGACGCGAAGAAGACGCACTTCACGAGCATGCACGACTGCTTCACTCGCGAATTGAAGGAGGGGGCCCGTACGGTCGATCCTCGTGCCGACATATTCACCAGCCCCAGCGACGGCATCGTCGGCGCCATGGGCCGCATCGACGACACGACCCTGATCCAGGCCAAGGGCTTCCCGTACACGCTGGGCGACCTGACCGGCGATCCGGAAACGGTGAATGCCTATCGCAACGGGACGTACGTCACCTTGCGCTTGACCGCCGGCATGTATCACCGCTTCCATGCGCCGCAGGATGCGACGCTCGAATGCCTCACCTATATTTCAGGCGATACCTGGAACGTCAATCCCATTGCTCTCGAGCGCGTCGAGAAACTGTTCTGCAAGAACGAACGTGCGCTGCTGAAGCTGCGGCTGCGTAAGTCCGGTCAGCCCGTGATGCTGGTGCCCGTGGCAGCGGTTCTCGTGGCCAGCATCCGCTTGCATTGCCTGAATGTGCTGCTGCATCTGAAGTATCGCGGTCCGAATGTCATCCCATGCTCCGTCGACATGCGCAAAGGCGAGGAACTGGGCTGGTTCCAGCACGGCTCGACCATCATCGTGCTCGCGCCGGAAGGATTCGAGGTGTGCGCAGGAGTGCAGGAAGGAAGCCGGATTCGGATGGGGGAGGCGCTGCTGCGGATTCCCTAAATGGAGGGCGTATCTCAGTTCCATTCGTAGCCGAAGTAATTCGCCACTGCCAGTCCGCCCGCGACGCTCGTAAACGGATCATGCACCGTCACTTTGCCCGGAAACCCCCCTTCCAGCAGGGTCTTCACGGCGACGATCTGCGACGAACCGCCGGTGCGAATCACCAGGTCGATGTCGGCATGCGTGAGTTGCGCATCCGCCAGTACGCCCTCGATCAGTTCTGAGATCTCCCGCATCATTCCGGCCAGCATCGCGTCGAACTGCCGTCGCGTGAACGGCACCAGCAGGTTCAGCTCCGGGACGTCGAGCAGCGTCTCTTCCGTATCCGACAAGGCGGCCTTCGCCTGCCGGATCGCACGGAACACGTTGTAGCTGTAGTTGTAGTTGATGAGGTCCTTGAGCCGTTCGAACTTCACCGCTGCGGGCCCGCCGTTGGCGATCGCAGTCGTCAGGCGCGCCTTGTATTGATTCTGATTGAGCGTGTGCGTGATCGCCCAGTTGAGCAGGCCTTCTTCGTAGTCGTCGAACGGGAAGGGCGTCGTGATCTCGTGGCCATCGACGATGCGCGACCACGATTCTCCCTTGCCCAGCAGCGGGAACAGCAGTTCTTTGAAAATCAGCCGGTCGATGCGATCGCCGCCCAGCCCGGTGCCTGCGGTCGCCAGCACTTCGAATTGCGAGCCGTCGTAGCGAATAACGCTGAGATCCAGCGTGCCCCCGCCGAAGTCGACGGTGAGCACCACACCGGGAGTCGACAATCGCGCCTGCCATAGATAGCTCAGCGTCGCCGCCACCGGCTCGGGATAGAAACGCACGTTGCGCAGTCCTGCGTGCTCGCTTGCCTCGATCATGCGTCCTATGGCCGCGTCATTGTGTCCGGACTCTCTGCCTTCGAAGTTCACCGGGCGGCCGACATGGACTCGTTCGAGCTTCTTGCGCGTCGCGTGTTCGACGCTCTCGCGAATACGCAACAGGATTGGCGTGATCAACGCGACCAGTCGATACGGACGTTCGAATACCCACAAGCGTTCGATCTGCACGTTGCCGAGCAGCCGCTTCAGTCCCTGGAACAATCGTCCCGGCAGCCCGCGATCGACGAGCGGACCGTAGATGACATTGCGAGCGTTCTCCGGTGCGCCGTGCGCATCCTTGACGCTGCCATCGCCTACCGAGGTCGCCTCTACGCCGAGAATCTCAGGCACCAGTTCCACCAACCGCGCACGATTTTCTTCGACGTACTGTTCGACGGCGGCAACGCCGGTGAGGGCCTGGTAACTGCGATTGAGATGAATCGCCGTGGGCATGATGGGCCCGCTGCTTTCCAGCTGTACATAGTGCAGCTGCCGGCCGTCGAACCAGGCGACCGTCGAGTTCGATGTTCCAAAATCGACGCCGACGCCCACGTCCATGCCCACGCTAAGGCCAAGCATGCTTACGCGGCCAGCGGCTGGGCGAGTTCGACCCGATTGCGGCCCGAACGCTTGGCTGCGTAGACCGCTTCATCGGCACGCGCGATCAAGTGTTCGTCCCACACGCCGAGCGTGTCGCTGGTGGCGACGCCGATGCTGCAAGTGAGGCGAATCGGCTTGCCATAGCCTTCCACGCTGATTTCCGCGACACGTTTACGAATGCGTTCCGCGAGCGGTCCAGCCGCCGCCGCGTCGGCACTGCTCAGGATCACGACGAACTCTTCGCCGCCGTAGCGGCCGACGACATCCGATTGTCGCAGCTCGGCCTGGATCGGCGGAATGATGGCCTTCAGGCACGCATCGCCGGCCTGGTGGCCGTACGAATCGTTGATCTCCTTGAAGTGATCCAGATCGATGAACAGCAGCGAAATCGGCAGGCCCCGCGAACGGGCACGGAAGCAGGCAGCCTGCAGGCGTTCGACCAGCGAACGGCGATTCAATGCGCCGGTGAGCGAATCGGTTTGGGCTCGCCGTTCCGCATCGGTCAACGCCAGGCGTTGCTCTCGCAGCTTGTCGGCGACGCCGAGCGCAACCAGTATGGCTGCTGCCACCATCGACAACGGCAGGCCGTAGTAGAGGAGGCCGGCCGCATCTTCGGCTTCGGTCAACAACAGCGTGATCGACGTGGCGATAGTGAAGGCTTCGAGCAGGCCCCATGCGATCAGGAACCAGCCGGCAGCGCGGTTTTCACGTCGCCACGCGAGGAACGCGACGACGAGCGTGAATACCGCGGAACCAAGAAATACGATGTTGCCGATGCCGGCGACGAGCGCACCGAGGCCGACGAGCTGCGCCAGGTTGGCGAACGTCAGTACGACGAAGGTGATCGCCAGCCAACCGAAGACCGCGTAGACACGTGGCGAGAAGCGCTGCAGGTCGGCGATCTCCCGCACGAACAGGCAGGCGATGGCTCCGCTCAATGCCGCCGTGACATTCCATGAGTACGATGCGACCGGCAGCAAGTACGACAGTGCCGGCCAATCGAATGCCTGTCCCGACAGGAAGCCGACGTACAAGGCCTGCAGCGCGAACAGCGTTGCATACAGCACCAGCAGCTTGTCGGAGAGCACGAACCAGATCAGCAGCGCCGCCGTCGCCATCGCCATCAGGGCGCCGAATGCCATCGCGATCATTCGAGCGTGCTCCGCCGCGCGAGCGAACTTCGCATCCAGCGTTGCCGTGCCGAATCGAAGATCTTCGGCGCCGATGCCGCGGGGCTCGACCCGTGCATACAGGATCTGTCCGGCATTCAATCCATCGGGAAGCAGGAACAGCGACTCCTGCACGCCGCGAAAGCCGGGAATGCTCGTTGCCAGCCGCAACTGTTCGGTCGCACCGTTGTGCTTGGCGTAGAGCTGAACATCGAAGTGGCGTCCGCGACGCACGCTCACGGTGAGGACCGCGTCGGGTCGATAGTCCGCAACGGCCTGCAGCCTCAGCCAGAAAGTGCGTTTGCTCTTGCGGGCTGCGTGAAAGTCGTAGGCGCCGAACTGCGTATCGAGAGAACCGTTGGCGACGACGCCCGCTGCTGAATCCGCCAGCGACTGGTCGAGTAATTGAATGGCGAATGCCGGCTCGGTCGCGGCCACTGCAGGTGCAGCCACTGCGGGTGCGGATAGCCAAGCGGCCAGGCCGCAAAGCCATATCACCATCAGGTACCGCACAGTTCGCCTCCCGAGATCGCCGCCTGGAATAGCCGGTCCGGACGATCGCCCACCCCGTCACCGCCGAAGTATGGTCAAAGGCCACAGGCCGGGCAAATCGGTCTCGCGAAGTGGATTTAACGCGGGCCCCCGATTTGACTCGTACACTGATTTAACGCGGGCAATGGGGCGCCTCAAAAGGAACTGTTGGGCAGTTCGGGTATCTTTGGGTCTTTCGCAGGAGGCGTCATGCGACCAGCGTCACTTTTTCGCAGCCTGGTATTGACCATAGTGCTCGTGACGGCGCCGCTCGGCGGACAGGCGCAGCCGGCCATCGAGGAAGTGCTGGTCACCGGCGAACATCCCGGCCCCGGCCTATGGAAAGTCTCGGACGGCGAGCATGTGCTATGGATATTGGGCACGCAGTCGCCCGTGCCCACCCGGCTGACCTGGCAATCCGACGATGTCGAACTCGTCATGACCGAAGCGCAGCAGGTGATCGGCGACTATTCCGGCTCATTCACGCTGCCAGGCCAGAGTGCCTACACTGCGAAGGGTCGTCCGCTGCGCCGGCTGCTCCCGTCCAACTCGTACGCGAAGTGGCAGGTGTTGAAAAAGAAGTACATCGGCGACGACAAGGAGATCGAAACGGCGCTGCCGGTGACCGCAGCGCTGCTGCTGCGTTCCGCTGCCTATGAGAAGACCGGGCTGACCAATCCCGATCGCATGCTGCGCAAGATCTACAGTCTTGCGCGTTCGTACAACGTGCCCGTGACGACATCGCACCAGGTCAACAAAGTCATCGACTCCAGCGACCGCGACACCGCCAGGTCGGAACGCATCGGCATCGACTACCTCGTCAGCACTATCGACACTCTCGAAGACGATTTGCGCAACGCTCGTCTTCGCGCTAACGCCTGGGCTACCGGTGACATCGCTGCTTTGAAAGCACAGGCCGATACAGACAAGAGCAGCGCCGATCTCTACGCCAGCAGCTGGCCGTTCCTGCATGCAGACGACCTGCGCGCCATCACCGACGAAACCAACCGCCGCTGGATCGAAGCCGCGTCGACCGCTTTGCGCAAGAACCAGACGACCTTCGCTGCGCTGCCTATTTTTCTACTGCTTCGCGACGATGGCTTGATGCCGGCGCTGCGGGCGCAGGGATTTACGGTTGAGCCGCCGATATATTGACGGAGTGCACACGGAGAATGACATAGGGTCGAATTTCCGACATTGAGCTGTTCTTATTCTGCCCCCGTGTTCTCCGCGAGACATCTTAGAGAGCTTCAAGTCTCCACCACCGATTGCTCACTCCGCGACTTCGCGCGACGGCGATTCTTCGCCGGCCCGGTGGATTGCCTGAAAGTCAGTTGCGACGCGATGACGTGGGGCGAGGCTTCCAGCACTTCGCCCTTGAGTTGTCGCAGCAGCAGCTCTGCTGCCTGAGCTGCCATGGCGGTGATGGGCTTGCGGACGGTGGTCAGTGCTGGCCACACCTGGTTGGCGAGGGGCGGTGGACTGATCAACGGACAGGTAAGCAGCCCGGATTCAGCGAACCGATCTGACCGGGAGAATGGCGCAGGCGCTGATGAAGGTGATGGCGCCGCCTACGAGGTACAGGCTGCCGTAGTCGCCACCGGCCAGGCTCAGGATGGTCGCGCCGATGGCGGGGGCGATCACCTGAGGCAATGCATTGGCGATGTTGAGGATGCCCAGGTCCTTGGCGGCGTGACGCTGCTGATCCGGTAGCACTTCGGTGATGAGAGCGAGGTCGACCGCGTAATAGGCACCCTGGCCGATGCCGGTGAGCACGATGCCAGCGAGGAACGTTGCGTACGAGTGCGCCCCTGCAATGATCCACAAGCCGACGGCATAAGCGAAGGCGCCAAGAAATACGAAAGCCTTGCGGCGTCCGAGAAGATCTGACAGCTTGCCGCTGCCGACGCTGAACACGACAACCAGCGTCGACTGCACCAGCATCGATTGAAAAATCAGCAGGGGCATTTCAGTTGCCGTGCGGCCGAGGTTGTCGATCAAGTAGAACGGCTGGAAGGTGTTGATGCAGGAGCAGCCGACGCCCAACAGGAAACGGCTCAGCCAGGCCCAGCTGAAATCCGGATGCGCGAGGGGGTCGAATCGGAACGATGCGAGCACTTCACGCAGCGGTTGACGGACTGCGGGTTTACTTTGCAACTTGCGATCCCGCAGCGTAGCCACCAGCAGCAGCACCGAGAACAATCCAATGCTCGCGGGCAACATGAACGCGAGCAGCATTGAATGCGCCACGGCCTGCACGAGAAAAGTGCCTGCGAGTTGCCCGATAGGCATGCATATGCCGAGCACGCCCGACACCGTGCCGCGCTGTTCGGGCGGCACCTGGTCTGCCAGCAACGGCACGATGCTGGCGAGCACCGCGTTGAATGCGAGTTGGGCCAGGCACCAGCCCACCAGGATCATCGCCATCGAGTTCGCCGTCGCGATCAGGAGCAATGCGCAGAAGCCGCTGACGACACCTCCTGCCATCCAAGGCCGGCGCATGCCGAACCGCGAAGTCGTGTTATCGCTGAGGCGGCCGAACACCGGCCCTGCCAGCATCGCGCACGCGGCGCCGATCGCAAGAATGAGTGACAGGCTCTGCGCACCGTGTTCGGGTGCGAGCTGGCGAACGCGCAAGGCAATCGTCACCAGCATCGGCGTGAGCAATGCAAGCCAGGTCCCGGTGTACGCGAATGCGTAGAGGCTGATGAATCCCCACCCTACGCGCCGTGCCGTGGTGGCTTCTGCGGGAAGGATTGAGTCTGCGGGAAGTATTGACACTGGATAGTTGCCAGCTGATAACCGCTGCAGTGGACGCCAGTGGGGATTATCCGTGTACGGACGCCGAGTGACGATAGTTCTTTCTCTCATCGTGCTGGCTGCGGGGTCGTTGACCAGTCACGCAGCCGAGCGAGTGGACCTGATCGTACGCAACGGCACGATTTACGATGGCACCGGCAAACCACCGGTGGCCGGTGGCGTTGCGGTCCGCGATGGCAGGATCGTAGCGATCGGCGCGTTGCCGGACTTCACTGCCGCCCGCGAAGTCGATGCGAAGGGCCTGGCCGTCGCACCGGGCTTCATCAACAACCTCTCTTGGGCCGTGGACACTCTGATCGCCGATGGCCGCGGCATGAGCGATATCAAGCAGGGCGTGACCCTGGAGATTTTCGGCGAAGGCGATTCGGCCGGTCCGGTGAACGACGCGGTTCGCAAGGAGATGATCGAAACGCAAGGCGACATTCGCTACGACGTGACCTGGACGACGCTCGGCGGTTACCTGGAATTTCTCGCCAGGAAAGGCGTGTCGCCGAATGTGGCTTCCTTCGTTGGAGCGACCACCGTCCGTGCCCATGAAGTGGGATTCGCGAATCGTGCGCCGAGCGCCGAAGAATTGCGCCGCATGCAGGAACTGGTTCGTCACGCCATGCGTGAAGGTGCGCTCGGAGTAGGGAGTTCGTTGATCTATGCGCCAGCATCTTACGCGCGAACCGATGAGCTGATTGCGTTGGCGAGCGCAGCCGGCGAGTTCGGCGGCGCATATATCTCACACATGCGCAGCGAAGGCGATCGCTTCATCGAAGCACTCGACGAGCTCATCCAGATTTCGCAGGCCGCGAAGGTGCACGGCGAGGTGTATCACTTGAAAGCGGCGGGCCGGCAGAACTGGCCGACCATGCAGCAGGCGATCGCTCGCATCGAATCCGCCCGTGCCTCGGGCCTGAGCATTTCGGCGAACATGTACGCCTACACGGCAGGCGCGACCGGCCTCGATGCGGCGATGCCTACCTGGGTGCAGGAGGGCGGCCTCGACGCGTGGATCGGCCGATTGAAACAGCCCGAGATTCGCCAGCGCGTGCTCGAGGAAATGCGCACGCCGAGCAAAGATTGGGAGAGTCTCTATCTCGCCGCAGGCTCGCCGGAGCGCGTGCTCCTCATCGGCTTCAAGAACGACAAGCTCAAGCCGCTGACCGGCAAGTCGCTCGCCGAGGTCGCGAAGCTGCGCGGCGTCTCGCCCGAAGATGCCGCCATCGACCTCGTCATCGAAGACCGTTCACGCATCGGCACGGCGTATTTCCTGATGTCCGAAGACAACGTGAAACTCGGCTTGTCGCAACCGTGGGTGAGCCTGGGATCGGATGCCGGCGCTCCAGCAACCGAAGGCATTTTCCTGCGCAGCAATTCGCATCCACGCGCCTACGGCAACGTCGCCCGCTTTCTCGGCCGCTACGTCCGCGATGCGAAGGTCACGACCTTACCCGATGCCATCCGCCGCCTGACGCGCCTGCCTGCGGAGAACTTCAAACTTCGACAGCGCGGCTGCTTGGACGCCGGCTGCTACGCGGACATCGTCGTGTTCGACCCGAAGACTATCGCCGACCACGCTACTTTCGAACAGCCGCACCAGTATGCAACCGGCGTCGTCCACGTCTTCGTCAACGGCGTGCAGGTCCTGAAACAGGGCGAACACACCGGCGCGACGCCGGGACAGGTGGTGCGAGGGCCAGGTTGGGAGGGGTGGAAGAGGTAGTTGGCGACAATGTTTGACACCGGGTCGCCCCGCTCACACCATTGGATGCACGGTTGCCCACTATAGATGATTGCTTACTATAGATACCGAGCAGCGCAGGAAGCGCCACAATAAGTCAACAACGCCCAGGGAACCACGGACGACAGAGGCAGGCGACACCGCAACGGTGTGTCTGGATGAAGCAGGTGGGGGAGAGATGACGACGACGCTGAAAGATGTGGCCAGGGAGGCGCAGGTCTCGCTGGCTTCCGTATCGCGGGCACTCAATGGCACGGGCGTGGTCACGGAGCGTATTCGTTCGCGCGTGCTGGAAGTCGCCGAGCGATTGCACTACGTCCCCAACATCGGGGCCCAAAGCCTGGTGGCGCGGCGCACGCACATGATCGGCGTGTTGTTGCCGGACCTGCAAGGCGAATACTTCGCCGAGCTGGTGCGCGGCATCGATATGGCAGCTCGCGATCGCGGGCTGCATTTACTCATCTCCAATTCGCATAGTCGCGCCGACGAGTTCGGCGAAGCCTTGCGCGCCATGTTCGGCCGCGTCGATGGCCTGTTGGTGATGGCTCCCAGTTTCGATGCGGAGGTGCTGCAGAACCGCTTGCAGGGAACGCCGCCGGTCGTACTGATCAGCACGGTGAATGCAGACAGCTCGCTCAGCTCCGTCTATGTGAGCAACGCGGCGAGCGCGGATGCGATGGTGACTCACCTCGTATCTCGCGGACGCCGTCGCATTGCTCACATCGCCGGCTCCGCAGCGAACATCGAAGCCCAGGAACGGTTGCGTGGCTATCGCGAAGCGCTGGCCCGCGAACTCCCTGGTGCGGATGAATACGTGGTGCAGGGAGATTTCACCGAAGAAGCCGGTTATCGCGCAGTGAAGGAAATGCTGGCGCGTGGCCCGATGCCGGACGCGATTTTCGCGGCGAACGACATGATGGCCATCGGTTGCATGTCGGCGCTGGGAGAGGCCGGCTTGCACGTTCCGCGCGACGTTGCGGTCGCCGGCTTCGACGACATTCCGAGCACTCGATTCGTTTCGCCGCCGCTCACGACTGTACGAGTGCGGATCGCCGAATTGGGCAGGCGAGCGCTGGATCGACTCGCGGCGGTGATCGACGACCCGGAGGGCGTGCAGCCGTTTACGGAAGTGATTCCGGGTGAACTGGTAGTGCGTGGCTCGTGCGGCTGAGGCCCCGAATCAAGTGTCCCCAGTCACGGCCGCGCTCCGCTCGGATACGGAAACTCACCTTTCAACAGGACCAGCACGCCGGCTTGCGTCGTGACCGCTTCATGCCACGAGCCGGCAGCGGCTGTGTGTGCATCGCCAGTGCCCAGATAGTGATGCCCGATGTGGCAATCGCCTTCGAGCACGACGAAGGTCTCTTCCAGTTCATGCCGATGCGCCGGAATGATGCCGCCCGGTAGCATTCGCAGCAGGCTCATGTGCGTGCGGGAAAGATGATCGCGAGCCAGCTGGCGGACCTGCACCTTCGGGGCAATCGCGATCCAGGGACTCTCGGCCGCACGTCGAGTGGTCGTGCCCTCCGGCGCCGCGTGCCGCGCCTCATCGAGCACGCGCAGACGCATGCGATCGCGTTGTTCCTGCGACAGCTCGGCAGGTTTCACCGCAGCGCCCAGCGCCAGCAGGATCGACTCGGGCAGGTCGTCGGAAGGAGGATTCATAGTGTTCCCAGCGCTGTACGCAACTGAGCCAGTGCGCGCCGTGCATTGCTCTTGACCGTACCGAGCGGTATGCCGGTCATCTGGGCAATCTCCTGATGCGACAGCCCCTGGAGAAACGAAAGCGATACCAGCAGGCGTCGCTGCGGTGTCAGCTGCTCCAGCGCCGCATGTACCCGGCTGCGCTGTTGGAACAATGACAGCAGGTCTTCGGGTTGGCCACGCTCGTCACCTTCCAGTTCAGCGACCGTCTCAAAATCGATCGTTGGCGGCCCGGCGCGTCGTTGTCGCAAACGATCCAGCGCACGACTGCGGCATAGCATGAGTAGCCAGGCGAGAGCATTCGCCCGCTCCGGCTCGAAGCGCCCGGCATTCGCCCACGCATAGGCATAGGTCGAGCACACCACTTCTTCGGCGTCCTCATCGTTACGGAGAATGGTCGATGCGAGCGCGTGCAACCTGGCGACCGTCGCATCGTAAACCTGCTCGAGTGCACGTTCGTCGCCCCGGCGCATGGCGGCGATCCATTGTGCGAGTTCGATCGAAGCGGGTTCATGCACCGGCAACTCGCTGCGCGATGCCTCCACGGCTGTACCTCTCTGCATCGTCCCGTTCGGAACGAGGCGTGTTGTTCGACACGTCTTTCGCAGGGATCCTAGCGCACCGCAGTGGCCGTCCGCCATCGCAACCTCGACAAACTGCATGGACAACGTCCGGGCGAGCGAGTCGCCAGCAACAGCACCGTGCGCTATACGAAAACCAGCCCCGGGCTGGATTCATCCGGAAATTCTTCGGTGAAATGCTGTTTGTGCTGTATTCGAACTGTTCGCTGCACGATTCATTTCGGTTGCGCGATCTGTAGGAAGTCTTCCCTTCTGCGTGCAGCGGCGCTATCTTCCGGCTCCTTCCCTTCGATGGCCTCTCCTTTCAATATCTAAGTGTCGCGATGCGTTCATCGTTCTTCTTGCCGTCGCCCGGCAATGTCTGGTCCATCGACAAAATTCAAACATTGCGACGGCTGGCCCAACAGGGACTGTCGGTGAAGGAGATCGCGGCAGTGCTGCATCGAACCGAGTCGGCGGTGCGTAACAAAGCGGTCATGCAGGGCATTTCTTTGCGTAGTCGCCGCAAGCAGCCGCAGCTCTCGGAACCGAGCGCAGCCAATCCTCTCGTCCTTCCGATCGCCTGATACTCATCCCGCAACGGAACCAGCCATGACAGATTCATCCGAAAAATTCAGTCCCGCGGTCTTCAAGCTGTTCGACAACTACGTGCACGGCTGCATATCGCGGCGCGACTTCATCGATAACGCATCGAAGCTGGCGGTCGCCGGCATGTCGGGAGCCGCGTTGCTCGAAGCGCTCAGTCCCAACTTTGCGCTCGCCCAGCAGGTCGCTCCGACCGACGCACGGATCAAAGCGGAATATGTCGAGATCCCTGTCCCTGGCTATGGCAAGTCGCGCGGCTACCTGGTGCGTCCCATCAAGGCCGCAGGCAAGCTGCCCGCAGTCCTGGTCGTGCATGAGAACCGCGGTCTCAATCCGCACATCGAAGACATTGCCCGTCGCGTGGCTCTCGAGAACTTCGTTGCCTTTGCACCCGATGCCCTGTTCCCGCTCGGCGGCTATCCAGGCGATGAAGACAAGGCGCGCGAGCTGTTCCAGAAACTCGATCAAGCCAAGACGCGTGAAGATTTCGTCGCCAGCGTTGCGTACCTGCAGAAGCTCCCGGGGACTAACGGCAAGGTGGGCGTGGTCGGCTTCTGCTATGGCGGTGGCATTGCGAACCTGCTGGCAACCCAAGTACCGTCGCTGAACGCCGCAGTGCCGTTCTACGGCACTCCGCCTGCGGCGGAAGAGGTCGCGAAGATCAAAGCGCCCTTGCTGATCCAGTTCGCTGAGAACGACGAACGTATCACCGCCGCTTGGCCTGCGTACGAGTCGGCACTGAAAGCTGCAGACGTGAAGTACGAGGCGTTCGTGTATCCGGGTACTCAGCACGGCTTCAACAACGATACGACGCCACGCTACAACGAAGCCGCCGCCAAGCTGGCCTGGGGACGCACGGTCGAGTTCTTCAACAAGCAGCTGCGGGCCGGCTGACGCGGAACCGCTGCTGATTTCTCAACTGGGCTGCTGCGTTTGCAGCAGCTCGGTACGCCTGTCGCAGGCCCAAGGGCGCCACGAGCGTTTCGCCGGCACGATAATTTTTCGTCGCAGATTCAACGGCAACCCGGCGACCGGCGCACGTTGTTGCCGGCTGCCGTAGTGCGGGCATGCAAGGTGCTTAGCGAAGAGTCCCCATCACTTCGCAAGGAATCCGATGCGCACGTCCACGCCAGTGAAAGCTTTGTTCGTCATTGCTTTCGGTCTCTCCAGTTCGCTTGCTTTCGGCCAGGACGCTGCAAAGCCCGGCGCGGGCAAGCCGCCCGAAGCCAAGACCCACATTCTCACACGCGCCGAATTCGACCAGCTGGCAGCTCATCCCGAACAGCTGGTATTGATCGACGTGCGCCGTCCCGATGAAGTCACCGCCATCGGCGGTTTCCCCGTCTATCTGAGCATTCAGATCGCCGAGCTCGAGAAGAGCACCGCGTGGATTCCGAAGGAGCGCAAAGTCGTGGTCGTCTCCAATCACGCCGGTCGTGCTGGCAAGGCCGGCGATCTGCTCACCGCGCAAGGCTTCAACGTCGTCGGCCGCATCGGTGTGCAGAACTACGAGGAAGAGGGCGGCAGGGTGACCAGGGTCGCACCGCCAGCGAAGAAGGAAGGCGGCGAGAAGACGGCGCAGGCGAAATAACATGAACAAGCTCCTTCCTACTTGCCTTGCATTGCTTGCCGCTGGCGCCGCGATTGCCAAAGCGCCAACGACTCCTCCTGGTGGCGCTGCTGCACAGCCTGCGCCTCAGCCGGCAGCCAGAGGTCCTGCACTGGATCTCGCTCTGGAGGCGGCGCGAGAGGCGCTCGACGTCTGTACCGCGAAAGGTTTCAACGTCGGCGTCAGCGTGATCGATTCAGGCGGCGTCGCGAAAGTGGTGCTCGCCAAAGACGGAGCGTCACCCCGTGGCGTGGCGTCGAGCACCAACAAGGCCGTCACCTCGCTCACGTTCAAGGCGGCGACCAGTCAACTGGGCGAGCAGATCAAGACCGACACGCAGCTGGCCGAGAAGATCAATGCCAACCCGAACTTCAATGCCCGCGCCGGCGGTGCGTTGCTGAAGGTCGGCGACGAAATCATCGGTGCGATCGGCGTCGGCGGCGCTCGTGGCAGCGAGAACGACGAGGCGTGCGCGCTGGCGGGTATCGAAAAGATCAAAGGCAGGCTGAAATAGGTCTCACGGTGCCGGCAGATGAAACAGCCGGCATGGCAGCACGCGGTGAGTCAATTCACTGCGTGCCGCAGTACTTCCGCTCCTCGTACCAGGCTCAGATCGCCGAACTCTTCCGGCGCATTGTCATTGCTGATGAGGGCGAGCCGTTTGAGCAGCGTGCGCACGACATTCCGGGAAATGCCGAGCATGCGGGCAGTCTGCACCTGGTTGCCGCCGCAATAGGAAAAGGCGCGACGCACGATGAGCTCTTCGAGCGATTGGTACAGTTCTGCCGGCGGCGTTGCAAACAAGCGGTCGAGTTGCGAGGCGATGGTATCGAGCGGTCCACTGATGGTGGCGCCCGCGTTGCTGCTGCCGGCGCCGGGAATCTGCGGCATGGCCGAGAATCGCAGGTTCTGCGGACGGATGACGCCGTCTCTTGCGGTCAGCAGCGCGAACTGGATGACGTTCTCGAGTTCGCGAATGTTGCCGGGCCACGGATAGTCCCGCAGTACTCGCGCCGCTTCCGGAAGTAGCGAAGGCGGTGCAATTCGCAGGCGTTCGCTGTAGACGCCAATGAAGTGATCGACGAGCGGCAGGATATCGTCGCGTCGTTCGCGAAGAGCCGGCAACCCGAGCGTGACGACGTTCAAGCGATAGTACAGATCCAGCCGGAAGCGGCCGTCCGTCACCGCCTGGGCCAGATCCACGTTGGTGGCGGCAACCAGGCGCACATCGAGCGGAATAGCTTTGCGCGAGCCCACTCTAACGACTTCGCGTTCCTGCAGCACCCGTAGCAGCTTCACCTGCAACGCCGCAGGCAGATCGCCGATCTCATCGAGAAACAAGGTGCCGCCATTCGCCGTCTCGAACCATCCGGCACGCGACTCGTTCGCACCGGTGAAAGCGCCGGCCAGGTGGCCGAACAGTTCGGCTTCCGCGAGCGACTGCGTCAATGCTCCGCAATTCACGGCCACGAAAGCGCCTTTACGTTTGCTCTGCGTATGCAAGTGCCGCGCGACCAGTTCTTTGCCCGTGCCCGATTCGCCGACGATTAGAACCGGCGCCTGCGAGGGAGCAACGCATTCGATTTGTTCCAGCAGCGCTCGCGACTTGGGGTCGTTGCAGATCACGGCGTTGGCGCGCAGGAAAGTCGATGACGAGTCAAGATGAGCTGGCATGGTGTCGGTCATGATGGGTTACGGAGTCGGAGCAATGTCGCAGCAAGAAGTGCGATTCGAGTATCGGTGGGGCCCTGCTGCTTCTCAACCGGGATAAGGCATCAGCACATGCAGGTGTGTGATGAGTCATGACCGCGGTGTCACCGACGCAGTCTTCGACGACGAAACCGCTGATTTTTCCGAGTGAAAGCAGGCACCGCGCGATGACCGCGATGTCACCGCGACGCCTTGGTGAGCGACGCTCGACTGCGATGAAGGAAGTCGCGTGGGAACTTAGAGCTTCAGCACATCGGCGATGGAGTCCGATTTGCGCTGCCGACGCGGAGTCGCGCTTCTGCTCGTATCGGCTGATGTGCAGTCGCTACGGATGTAGCTCAGTTCTAACCCAACGACGACTGACGTGGTATCGAGCTGCTGCTAGCATGTTCCACGGGTACTCGCGAACCTCTCTCCTTCGATGTTTCGCGACCCTCTGCCACCATCCCCCTGGGAAGCAGTACTTGGCCCTCCATCGGCAAACGCTGCGAGGGCTTTCTTTTGCGCGCTGCGAAGCATTCCACAGGTCTTCCCCGGTGGGTCTCTGTGGATAACCGTAATAGAATCAAGTATTTGCCTGGGGTCATTCGCCGGTCACATGGTGGCCCGTTATGGGGACATGCGGAATCGGTCGTTCTATGCATGAGGGCCGGCAGCTATGCTCATTTCCGTGATAGCGGATGGTCCCGACCTGGAGTTAGCAATGTCTGCCGCGCGTAGTTCCGACAATGTCATCGCACTGGCCCCGTATCGTGCAGCACGATCCGCGCGCCGCCCGGCGATGCCTTACGTGCTGTGGTACCCAGGTATTGGCTACGTGATGGCGAATCAGTCAATGACGCCGTCGCGCCATGGACAGGCAACACGCGGTCCCCGCAGCGCCTGATACCTTGTGAGTGACGTTCGCACTCGTGGCGTCGCGCCAGATGCAGATGGGAATGCAGATGAGAATTTCGCCGCCGTCATAGGCGCAAACCTGCGTCGCCTGCGCGGGCAGAGCAATCTCTCCCTTGAAAAGCTTTCGCGTGCGGCTGGCGTCAGCCGCGCGATGCTCGGCCAGATCGAGTTGGGCAAGAGCGTGCCGACGATTACCGTGCTCGCTCGTATAGCCGACGCCTTCTCGTTGCCCGTCACTGCGTTCATTGGGCGCCAGAAGGAACCGCCGCGGGTGACGCTGTTGCCTGCGAACGAAGGCATGCATCTGCGTAGTCCCGATGACAAGTTCGTGTCGCGCGCATTGTTTCCATTCAATGGCAGCCGCAAGGTCGAATTCTACGAACTGCGGCTGGAGATTGGCTGCGATCACGGCAGCGCGGCGCATTCCACCGCGACGACCGAGAATCTGGTCGTAACGCAAGGCGAACTGGAATTACAGGTCGGCGAGACGGCGCATCGGCTCGGCACGGGCGATGCGATCTTCTTCGCGGCCGAAGTGGATCACAGCTATCGCAACGTGGGCACGGGGCCTGCGGTTGCGTACCTGGTCATGAGCTACCCGGAAAACATCAGCTATTGAGCCGCCGTGACGACGCGGATGTCGTCACGGGGTTCGGTCCCGATGCCGCGATCGCGGCCGACGAAGTCGGGTCAGTGCGTGCAGACCATGACCGGCATGGAACCGCACATCATGGTCATTGGCATGCCGCAGTTCATCATCTGCGTCATCATGTCGCAGCACATCTTGAGCATGTCCATGCTCATCGCGCCCATCGGCATCATCATGCAGGTCATGCCCTGGCGGGTCATCTCGCACGACATCTTCGGCATCATCGCCATGCCGCAGCAGCTCATCATCGGCATGCCGGCGCACGTGATCATGCAGTTCATGCCGTTGCTCATCATCGACATGAGCATCGTGCACATGTCCTTCATCATCTCCATGGTGGTGCCTTCGCCCGGCATCATCGAGCACATCATGCCCTGGTCGGTCATGGAGCAGGTCATGCGGCAGTTCATCGGCATCATCATGGCCATCGGCATGGAAGGCATGGCGGCGGGCATGGAGGCCATCGCATTCATCGGCATGGACATGGCGGTGTTCATCGAAATCTCCGGAAAGTAACGAGCGGTAACATAACGAAAGTGAAGGTGAGCATAGCTTTTCGTTCTGTGCGGCGCAAGTCGCTGACACAGAAGGATTTAATCCGGCATAGCGGATGGGTTGCCGTCGCAACGGACGCCGCGGGCGGCAGGTCCCGCAAGCAAAGAGGGATGCCGGCTACGCGAATGGCGAGCGAATGTCCGACAGGAACTGTTGCGCCCTTGGATGCTGCGGACGATTGAAGAAATCGTCCGGCTTGGCGCGTTCGAGCACGACGCCGTGGTCCATGAACAGGATTCGATCGGCGACCTCGCGGGCAAAACCCATTTCGTGGGTGACGACCACCAGCGTCATCCCTTTGTGCGCGAGGTCGCGAATGACCAAAAGTACTTCGCCGACCATCTCCGGATCGAGTGCGCTGGTCGGTTCATCGAACAACATCAGCGGCGGTTGCATCGCCAGTGCGCGAGCGATGGCGACGCGTTGCTGTTGTCCTCCCGAAAGCTGCGCAGGATAAGCATTGGCCTTGTCGGCGAGTCCTACGCGTTCCAGCAGCACCATCGCCGCATCCTTCGCTTGCGCCGGCGTTAATCCACGCAGGTGCGTCGGCGCCAGCGTGCAGTTCTCGATCACGCTCAGGTGCGGGAATAGATTGAACTGCTGGAACACGAAGCCGATGCCGGAGCGGAAGCGGTCGAGGTCGATGCCGGGACGATGGATGTCCTGGCCGTCGAGAAAAATCTGGCCGCTGTCGATGGATTCCAGCCGGTTGATAGTGCGAATCAGCGTGGATTTTCCCGAGCCGGACGGTCCGCACACGACCACGACTTCGCCACGTTCGATGTTCTCCTCGACATCGATCAGCGCGTGATAGTTGCCGTAGAACTTGTTGACCTTGCGGCATTCGATAATGGGACTGTCGATCATGTGGCCTGCCTGTTGCGCCGGACTTCGAGGAAATAGGCGACGCGCGAAAGACCGAAGCACAGGATGAAATAGGCCAGCGCCAGCGTGCTGAACACGGCGACCGGACGGGTGAGCAGCAACGTATTGATCTGGTTGGCGACGAACGACACTTCCGCGAGCCCGATGATGTAGCCCAGCGAGGTTTCCTTGAGCGTCGTGACGAACTGGTTGACGAACGAAGGCAGCATGTTGCGTCCGGCTTGCGGCAGGATGACGTATCGCATCGCCTTCGAGTAGCTGAGGCCCAGCGATCGCGCACATTCCATCTGGCCCTTGGGAATGCCTTGAATGCCGGCTCGGACGATCTCCGCGATATACATGCCGTTGAAGATCACCAGCGCGGTCAGCATGGTGGCGAACTGCCCCGTCTTGTGGCCGGTCACGCTGGGCAGGAAAAAATAGGCCCAGAAGATCACCATCAGCAACGGCGTGCCACGCACGATGTAGACGAGCGCCGTGACGGGCCATCGCAACCAGCGGCGTTCGCTTACCCGTGCGAGCCCGAATGCGATTCCAAGCGGCAATGCCAGGATCAGCGCGGAAAAGCCCAGCAGAATGGTCAGCACCAGTCCGCCGAGCGGACCGTCGGGATACTGGCCCACCAGGAAGTACAGCCAGTACGTATCGATGATGTCGATCATGCGGCGCGCACTGGAAAGCGCCGCTGGAACCAGATCGCCAGTGCGGTGATGGTCAGGGACACGCAGAGATAGGCGATGGTGGTGAGCGTGAACGTCTCGACGCCACGGAAGCTCGCAGTTTCAACCCGCTGTGCCTGGTACATCAGCTCAGCCGTGCCGATCACCGTGGCGACGCTGGTGTTCTTCCAGAGATTGAGCGATTGCGAAAGGAGCGGCGGCACGATGATGCGTATCGCCTGTGGCAGAACGATGCGGCGCATGCTGGCAAGAAAGCCGAAGCCAAGTGCCCGTGCTGCCTCGAGCTGCGTGATCGGCACGGCGCGAATGCCGCTGCGAATATCTTCCGCCATGAATGCGGAGGTATAGAGCGTGAGTCCGCCGGCAGCACAGATGAACTCCGCATTGTGCTCATAGAGCCAGGCGCGAACGGATTCCGGCAGCAATTCTGGCACGGCGAAGTACCAGAACAACAGCTGTACGAGCAGCGGGATGTTGCGAATCCCTTCGACCAGCACGAATCCCAGCCAGCGTGCCGGGGCGAGCGACGATAGCCGGCACAAAGCCGTGAACGTTGCGAGCGGCAACGCCAGCAGCCAGACGATCGTCATCAGTTCGAGCGAGAGCAGCAGCCCTTGCAGCAGCCAGCCGCGGAACTCGTCGGTCAGTACCGCGGCGAGGTCGAAGTGCGGCACGGGCTAGGAGCCTGTTCTCGTCAGATGCGATCGGAATCGATCTTGAAACTGCGTGTCTGATACTTCAGGCGCGAGGTGGGTCCGAACCATTTGAAGAACAGCTTCTCCGCTTCCCCGGATTTCTCCAACTCGCTCAGGGCCGCGTTCACCAGGGTCTTGAGCGCCGGTTCGCTCTTTCTCAGGCCCAACGCAATGGCTTCGACGCTGATGCTCTCGGGCAGGACGACGTAGTCCTTCTGCGCGTCCCCGAGTTTGCCGAAGGCATCCAGCAGCGAAACCTCGTCGTTGACGAATCCGGTGGCCTTGCGCTGTTGCAGGGCTACGAAAGCCTGCGGAGCGGTCTCGAACGTGACGACTTCCACGGTCGGCACGGCTTTGCGCATGTTCGGTTCCTGCGTGCCGCCTTTGACAGTGACGACTTTCTTGCCCGCCAATTGCGCGACCTTGGTGATGCCGCTATCGCGTCTCACCATGACCCGCTGCCCGGTGACGAAGACGTTGAGCGAGAAGTCGACCACCGCTTCGCGTTCCTTGGTATGCGTCAGCGTCGCCGCGAGAATGTCGACGCGGCCCTGTTGCAGTTCGGGAATCCGGGCGGCCACCGCCAGTTGCCTGGGCTTGGGGGTCACGCCGATTTTCTTCGCGACCGCTGCGCACAGATCGACGTCGTAACCCACCAGCGAACGGCTTTTGGGATCGATGAAGCTCATGGGCTCATCGGTGCCGAGCACCCCGCAGACCAGTTCGCCTTTCTGCTTGATATCCGCCAGTTGGTCGGCCACCGCGGTTTGCACCGATATGAGGCTGGCCAACGCTGCGCATGAGCAAGCAGCCCTAAAACGAGCCGCACCGGGCGAGACTTTCAACAGCGACTTCATTCGACCTGCCTGTCCGTAAAACCCCGAACTGTATTACTTCTGCTTGGGCCGCGTCACCCGCTTCATTGCTTGACCGTAATGTGACCGGCGGAACCGGGCTTGCCGCATCGCACTCTTTATTCTGAGCGGGGTCTACCGCCCATGGAGACCCAACTGCCATGACTCAATTGCGCCGCCCCCCACCTGCAATCGGACATGTGCTCGTGGTCGTTCTGATGACCACGTCGATCGCGACCGCGTGGGCGAACGACAAGGAACTCTCCGAGAAGAACGCCCTGTGGTTGTCCCGCGTGAGCTACGGAGTGACGTCTGCTGCGCTGGCCGACTATGAATCGCTGGGCCGCAAGCGCTATCTGCATCGGCAACTCGAACAGCCGGGCACTCTGCCGCCGGCCATCGTCAAGCAGATAGATGCACTCGAAATCACCCGTCGCGATGGCGGCCAGCTGCTGCAGGAAACCATCGACGAGCAGAAACGCATCAACGCGTTGCCGGAAGGCCAGCCGCGTGACGATGCACGCAAGACGCTCAACGAGCGCGGCAACGTGCTGGGCAATGAAGCGATCACGCGGGAAATCCTGCGGTCCGTGTATTCGTCGGCGCCGCTGCGTGAGCAGCTTACCTGGTTCTGGCTGAATCATTTCAGCGTGCACCAGTACAAGGCCAACGTTCGCTGGGTGGTCGGCGACTATGCCGAACGTGCGATCCGACCCAACGAACTCGGACATTTCAGCGAGCTGGTGCTGGCGACGTTGAAGCATCCCGCCATGCTCCAGTACCTGGACAATGCGCAGAATGCAGCGGGGCACATCAATGAAAACTATGCCCGCGAGCTGCTTGAATTGCACACGCTCGGCGTCGATGCGGGTTACTCGCAGGAAGACGTTCAGCAGCTGGCGCGCGTGCTCACGGGAGTCGGCATTGCCAATTCTCCGGATCGTCCCAAGCTGAAGAAAGAATGGGAGCCGTCGTACCGGCGCGAAGGCATGTTCGAATTCAATCCGGCGCGGCACGATTTCGGCGAGAAGAAGCTGCTCGGCCATACGCTCGCCGGTTCGGGCTTCGATGAGATCAAGCAGGCGGTTGACCTCATCGTATCGCAGCCCGCGTGCGCAAGATTCATATCGCGCCGCCTCGCGACCTACTTCGTTGCGGACGAACCGCCTGCGGCGCTCGTCGAACGCATGAGCAAGACATTCAGCAAGACGCATGGCGATCTGCGCGCCGTCGTCGAGGTCATGTTCGACTCCCGTGAGTTTGCCCAATCGCTAGGCACGCGGTTCAAGGATCCCATGCAATTCGTCATCAGCAATGTGCGGCTCGCCTACGACGGCAAGCCGATCGCCAACACCAAGCCAATTTTCAACTGGCTCAATTCGCTGGGGGAGCCGCTGTTCGGCCGCCAGACGCCGGATGGCTATCCGCTCGTGACCACGGCCTGGACCAGTTCCGGGCAGATGATCCGCCGCTTCGAAATCGCCCGTGCGATCGGCAGCGGCAATGCAGGCCTGTTCCAGCCGGACAACGGCAGTGCCGCAGAGACGACGGGGTTTCCGCAGCTGTCGACGAAATTGTATTTCGCAGTGATCGAGCCGCAACTGTCTGCGCCGACGCGCACGGCGCTCGACAATGCAGCGTCGCAGGTCGAATGGAATACGTTCCTGCTGTCTTCGCCGGACCTCAACTATCACTAGTCACCGTCATTAGCCACGCCGGTGGGAGGGCTCATGCAACGTCGCCAATTCATTGCTACGCTGACGCTGGCCACTTCGACGGCGGCGTTCGGCAAGCTATACGCCGCTCCGATGGCTTCGCCGCGGCTGCTCATCGTGTTCCTGCGTGGCGGCTACGATTGCCTGAATATGCTCGTGCCGTATACGAGTGCTGACTATTACGAGCTGCGACCGAA
>Ga0157380_10000568_pt1 | contig 22670 bp, 21 predicted proteins | sample S35metaG_FD_119757 | JGI IMG/M metagenome (GOLD analysis project Ga0157380, IMG submission 119757) | Switchgrass rhizosphere microbial communities from Kellogg Biological Station, Michigan, USA - S3-5 metaG | ecosystem: Host-associated > Plants > Roots > Rhizosphere > Soil | place: USA...
TAGCACGTGAGATTTATTCAGTTTGCCGGATGAATTATATTCATAAGTCACTTTGAGTGCAGGCTGAAATCCAAGATCCGGAAAGTCATAGGATTCTATGTAATAATCGAGCTTAGGCTCATGAGCGGTTATTGGATCTTCTGACTGGCAGTTAAACAAGCTAAGTATCAAAAAAAGGTACGAGAAATGTTTTTGCATATATGATAAATTAGTTTTCGACAATCTTCTGTTTTTTAAAAATGCCAAGCAACTTATAAAAATGTGATGTGAGATTTGGAGACTAATTTGTCACACACTTTTTTACAGGTATGAGGTAGCAGGCGAATTTGAAGGATAAAGACGGTCAATAAGGCAGGCAGGTTTGCTAATGCAACATTCTTACGATTCATTGCAACATTCTTACGTTTCACCTCCTATTTTTGTTTCAAGCACTATGGGCAAGTTGCTTCGCTTGCTTATTTTTTTAATTGAAAGGTTAAAGCATTAATTCCGTTATAAGAATAACAATGGCGGTTATCATCATGATCCAGGCGAATGATAAGCGTAGATAATAAGCGGGAATCTTTGAGCTGACGAGATTGCCTAGCAGCATTCCCACTGAAGCCAGGCAAGTAATTGTCACCAGAAATATCCAATTGATCGAATAATTCATAACATCTCCCAGAAAGCCCAGCAGTGAATTGAAACCGATTATGAGCAACGTAGTACCTACTGCTATCTTAAATGGCAAACGGGCAAAAATGATAAGTGAAGGAAGAATGAGAAAGCCGCCACCGGCTCCTACAAACCCTCCGACTATTCCGGTAGTAAAGCTTACAGGAAGCAGAAATTTCAACCTTTGCTTACCGTCATCGTTGGAAGCCCACTTATGTTTAAGGAGAATCATGAGGGATGATGCAATTACCAGCACAGCAAAGACACTCAGGATCAACGCGCGCTTTGTGACGAGCAGGCTGTCCCCCAACAATACCACGTCCGGTATACGCGGTATTATCCATTTCCGGGTCGTGAAGATCGCCACGACTGAACTCATGCTGAAGATAATGCCGGCACGCAAGTCGGCCCGCTGTTCCTTTTGCTTTAACAAAGCGCCCAAAAGACTTGTAGTCCCTACAATAAATAATGAGTAGGACGATGCTGTGACAACATCAAGGGAAAACAGATAAACAAGTATCGGCACTGAAAGCAGTGAACCGCCACCGCCCATTAAGGATAGAACAATGCCAATCCCTACCAATGCTAAATATCCGACAAACTCCATCCTGATTTTTCCCTCTATTTATTAGTTGTTGTTTTTCGATCTTTGATATGTGTTAATTGATTTTATCGCTTTTAGCTGACAGATCAATGGGAACAATTAGCGATACCAAGCCACCACGATACATGGAGCCATCCGGTTTCTCGTTGGCGATTTGCTGCAGTACGGCAACCTGTACCCTTGCAGATATCGTTTGACTTATTACCCAATCAGGAGATGTGACCGCCAGGCTTGCGGATACATAATGCGATGCGCTATTGAACGAATGGGTATACCAGGCATAGGCATCTACCTTAAATTTCCCAATCAGTATAGCGGCATTCACCCTGTTCGCCAACGAAGCCTTCGAACAATGACGAACAAGATTCCCGATCAGTGTGGAATTTTCAATCGCTAGCCATCTGTTAACTGCGACCCTCACAATAACACAAGTCCACGCGTCAGAATTATCATCCATGAAAGAATGAGACTGTTTGAAAAAATAACCGATGTAGGGTGTTAACGTGACTGACTCATTTATCTGGAAAGGCTTATAGATCCCTATCGTCGTATAATTGATAGAAGAATGTACATCCGCGAAGTCGACGTTCTTGTTAATGAATGCGCTGATCGGCTTGGCTTTAAATGACAAACCTATTTCCCCGTTATAATGGTGATTGAAATAACTTCCACTGAAAGGTGAATGCCCGGTTGAGTGAAATTTTGCAGTTAATAATAATGAGTAAGGCTGCTCTTGACCAGCCTTACTCATGGGTTGTTGCGCTACGCTTTCAAATCCTAAGGCAAGGCAGCATGAAAACAATAAACGACCAGCACTTATCATAAACGATTTGTTCCAGTATGCCTTGTTGGATTTTTCGTGCGAATGCAATTATCCAGCGAAAATGTATGCGCAGTCGTGTCGTTCCGCGCGTTCAAGTGCCCAGATCCCCGCCGGCACGATTTGAATTCCAGGAAGCACACCACTCACCCATTCTTTGCGCACAGCTTCCGGATCGAGTCCCATTTTTTTGGCAACCATTCCGCTGTACACAGAGAGGGCGAGATTACATGCACAAAACATGGCACCCCGGGCCTGCATCTTTTTTATGCCATCAACTCCATTAATAGGGAAGTCACCATCGGTTGCGTTGTAGTAAGGATTTCTGGTAGCTGGTTTTTGGGTCCGATTGTCAGTCACATTAAAAACTTCGCCAAGTTTGTACTTGCTCCACAAGCCATCTTCCAGTGCAAAGGGTATTGCGTTGTGACGCAAGACGCAAACCGCTGTGATATCGCTGTCAGCCGCACCGGTTTGGTTGTTCGTTGCATAAAACCCCCACGTCCAGATAATGCCAAAAGCATTGTTCGGCTCGGAAGCATCAAAAACTACCCGATGACTTCCCTTAATTTTTTTGAACCAGCTTTCTGCATCGTCCGTCCCAGGCGTGAAGTTCATTGCGTTGCCCTTAAAAGTGGTGGCCATTGCTGTTAATCCCGCGCCTGCTCCAAGTGCAAGTGTTCCAATAAATTTTCTTCTGGTGTTTTTTTCTCGTGTCTCCATGATGATTTGTTTTTTTGGTTAATGAATTAATTGAGATAAGTAGGTTTATTACCATAGCTGTTTACAGTGAAGTGACTTGGGGTAACTCCAAAGGCGGCTATAGTAATGAGCTGTTGTAACGAAATCCCCCAAATTGGGTCTGTTGCAATGACTTTAAACTTTTTTTTTAAGCTGTAACTCCTGTTGTAATTGCTAGAACTTATGTTGCACGGAAAGGATTTACCTTATTTCCCTTCGAAAATCGCAGCCCGGACGCAAATTTTTTAAGAACTTTTTGAATGAGAGATCTCGTACGCGATATCTTTTAGACCAGGAAAACCTGAACGTCTCGGGCGGTTACAATGCCCACATGTGTTTGGCAGAAGCGGTTCAATGACATTCCATTTAAGTTGGCTATCTTGATGATGTATACCACCGAGATTTGTTGGATCGCGAGGTGGTGAGAAGATGCAAATAAGTACTTGGAAAATAATCGGCCAGGCTTGTACTATATTCTGGCTGGTCAGCTGTTGCACGGTAGCTGAGAAATCACAGGACCAATCCATAAATTCCCGACACGCAGCGATTCCGCTGGAAGTTGCGCAGTCGATAGAAAGCGAATTTCCGGGAGCGATGCCGTATGCCGTTGCGATCGATACATTGCTTCAGCATTTATTTAGGCTTGGTATTACCACCGAACAAATTTTATGGGGACAGTCGACCTGCGTCGATGATATTACAAACACGAAGGACAAATCGGTCCATCCGGAGATCAAAGGGCCATTTACATTCGGTGGTTTAGGAGGAATTCCTTTTACCGGCATCACGGGTCTGGATGCATTTGCCCATCATGTTCCCGATGATGGCACAGCGTTGCTATTTGTAGGACCTCATATCGGATACCAAGCTGGCGAAGGATGGGGCAAAATCCTCCGGCACGGACAGCATCACCCCAGCAGTTGTTGTGGAGCGTTGTTTGCTGCACTCAATAAACTCCAGAAAAACGAAATAAAAACCCAAAGTCCATCCGAGGACGATTATCAAGAGCAGATCATCGAACAATTGGCGCTTCGACATCAAAAGGAAATTATGTCTGCCAAGCAGCCCCTTGTAGCGCTGACAAAAGTAGTTTCCAAAGAAGCGGAACAAAAGATGACTGAATACGCACAAAAAGTTCACGAGCGGCATTTTACCTTCGCCGTCGTCGTCGTTGGGGTTATTATAAATACAGACCATCAGTTCGACGACTACCTTTGGATCGAAAAAATAGCCATCAAAGATATAAAAAAGAATATTTGGATCGAGGGGAATATTTCAGCTGAGCATCGATGAGTGGCGTAGAAGATTATTGAATTCTTTTTGCCCTAATAAACACAAGCAGCAAAATGGTTACAGCCTAAATCGAAAATTCCTATCTTGGCGACAAGCGATGTCCGGGAGAATCCCCCGTCGCCGTAAAATCCAAAATGAAATTTGTTGTAGTTACGCTGTCATACTTTTTTACTCTAACGACGATGGCACAATTGAAACCCGTAAACTCAGGTGTTTATAGATGGGACGAACACCCTGTGACAACGAGCGCAGACCGTGAATCAAGAAAAATCCTGGAAGGTACTTCGACCCATCTCGACTATCTTGAAATTCACGCCACTACTCAATTCCCTGGTGCCAAACCAAGTACTGCACATGCCAATGATGATATTGAAGAATGTATAATTGTTAAGGAAGGGTTAATGAAAGCCACCGTTGAAGGTCGTAGCACTGTTTTGGGCGCCGGTGGAGTAATTTTATTGATGCCCCGGCAAATGCATTCCGTACAAAATGCTGGCGACAACAACCTGACCTATTATGTAATGCGGTACAGGTCCAAAAAGAAAATGGCATTAGAAAGAGGCCAGGCCGCTGGAGGAACCGTGATGTTAAACGCCGATTCGCTACCGTTCAAACCAAGTACTCGAGGCGGCCTACGACGTTATTTTGACCGGTCTACCACGATGTGTGAACGATTCGAAATGCATATGACGCAGCTGGACAAAAAAGGTCCAAGCCATGATCCGCATTCCCACGAGGAAACAGAGATAGTTTTGGTTTTATCCGGTAAAACAGAAATGACCATTGACGGGAAAGAATATGACGGTAAGGCCGGGGATTTTTATTTAATTAACTCACAATTGATGCACGGTGTTAGAAATGCAACTGACGAGCCGTGTTCATATTTCATCATGATATGGAAATGAAGCAAAAAGGAAAAGGCCTAAAGCAAAAGGCTAAGGCGTGCTCCACAAAGAAGTTCGTGGCCACTGTCCAAATGTCCAAAGACTTTCGTGTACCTGCAACCGTCTTTCTGCTTTCTGCTTTTTGCTTTCTGCTTTCTGCGTGTCAGCAACAAAAAGAAGCTAATGATGATCGATCCGATTACGTTTCGCTGATCGAAAATGATTCCCTCACCAGACTTGATGTTTTTATTGATGGAAAATATTTCACCTCCTACCTCTATGCTGATAGTATTTTGAGAAAACCAGTGCTGTTCCCTTTAGCCACAGCGAGCGAAGTCAGGGTCACTCGAGGATATCCTTTTGCTCCAAACGCTGGCGAGAGAATAGATCATCCCCATCACTATGGCTTATGGTTTAATCATGGTGACGTGAATGGCATCGATTTTTGGAACAGTTCCGTAGAGCGTAAAAAAGGCGATCCGCGATATGGAAGAATCAATCATGTGAAATTTTTGAAAAAGGAATCGGGAAAAACGGGTACGTTGGAAGTAGAGAAGGAATGGCGGAGCAGCACTGATACGTTGGTGTTGAAGGAGCGAACCCAATACGTTTTCGGCGGCAATGCAAAGACGCGCTTCATTACACATACCACTACGCTCACGGCGCCTGAAGCGGATGTCTTGTTCACGGATTCCAAGGAAGGAATGTTCGCGATGAGGGTGAGACGGGAGCTGGAAATTCCAGCTGACGATTCGACGGTCCTTTTAACCGAAACCCTTACTCCTTCCAGTGAAGTCGTAAGTAAGGAAGGTGTTTCTGGACATTACCGTAATAGCAATGGATTGGAAGGCTATCCGACCGTCTGGGGAAAGCGAGCCAAGTGGATGCAACTGGCTGGCATTGTCAACAAAGACAGCATCTCAATTTGTATATTCGATCACCCTGAAAACCTGAATCATCCTCCGCACTGGATGGCCCGAGACTATGGATTATATAGTGTAAACCCTATGGGGAGTAAATTGTACACTGAAGGAAAGGAACAACTTAATTTCAAACTTAAGAAGGGAGAATCGGTAACATTTAAACACCAGGTTGTGATCATCGATGGAACAAATCCCGCACCCGCAAAGATTGAAGCCCTGTACAATGACTTTGTCACTGATACTAAACCTCAGTAAGACTCCAACCTATCTTCATAATTTAAAATTAATCATTCTGAATATTGAATATCCCAGCCTGACCGTTGGGCGGCAACGATGATCGGATCCGGTAGCCAAGAAGTTCTGGAAATTGAAAATTTGGGTGTTGGATGTTGGATTCAATTTTCGCTTTCCGTCTCATTAGATATTTATTGCTCGGTCATCTCATTCGCCAGGGCTTTCAATTCCTTCCAATCTTCCAGATCTTTTTGAAGTTTTTCTTTGTGGCGGTTTCTGAAGAAGCCAAACTTGAATGCTGCAACAAACATTATCCACGTTATCAATATCATGATAGCTGTATCGATAAGTGCTCCCACAACTCCGATACGCGCAATTTTATTGGGTATAAATGAAAATGGTACCAGAAAGCCAACGGCGAGGAAGCTAAGACCAAACCATTTTTCAAAACGTTTATTACGATCATAAATCGCCACGATTTCCTTCACATAATGATCAATGGCACTTTTGGCTGAAAGTCTTGCAATGGATTTTGAAATGTGCAGCAGATTGAAAAACGCTATGATGACACCTATCAATAATAACAAATAAGGTAAGTACTGAAGGGTGTATTTAAAATCAAAAGGATTGCCAGCAAGGATGCCAAGCAGTGCCACTGTTTCAACGCTCAGCACAACGTAAAAACCATTGTACATGGTTTTTATTTTATCAACCGTGGTAGTTACACGAGATGAAATGATACGCTCTACCAATGTTTGGTTAAAAAATGCTGCATGCTGAATTTTTTTATCCAAACGTTCCCAAGATTGTTTTAATACTTCCAGCTCCATATTCCTATCGGTTTATTATCTTGTTTGATAATTTTATTTTAATGCGGTTAAGTCGTACGCCAACGTTGGTACGAGTCAGGCCGGTGATCTCACTAATTTCTTCGTAATTTTTTTCTTCGAGGTACAAAAGGATGATTGACTTGTCAATCCGGTCAAGGTCTTCAATCGCTTTAAAAAGTTCTTTCAATTGATCTTCCTTTTCACTGCTGTCGTCCAGGTCGGGCATGTCGATGCCTGTGAGCGAGACCTTCCCACCCAATCTCTTTTCCTTTCTGAAGTGTGTGATCGCGGTATTGAGGGCAATGCGGTACATCCATGTGCCTATCGTGGATTCCTGACGAAAGCTTTCCAGTGATTTCCACACCTGCAATACAATTTCCTGGAAGAGATCTTTTCTGTCTTCAGGATCGTCACAATACAGGTGACATACTTTATAGATGAGGCCGCGGTGATTATTAAGTATGTCTACAAACTCCTTGCGCATAATTGTCTGCTCAGAGTCTTAGTATTGGGTCGGTGGAGAAAATTACATAACGTAGCTAGAATATTCTTCGGGTTACCAGGCTGCCTTGAAGGAATTGCCGGTTTTTGCATGACACAACACCCTTTTGGCTCGTGTCTTGACCTGGATGCCTGGCCTGCCTTTGAAATTATGGTGAGAAAGGATCAGGTTACTTTTTTCAAACTTCTTACAGCCTTGCATCGAATGAAGCTTTGGTGGACTAATTCTTTGCCTGTAGAAAATTGAAATCCCCCATCCACTCGGCAAGCCGCATCGGCCAACCGGAAACCGCGTCATGATTTTCCGGCCGCAATCCAAACCCGTGCCCAGGTTTGGCGTAGATATGCAGCTCGGCAGGAACACCAGCTTTTTTATATTTCTCAAAAAGCTGTGACATGCCAAGGGAAATATCGTCGCGGTCGTTATAACCACAAACTATAAAAATGGGTGGTGAATCTTTTGTGACTTCAAACCTGCCAGAATTGCCGGGATATATCAAAGCCTGAAAGTCAGGGCGAGAAGGCTGTCGTTCGATTATGTCCGAAGCAGTACTATTCCCGTTATCGTAGCGCATAGCTGATAATGCAGCGACTTCTCCGCCTGCCGAAAACCCCATCACACCAATTTTATGAGGATCGATCTTCCACTCATCTGCACGACTTCTCACATAACGTATAGCCCGGTGGATATCTGCCAGGGCATCGCCGTCAATTGTATATGTTGAATTTGCTTCGCGCGCCAGGCGATACTTGAGAACAAACGCCGCCACACCGCGTTCCATGAACCAACGCGCTGGATTGTGACCTTCGTGATCTATCCAAAGTTCCCGATGCCCGCCCCCCGGGGCGATAATAATAGCCGCACCGTTGGCCTTATCGGCGGCAGGCACGTAGGGTGTAATGGATGGCGAATGTATGGACGAGATCACGTGTTCCCCTTTTTCCGTGACACGCACATTTTCTTTCCTAGTTTTACCTTCAGACCCAGGCGCTCCCTTTGGCCAAAGCAGAATTTCCTCCGGGTTTTCGGGAGGCGACATCGCCGATAACAGGATTATCGTCACGCCCAGTGGCCAACGCAATAATGCATGTTTCATTTTTTTCACGATTAGGATTGTAGGATTGTGTGAAAAATACAGATTTTCATTCGATTTAAGGCTCACAATTACCAAATCAGATAATCCTGCAATCCTATAATCCTATAATCCCATAATCCTAATCCACTTTAAGTCCATCCACAGGATTTACTTTTATCACTTTTCTGATCTGCGTTGAAATTGTAACGACCAATACGAGAATAAGGATGGCAACTGCTATCGCCGCGCCAGAAAAATCCACCGGCATGTGATAAGCAAAGGAAGAATCGAACACCATCTTTACCAAAAGATAACTTAGCGGAGCGCCAATGACCAATGCCACGCCAAACAAAATCACGTACTGATTGGTGATTATGCCCGTAATATTTTTTACACCGGCTCCCAATACTTTGCGAATGCTAAATTCCTTTAATCTGGCTGCGACGTTCAGGGTTATCAAGCCATACAGGCCGAGGCTCGCCAGGCACACTGCGATAAACGCGAAGGTGATCCATACCTTTCCGTGGTTTCCGATCTCCTGAAAATAGTTTCCCCAAACATCTTCTTGAAATCCGCCGTCGAAAGGCACCTCTGGAAAGAGTTGCGCCCATTTTGCCTGGAGTGTTTTGTACGTCTTGATTTCAGATCCACCTCTGACCTTGATCGACAAATACCTGTAGTCTTTCTTCCCGGCAACGTTGAAGATCGTCGGATGTAACGGCGTGTAAAAATCGGAATGATGAAAATCCTTAACCACACCCACAACTTCGTATTGGACGCCAGCAATCTCAAATTGTTGCCCGATGGGTTGCGCCCACCCCATATTCTTAACGAGCAATTCATTCGCCACGATAGCCTGCTTGTCACTTCCCTCATGGTCATTAAACATTCTCCCTTTCAACAACGGGATGCCCATTGTTTCAAAATAGTTGGCGTCTACCGCGAACTGATCAACCTCAAGTTCACCGTCAGGAAATTGTAGAACGGCTCCCGTATTGTTTTTTCCAAGGTGATCCTTTGATCCTGAAATGGATAAGACATCAGGTTCCTGCATCAACAAAGCATGCAGTTCTTCATAGGCAAGCTGATCCGGTACAACGGCATACAGTACATCCTGCTGATTGTATCCCCAACTCCGTTTAGCGAGGTAGCTGCTGTTTTGCGTAAACATAACTGCGCTTGTGAGGAAAATGCAAGACAATACCAGTTGGATGCCAAGAAATGTTTTTGTCAAAGGATTTTTTCTTCCAAACTGGACGGATCCCTTAAAAATACCCACGACGTTAAATTTTGAAATATACAACGACGGGTAGATACCGGATGCGATACTGGTAAAAAGCAAAACACCAGGAAGGAAAATCCAAAGTGTAAGATCATTCAAGCGAAAGCCCATACTGAAGTGCCACATGTTTTCGAAGCCAGGGATGAAAACCGTTAATCCCAAAATAAGTCCTATGACGACAGCAACGGATGTGATTACCATATTCTCAGACAAGAACTGCACGATTACCGTTCCTCTTTTTGCCCCAATGGATTTTCGAACACCGATTTCCTTTAATCGTTTCGTTGCGGATACGATGGCAATATTGATATAGTTAAGGCAGGCAAGCGTCAGCATAAATATCCCGATTACAGAAAAATACATGACAGTGATATAATCGCTTCGCGTGCTCCTCGAGATGTGGTCGCGCATATTTTCAGTTCGCTCGTGCAACGTCGCTAGCGGCTCGAAAGCAAAGGTGGAAATGGCGCGATCCGGTTCAGCTGCTTCGTTTTGCAAGTGCTTGTATTTTTCCATTTTTGCCACGATAGCACTAATGTCTTTGGGATTTTCAACCTGTACCAGTGTCGCGTTGACAAGCGCACGCCAGTCGTGAAAGTCGTAGTCAGGTTCGGAAGTCCGGAGGTTTTCAATGTTGATGAGAAAGGAAAAATCAATGGTGCGAGCTTTTGGAAATTCCTTTGCCACTCCCGTGATTTTAAAGGCTTTGCCGGTGTCTTTATTAAACTTCACCAGGATATCAAGGCCAATCGGGTTTTGATCCCCGAAGTATTTGGCAGCCATTTTTTCGCTTAGAATAATGCTGTTGACGTCGGTGAGCGACGTGGACGTTCCCCACTTTAATGGGAAGGTGAACATTTCTAAGAATGTTGGGTCGGCATAGCGTACGCGTTCATGAAACACATTGTCTTCATACTTCACCACCACGTTTCTATCTTCAATGCGACAAATACTTTTTATTTGTGAGAAATCTTCTTTCAACATTTCACCGAGTGGCCGGGGTGTAGTTCCATATTGTTGCCGGGTTCCTTCTCTGTCGACGGAGAAAGTTGTCAGGTAGACTTCATTTTTATGCTCGTGAAACTGATCGGTACTGTAGGTCCAACGTGCAAAGGCGTAAAAGAACACACACAGGCCGATGGCAACAGCTAGTCCAAAAACATTTATGAATGAGTTTAGCGGGTTCTTCATCAAACCCCGCGTCGAGATCTTAAAATAATTCTTGAACATGGCGTATTGATTTAGATTGTTAAGCACTCCGAGATTTTTGATTAAGGCGGGCCTGAGCAGTTTGAGCATTTCCCACGTGTAGATTCGTTTTGCTATTTTGAGGGACAATGTTTCGGCGTTGTCATGAAAGAGCTCTTCCATATCGCCTTCGATCTCTTCCAGGTATTCCTTCTTGAGAAAAAACCTTAAGAACTTTAAGGGCCACCGGGGTGGTTTCGTTTCGTTGCTCCGTTTCATATTGCTTTTAACTCGGGTACAAGGCGCGGTATGGCGTCCCAAAGTCCAGCGCGTATCTCTTTCATCTCGGCAAGCACTCTATGCGCATAGGGAGTCGCTGCATATATGCGCTTACGCTTTCCGCCTCTTTTCTGAGTAGCTTCTCCAAATCTGGATGTGAGAAAGCCTTTTTCTTCCATGCGCTTCAGCGCCGACTGTATGGAGCCTACACTTAGTTTTTCTCTAAGCCTGTCTTCAAGCTCGCGTTTTATTTCCACCCCATAGGCGTCCTGTTGCAAGGCTGCAACGGTAAGGAGCACAAGCTCTTCGAACTCTCCTAGCTTTGTCTTCTTCATAGATCATGATATTAGTCGCAATTGCAGTAGATATTACGATATCTTACGCAATTGCAGTTTATATGTTTCCGAAAGGCTGAATTTCTGTACTTGAAGTGTGGGCCAAAGAAGAAAGAATATTATTTCGCGAAGCCAAATAATATTCTGTTATAGTTTATAAACGATTATAAATCAATAATTTAATACACGTACTATCAAGTAAAATATAAGATTGAAAACACCACTTGGCGACCTTGAGTTTTGGAAAATTGCTGATGTCGCCCAGCATATGTTAGCCTTTAATGAACAGGCTCATTTGCTAAATACTTCGATCAGTAGGTCGGCATCATTAGTGATATTCATGACGTATTCATTTTTATCGTTGGGATGTTGGCGAGGAAATACATGTTGATCGTCAATGCTGGGAGAAAGGTCACGCTTTCGGAGAAATTCACTCCACTCCTTTCGCTCTTGCTCGCTTAGTGTTCCTTCCCGTTGCTTGGTCATCATTTTTATCATGAAGGGATCACGTGAGTTGCTCGTCCAGCGAGTCGCATCCTGTCTCACCTCCACCCGATACTTACCCGCAACGGGGCCCTGGCTACTTGGCACATTGAACCTGCCGAGTTCGCCTGTTCCCGTATTGTTGATGTACACGGCCACCGGCGGCGCGCCAGCCTCGTCAACAGGGGTCAGAATCACCATACCTTTCACTAGTGGTTTACCGTCCAATCGCACAATTCCTGAAAGGGAAACCTGAGGCTTTTCTGTCAGAAATCCGCCCACAGCCAGCCAGTTAGACATGAGTGTAGTCCATTCACCTAAGACAGGATCGCCCATTGCAAAACCTGACCCGTGAACGCCATTTCGGAAGAAGTGTGATTCCACGGAAACACCGGCCTGAAACAAACGTCCATATAATTCCAGCATTCCTTTCAAACTTCCTGAATCCTCTGCCGTGCCATACATGAACGTAGGTGGTACGTTGCTCAGGGTTGCAGAATCCACATTCGGAGGGACTCTCATCGCTCCGTAAGCGAGAATCATAAAGTCTGGTTTTGTTGTTTGGCGATCCAGCGGGTCCGTTGCGGCGGTCCGCCCTTGTACGACGTTTAAAGCCATATCCGTAATTAAATGGGCGCCTGCAGAAAATCCGACGGCTCCTACCCGATTCGTTGAGATGTTATACTCGGAAGCGTGTGACCGAATGTATTGGATGGCACGTTGCCCGTCTTTGACCCAATCGATCCGTGTATAAATAGGTTGAAGTCTATACCGGAGAAGAAAAGCAGTAATACCATGATTTTTAAGCCATTGTGCCACCAAAACACCTTCGTGGTCTACTGCGCGGATGGTGAACCCGCCGCCGGGTACAACCAGCACAGCTGCCCCATTGCGTTTAGTCGTCTCGGGAATAAAAGGTATGATCGCAGGCTTATCTTCATCGGAAGTTCCCGTGGCACCGGGCGCCCCATTCGGCCAGAGCAGAATGGGGTCGGGAAGTTTCTGTCCGACCGCAGCAGAGGTTATAACAAATAAAACGAGTTGGATAATGAAGGGGGAGAATTTCATATAATGTTTGCGATATTAATGTCTTACTGTAGATACCACCTGTCACGTGCATCAATATACAGTAAAGAAAAAAATATCGCTTAAAAAAAGACCTGCATTGTCGTCTCTCGTGAAACCTTCCCCCCTCGTCGCTAAATATTAAAGACCGCTATCACCGGCGCATGATCAGGCGCGATATCACCAACACGCAAGAGCGGATTGTTAGTCACACTTGGTAGGTGTTCGCGGAAATCAACCAGCCCATCGATAATAGGCAAAACCCGAAGATTACCCTGAACGGGGAGTAATTCCTCCGACGCATAGATCTGATCCAACATCTCTCCTCTACCGTTGTGAATACGGGAATATCTTCGCGCGGGATCCAGGATAGCATTGGTGAGATTGAATAGACGCTGATCATCACCCTGATCCGTCATATTAAATCCCCTGGTTCCGATTTCACTGCCGGGAGGTCCGCATAGAATGAGGGACGTCTGGGCCTCCGGTACATCATTGAAGTCGCCGCAAAGAATCAATGGGTTGTTGACATTCCCCTCCAGGAAATCACTGATCCTATCGCGCAATGTGACAGCTTCAGCAGAACGCTTCAATAGCGCAATGCCTGCCACCTGGGCTCGTTCATCTTCATCTCTGGGTTGGAACGAACTACCGCCGACGCGTGGAAACGAGAGAAGCTTGGATTTGAGATGCGCGGTAAGAATATCGATGTTCATCCCCGGATGCTGAACTCTGATACGCAGTGCGCCTCTACTCATGCGGGTAATGGGTACAGTACCAGTAGCAGTAAGGTCGAAAATAGTCAGTGCCGGACCAATAGGGAAATCGACAATATCTTCCCGTGCTATGATGGGTCGGTTTGAAAGAAAAGCTACGCGTATATGACGGTGGTCCGGGAAATTCGATATATCACGGTGCGGGTACCCGCAGGCGGTCTGTAAGTCGAGAAGCGGTTCCAGGCCACCAACTTCTTGAAGTGCAACTACATCCGGGTTGAGCTGGTTGATCACCTGAGCAAGAAGCCCCAGCTTGTCGGTATAATGCTGAAGTTCCTGAGGCGTCGCGGTTTGACTGGGGCGGAAAAGATTCTCCACATTCCAGGTAAGTACACTAAACATAATTATTAAGGTTTTGTGTTTGAACTCGTATCCACCCTCCTGTACTGGATTATGACCAAAAATGTCACACAACGAAAATTGGAGAGAGGGATTAGGTACAGTAAAAGTAAATAGAATCCCGCCTGTATAAAATCCCAGTTTGTAGTGATTCTTCTGTGTGTCATCAGCTAATTTTCAAAGAAGCACGTTCGTCAAAGAGGACACTATCACAAGAAATTTGAAGATCCCGCCGCCGTTACCCCAGCAAAGCCTTCCATTGACAATCAATTTCAGTTATGCTGAAATAGATCTAAATTAACAGTAGTCACAATCTTCATGTCATGAATAATCGTATTCTCATTTTCGTTTCGGTTTTTATTTTTTCATCCTGCAAAACAGATAAAGGCACCGACGTACAGGAAAAGGAAGCCAGGCCATCATTCGAGATCCATCGCGGAACTAATATTGCGCATTGGCTGTCGCAAAGTGAAAAGCGCGGTGCGGAACGAGCAGCATTTTTCAAAAAAGAAGATATTGCATTCATCGACTCCGTTGGGTTTGATCATATCCGTTTGCCGGTTGATGAAGAGCAGTTGTGGGATGAAATGGGAAAACGGCACGAAGATGCCTTCGCGTTGCTAACAAATTGTCTAACCTGGTGTAGAGATGCAGATCTTCGCGTCGTGCTAGACCTTCATATTTTACGTTCCCATCACTTTAATGAAAAGGAAAAAAAACTGTGGACCGATCCTAAGGAGCAAGACAAATTCATTCAACTCTGGAGGGACCTTTCTGAAGTCGTGCACCAATGGCCAAACGATATGTTGGCTTATGAGTTTATGAACGAACCTGTTGCCGATGATGCGGAAGAATGGAATCGGCTGCTTAGCCGTGTGAGAGATTCCATTCGAAGCTGGGAACCTGACCGGGTACTGGTTATCGGATCTAACCGGTGGCAATCGGCCAATACCTTCGACCAGTTAAAGATTCCCGCAGGCGACAAAAATATCATTCTGAGTTTTCATTTCTACGAGCCCTTCCACCTGACACATTACCAGGCATCCTGGACGGATTTAAAAGACTTCCAGGGTGAAGTCCATTACCCAGGTCAGATTGTCGTGAATGGCAAATCGCCAGAAGAGCAAAGGGTTTATAATAGGGATACACTGGAACATATGATGCGTAAACCTTTACGCCTTGCGGACAGCTTGGGCCTACCGTTGTATTGCGGTGAATTTGGGGTCATCAACAAGGCTCCGGAAGAAGATAAGCTGGCGTGGTACAACGACATCGTTGCTATTTTTGAAAAGAGAGGTATTGCTTATGCCAACTGGAATTACAAAGCCGGATCGTTTGGAATTGTTGACACGAAGCTCAAACCTGATGTTCCTATGACTAAAGCCCTCGTCGGCAAGAAATAGCGATTCTGCTACGAATAACGGATAACGATTAGTGCATAACGGACTAATCAAAGCACCTTCCAAACACGAAGCACCACTGAGTCACGTAGCCGCTCTCCAGTACAAATAAAAATAGAATCATTTATCCATGCATATTTTCCAGGCGGCGCCTCAAATGCAGGCACAGCGCGAAAGTAATACTGGCTCCCATCAACGTGCTCGCCACGGGCAATCTTAGCCGCTACTTCAGGTGATGCAACACGAATCCCAACGTTTTTGATGTATATGATGGAACCATCATCTGTTTTGAATTGATAGTGCGCTTCCAGTTCCGACACACCATCTTTTCTTACCACCTGCCAGTCCGCGCCGCCTTTAATTATTTCCCCTTTGATCAAAGGACCTTCCACCGTTCCCCCGATAATAGGAATAATCCTGCGCGTTCCATGCGCTGTTTCTCCTACCACAAGTGGGGGGTCGAGTTTGACGTTCAGTGTACAAAAGAATTCCAATCGCGGTGCATCCTGAGAATACGCGGTAAAATTCAAAGACAATAAGATCAGCAGTATGGTTTTCTTCATGGTCAGCGACTAATTTTTGATATTGTCTTAAAAGTAAATAGAATTTTAGTTCAGCATAAGCAACGATGGGAACGTTGAAATTCTTCGTGCTTTTAGAAGGGTATCTCGCAGGATTGCCTCTCATTGGATGACAATCCGCTGAATTTGGGTTCATGTTTAGTTTCGCCAACATTCTCCCGTGGTTCAGATGTTGTATATCGTCCTCATTATGAGACATTTATATACGGTTAATCATGTTTTTGGTTTATATGAACTGTTCTTGGGTTGACAAAAAAAATGTATATTAACGGTATGAAAAGAGCACTGTCTAAATGGATTTTAATAGAATTGTCAGTGGGATTAATTCTCCTTATTCTATTTATGTTGAATGTCATCTGACGTTGATTTGAGTTCGCCGAATTCGTTTGTTTGATGTTATAAGGCTCAACGCGCGTTTCCTTTCATCACCGCCTGCATTTTTCCATCCCAGTTTCCGGCCAGGTCCATAAAAATTCACGTTGAAATTGTGGCCAAAGATTTCGATCTTTAGATAGGACCTACCCCGTGTTGTATGAAAAAGTGTTGTACTATCCTCATTTCTATTATTCTTTTTGGAACCCTCTGCCGGGCCAATGCTATTCTGATTCCAATGGATGAAGCTCAGAAAAATCATCTTAAGTCATACGGCATTGCCTTCAATACGCTGCAACGGGGTGGCTATTTGGATTGGTTGCTGAATTACAGGGGCGGGAGTTTTCTAATCCCCTATGATCAGTACGTTCATTCGGAGTGCATCGTACGTGGAATTTCGTTTGAGGTAATATCCGAGGCCGTTGTGAATTCCATTTTGAAAGAAGTCGAGTCCCCGGCAGTTAATATGAACGTTGTGCGTTTGGAAAAATCACCTCGCATTGCCGTTTATTCCCCAAAGGGTGATTATCTCAAAGACGAGACCGATGCAGTCATACTCGTGCTAGACTATGCTGAGATTCCGTATTCAATCATCTACGATGAAGAAGTTCTCAGCGATCAACTGGCCCGTTTTGACTGGCTTCACCTCCACCACGAGGATTTTACCGGACAGGCTGGACGCCACCTGAGAGCAGAATCGCAATTAGAGGCTGACCTCCAGAAAATTACTGCCAGCAAACTCGGCTATGCAAAAGTAACGGAGATGAAACTGGACGTAGCAAAGAAAATAAAAGGGTTCTGTGCCGGCGGTGGATATTTGTTTGCCATGTGCTCTGGGGCTGAGACCTTTGATATTGCGCTTGCCGCCGATGGCGTCGATATCACGGAGAGCATGTTCGATGGTGATGGCGCCGATCCTGATGCGCAGGCAAAATTAGATTTCACCAAGACCCTCGCCTTCGAAAATTTCACCATGGAGCCGGGAACCAGTCGAAAGTTTTCGGACATCAATACGGGCTGGGGCGACTACTGGCAACGCAGCAGCGACTTTTTTAGCCTGTTTGAGTTTTCTGCCAAATGGGACATCATTCCTTCGCTCCTAACCCAAAATCACGAATACAATATCCGCGAATTCATAGGGCAGACAACAGCCTTCAATAAATACGTCGTAAAACCTTCTGTTTTGGTTTTGGCCGAAAACCGGAAACTTCACAATGTTCGATACATCTATGGCGAACTCGGTCGCGGCCATTGGACCTACTACAGTGGGCATGATCCCGAAGGAAATCCAGGACAATGGCGGGAACCTGCAGATCTGAACCAACATCCCAATTCGCCCGGTTATCGACTTATCCTGAACAACGTATTGTTCCCTTCGGCTAAAAAGAAAAAACAAAAAACGTGATTAGGATTCTTAGGATTATAGGATTGTAGGATTGAATGCGGTGCAAGTCAGCGTGGAAACTCAGAGAAATAACCCAGGAAATCCTACGCTCCCAAAATTCTAAATATGTGGTCCTACCATCCCATAATCTTCTAATCTTCTAATCCTATAATCCTAATAATCCTATAATCCTAATCAGCTTTTGTGATTCAGATTGAACGCTCTTTTGAATTCAAGACTTTTGGCTCCAAAATTTATCAGAAGGCCACTGGCTAAATTAAACGCATGACAATAGTTGATCGCCTGTGCCAAATGGCCATCGTCTAGTTTGATCACTGCTTTCAATTCCACCAGCATTTTGTCCTCAACGAAAAAGTCAACACGCCTTGTACCGATCTGGACACCATCATAAAAAATTTTCATTTCCAATTCTCGTGCATACTTCAATCCTTGTTTTTTAAATTCAATAGCCAATGCCCTTTGATAGATCGTCTCGGGAAAGCCGTTGCCTAACGTGTTGTGAACTTTCATTGCGCAGCCAATAATGGCATGGGTCATCTCTTTATGTTGCATAACGGTAAAATTATTATTCTTACTATATCGCCATTAACGATGATCTAAGGTAGCCCATTTGCCAAAAGTTAGGAAGTCGACCAGCCCTTGAATTTTAAGGCGTTCCATCCTTAATATCTACCCGCGTACCGGGAGATGCCTCCTGTCTGGCAATCCTATCATCATAAAAATCCAATAAATCCTAATTGCTGCTGACAGGGGGTTGTCACTAAGCGTATGTTTCTTTGAATAAGTATTTCAAAAGACTCTCTATGCAACAGCTGACATTATTTAACAACCAAATGGCGCGGTCTCTGACACGACCAAATAAACGCCGGAAGAGCGCCCGCGCTAGCCAGGTTGGCGCCGTGCGCTGGGACCTATGGACGCAGGAAACAGAAATGGAAAAAGAGATGGCTTTGTTTTTCCTCGACATCCGGAATTTCACGCCGCTTGTTGAGAAGCATCAGGCGTTAGACGTAATTCACATTGTAAAAAAACTATTCTCAAAGTTTCAAAATATTATCCGTGTCCATCGTGGTCAAATCATTGAAACTTCTGGTGATGGATTTTATGCTGCCTTCGGGTTTGATCGTGGTGCCAAAGAAGCGGTGAACGCATCGGTGCAAGCAGGTATGGCAATTTTGGAAACGCTGGACAATCTGAACATACAATCTTTTGAAAAAACCATCGGTCAGCGGATCGATGTCGGCATCGGTATACATGTCGGAAAAGTCGCAACGGGTAATTTTCACCTGGGTTCGAAAGATCATTTTGTTGTCATGGGGTATCCTGTCAATGTGGCTTCCAGACTGCAATCGGCGACAAAAGAGCTAAACAATAATTTTATTGTATCATCGGCCGTTTTCAAAATGCTGAAAAGGCCCCAGCAGAATAACAATGCAGTTAAGGTAAATTTAAAAGGTGTGACACGCCCTTGCGAATTGCATTTGATCGGGAAGGCTTATGCGGCGTAGGCTTTAGTTCCTTTTGCATTAAGCAAAATCAGTAGTACAAAGGCACGGTCAAGACAGACATGAGAAAGTCATTATGCAAAAGAGGTTAAGGCATTTTGGAGCCAAAACCTTTTTGCATTCAGAACTTGGAAATCCTATTCGAATAAAATTACTTCTTAACCAGTTTTAAGATGGCTTGTTGATTCTTAACGATCAGATCAAGTGTCTTTTGATTCTTTAAAATACTGTTCTGGTTTTTGATGATTGATCGTTGATTGGCAAGAATGGAGCGCTGATTGTCTTTCAAGGATTTCTGATTTTCAACAATAACCTTCTGATTGCTTTTGATCACATTCTGATTTTTCAAGATGACGCCCTGGTTGCCTTTGATTTGTCCTTGGTTACTAATAACCAGCTTCGTGTTTTCTGCCATGTTAAATTTGATTTAGTTTATTGAATTGTGTTTTGGGAATTAGAATATTTTGAATCTATGTAATTTCGAGTTCATTATCAACTATTGAAGTTCTTACATTTCCTGAAGCCCATTTCATTTTTTTGAATCGGGTATTGTTGCGGCATCAATGGCGGCAGGCGTAATAGCTTCCGGGACGAAATCACGATCAATGATTTCATTCATGGGAATCTGTTTTGTAAGAAGGCCCATCTGCAATCCCATATTCTGGATCATCTGGAGATCTTCGTCAGTAGGTGTCAGGTTAACATAGCTCACGCGCGCCGGATCAGATGTCAAAACATAATTCAATACCTTCTCATCCTGGCGGAAATACGGTGACACCAATTTTGCGGCCTCTGCCCGGTGCGTCTCTGCCCATTCGCCGGATTCAGCTATGCCTCTCACTAAATCCTGAACGACACCAGGATTGCTTTTGATCAGATCTTCGTGTACCACCAAGGCACAGGAAATAAAGTTCGGCCAAATATCTCTCGCATAATAAAGCACACGGCCGATGCCATCCAGTTCCGCCTTTGCGCAAAACGGTTCTCCTACAAAGTAAGCGTCAATGGCGCCGGCTGCCAGAGAAGTAGGCATATCGGGTGGAGGTAATACCACAAAGGTGATGTCTTCCTGCTTCATTCCATGATCGGTCATGAGTTTATGAAACACAAAGTTTTGATTACTGAAGAGGCTGGGGACGGCCACCGTCTTACCTTTCAAGTCGGCCATGCTCCTGATCTTGCTGTATTTACCGACCACCACCTCAGAGCCATCGCGATGACCCAGGTAACATATCTTAACGGGTACACCTTGCTCACGAAGTTTCATCGCCAACGGTACAATCATGAATGTTGCCTGCACCTGCTTTGCTTCCAACGCGCTCACTACTGTCGGGAAGTCGGAGAACACCCGAGAATTGAAATTTGTATTCGTCTGTGTTGTCTTGGATGCATAGTCTGTAACGGGACAGGTAAGATGACAGGTTACGGGAAGGAAGCCTACAGTCAACTCACGGGTTGCCTGAGTATTGGAACCTTCATGAATGACTTCTCTTGCGCTAGCGACTCCCCTGTTGCTCCAGGGCCGGTAGCGAAGGAGGCCAAGAACGGTAATGACGACGACCACCCCTATAACAAGGCGACTAAACGTTACTTTCATAAGGAGTGAAAATTTTTGCAGCGACGATCATCCTTGTGTATCAAATATAGGCGAATTTTATACGCCATTGCTATCTCGGTCTGAAGCATTGTCGAGTGAATTAAGCCCGAGTTCGTTTAGAATTTCTTCCATTGCATGGATCACTGAGGGGTCCGTGAGACCCCTGGGTTTTCGTGCCGTTACGTGCAACTCGCGACAAATGGTTGCCGGCCGGTTCGATAGTACCAATACACGATCAGCCAGTTGCGCGGCTTCTTCAATATCATGTGTCACAAAGACAACAGTGCGTGGGCGTTCCGCCAACAAACGAATCAACTCCTGCCGCATACGAAGACGCGCTTGATAATCAAGTGCCGAAAACGGCTCATCCATGAGGAGTATATCTGAATCACCTGCAAGCACCCTTGCCAGTTCAACACGTTGACGCATGCCTCCAGATAACTGATGCGGATAATTACTTTCAAAACCTTCGAGGCGAATCAATTTGATGAGTTCCGCCAATTCGTTTTCACGAGGAATTGCGCCATTTGTTGAACGCAAGCCCATGGAAATATTTTCAGCAACCGTGAGCCATGGAAAAAGACCATCCTGCTGATAGACCATACGAATAATACCTTCTCTCACGATATTTCCTGAAACGGGTTTGATATGACCCGACAAGACATTCAACAATGTTGTCTTACCGCAACCCGAAGGACCAACGAGTACGACGATCTCACCAGGATTAACCTCAAGACTCAAATTGTTCAGGGCTGCTACCGTGCCATAGCTATGCGAAACATTCTCCAGGATCAGCCTGCTTGTAAACTTTTTATCTCTCATAACCCCACCGTATCCCTGGAAGTTTTGTCAGCTGGGAAAGTAAACGATCGATGCCCATGCCGAGTAAGCCAATAACGATCATATAGCAAACGGCCGAATCCAGCCTTAAACCATTTCGTGCCTCCCAGATTCCATATCCTAATCCATCCTGACAGCCCACCATTTCGGCCGCAACAATTACCACCCACGCAATGCCATAACTCACACGCAGCGCTGTAACCACCTGTGGCAACACAGCAGGAAAAGTTACTTTAGTCAAGAGCTCTATACCGCGGTAATGATAGTCATGAGCAACTCGAAAATAAATGCTGGGAATCGTGGCAACGGCCACCATAGTGGCCAGCGCAAGGGGAAAAAAGGTCGCCATGAAGATGAGGAAGATGGCAGGTTTGTCCCCGATATGAAACCAAAGTATGGCAAAGGGTATCCAGGCAAGGGGCGAAAGAAAACGGAAGAAGTTAAGCATCGGTACGATGGCTTGTCGTGAATTAAGGTGCTGTCCAAGCCATAAGCCGAGAGGAACCCCCAGAATTACGGAGAGCACAAAGCCTACGGCAACTCTCCACAGGGATGCTATGATATCGTTAACCAGCCGCCCCGCCAGGATCTCTTCCCGAAAACTGAGTAGGACAGCTTGCGGCGAGGGAAATGCGTAAGCGGGAAACAAATTTACATAGGAGA
>Ga0157380_10000569_pt1 | contig 22663 bp, 14 predicted proteins | sample S35metaG_FD_119757 | JGI IMG/M metagenome (GOLD analysis project Ga0157380, IMG submission 119757) | Switchgrass rhizosphere microbial communities from Kellogg Biological Station, Michigan, USA - S3-5 metaG | ecosystem: Host-associated > Plants > Roots > Rhizosphere > Soil | place: USA...
AAATTTTAATTTGCGAAAATGGACCTCGTAAGTCTTTCCCAACCTATTCCTTTTTCCCCTAATTTAGAAATCCAGATTGAAAACAATTTTACCATGGCTTCACCCGGAGACAGCAGACCGCCTATTTGTGCAAGTCTGATAGATTACAAAGACCGAACTATGATACGGCTGGATTTCAAATACGACACAGCGATTATCACGGAGATCAAATCTATCCGCGGCCGCATCTGGAGTGCGACGCACAAGTGCTGGTATGTACCTGATACTGGTGATAACCGGCGCCGATTTGGTTTGTCCGATTTCGAAGCAGGCCCAAATTTAGTTGGAGAAGCTAGTCCTTTAGTCCAGTACCAATCAGTTTGTCAGACTTTAATGGATCGGATGAGGGAGAAAATTACACTTAGGGCATTGAGTCCTCATACGCTAAAGAACTACTTGAATCATATTAAAGTCTATCTGGGAGAAGTTGGTAAATCAGCAAATCCGCTGGAAATGACCAAAGCTGATATTGAGCGTTATCTGCTTAAGCGTCATAAAGAAAATCCTACCAGTGAAAGTGATCGCAACTCCCATATCAATGCTATTCACCCCGTAGGATTAAAATAAGAGCTATGAACTATTTTTTCGTTTATGTCCTGTTTAGTGATAAGGACCAATTAATGTATACAGGTTACACTTCTGATTTGGAAAACAGGATAGAGCAACATCTAAGAGGAATGGTGTATTCAACAAGGTACAGGCTCCCATTACGATTAATTTATTTTGAAGGGTGTGTGAATCAAAAGGATGCCACCAGAAGAGAAAAATATTTAAAATCAGGAAACGGGAAAATTTATCTTAGAAATCGTCTTTCAAACTATTTTAATCCAACGGGGTAAAGTTTTTATATGAACAGGTCCTGGGTCATGATCGGATGTTGTTTTACCTCCCCCGACCTGAAAAGCCCTTGCAACTGCCGAAGGTCTTGAGTGAACAGGAATTGGAGCGCTTGTTCAGAGCGGTTTCTAACTTGAAGCATAAGGCGATATTATTGACAGCGTTTAGCTGTGGATTGCGCGTTAGTGAGGTTTGCCGATTAAAGGTTCGGCACATTGATACTGATCGTATGCAAGTGTTCATAGAGCGATCGAAGGGAAAAAAGGATAGATACGTAATGTTGAGTCCGGTATTGCGAGATGTCCTGGCGAGGTATATGGAATTATTTCAAGTCCCAAAGGCTGGATATTTATTTGAAGGGCAGCAGGTCGGAATGCCATATAGTACACGCAGTGCTCAGATCATATTTAAGCGGGCCGTCAAGGATGCCGGCATCCAGAAAGATGTGACTTTTCATGTGCTGAGATCCAGTTTTGCGACCCATTTATTGGAGAAGGGGGTGGATATCAAGTACATTAAGGAGCTACTAGGTCATTTTGACATCAAGACAACCGAGCGGTACTTGCATGTGGCCAGGGAGAAACTGGTGCATATCCAAAGCCCCCTTGACTTCCTGGGTACGAACATTTAAAAAACGAAAGTTTGGCTTGCCGCAATGAACATATGGAAAAGCGTGCTATTAATCCATTGAAAATCAAGAGGGAAGTCTTACCTTGGATCGCGGACATATAAATGTTATCTCCAATCTTCAATAGTGAAATTATAACATTAAGTAGTTTTTCTTTTTAATATTCATTATTACTATCAGTATTGCTTCAGGACAACCATTCGAATCCATTTTCGGAAGCACCAGAACAATGTGGATCATTAAATGGTATAGTCTGGATTTTGGAGTAATTGACACTATTGTGGTTGAAAAAGATACATCGGCTTATGGATTCAATTGGAAAAAGATAATAAAGACTAATTCATATGGGTTTTTTGTGTCAGGAGCATTGCTTCAGGAGGATACTTTGATCGGAAAGGTTTGGTATCATCCATTGGAACCTGGAATAGATACAACTTATTTAGCTTTTAATTTTGATTTGGAGGAAGGAGATACATTTGACTTGTCTAGTAATTATGATCCATGTGGCTTAGCCACTCAAAACGTGGGCCGTGCCTTCGAAAGACTAGTTTCTTACCAATTTAAATCCACTCTCCTCCCCATTCTCCTCCACAATCCTGCAGAAATACATTCCCGGAGTGATGCGATCCGGCAGATAGATGCTCACCGGCACCGGCGCCTTTGGCTGATCAAAGACGAGTCTTCCATGGATGTCATAGAGCTGCATGTGCACAGCCCGGAACTCGCCACTTTTAGATTTGATCACTAAAGTTTCTGAAAATGGATTAGGGTCGATAGACAGATCCCGCTCAGTTTTATCAGCCTGTGGATCAAGAAAAGTCGGTAGGATATTTACCCACTTGCATGAACTATCGGATGCGTAGTCATTGCTGACTGTCAGGCAAACGTGGTATAAGCCAGGATTAAAAGTATGAAGCGGACTTCGTTCATCACTTGTTGTACCATCATCGAAGTCCCAATGCCAAACTTGCGGGTCGTAGAAGGACATATCTGTAAAGAGAATATCATACCAATAGCCCGGATAGTTTTCCTCATATCGCCATCTTGCAACCGGATGATTGTCCAAACCTAATGTATCGCAAAGGCTTCCATCCAACGGACCAAGTCTGAAGTTTGGAATATTAGGTGCTGAGCGACCATTGGGTTTTGTGAGATTGACATTATGTTGAATAAATCTGCATTCCTTGCCAGGCAGATCAGGACGCTCAATGGTGTGCATAAACTCGCTGCTGCCGGCCGGAGGCACCACATAGATCCGATTATCAGGAGTTTGCATCATCGGCCCAAACCGCATTTCAAACCAACCCGGTTGAACAAAACCATCAAAGGTGTCAATCAGGGTTTGTGAAGCTGGAATATCCTCTGACCACAGGTCCCATTGCCACAAGTGCAACCGATTATCTGCATATAGAAATCGTTCATTGGATGAAAAGGCTACACCAGGAAAAGTTGCAGCTTCAGTATGAAATGTACTGAGTCGGGTTAGTTCTCCCCGGCATCGATCAAAAGAAAGCAAGGTGATAAACTGGCCTTCATTTGCACTAATGGCATCAATGCGGGCCATGTAGTTTCCAAGTGGTGAAAAAACGGATTGGCCCAGGCCTGTTTTAATAATCGAATCGACTTCACCTTCATGGTGCAGGGCGATTCCCTTCGGATCCAAAAGATAGGAATAGTACCTGGTGCTGTTTTCTTCAAATGTGACCACCCACCAATCACGTCCATTGGCATGTCGTGTAGCGATGATATCCCCATTGTACCATTCATGATATTCGTTCATCATCGAATCCTTATACATCAATTCAAATGTGGAATCCGGATGCATCCGCACCCGGGCCTGGAGGTTTTGGTTGACCTGGAAGTAAAGTTCATGTGCGATCGCTGCTGTATGATACAGCACGAGATAATCATTCTCAAATTCAGGAACAGGCAGAATTAAAGTAGAACTGTGCATAAAAAATCCCAATGGACCGTATGTGTCTGTATTATAGTAATCCCAATAGAAACTTTTCGCCCCTCCGTAACTGATTGTGTCTGCAATGTATGTACCATGTTTTCCAAATACCTGCATACCATTCGTCCAAATCAAAGCCTTACCATTTTGGTCACATATTGTCGATGTTGTTTCATTAGTTTGCATAGTTTCATCAAAATGCCATTCTATTTCGATAGGGTCCAATCCAAAGCGCAAGTGCATAATACTATACTCCGGACTCCCTAATGAGTAATATCCAATAACCCATGTATCACCTTCCTGCTGAGCCTCGATAGAGAGGCTCAGCAAAAAAGCAAAGAAAATCGTGATATATCGAACAAATCTCATTTCAGGATATTGATTTTGAGAGTTTGTTCGCCAGAATTCGTATAAATCCTGAGATAGTAGCTACCGCTCTGCCAGTTATTTGTTGCAATATCAAACGACAGCTTCAGAGGTGCATCCTTCCATATCAAACGTCCCATGGCATCAAACGCAAAAACCTCATTGACTTTTTCAGGAGAGTCGACCCTGATCAGATCCTTGGCAGGGTTGGGATATGCAACGATATCTGGGATTTCCTCTGTTAAAATGTCAGGAAAATCAGGTTTGACAGAGAAGGGCTGCGATTCAATACAATACTCCGGGTCGATGAACGCAAGTGAATCAAAATAAAGGCTGTGCAGCTCCTGACCCACGACCACAGCACGTCCTCCCTCAAACGGACAGAGGGTTGCCAATTCCAGGATATCAGCAGAATCTGCTCCGGCTAAGCTATTTCCCAATAAGTGATCGGCTTTTAACATGAGCGCGGAACGGAAATAAGCTTCGATTGTATTCCCTGTGGTAAGATTGTACAACGAATCAGCTATTGCTTCATACACCTCCATGGAGGCAGTATCTTCTTCAGCTATAAGTTCAAGCCACAGATCCAGCTTAAGATTTACAGTATCTGTCTTCAGCGACCGGCGGCTCATCCAGGTGGCGCTGTCCACCGGGCTTGTTTCAAGCACAGAATCGATATACATCAGATCTGTAGCTAATCTGAACAGAGTATCTTCTGTTAGTTGCTTATCAGTTTCTTCAATACCGTAACGGGTACTAAGTGCGCGCTGCCAGGTCACAAGCTTACCTAATGGATTATAAAATTCCACATTGTAGAAGCTGTCCAGTGTTGCATTAACGGTAAGTCCTGGATCTGAAAGAATCATTTCGTAAATATCAGCCTTCAGCATCCACTGAAGCTCCTCATCGTATTTTTCAAATTCGATTGGAGCAAGTAGAAATTTTACAAGTGTATCAGCATCCAAGAGCGGGGCAGGAGGAGGATTATTAAAACAAGCTGGCATTTCCGGACCTGATTGGTCTTTGAACCATTCATCTGAAATATCAATAGGGTTGGTAGGGCCAATGTCGTCAGGTAAATAGTCGTCATTATCTCCCGAATCCACAATAAAGGTTGACATTAGTGCTGTAGGCGTAGGGTCTCCGCCGTTAACAGCCTCAATAAAAGCCCCAAACACTGAGTGATCACCTATCCACTGGTTGTTAAGATGTTCTTGTGTCCCCAGAAATACAGGATGAAACAGGTAAAGTCCATACTCCGCGTCCCCCATTTCATTTCTTTCTACACTCGTCATTACATTATGTCCCAGGAAGTATAAATCCATTTGCATATTTTCAACGGTGTTACAGGATACGGTATTATTACCTGATAGACCTAGTGCAATTCCTCTGTTAGCAAGATCGATATAATCAGGGTGGGCAAGCACCTGGTTATTCAGAAAAATGTGGTGTGCTGAGCCGCTGCAACCTATGCCCTGATTTTGAAAGTCTTGACCTTCATCTATCAGGTAGTTAATGATATTTCCCGCAACGATGAAGCTATGAGTATTATTAAGTTGTATTCCCACAGAGCCATTTCCATCCGTTATATTTAGGATATTTTGATTAATGAGTCCGGTCTGGTTTCCGATAAACCGTTGAGATGCAATAAAGATCCCAATGTTTCCAACAAATGTGATGTCTCTGTCCAGTGTATTTTTCAGGATCTCAAAGCTGTTGTTGACCCGTTCCAGCATAATGCCTCGCCACCCATTTACGATGTCATTGTCCACAATGCTCAAAGTTTGAGGATTCTGAGCATAAATGCCTCGAGTGAAATTTCTATTAGGTGTTTTCAGGATTTCAATCGTATTGTGGTGTATGGAATGCCACGATGTATTCGCTGAAATACCAAATAACAGGTCATAAATGGTATTATTGTATATCTCGGAAATGGATCGATGGCTGTGAATGCCAAATTGATTTAGGTCCTCAACATCTGGATCATCAACACCGGTTAAGCCCCCTTCCAAATCGTAAATGTCAGTGCCGGTGATATTTGAAACGGAATGTCTAAGCACGATCCCATTCCGCATATTGTATATTTTATTTCGTACGGAACCTTCTGCACCATTCTTTCCAATATGAAGCCCTCCTGCTCCAGAAATAAAAATACCAGCGTACCCCTTGTCATAAGGGATTGTGGAATGAGATGGCCAGGACGGGTAGTAAGGATGGCCGGGATAGGGATCAGGCAACGATTCTGATGCGGTGTAGAATTTGCAGCCTAATACAGGCTCTTTTTGCTCAATGTGGATATCAAATTGGTCTTCTTCAAGTGGACTGCCTATTGAGATCCCGACATAGTTGTCAATGAATTCATTGTATTGACAGGCGATCCCTGTGTTGCCTTCCATCAAAATTCCAGTGTTTGCAGCCTGGATCTTGCTCGAAAACATGCCGATGTTGTTTAAACTTGTTACCCGGATTCCCTGCCAAAGCACATCGCATCCTGCAATGTAAGAGTTGATTACCAGCAGCCCTTCGTCAGCCCTGATCAGAGCTCCTTCGTCCATACTTAACCGAACACTATACCATACAGTTGACGTATTGATGACAAGTGTTCCCCTAATGAAGTAACATGTATTGGAGGCCAGCCCACCCAAGAGAGAACTAATATTGGTCTCCTTATTTGGGCTGCCAATAGTTGTGAAACTTGTGCAATCGCAAGGTGAATCGGGGATGCTGTAAGCGGCAGTGGTAATCGTCATGGAAGCGGCGAAGAGGAGAGAGATAAGACAATTTTTTCTGCGGATGCTTCCGATACATGAGTAGGTGAAGCTCGAAACAGCCTCATTTAGATTAGTTTGGGTAGGGGGGCAAATCTTATTGCACTGTTTCCCTGAAAAAATTGGTGACATAGTGATAAATATTTGAAGGTTAATAATCTCTCCAAATTGGGTACTATGCAAAGTGAAAAGTAAGGAGAAAATGATACAAAAATGATACGGGGAGAAAACTTTAACATATTCTATTGGATTTTTTACAACTATAAGTTTTGGCACAAGCGATTGAATTCTCTCCGGAAATCATCATACTCACACTTCAACTTAGCGAGGTTATCACGGTGGTGCAGAATACTGTAGAAGAGTCGTAGTTTCCCTTTTCGTTCCAGAGTAGTGTTTAAGACATTCCTTACTTGATCAGTTACAGTTATCAGTCCTTTCAATACCAGGCTCTGGGTAGCATTAGAAATGATCTTAGATGAAGTAGTCACGATTCAATCTGACAGTTTGATAATTTAGGATTACCATCAGTTTGTTCGGATTTTCCACTTTCCTTAAGATAATCTAAAAAACTGGAGATAACATCGGATGCTCATAAGCAGGGCTATCTGCATTGAAAACGAAAACGTAAATTTGGAGATGGGTGCCAGGAAACAGCTTTATCACAATTGGCCTGCCTACGAGCATCCCAAGTCGTTATGGGTCATTAGAAACTTTTAAATTAATTCAATGAAGTTAGAGGAGTTCAAGTTGCTACATGCGAAGTTTAGTAAGGGAGGATGGCATCAAACAGAAACTCAAACACCTGAATTCAATGCTTACTTTGATGCATATCATAATAATAAGGAATGCTCAGAATGGGCAATGATAACCCTCCTAGCTGAAAGACACTTTGAGTATAAGAATCACTGCTGTCTAGAAATGGCCATTCAGATCTCCAATCCAAATACAATGCCTGATGGTGAAGATGATCATGATATTATTATGAATTATAATGAAATATTTGATGAATATGGAATTCCGATATACGATGGGGGGACATCAGTAATTGGAATTAAATTTTGTCCTTGGTGTGGCTCAAAGTTGCCAGAATCGAAAAGAGATGAATGGTTTAATGAATTAGGTGAGATGGCATTTGAGGATGATCTTAGCAAAATCCCAGAAAAATATAAAAGTGCTCGATGGTGGCGAAAAAACAACCCATAACATTGGATGCTCATAAGCAGGGCTATCCACATTGAAAATGCCTCCTTCGCTAGCTTTCGCTCTATCTCCAACACAAGCTACGGCGGCCAAAGGAAAAAACGTAAATTTGGAGAAAGAAGCCATATAGACAGCCTCAAACATAGTTGGCCTGACTACGAGCATCCCTAGTCGTTATAGCCAATAAAATCAAATTAATTTGAGTTTTCGATTTACATTCCTTTCAACTCTGTTTGTCTGTAGCGTCTATTTCGGTTTAGGGCTAATAATGCCTGATGAAGAATCAATTAACTATTATGAAGCTAGCACTAGAGATGTAAACTATGATTACAAGAAAGGTATTGGTGAGTATAAATGGAAACTTGATAGTATTGTTACGACGAGATACTTAAAGGAAGATAATAGCGAGATCACAGAGTATCCTTCACGACTGGAGGTATTTAGATACAATCAAGACTATCAATACTTTACAAATCACCTTATCTATTCAGAATATAATAAGTCCCAATTTTCATACAACCATAGATATGAAACCCGGATAAATGCAGGTTCTGATTCTTTGATATTTGAAATTGATAAGAATTATAAAAAATGGAATCAAAAAGTGGGTCGTATTCAAGTTGTTGAGGTAATCTCCTTCGACACATGTAATCAAGTTTATACGTTTGATTCAACCTTTAGATCTTGGATCAAAGGAACATTGACTTGTACAACTCACATCGAAACCGACTCATTAAGCGAAGTTATAGTCACTTATTTTACTAATAATAATTACAATCCATACGCCAGCAGGTTCGTTGTTGTAAACTCCAACGGATTAATTCTGAAAGAGATTCATCAAAAGAAAGATACTGAACTTACATCAGATTGGTTAACAACAAAAGAAACTGTTTATTCTTATCAGGATGGTCGACTGACTGAAAGAAAGGATTTTATTCTTTCCTCCAATAACACAATTATATTATTACAGGAGCATAGGACATGGACAACTCATAACTCCAATGTTGAATTCTATGAGGTTTTTGGAAATGAAGCATTGGATTCTGAATCTTATGTCACTTATAAAGAAATAAAGACAGTTTCATCCGATAGCATGATTTTAACCACGGAATATTTTAACGCTGATGATAAAACTCACGTGCTGTATAAGGACAGAAACCTGATCCAGTACCTAAATGATAATGGAGTACCAATTCGGGAAAGTACATATAATTATGATAATGGTAGATACGACAGAGAAGAACGAATATATGAACTGGATATAGAAGGAAGAGTTATTAAGGAAACAGCATTATATAAAATGAATGATTCGGCAAAGTGGGACACTCTTCACCTAAAAGTATTTGGTTATGGTCCGACAAATGCAAGTACAAAGGCGCTCATTCATACAAAAAAGACCAACAGAAATAATGGAAGTCAGATTGATTTCTATGAATTTAAAACAAGGTTTAATGGCCAGAATAATCTTATCGAGTTCTATTACATGCCAACTTTTGTCTCTGATGAAACGAAGGTTGCAATTGAGTACTATGATAGTATCCAGGACAATGAGGTCTTATATCCCTTGCCGACTCATCACTATGTTGAAAGTGCAGTGGGACCTTGGGAGAAACGCAATCCTATAAAAACCTGGATATCCCATTATTGCAAAGATGGCCAATGGATTCGTCGATCCAAGACAGAGTATTTTTACTCAAGAATATAAACTTTACTGGCTATAACATTGGATGCTCATAAGCAGGGCTATTTACACTGAGAATGAAATCGTAAATTTGGACAAGGTGCCCCGGAAACAGCCCCAAACTCAGTCGGCCTGCCTACGAGCATCCTTCAGCGTTAGTGGCAATAATTTGATTTTAAAAAATGGCTGATATTCGAGAAGTAATAGAAAATAGCTTACAGTTGAAAATTGATGAACACACACAACTGGGCGGTGCTTTAAGGATTTCAGTTTATGAAATCCACCCGGATTATATGGGGAGCTTACCAAAAGAATATGAGGCGCATTTAATCACAGCTCGACAGACCTTAGAAAGGCAAAATTATGAATGGAATCTTAACGGAAACAAAGCTGCAAGTATAAATCGAAGAAATTCTTGGCCTTACGCAATAACTGATTTTGACATCTTGGATAATAGTGGGCAAAGAATCGAATTGAAACAATTTTTAGGATCGTATTTGGAACCTGAAACAAATAAATTAAACTTAAACCCCAAGATTAGAGAAGGTTTTATTAGAGTACTCACGGAGCCACCATTCAGCATGAAATTCAGCCATGAAACAGTTGAAAAAGAAGAATATGTGCTTGGATTTTTGAAGTACTTTTTCAATGATATAAATAGAATAGTCATTTATAGCTGGAGTGCGGATTGTTCTGTTGTTTTTAATTCTGGAAAAGAATGGTGGGGAATCTATTTTTGGACGATATATAATCCAGTTAAGCAATGGTACATAGGAATTACTGCCTCACAAACAGACTAGAAATCTGCCACTAACATTGGCTTCACACCATGGCGGATATGGTGAACTCTATAGTCTTCTTCCTTCACTAAGGTTTTGCTATCTTAAAGTCGAAATCCTGGAGCGCCACGTCGTGAAGCCCGGGTCGTTAGGCGCAATTACATAATCGATGAAGAAGAAAATAATCTACACAATCATTTTTCTCTTTTCAACAGTGCTAAGCATGTATGGAATGAGATTGATAATTCTTCATTCTTCATATTATGAAATCAATTTGTGGATTGGAAAATTAGCCACATACTTATTCTATATTTTGCCAGTTATCTTCTTACTATCTTTCATCAAGAAGTTGTTAAAACCGATGGCTTGTTTGTTGATAATAATCATGTTGCTATCACTAACTTATGGTTTCGTGTTTTGGGGACTTGTAAATATGATATCAAACACCCAATTGTATATTTCAATTGTATTTGTTGTCATGATCATTGCATTGGGGATATTGGTTTATAAAAGCACGAATAGATTGCCTGCTAAGCCAATGATAACTGAACGCTAAGAATGCGCCTAACATCGGCTACCCACCAGCAGGGTTAATCGCATTAGAAATGATATCCTTATCTTTGAAGAAAGCACCGCCTTCGCTTACCTAAACTCAATCCTGGGCTCAGCTACGGCGATCGAAGCAGGCACAGATACCGCTCACGAGTCCTGCCGGCGGGTAGCCTTGGATGTTAGCTGCAATTGAAAATAGTGTATGACATTAACAAAAGTAGTTCACCCTGAAAAGGGTAAATTTATTTTAACTTCAAACTACATTTATATCGCATCCCTTCTTGCCTCGGGGATAGCTTTATTATTACATTTTATTCTCGACTTTCCATTATCCGGTTTTCTTGCTTTCATTGCAATACTATTCTTACCAACAAGTATTTTAACTATATTATGGGGGTGGAATGAGTATTATCCTAAAAATTACATTTCCCAAGGATCTATAAAGTTGTCTATATCTGATATAATCATTGATAATCAAAAATACGCTCTAGAGGATGTTGATAGTCTCATTTTTGATATTAATGACTATAAAGGAAAACGCATGAGATATCCATATGCATTGCCAGCCGGACCATGTTTGGCTCAAGGTGATAATAATTTTATCAGATTCAATTTCAAAGGAGCTGATATCGAGTTGCAATTTTTGCTTAAGTCAAACGTAGAAGTAAAAATCCTCGGAGAATATTTGACGCAGCTTTATGTGAATGGAGTATCCTTTGCAGAAACCATGAATGGAGGTAAATCATATGGATTAGAAAATCTCAATTATAAAGAGATCCAAGAATATAAAAAAAAGCAGCTAACATCGGATGCTCATAATCAGGGCTATCCACATTGAAAATGATAACGTAAATTTGGACAAAGGAGCACAGGAGACAGCCCTAAACATGGTCGACCTGCCTACGAGCATCCTTCATCGTTATGCGACATTGCAAGAGTACAAAATGACAAAGGATAATATTTTAGAAATAAGAATTGATGAGAGAGGTCGGCTGTGCATAAAACCGAAAATTGAAAAGTTCACTTTTGTATATAGATTTGCAGCTGAAGTTCATTGGGATAATGATGGCAAGTTTCTTTTTTCTCCAAAACCCAGAGAATGGTCCTACTTAGACTGGTATAAGCATATCGTCTCGCTGATAGAAACTGAGTATCATTCCCATCTACAAATCACAAGCGATACAGATTGGGTTTCAATCCCGGTCGAATTGAAAATGGAAATATTAAACTTCGACGGAAAAGACGTCGCATAACATCGGCTACCCACCAGCAGGGACAACTGCACAATCAAAGATGTCCTTATATTTGAAGAAAGCTACTCAGGCACAGATCCTGCTCACGAATCCTGCCGGCGAGTAGCCTTGGACGTTAGGGGCAATTGATTCGACATTACGCAATTCAGGAAATCAACATAAACTTTAATACGTTAAACTTGCGACTATGACTGATACAGAAGTCATTATTTGTGGTGCTGGACCAACTGGGTTGATACATGCATTATGGCTCACCAAGCAAGGTGTAAAAGTTAGAATAGTTGATAAAAGTAGCGGCCCTGGAGAGACATCACGAGCTATGGCAGTTCAAGCACGAACACTAGAATTTTATCGCCAACTCGACATGTCTGATGCAGTGGTCGCCGCAGGATATAAAACCCCTGCTATGAATATGTGGGCCCGGGGTAAACGCAAAGCTCATATTCAATTACTTGACGCAGGCGAAGAAATTTCGCCATATCCTTTTGTTCTCGTCTTTCCACAAGATCAGCACGAGCAATTGTTGGTCGAACGGCTTAGGGCTCTTGGCATTGAAGTCGAGCGTGAGACAGAATTGCTGTCCTTCGAAGACAAAGGCGATTATGTCTCGGCTCGTCTCAAGCACAAGGATGGTCAAGAAGAAATTTGCACTTCCCTTTACCTTGCTGGATGTGACGGAGCACGATCAGTTATTCGCCATCAGATTGGCAGCGGCTTCGAAGGCGGCACTTACAAGCAAATATTTTATGTTGCAGATGTTGAAGCAGACGGGGTTGAACCTGCCGGTGAGGCCCACATCGCTTTTGATAAATCTGAATTTATATTGGTGATGTCATATGGTCACGCAAATCAATACCGTCTGATTGGAATTGTACGTGACGAACGTGCGGAACATCCTGAAAACCTCACCTTTGACGATGTTGGCCAAGAGGCAATTAAGGGTCTTCACATTAATATTCATAAGGTAAACTGGTTTTCGACCTATCGAGTCCATCATAGAGTTACAGACCACTTCCGGCGTGGACGAATCTTTTTGCTCGGCGATGCTGCTCACGTGCACAGTCCGGCAGGCGGGCAAGGCATGAATACAGGTATTTTAGACGCTATTAACCTGGCATGGAAAATAGCTGCAGTAGTCAAAGGCCAGGCATCGGAAAGTTTACTCGATAGCTATCAGGTGGAGCGTCAGGCATTTGCCCATAAGCTCGTGGAGACCACAGACCAATTATTTACCTTTGCTACAGCCGAGGGCAACTTTGCTGATTTTGTACGGACACGTATTGCCCCAATCTTCGCCTCAATCGCTTATAAATTTGAAAACATTCGTGAATACATGTTCCGCATAGTATCTCAGACGACGTTAAATTATCATGAAAGCCCTTTGAGTGCCGGTAAAGCAGGAGATGTACAAGGTGGTGATCGTTTGCCATGGGTGCCAGTGCCTGGCTCAGATAACTATAAACCACTTTCTAAAATCGGCTGGCAGGTACATGTATATGGCGAAGCTCAAGCCGATTTAATAACTTGGTGTGATCAGCACAAAATGCCTCTGCATAATTTCGCATGGCAATCCGAGCATCACAAAGCTGGATTTGCTGAAAATGCCGTATATCTGTTGCGACCTGACACATATGTCGCACTTGCAGATGAACATGGTTCAGTATTGACGTTGAATAAGTATTTCAGCGATCGTGGAATAAATCTGTCTGTATCATGATGAAAGATGAATCGCTGTGCTGAGTCTATATTGAAATACATTTTGAAACGGTAGTTCAACTGCCCCTAACAAGGGCTTAAAAAAGAAATAGCGGGTGTAGTGGTTAATCAAACATTTGTGTATCTAATAAAAAGTTGTGGCAGGTTGACAGTTCGTGCTTCTAAACCGCCACTTCTTTAAGCCCCCAAACGTTGTGAGCATTTGTCATCCACCAGCTAATTGTTTAAAATTTACAGCGTGAATTCTCGATTCTTCTTAGCTTACTTCAAATAGCAGGTGCATATGAAGTTGAAATTTTTTATCGCCGCTTATATCCTGTTGATCTTTTCAGGTTCTTCCACATCCCTCCTTGCACAAGACTATACCCCATTTTTTATCGCGCATTCCAAATGGGTCATGAGTAGAGTCAACCCGATCATTGGTCCTGAAGACGGTCATTTTTACTGGGAAAACTACACCTTGCAGGATACCCTGATAGGTGATAAAACGTATACCATCTTGGCCAGGCGAAATCTGTGCTCATTATCACCGGACATGTCGGGTGAACTTCATGCAGATCCTACTCTGAATACAAACGAAATGATTGTGGGAGGACTGAGAGAAGAAAATAGAAAAGTATATGTGATTCATTTTGACACTAACACAGAGCAGCTCCTTTATGATTTTGATATTGCCGTCGGTGATACAATACATTTTACGCCTACTGTTATTACCATTATCAGAGCATTGAATCCACCAGTAGATGGATTGGTCAATTACACAGTGACCAATTCTACCGCATTTTCTTATCCTTTTGAAACCGGAACATTGTCAGAAGGTTTTGGTAGCAGTTATGGACTCTTTGGATCCTATGATAGCTTTTTAACTGATCTTTTATGTTTTGCAAGAGATGAGGAAGCGGATTCATTGGAATATCAGTGCACACCTTGTTCTCAATATGTTACAGTGAGCACTATAGATCCATTCATGACAGGTGTTGGAAATATGAAAATTTATCCCAATCCAACCCATAGCATATTGACACTGGAAACCAATCGTGAAGTCAACATTCAAGAGATATCCGTATTGGATGTAAATGGCAAACTCCTTGAAAAAATCAGTTGCTCAGACCATCAAGTTGAAATCAACCTTTCTGCTTATCCAGCATCCATCCTGTTATTGGCCATCCAACTTGAAAATAAGCACGTGGTAATGAAGCGAGTCGTGAAATACTAATTGTTAGAGTTTCAGCGTGCTAAACAGACACCTGAAATGGCTGCTCACAACTGCGGCTACCTGCCAGCAGGGACAAGTACGTACGAATTGAAATCCTTATATTTGAATAAAGCTACTCTGCCTACGCTTGGCTGAACACAAACCTGCGCAAGATTCGGTGATCAAAGCAGGCACAGATACCGCTCACCAGTCCTGCCGGCGGGTAGCCTTGGACGTTATCTTATACGTCATATAGCCAAAGATGGTTAGTGATATCATACCAAAATATTTAGAGGCTCGAAAAAACCAAGCAGTCGTATTTAAAGGCTGTGAGATCAAGGAGCTTCATACAGAGCCGTGGTGTATTGAGGGATTTAGAGAATACATTTGGCTATATTTCATGATCATATTCCAAAAATTGTAAATTTGTCATGTTCATTCAATATCTCATTAAGACAAAATAGTTAAATTGATTTTGAATAACTAATAGGTTACTATAAATTAGATATTTCATTTCGACGTTTACTCCTTCATTATGAAAAACAATCAAAGAGCAAAATATAAAATATTATTGTTTCTATTTTTCTTTCTTAACACCATCACATTACTCCAAGCTCAGAATTGCCCCGACATATATGTGGAGATCAGAAGCCAGCAGCAGGTCGATGATTTTGCCAAAAACTATCCTGGATGCACAACCATCAATGGGACCATTAGAATAAATCCAGATGTGTCTGAAATTTATAACCTTCATGGACTATCTCAATTAAAAACAATCAAAGGAGATCTAATTATCTTCCGTTGCTTTGATTTAGAAGATCTGGATGGACTTGAAAACCTAGACAGTATTTACGGCACCCTTGCAATAGATTTAAATGAGGTGTTAACTGATATCAGTGGAGTTAGCAACCTCAAATATCTTGGAGGCACATTTCAAATGCATAATAATATCTTATTGCAGTCAATTGATACATTCAATTTTCTTTCAAGTATAGGTGGCCTATCAATAGCAGCAAGTTCACAATTGACGGATATTTCGGGACTTCATAAACTTCGAAAAATTTCAGGTGCATTGGTTTTTTGGGATAACCGAAGGCTTAAAGATCTTACTCCTTTGAATAAGATTGATTCAATTGGACAGCTTTTATCTATTGTCAACAATGATTCTCTTGCAGACCTACAGGGCCTCCAAAGTCTCACATTCATAGGTAAGAATCTCTACCTGGCCTCCAATGATCTGTTCATTGATTTGACTGGTTTGGAGAATCTAACAACCATTGTGGGAGAAATAAGAATTTCTTCACATCCCAATCTAGCTTCTCTTGAAGCGCTTTCTGGAGTTAATGTGGATTCGGTAGAATCTTTAGTTATTATGAATAATGCTGCCCTGTCAGTGTGTAGCACAAGTTTCATATGTAATTTAATCGGGGCTTTAAATGAATTACCAGATATCAGGAATAATGCTCCTGGATGTAATACCTTTTTCGAAGTTTATACTTCTTGTGGCTTGCAACTCGAATGCCTGCCAGGTTTCATCTTTAGGAAACAAAGTGAAATAGATTATTTTCCCGTCTTGTTTCCAAATTGTCGGGAAATATATGGTGACGTAATTATCAGAGACACAGAAGGTGATACGATTACCAGTCTAGAAGGGTTAGTACAAATTAATAGAATATATGGGACACTTGAAATTAGTGGAACTTCTATTAAAAACATATCTGGATTTCGCAACCTTGAAATATTAGAAGGGTCATTTGGCGTATCTAGCAATGATTCTTTGGTAAATCTCAATGGCCTTGAAAATTTAAGTTTAGTTAAAGGCTTAAGTATTCACAATAATAACTATTTGATATCGCTTGAGGGATTACAAAATATCGGACGTGTAAATGGCTTTGTATACATTGCATTTAATAATAGACTTCCAAATTTTAGAGGTCTTGAAAATTTAGAAGTTGTCACTGGAGAGTGCCAGTTTGGTGGACTTAAATCTTTAGAAGGATTATCCAGAATTGATTCAATAAATGGATTGCTTTCTATTTCATCTATGAATAGCATATCAAATTTGTCTGGACTTGAATCCTTGCATTACATTGGCGGCTTAAGCATTCAGGACAACAGTAAGATTATTTCATTAGAAGGATTAACGGTGGAAGAAATAGGCGGTTATGTATTTCTTCGCGAAAATCCACTATTAGAAAACCTTTCTGGGCTAGAAAATGTGCATACGATAAAAGGCAGTTTACAGATTGAACATAATGATACTTTAGTAGATTTAAAGAAGCTCTCTAACCTATCGAGTGTTGGAACTATAAAAATCAATTACAACAAGTTGTTACAAAATCTGGATGGTTTGCAAAAACTATTTGCGATCAACGGATCATTAGATGTTTCGAGTAATGATATGCTAACTAGCCTCAATGGACTGGAGAATATTGTGCAGATAAATGGAGAAATACGGTTAAGTTATAATGATAAGCTTAGCGACATCCAGGCTATCAGAAATATTGATCCTGCCTCAGTAAAAAGTTCAAGTAATCACATCGAAATATCTGATAATCCAGAACTTAGTGAATGCGCGCTTCAAAATATTTGTGTTCTGCTTGATTCTGAAATGACTAAATCACATATTTATTCAAATGGACCTGGCTGCGTGTCAAGGGCAGAGATTTTGACAAACTGTATTGTCTCTGTCGCAAATACTTCAAACGGTTATTCCATTTTGATCTACCCGAATCCAGCAACTGGAAATATTTATTTCAAAACATCAGAAGAAAAATCATTTTCCACGGTTATGTTGTATGATTTAGTAGGAAGAAAAGTTCTTCACCTTCCTTATCATGACAATATTCCATTACATGACCTTATTAATGGATTATATACCATTGTTTTTACATCTACAAATAATGAAACTTATGTCCAAAAAATAATGATTTTAAACTAGGAATTCAAATTATCTATTTTCAATCAGAAAATGATAAAAGTCAGATAACATCGGATGCTCATAAGCAGGGCTATCAAGATTGAGAATGAAAACGTAAACATGAACAAAAGAGCCTGGGAGACAGCCTCAGACAGAGTCGGCCTGCCTACGAGAATCCTTCAGCATTATGTCATGTGCTCAGATCAATACCTAATAAATCATATATCCTTGATTTCTGAAGATTTTGATTGTGAAATAGCTGCTCAGGACCTGCAATCCAGGTATCCAATCCCCTAAAAAACCAAGGGTATGATTCGTCAACCCAAATGATCAAAAACCCATGCACATCATCATCAACTGAAAACTACCAACTACACCCTCACTCATATTTTCCTATTTTACCTCTGACAAAGGAGAATTTCATGAGGCACCCGGTTTCCACCATTTTTCTGATTTCCTTTTTTCTTTCCTGGCTCCCGGCCAAAGGACAGGAAATGGATCTGCCATATGCGGAATGGATCTCCAAGCTGAGTGTAAAACAGGATCCTCTGAATAGGCTATATTTTGAAGTGGAAGAGGATTTAAGAAAAATTGACACACTGCGGCTGTGTGAAGTTATTACCACGCTACAAGCAAGGGCTCCCTACAAAAATTTACGATACCAGATCAGGCTTATCGATTTGGAAGAAAGATGGAATAGCTATTTCCAGGCCATCCCAGGCTGTCCTTTGAAAAGTCCAACCGAAGGCCAGTTGAATGATGCCTTGACCATGGCTTATGAGCTTGAGGACGATCTGCTCACCTTTAATGTGTACCGACAACTGACCGGCTATTATGCTCGCGATTCAAAGTATGGAAAAGGTATTTTATATGGTTTGCTGGCGCAGGAATTATTTGACAAGTTGGGTAAGGATCAGGCCTTTCCGATGAGGTATGTACTGCATAGTCTTGCGCATTGTCTTTACCATGCGAGGGAGTACAGCGCTTCCATTCAAGTTTTGCATCAATTACTGAGCCGGGATAAAAAGGAATACCTGCGGCCTGAGGATACGATCGCCCGGGGGTACACCATGTTTGCCTGGAATACCCTTGGACTTGCTTATACCAAACTGGAAAAACCGGATTCAGCTTTTATGGCTTTTGACAGCGCACTGGCCATTGCACAAAGTGAGCATCAACAATTCTGGATCTCCCTCATTAATGGCAATAAAGGTGATGTATACTTTCAACTGGAGAAGTATGATACGGCTGAAGTGCTCTTGAAGATTGATTATGAGGGAAGTCTGGCAGCCAAGGAATATGACAATGCAGGAAATTCCCTTCAATGGCTGGCCCGCGTCGATTTGACCCATAAAAAGCCGGGTGATGCGTTGCAAAAAACAAGGGAAGCCGAGCGGTTGATTTCGATGACGTATCAACCGGAGTATATGGCCAGAACTTTGTTTACCTATACCAAAGTATTTGCCAGTCTCGGCAAAATAGATAGTGTCAGTTATTACCTGGATCAGTTTCTCACCCTGCATGATTCGCTGGAGCAAGTAGCCTCGGATGACCGCGCCGAAATCATACAACAGCGAATGGAAAGCCAGGAAAATATTCATAAGATCAAATCATTGAACAAAGAGAAAGCACGCATCAAGTTGATGCGAAATTTTATCGTAGCCCTTATCCTGATGTTCGCATTGGTCGGATACCTGATCCTCAACAGGCAAAATCTAAAATTAAAAGTGCGACGCCAGGAAGCGCTGGATGCTAAACGACTGGCTGAACAAGATGCTTCGCTCGCCAAAGAACAACTCAACAACTTCACCCGCACCCTGATCGAAAAAACCACACTGGCTGAAACACTACAGGCACAATTGTTGGAAAAAGAGATCAGTGAGGAACAATCCGAGCATATCGCTGAGCTTACTGGTCATGCCATCCTGACCGATGAAGACTGGGATAATTTCAAGAGCCTGTTTGAAAGGGTCTACCCTCATTTTTTCCAATCCCTGAAGAAAACGACGGAGGGCATTACCATTGCTGAGCAACGCATGGCCTCCCTGATCAAACTCAAAGTACCCGCCAAGAAAGCTGCCATCATCCTGGGCATTTCGCCAAATAGTGTCTACAAAACCCGCCAACGTCTGCGTCATCGTCTGGGGCTGTCTACAGACAGTGAATTGGATGATCACTTCTCCTAGATTCGAAAAATCTTAAAATGAATCAGGTAGGGGCTCAAGATGTTGAGCCCCTACCTGATTCATTTTAAACCGTTTTCCTCTTACTGTCTTACGCTCTTACTGTCTTACGCTCTTCCCCGTTGTCCACTGATTGTCCACTGGCTGTCCAACCATTGTCCATTGCATTTGCATACACTGGGAGTAGCGCGACTATACATTTGATTTGCCGATAAAAAAATGAAAATGCAAGTGCGAAGTCGATACAAATGGTTACTGATCCTGGGTTTTATCACCATCCTGATGATCGCTTTGGCTTACCTGGTCTCAGAGAAAATGATACAGCAGCTGGACGAAGAAGGAATGCCCATTGGAGCCATGATCTACCCGGCTTCTTTTGAAGAAATTAAAGTAAGGGACAAGCCATGTCTCGATTCAATAAAGCAAATCACATTGAAAATTATCTAGCTATGAAAAAGATATTAAGCCTTCTATTGACGATCTGCATTTGGCAGGTCATTTATGGCCAGAATGGAGTTGGGATCGGAACCCTCAATCCTCATGCGCCATTGCAATTTGCAAACGAGACTGCAGCGCGTAAAATTGTGCTATATGAAGTAGCAAATAATGACCACCAGTTTTTCGGCTTTGGTGTGAGCCCAAATGATGGTGCATTGAAATACCAGACGGCAAATGGTGGATATGATCATGTGTTTCAATCTGCCCTTTCTGACAACACCAGTTTAGAACTTATGCGCATCACGGGTTTTGGAAATGTTGGAATTGGGACCTATCCAACTGCACAATTGCATCTTTCGAATAGCGTGCAAAACAGGAAGATCGTTTTATATGATGAAACGGGCAATAATAATGAGTTCTTTGGCTTTGGTATATCCCCGGGAACACTTCGATATCAAGTCAATGATCCCTTCAATGACCATGTATTTTTTGCGGGCTCCAGTGATTCCACCTCCAATGAACTCATGCGCATCAAAGGTTCAGGGCAGGTAGGTATTGGTGTCACCATGCCAGAAAACAAACTTGATATCAATAATGGTGTTCCTCGTACAGGTACGCATGCCACGGGTCAAGCTTTGTATGTCACTGGCGAATTTCAATATGGTGACGGTGTTCAGTTCCGACGATCAGATGGAACTGAAGGGATTGGTTTTACACAGAAAACTATTTATGCTGCAGGATCAAACGTTAATCAGGACTTGTGGATGACTTCAAAAGGTCCAGGTGGAGCTTTGGGATTTGGAACAAACAATTATGCACGAATGTATATAGCTGGCAATGGGATGGTAGGATTAGGGACTACACAACCCCACGCAGCGCTTCAGTTTCTCACAGTAGTCGCCAACAGAAAAATTGTCCTTTATGAAAGTGCTGATAATGACCACCAATTCTTTGGGTTTGGGGTCAACTCGAACGGTACGCTTAGGTATCAGACTGCCCAACCTGCCTATGATCATGTTTTTTATGCAGCAGCAAATGAAACAACTAGTAATGAATTATTTAGAATTAAAGGAACAGGGCAAATCGGCATCGGCACCTCATCACCCCATGCAAGCTCAATACTAGAGGTGGAGAGCACAACGAAAGGTATTCTCATTCCAAGGATGACGACAGGAGATAGAAATGCAATTGATTCCCCGGCAAATGGCCTTCTCGTTTTTGACATCACGACCAATTCGTTTTGGTTCAGAGGATTATCGGCCTGGGTTGAACTGAGCGACAATCTCGATACAGAAGTATTTCGCAATGGGCCTGATAAAATATATATGGGGCTAACCGATTCTGTAGGCATAGGCACTCTGAATCCTGCATTCAAACTGGATGTAAGAACAAGTAACCTTCGATATGGGCTTGCGCAAACTGACGGAACTATAAAGCTGGCCACCTGGCTTGGAGATGCTGGTGAGATCGGTACAGTCACCAATCATGCCTTCCGCTTATATGCAAATGATGGCTTCCACCAATTTGAATTGCTTCCTAATGGAAAAATTGGGATAGGTCTCACGAATCCGCTTAACCGGTTCGACATCAATCATGGTGCCGCCGATCGGACTGGTACACATGCCACCGGCCAGGCCTTGTATGTCACCGGTGATTTTGGATCGGCCTCCAATGGTGTACAATTCCGGAATAATGACGCGACACAAGGAATTGGTTTTGGATACAATACTATCTATGCAGCAGGAGCCAACACTAACCAGGATCTCAATTTGACTGCGAAAGGTGCTACAGGAAATCTTTCGATGTCTACGAATGGAATTGAAAGATTGAAAATCACAGGCGGTGGAAATCTTGGACTCGGAGTGACAACACCTGCCAATAAACTTGATGTCCAAAACGAGACAGCGCGTACCGGTACCCATAATACCGGACAGGCCTTATATGTCACGGGCGGAGGGGAATTCAGGAGCGCTGATGCTACACTGGGACTTGGCATTGGTTCAAACAACATCTTCGCCACGGGATCGAATGCAAATGTTGATCTTTTGTTGTCCGGCAAAGGTGCTACAGGAAATCTTTCGATGTCTACGAATGGAATTGAAAGATTGAAAATCACAGGCGGTGGAAATCTTGGACTCGGAGTGACAACACCTG
>Ga0157380_10000570_pt1 | contig 22658 bp, 18 predicted proteins | sample S35metaG_FD_119757 | JGI IMG/M metagenome (GOLD analysis project Ga0157380, IMG submission 119757) | Switchgrass rhizosphere microbial communities from Kellogg Biological Station, Michigan, USA - S3-5 metaG | ecosystem: Host-associated > Plants > Roots > Rhizosphere > Soil | place: USA...
CCATGGCCATGCAGTATTATGACCTCGTGTTGAAGTGGTACAAAGCGTTGGGGGACGAGGTGGGCCTTGGTATTGCCTATAATAATATGGGGACCATGTTTAAGAATGTTGAGGAATGGGACAAATCACTCCATTACTTGTATCTCAGCCTTGAGATGCGCACCAAGCTGAATGACATCATGGGCATGGCCATTAACTATGTCAACTTGGGAACTATTTATACCGCGTTGAAAGACTATGACAAAGCGAGAGAGAACACATTAAAGAGTATTGATTACTTCAAATTGCTTGGCGATTCAGCAAGTCTCTGCAATAGTTATTTTACACTTGGTGAAGTAGCGCTGCGTGAGGGACAATATAAAGAAGCCATCAAAAATTGTGAAATTTCACTTGATATTGCCATTGCCGCCAAAAAAGCACCGGTAGAAAGTGCAGCATGCAATTGTCTTTATCGTTCCTACAAAGCTTTGGGGAACAAGGAGAAAGCCCTGGATTATTTTGAAGAATACTATGCCTTGGAAGATAGCCTTGGAAAGGAAGACCTGGAGATAGCTCTCAAACGCCTTGAATTTGAGAAAGAATTGCTGGCGGATAGTTTGTCAATGGAATCAGAAAGAACACAATTGAACATCGCTCACCAGTCAGAGATATCGAGAAAAAATAACGTCACCAGGTTGATGCTCTTTGTGGGGATGGGTATTTTACTTCTTGCCTTATTGTTTTTAAGCCGGATGCTTCGTTACCAACGAAATTCACAATTGTTCAAACTTAAATCAGAACAACTTGAGAAGCAACAACTGGTAAGTGAAATTTCATTGTTGAAAACGCAGGTTAATCCTCACTTCTTGTTTAACAGCTTAAGTATTTTATCCTCCCTGGTCAGGGTCAACCCGGACTTATCAGAAAAGTTTATTGACCAACTAGCCAGATCTTATAGGTATATTCTCGAACAGAAAGACCAACCATTAGTTACACTTAGGACAGAGCTTGGATTTATTGAATCGTATTCATTCTTACTAAAGATTCGATTTGAAAATAAATTCAAAGTAGATATTGATTTGCCTGAGAACATCCTCGATAAGTTCAAGATTGCGCCATTGACATTGCAGTTGTTGATTGAAAATGCAGTTAAACATAACCGGATGTCTGTCAATGAACCTCTGACCATAACAATATCTGTTGAGACGGATCAAATGCTTGTCGTGAAAAATAAATTGCAACCCCGGAGTACACCATCTATGTCTACTGGAGTTGGATTGGAGAATATCATGAACAGGTATGCATTATTGACCGGGCGCCGTGTTTGGGCCGGTGAATCGGAAGATCAGTTTGTCGTAAAGATTCCTTTGCTGAGTTAAAATAAATTAAGTCCATATTCCTTAATTGCCTTTAAAAGCTATTACGTAAAATGAAAACAATAATCATCGAAGATGAAAACCTCACCGCTAAACGCCTTGAGAGCTTATTACATAAATATGACAACACTATTCAAATAGAAGCCATATTGCCTTCGGTACAGGAAACTATTAAATGGTTTGAATCCAATCCTGAACCGGACCTCATCTTTATGGATATACACCTGGAGGACGACCTGGCATTTAAAATATTCGAACAGGTAAGGATTGCGGCACCGGTGATCTTTACAACCGCGTATGATGAATACATGATCCAGGCTTTCAAAGTCAACAGCATTGACTACCTGCTAAAACCAATTAATTATGAAGAGCTGGTACAAGCCATTGAAAAATACAAAAGGCTAAATACTCAGGTTGCACAACCTAACCTGGAAACACTGCTTAAATCATTGGGACATAAAGAACCGGAGTATAAAAGCAGGTTTATGATTACCGTAGGTACAAGGATTAAAAGTATTGAGACCAGTGAGATTGCCTATTTCTACTCTGAAGAGAAGCTGACGTTTATGGTAACGAAGGAAGGCCAAAATCTTCCGATTGATTTCAGCCTTGACAAACTAACTTCCTTGCTTAACCCAAAAGATTATTTCAGGATCAGCAGACAGTTCCTGGTGAGTTTTCAATCCATACAGACAGTTCATGCACATATTAAAGGGAAGCTCAAACTTGAACTCACTCCAAAGACAAAATTGGAAGTAATGGTCAGTGGAGACCGGATGACGGATTTTAAAGAATGGCTGGGTAGATAATCAAAAGTTACTTTGTCTTTTGCAGCTCATACACCTTTGTGCCGAAGGTCACATCCACACATCGCTTATCAACTGGATCTACTTCCTTGCATTTGAGGGTATAGATGTCAAACTTATCTTTTTGAAATTTGAAGCTGAAGTAATCCATTTTTTCCCGCGTTACTCCGAGTCCTACCTGGTCTACCTGTAAGCCAGCATCAAAGTAGTCAATGACCGGTAAGTAATAATTATACTTTCCTAAGCCTGTGACTTCTCCATTGCGTTTAAATTCAACAGGTTCCCCTTTTTTATTGGTGTATTTACCTTCGAATAATAAGGTTTCAAGAACGCGGGGTTGATCACCTGATAAGTCAGGGTTTATTTTCACAAAAGTCTTTCCTCCTATTTTTATCGTGTCGTCTGCAAGTTTTTCGATGGTGTATTTTGCGCTCACGAGTGAGTCGTTTTGTTTTTCCCACAACTCAAAATTTCCATTCCGGTTGAGCAAGACAAGATTGTCCATGGCTTCATGGAAATTATAGATCATTGTGGCAGGCTTCAGGGTGTTGGCTGGAAGGGTAATAAAAACCTCTTCACTTGTTTCCTGGGCTTTTCTGGGGGATTGATCCTTGTTGATGATTTGCAAGTAATCTTTACTGATCCAACTCCCTGAATAAGGGACAGGTGCGCTTACAGATTTGAAATTGACATCCGTTTCTGAAGTTTCAGTTGGTTCAGTTGGTTCAGTTTGTTCAGTTGTTTCTGCGGTCGGCTTTGTATTTGAATTACAAGAGAGGAAGGCAATGGTAGCAAGTAGAGAGAGAAAGCGGATCATTTGTGTTATCGTTTATTTTCCCAAATATAACGATGTCTGGTCAGGCAGCCTTCGATTTTCTGAAACTGCAAAATATATAATTTTGGATCATCGCAGAGGGCGTCTGGTGATCGACATGAATACATTTTATTTTATCAAAATAGGGTGCCAACAAATTGGTCATAGATGATGCAGAATATTGCTTGATTTCGATGCCGCTGCATGTCTTCGGGCCTTTTTCCGAAAATGTCCCAAGGATTAAAATACCTCCAGCGTTGATCCCTATGCTGATTGCCTGAACATATTTTTCTACTTCAATAGATTTGGTCAGGAAATGAAATGCAGCTCTGTCATGCCAGAAATCATATTTTTCTGTTGGTAGAAAATTAGCCGCATCTGCAATAATCCACTTTACTTTAGCAGCATTATTACTCAATCTATTTTTAGCTCTCTCAATGGCTGTCTCAGAAATATCAAGTACGGTGATATCCTGGTATCCCAAGGTCAGGAGGTGGTCAACAAAATAACTATCCCCACCACCTATATCGATGATTTTTGCTGTAACAGGGATTTTGAATTGGGTTAGGAAGTCCAATGAAGTCACAGGCACTGGTTGATACCATCCAACTTCAGTTAGTTGTTTTGATTTGTAAATGTTCTCCCAGTGTTGATGCCGGTCAAAGCTTTCCTTTTGCATTTACGAAAGGTAGGGTAAGGAAGGTTCAGAACTTGTTTACATCTGATAAATAATCAGTGTTTTGCCCGGATCCGGCTTAAGCTGACTTGAGTGATTCCGAGATAAGAAGCGATATACTTCAGAGGCACCCGTTTGAGGACATCGGGATGTTCGTTTATGAAATTAGCATAACGCGTTTCTGCCGGATGAAACTGGATACTCTCAATTCTATTGACCATAGCCATAAAGGCAATGAGAAATACTTTTTTAAAAAAACGTTCGACCTCCAGGAAGTCATCATACAACCTGAACAATTTCTCTGCATTGATGGCAAGCATGTCAGTGTCTTCGATAGCCTGTATACCTTTACGGGAGGGTTGACCGGAAACCAGGCTCTCCACTCTCGCTACAAAAGCATTTTCAAATTCCATGCTGTCTGTGATATCGTTATCACCCTTGAAATAGAAAATCCGGAGTGCTCCCTTTTTGACAAAATAGATGGTTTTGCACGTCCCACCCACATTCGAAATGATGTCATTTTTTTTAAAATGGACTTCTGTACAAATGTCTTGCAAAGCCTCCCTGGCTTTATCGGAAATAGGATATGTGCGCTTTATAAAATCTTCTAACTCTTTCATGGAGAATCACTTCTGACTTAAAATTAACAAATGTTAATTAATGAAGGCCAGAAAGGGGTTGATTCCCCGAATTAAAGTGCTTTTATTGAAATAGGCTCTCCTGCTAAATTTCCTTTTTCATGCACAAACTGTTGCCAATTCCTGCATAGGGTCCATAATTGGCGACCTGGTGATAACCCGATTTTTGGTAGAGCGCTATTGCTTCAGGCTGATTATAGCCGGTTTCCAGGAGGCATTGGCGGTAATTATTTTCTCTTGCCCAAGCCTCGAGCTCAGTCAGTATGCTTTTAGCTATGCCTTGTCCCCGCAATGAATGGTTGACAAACATTCTTTTGATTTCAACCGTTTGTTCATCATATGGCCTGAAGGCACCACATCCAACGGCCATTCCATTATGGTAAGCCAGCACAACGTGGCGGATCCTTTCCAGGGAATTGAATTGAGCATAGAAGACATGTTCTTCTCCATCCCGATCACGAAGCTCGGCATCCAATAACACTACCAGTGCTTGAAAGTCTTTATCGTCCGCTTCCGTTCGTTTAAGGGTAACCAAAATGTTTGGCAGAAAAATTAAAGCTTAATGATTTTTTTATAAACAGGAGTCGCCTCGCCCGTCATGAAATAATAGACTCCAGCCGGCCATTCCTTCAGGTCCAGGGTTGTTGTCAAACCTGTAATCAAACCGTTTTGAATGCTGCGACCAAATTGATCTATAATTCGATATGGAATTTCATTTATCAATTCCTGCAGCTGTATTGTAATCTGATGTTCAAAAGGATTTGGGAAAATTGCGAGATCCTCCGCGCTTAGCCATTCACTTGTTGAAGAAGGAATTTCATTATTTCCATTGAAGGTAGGCTCCTGGATGACAAATGGCCCAGTCCCGTTCGGCACACGTGCATAGCCAAAGTCAGATGTTTGTGCGGGATAAACTATACGTTCAAGGATGTTCAGCAATGTGTCTGATAAAACTACTGCTTCACCACCTCCTGAAAGTTTGAAAGCAGCATGAAAAGATCCTTCATCAGCTTCATCATCCGCCCAGATGATCATATAACTATTTGGAGATATGATCGAACCAGCAGGGAAAGTCCATTTTTGGAGTGATGTGGTATCATCTGACAAGTAAAACCCACTGAGGTCAACTTCAAAATCATTGAGATTGTACAATTCAATCCAATCTTCAAAATCACCAGCCTCATCGGTTGATCCGGTATTATTGCTGGCCAGGATTTCATTGACCACGATACCAGATGTGATTGGTTGTATATTATTGGAAGCATTGAAGGTTGCTTGCTGGATCGCAAATGGGCCTGTACCGTTAGGCACTCGTGCAAATCCAAGGTCAGTGGTTTGAGCTCCGAAGGTGACGCTATCAAGGATATTTAAAGCGGTATCCGCCAACGTAACAGATTCACCTCCTGCAGAAAGTTTCCAGGAAGAATGCAATGGCCCTTCCGCTGCTTCATCATCTGCCCAAATAATCAGGTAATCGTTTGCGGCGATGACAGTTCCTACTGGAAAAGACCATTTATTCAATTCAGCGCCGTCATCCGTTAAATAAAACCCGCTCAGATCAACCTCGTAATTGTTATTGTTATACAACTCAACCCAGTCTTCCTGGTCACCGGCTTCATCAGTTGCACCAGTATCATTACTCGCGAGAATTTCATTGATGACCACACCAGAAGTAACCTGATTGATATTGTTGGAGGCATTAAATGTTGCTTCCTGAATTCTAAATTCGCCTGTACCATTCGGGAAGCGGGCATATCCCAAATCTGTGGTTTGAGCACCGAATGAAACTTGCTCAACAATGTCAAGCAAGGTGTCGCTCAATATCACAACTTCACCTCCTGCAGAAAGTTTGAAATCACCATGCAACGGACCTTGATCAAGATCTTCATCTGCCCAGATGATCAAATAGCCATTCGCCGGGATTACTGTTCCAGAAGGCATCTGCCATTTGTTTAGCTCACTGGCATCATCCGTCATGTAAAATCCACTAAGATCCACTTCAAAGTCATTGGTATTGTAGAGTTCAACCCAGTCTTCATTTTCACCGGCTTCGTCTGTTTCACCTGTATCATTGCTGGCGAGGATCTCGTTGATGACTACTCCATTTGGTTCAACAGATTCCGCTACAGTATAAACGTATACGTCATGTTCAGCACCTGTTGGCAAATAGGCGGCGGAAAGCGAAGCATTATCTGCTTTTGCTTCAATGTAATAGCGGACGGTTGTGCCGGTATTAAAACCAGGAATCGCCGCGCCATAAATACCATCTCCGTTTTCTTCATCACCATGAGCCCCGTCATCAAACATTTGCGTGAGCGTAAAATTGCCAACGAGACCTGTTGCGTAATAGAGGTTGACTTTGCTGATAACATTGGATGAAGTAATGTTGGCCTGCACATATGCAGTTTCATCCGTAACAGGTGGTTTATTTTCTTCAAAAGCACTATTGAAATATGGAGCAGCCAGAATGGTAGGAGCTAATTGGGCTACTTCGGTGTTGTTGAGTAAAAATGTTCTGCGATTCGCCACAAACGTTTTTAACCCAGCTATGCCATTCGTATATTGATTATAGGTATATAATTTTTTTGGATCGCTGCTCACCTTTGCATTGATCTGCGCATTAAGCGAATCAATCAGTGCATTGGCATTATCGGTGGTAAATGTTTCATTGAGGATCGTCCTGTAATGAGCGAGGTAACGTTGTCTCCACTCGGGAATGTTGAGCAATTTATTCAACAAGGGATAATTGGCATTGGTGACATTTTTAAATGGTCCCCAACTGGTGGCGGCATTAGATAAGAAGGATGAATTGCCATCATATTCAAGTGGAGTAGTGCGATCCGTTTCTGGCTCATAATAAACATAGTAATCCATCTTGCCTTTCATGATATAACTATCATCATCAGCAAAGACATTTTCAACCGCCAGAAACCAAAGAGCCTTATCGATATCAATTTTGGCACGCACAGCATCCATTGTACTGACAGTTGTCGTACTCAAAGCCTCACAGGCAGCTACTAATTTTTGCCACGAATCATCAATGTCACTGGATTTCAAGTCATAATATTCTTGATAAGTTGATGTGTCTCCACCTAAATAATTCATTCCTGCAGTGCCATCGCCCCAGCCTGGTCCACCACCACCTCCACCAGGACCAGTTTCTTCAGTGGTAGCCCTGAACCTGGCACCATCGTTACTCAGAAAATATCCTTCAAGAAAAATCTTATCAACACTCTGGATGTTTGGATACAATCCCCAGTATTCATCATTGAGATATAGTTCTATATAATTGGCCTTAGCGATTGGTGTATGACGTGAAGCCATCTGGCAATACAACACCTCCCGCATGAAAGAAGCATCCTGGTGGGCATTGTTGAATTTGAAGTTCTTAAAACCCATGACTAATTGATCTTCATGGATGAGATCTGTACTGATGGCAAATGATTTTTTTGGAGAATCACCAATCATCGTGTAGGAGGTATTTCCTCTAAAGCGTACACCTACGCTGTCATAAACGATGCCATCGATGGTCATAGAAGCGGGTATCTCCGTTTCACTTTCATAGTTGTCCTCCAGTTGCTCCCAATAATCCGATTGCGTAAAATCCAGGTATACTTTCCGAATTACATTTTTATCATACATACCTTCAGGAGCCCTTCCTCCTGTAAACAAAATCTTTCCATCCGTTGAATAATACATTTCACCGGGTAGGTTTTGCGCATAACTTTCAACAGTGAAAATCATGAAGGCTAGTAAAATCAGTCTTTGCATGTTTAAGGTATTTCAAGATTTTTTTAATAAAAGTGGCTTGCCAGGGTATTGGAATTAGCCCTGTAATCTAAGAAGATTGACATTAAATTAGACCGGTTCGCTTTGATTGATGATCGAGGTTACCTGGCCAGCTTGCTTTATCAGAGGATATTATAGGGCGATTGTACTCAAAAACCGCAGAGGGTTGAGGATCATTTTTTACTGGAAATGTCGGATAGCAGGCATTCCATATGCCTTCCGGGATTATTCAGGCTTGTGACAGCAGCTGACTTCAGTCGAATCTTTTTCGAGTTTGGGACTCAGGTAGGGAATACCAAGGTTCATGCCCCGGAATATCAACATGATGGCCATCATTCCGACCAGGTAAGGAACAGCCTTGTTTATTTTTTGTCTCGACCGTATGGAAATCAAATGGCCAAATAGCATCAATCCCGCCATAGTGGGTAAGGTCCCGAGCCCAAAGGAAAACATAAGTAACACCCCTTGTAAGGTATCCATCGTGGCCAGGGATGCAGCAATGGCAACATAGACCAGGCCGCAAGGTAATAGGCCATTCAATAGTCCAATTGGAAAAAGTGCATATGGGTTTTTAGCAGTGGAAAGTAGTTTGCTCAAGCTTTGCTGCACAAAGGCATTTAATTTTCTCAACCCTCCTATTCTTGAAGTAAATGAAAATCGGGAAAGGATAAAAAGCAAAAGGATAAGCCCAGCCGTGATCGTTATAACCTGCTGAAGTCCCCACAGCCGAAATTGGTTTCCAATAAATCCAAAAGCAAGTCCCAGCAAACCATAAGTGACTGCCCTTCCAATATTGTATAAAAGGATCCCCACATACTTCCTGAACCCTTCATATTGATGCACCGGCAAAGCCAATGCCAGCGGCCCGCACATGCCGATGCAATGAAAGCTTCCCAAAAAACCAATGGAAAGACCGGATAGTATGCTTATCGCTATTTCATTCATGAATTCTCATTTAGCTACCAGCTACCAGCTTCCAGGAAAGGCTATCAGCTGTCTGTTTAGCTACCAGCTACCAGCTTCCAGCTTCCAGAAAAGGCTATCAGCTGTCAGCTCTCAGCTGTCAGTACTTATGGTTACGGTGTTTAGCTATTTTCACTCAGTTTCAACTATTTAGTAGATTTTTCATTTTTCATTTTTCATTTTACTTTTTCATTTTTCATTTTACTTTTTTCATTTCCCTCTGCCCTCTGCCCCATGCCCCATGCCCTCTGCTCTACTTTTGCACATAGACAGTTTCTTCCTTGTAATAAGGAGTTCCATTGTTTTTCCAACTGATCCTTGCTTTATATTCGCCGCTGAGTAAATCAGTCTTGGGGATGACGTACTTGTCTCTGCCTACATAATGCATTAACATATGCACATCTTTTAGTTGATTGTCTGGGCGCAGAAGCTCGATGTTGCCTTCTTCAAATTTCTCAAAGGTGCCAACGGGTAGTATGAAGATAACTTCCCGAGCGTTCTGGTTGACGATGTTATTCTCAGATACTTTTAACAGGTTTTTCTTTGCGTCAATCACCTGCTGGTAGGCCAGTTCTTTCTTGTAATATTCATCATCAACCATCTCATTGTTCTGTCTCAACGCAATGAAGACCATGCCCAGCATCCCCACCAGGAATACGATGATCACTATTGTTATTTTATGTCCCCAATTCATAAGCTATCGGCTGTCAGCTATCAGCTGTCAGGATCTGTTTAAATGGTTAAATGGTTAGTGGTTAAATGGTAAAAGTACTAATTCAATCAATGAGCTACCAGCTACCAGCTACCAGCTTCCAGAAGGATACTTACTACTCACTACTCACCGCTCACTGCTCACCTCTCTCGACTCACGACTGACGCCTCACGATATTGAGCTTCCAGCTACCAGCTTCCAGAAGGATACTCACTACTCACTGCTCACTGCTCACCGCTCTCGACTCACGACTGACGACTCACGATTTTGAGCTTCCAGCTTCCAGCTTCCAGAAGGAAACTCACAACTCACTGCTCACCGCTCACTGCTCACTGCTCACCTCTCTCGACTCACGACTGACGCCTCACGAAAAAGAGCTTCCAGCTACCTGCTACCAGCTTCCAGAAGGATACTCACTACTCACAACTCACAACTCACTGCTCACTGCTCACCGCTCACGATTCGCCCTCTGCCCCATGCCCTCTGCTCACTTGAATGGGCCTAAAAACTTCGTTTTTACTGATTGGATCTTCCTTCCATCACTGTAGACTCCTATTAATATATTATTGCTTCGTTCGTGAACTTCAGATTTTGGAACTTCAAGAAAGAAAGTGATTTCATTTACGGCTTCTGCTTTCAGGGAAAGGGTTTGTGCTCCGACTAGCTTGATGTCTCCTTCTATTCCTTCAGGTCTGAGCTCAACGTTTATGGGTTTATTTGTTTTGTTGATGATTTTGGCTTCAAACAAGTTGCTGAGTTTGCCTCCGTCCACTTCTTGATACAACTGTCCTTTCACCCTGGAAATATAAGTGTCCACCGTTTTTCGGGTGAGGATCATCACGGTCATAGCGGCCACCAATATGACTAGCACCGTGGTATAGGCTTTCATTTTGGTAGTGAAATGAAAGGATGTTCCTTTGGCAATTTGGTTTTCTGATGCATACCGGATCAGTCCTACTGGTAGTCCAACCTTGACCATCACTTCATCGCAAGCATCTATACAGGCTGTACATCCTACACAATCCATCTGAACACCGTCCCGGATATCTATTCCGGTTGGACAAACCATCACACATTTTTTGCAGTCGATGCAATCTCCATGTGTCCTGACTTCATTCTTTTTAAAGCGATGTCTTTCTTCTCCACGCTTGTAATCGTAGGAGATCTGCATGGTATCCTTATCAAACATCACTCCTTGCAGCCTACCGTATGGACAAATCGTGGTGCAAACAATCTCTCGTACAAAAGCAAAAACGGAATAGAACAGGAGCGTAAATGCAATTAATCCAATTAACAAACCAACATTCCGGGAAAGGGGCTCACCCATGATTTTAAACACCTCATCAATTCCCATGATGTATGCCAGGAAAGTATGTGCAATCAGAAAGGAGAAAAGCAGGAAGATCGAATGTTTAAGCGTTCTCTTCCAGATTTTCTCGAAGGTCCAAGGAGCATCGTCCAATGCTTTTTGCCTTCCCGGCGATCCTTCGATTACCCACTCGATGCGACGGAAGACAAACTCGAGAAAGACCGTTTGCGGACATGCCCAACCACAGAAGAGTCTGCCATAGATCACAGTAAATAAAACAATGAAAACAATGAAGGCAATCATCCCCACCGCAAAAATGAAAAAGTCCTGAGGCCAGAAGATTTTACCAAACAAAACAAACTTACTGTCTACAACATTGATCAGGAACAAAGGGGTGCCATTGATCTTAATAAAAGGAAGGGCGAAAAAGATGATCAGGTAGAAATACGAAACGATATTCCTGTATTTGTAAAACTTACCAGATGGTTTTAGTGCATAGATCCAGTTTCGCTTACCACTGCCATCCACAGTGGTAACGCGGTCACGAAATGTTTCTGCATGCAATAATTCGTCCTCAGTCATTTTATTTGGTCACGGTTGTATCTATCGGAGCAGGAGCTACTGCAGATGTATCAGAATTTGCAGCAGGTGATGATGCGTCAGCAACAAATAATTCTCCTTGTTTATCTTTTGCATCGGGTGGATTAGTTCCTTTAAGGGTCAGGATGTAGTTGGCCACCTGGGCCATTTGTCCAGGGGTAAGTTGTTCTTTCCATGAAATCATCCCCTTGTCCGGAACGCCATATTTGATTGTTTTGAAAACATGCTGCAGGGATCCACCATGTATCCAGTAATCATCACAAAGATTAGGGCCAACTAATCCACCACCATCTGATTTATGACATGCTGCGCAGAGCGTAACAAACGTTTTTTTACCTGCATCAAGCTCAGCACCTGTCATCAATGCCACGTTGGATTCATCGATATTACTAGCTTGAGTCTTGAGGTATTCATCATGCTCAAGCTCGGCTTTGGCTACAGCAATTTCATATTCTTCAATCTGCATTGGTGCCGATTTTGCAAAATGGTATCGGTAGATGTATCCAAAAGCAAAAACGATCGTCAACAGAAAAGCCGTTGTAAACCATGGTGGAACAACATTGTCTAATTCCCGGATTCCATCGTAGCTATGGCCTGTATCCAACTTATGTTCTTCCTCGATCGGTTTGAAATGCATTGCATCCCATTTCCTTTTTAATCGTTCCAACAGCGGCAACGTTTCGACTTCCGGTTGGCCGTGTGTTTCTAGCTTCCTGATAAAATCATTGATTCTTGATGCAAAGAAAATAATGAGAAAGAGTTCAGCACAAATCACACAGACAAGGAGGAGGGTCATCAATGGCGCTGAAAGCCCTGGTGTGCTCACCGGAAATGCATCCTGTGCCATCAAAGTCGAGCTCATCAGCAACAATCCGAATGGAATAAGCGCCTTAGCTGTTCCCGCTTTAATCTTCTTCGTATAATATGCTTTAGCCGAAGCGACAAATGCATTGGAGAGTATCCAGATGGGCAACAACAGGAAGAGGGCAAAAATGATGAGCAAAGTATTCGTGTCAACAATAAATCCCTTTTCCATATCTGTCACCTTCGGAGTTTGACCGTACAGTGCTGCGCTAAACATCAGCATACCTGCACTTACTATTAGTTTCATATGTCTTGAATTATAAGCCATGATATTGATTAGTCGTTCAATGGAAGATTTTCCAGGTGTTCAATTTCTTTCTTATCGATGCTGAAGATCCAGATGATCACACCGGTAAAAAAGGCGACAAAAAGCACAAGGGAAATAACCGGGTAGATGCTGACTCCCATTATTTGTTCGAGGTATGTTGAAAATTTCATGTTGAGTTTAATTATTTAGCTGTTATGGCTGTGACTTTAATATCCCTTCCAAGACGCTGGAGATAAGCAATGAGGGCAATGATTTCCCGATCAGCTGGTATTTCAATCTTATCATTCTTCAGATTAGCGGTAATCGCCTCTGCCTGTTTTTTCAGATCGTCATTAGCGGTTGCTTCATATCCTTTCGCATACGGAACACCCATCTTACGCATTGCATGTATTTTCGAATTTGTAGTGTTAATGTCAAGCTTCTTTTCAAATAGAGAAGGGTAAGAAGGCATGATAGAACCTGGTGCCATCGAAGTCGGATCATACATGTGGTTGAAGTGCCAGCTGTCTGGATATTTTCCTCCAACCCTGGCTAGGTCAGGTCCTGTTCGTTTACTTCCCCATTGGAAAGGATGATCATACACAAACTCACCTGCTTTCGAATATTCTCCATACCGCGCTACTTCATACCTGAATGGCCTGATCATCTGTGAATGACAATTGTAACATCCTTCACGGACATAAATATCGCGGCCCTGCAATTCCAGTGGCGTGTAAGGTTTTACCGAAGCAATCGTAGGGATATTTGATTTTACCATAAAAGTTGGAATCAATTCAAACAATCCACCAAGGGCTACCACAAGAAGGCTCAACACTAACAACATGATTGGTTTGCGTTCCACGACACTATGCCAGAAACTACCCTTAGGAGAAACATATTTTTTCTCCAGGGCAGGAGCTTCACCATATTCTTCAGCTACAAATTTTCCTGCCTTTGCTGTCTTCCACAAGTTGATGATCATTAGTACCACCCCAATGAGAAAGATAGTGCCTCCAAGGGCTCTTAGTACATAGAATGGAATGATGGTCTGCACCATATCCATAAATTGATATTGAAGTTGACCTTCAGGAGTAAAGGCTTTCATCATAAAATATGAGCGGAAGGCACTCCAATACATCGGAATGGCATAGAGTACGATACCTAGTGTCCCAATCCAGAAATGTGTTCCCGCCATTTTGCGCGAATGTAATGGCGTGTTAAACAGCCTTGGAATCAGCCAGTATAACATTCCAAAAGTGAGGAAGCCGTTCCAGCCTAATGCACCAATATGTACGTGTGCTACAGTCCAGTCACTATAATGTGAAATAGCATTTACATTTTTAAGCGACATCATCGGTCCTTCAAATGTGCTCATACCGTAAGCAGTAACAGCAACCACAAAGAACTTCAACACCGGATCTTCGCGGACTTTATCCCACGCTCCTCTTAGTGTGAACAAGCCATTGAGCATTCCACCCCAACTTGGGAGTATCAGCATGATAGAGAATGCAGTTCCGAGCGATTGCGCCCATTCAGGAAGCGCTGTGTATAATAAGTGATGCGGTCCAGCCCAGATATAAAGAAAGATCAAGCTCCAAAAGTGAATGATGCTAAGTTTATAAGAGTAGATCGGACGTTCTGCTGCTTTCGGAAGGAAATAATACATCAATCCGAGATAAGGCGTAGTCAAAAAGAAAGCGACTGCATTATGACCGTACCACCATTGGACAAGTGCATCTTGTACACCCGCGTACCATGAATAACTCTTAAACAAATTGATAGGCAACTCCATAGAGTTAACAATATGCAGCATAGCAACGGTAACCCATGAAGCGATGAAGAACCAGATCGCAACATACAAGTGTCTTTCACGTCGAGTGAGAATCGTCCCAAACATATTGATACCAAATACAACCCAGATGAGGGTGATCATGATATCAATTGGCCATTCAAGCTCCGCGTATTCTTTTCCCGAGGTCATCCCCATAAGCAAGGACAACGCACCAAGCACGATGATGCTCTGCCATCCCCAGAAATGAATATTTCCCAGCTTTTTACTCCACATCGGAGTCTTCAGCAAGCGGGGAATGGAGTAGTAAACGGCTGTAAAAATTCCATTTCCCACAAAAGCAAAGATGACCGCATTGGTATGCACCGGTCTCAACCTTCCAAATGCCAGGTGTGGGAAATATTCACTGAAATTTAATATTGGAAAGGCCAACTGAAAAGCGGCAAGCACTCCAAGCAACATCCCTATCGCACCCCACGTGATGGTCGCAATAGCAAATAACTTTGGCAACTTGTTGTCGTATGTAAATCTCTCTAATTCCATGATTCGGATTGATAAGTTGATATGTTTATATGTTTAGACATTTTAGCCGCTGGATGGAGTTTTCTCCGCCAGCATGCAGGGCCTTATAGGTTGATAAATTTATATGTTCAGACAAATGATTTTTCATTTTACTTTTTTCATTTTACTCTTTACTTTCTTCATTTTTCTTTTCGTCCTCGAAAAGCATCCTCCTCGATGGCGAATAATCATCATCAAACTGTCCATCCCGCACACTCCAGAAGAATGCCAGCAGAAAGCCTCCGGCAATTCCAATGCTCACGATTAGTAGGATGATGATAGCACTCATTTCAATTGATATTTCTTTGCCATCCATTCGCTGAGGCCATAAGTGATAAGTATGATCGAGATCGAACTGCTGGGCATCAGGATCGCTGCGATGATGGGGGATAAAGTCCCTTGTACCGCAAAGTATAACCCGATGATATTATAGATGATGGATATTCCGAAGGTGAAAAGAATAATCTTTTGGCCTGAATGGATATAATTTAGGATTTGATGAAGGACAGATACCTTGGAGGCGTGAATGATGCCATCAGCAGCCGGTGTAAAATTATTGTCATCATCACATACCGCAAGACCCACATGGCTTTCTTTTAGTGCGCCGGCATCATTGAGCCCGTCGCCGATCATGAGGACATTCGCTTTTTTATTTTCTTTCAGGTATTGGATATAGGCTAGTTTTTCATGAGGACTTTGTTCAAAAAGCAACTCACTTTCGGTACCCATTTTTTCACGGAGTGTTAATTCTTCAGCTGGGTTATCTCCGGAAATTAAGGCGAGGTGATAGTTCGGTTTCAGCGATTTGAATAAATCAAAAATCCCAATCCGATATGCATTAGTTACATAAAATACACCTAACACGAGATTATCCATCTTGACTACGACCGTGCTCTCCTTTCGATTTGTATCCGATTGATCCGTAAAGGATGGTGATCCAATCTTGAAGTAATGTTCTTCTATCCATCCTTCAATCCCTTTGTTTTCAATTATTCTGAAACTATCAGGAGTAATAGATGCAGGAGTTTCAAGGTATTGAAGGACAGCTTTACTTAGTGGATGGTTTGAGTGAACGAGGAGTGATGCTATTTGTGTTTTTGTTTCCAGGCTGAGTGTCCTTCCCTCATATCTCACCTTCATTTTATTGTTTTGCGTCAGTGTACCCGTTTTATCAAAGACAATGGTGTTGATCTTTGTTAGGGATTCTATGACATTTGCACTCTTTAGGTAAAATTTATTGAGGGAAAGAATCCTGAGTATATTACCTTTTGTGAAATTGGCAGACAATAGTAATGCACATGGACACGCTACGATGAGAATAGTAGTGAGCGCATTCCACATGAGTTGTGGTTGTCCTTGCCAAAACCAATATCCACCGGCGATTGCACCAATGGTCAATACGATGTAGGTAAAATACTTACTGAGGGTATCAATAAAAGAATAGGACGTTGTTGTTTCAGCGTTGATGGATTCTTTGTTCCAGAGATTGGTCAGGTAAGATTGTGATACCCCTTTAATGACCACGAGGTCAATCAATCCTGCAGTTTGTTTTCCACCGGCATAAATGATCTCTCCTTTATCGACCGTGACTGGTAAACTTTCACCAGTGACAAAACTATAATCGATTTCAGCATTTCCTTTGGACAAGATTGCATCGGCAGGAATGAGTTCTCCATGATGGATTTGGATGATGTCATTCGGCTTTACCTGGTCAACAGGGATTGAAAGCACATCATTGTCCTTCAGTACATTGACAGCGATTGGAAAGAATGATCTGAAATCCCTGTCAAAGGATATCGTCTGGTAAGTCCTGTCTTGCAGCCATCTACCGAGCAGCATAAAAAAAACAATTCCACTCATGCTGTCGAGGTAACCAGGTCCAGTACCTGTAAAAATTTCATACAGGCTTCTTCCAAAAGTGATTACTAATGCTAAGGCAATAGGGGCATCAATGTTGAGATGTTTATTTTTTAATCCAGCCCATGCACTCGCAAAGAACTCGCTCGCCCCGTAAGTAATCACGGGGATTGAAAGAATAACGATAATTGTCGTTAGGGTTTTTTTAATGATGGGCTCCAGCACTTCACCACCTGAAAAGTATTCAGGAAAACTCATCATCATGATATTGGCAAAACAAAAACCTGTCAACCCGATTTTGTACCAACGGGTTCTGTCGATTTGGCGGACTTGTGCTTGTGTAACTTCTTCAAGGCTGAGGTGAGGTTCATACCCGATGCGGGTCAGTAATTCCACTACTTCACGCAGGTTGATACTAGAAGGGTCAAAAATGAGGAAGACTTCTTTTTGTGTGAAGTTGACCCTGGAGGAAATAATGCCGCGATGGATCTTCCTTATATTTTCTAATAGCCAGAGGCAACTACTGCAATGAATCTGGGGAAGATAAAAGGTGACATGCGTCTGTTTGTCGTTTGAAAACTGAATAAGCTTACGGGCGATTTCCAGGTTGTCCAGGAAAGCAAATTTGTCTTTGCGTATTGTCCTGTTTTGGGTGATCCCTGGATGAGCATTAAGATCGTAATAAGTACAGAGATTATTGTCATTCAAGATCTGGTAAACACTCTTGCAGCCTTGGCAACAAAAAAGCTTATCTCCTAAGGTTACACTTTGCTTGTAGCAGGTATCGCCACAATGATCGCAAAGGGTGAGAATATTTGTTTTTTCCTGTTCCATTTGGGATAAAGAAAAAAATATCTTTTTGTCTTTTATTTAGACTTTAAAAAATCAATTTACTAAAAAGAACTTGCCTGAATCAAGCTTATTATTGAAATCACCGATCGTGTTTTCTTCAATCATTTTAATCAGGTTTTTCTTGATATCCTTGTATTGATCATGCACCGGGCAAGGTGTTTTTTCATTACATGTTTTGAGGCCGAGTACACAATCACTATAGATGGCATTTCCATCCAAGGCCCTGACTATATCCGCCAGGGAAGTTTGCAAATCAAACTGGTCCATATAGAAACCACCGTTCGGACCTTTAATGGAATGTACCAGCTTCTTACGGCTAAGTTCCTGCATGATTTTGGCCATAAAATGTTCGGGCGCATCCGTTCCTTTCGCGATTTCCTTGATACCGACACGGGAGCCATCCTTTGATTTCTGGGCAACAAAAATCATAGCCTTAATCCCGTATTCACATGTTTTTGAGAACATTATATCGATATTTTCCTTGCGGATGGTTGATCTGCAGGACAAAGGTAATAGGTTATTTTATATAAAAAGAGCTTTTTCTCTTTATTTAAGTAATCATTTCAAAAATCTGCTCACTGCTCGTTACTCACTTTTCCTTCGCCTTCGCCTTCGCCTCAGCCTTCGCCTCAGCCTTTTAAATATGATGTGATATCTGCGATGTTTCCTAATTCATGGAAATTGGGATGCTCAATGGTATGTTCGATTTTTTCATGCGCCCAGGTGGTGTGAAAAGGGACATGAGCTGCATGCCCACCAATAGCTAGTACTGGTAAAACATCAGATTTAAGTGAATTACCAATCATTAGAAATTCGTCGGGGCGACAATCCAAGTGACGGATCAGTTTGAGGTAGTCTGATTCCTTTTTGTCACTCATGATTTCGATGTGATGGAAGTAATGCTCCAATTCAGATTTTTTGAGCTTCCGTTCCTGGTCCAGCAAGTCACCTTTCGTGGCGACCACAAGCCGGTATTTACCTTTTAATGTCCTTAAGGTGTCTTCGACATTTTCGAGGAGTGCAATAGGCTTGTTGAGCATCTCCTGGCCATATTCGATTGCCTTGAGGAGAACTTCAGGATTGGCGGTGTTATTGGTAACCTTTAAGATTGTTTCAATCATGCATAGCATAAAGGCCTTGATCCCGTAGCCATATAGTGGAAGGTTTTTCATTTCCACTGCAAACAACTCTTTAGAAATGGAATGTGCTGGAAGATAATCCTCGAGTAAGGCACAAAATTTTTGTTCGACCTCCTGGAAGTAAGGCTCATTCACCCAAAGGGTGTCGTCAGCATCAAAGGCGATTACGGAGATGTTGGTCATAATGACCAAAAATAAAGCAAAATCTATTCAGGACTTGCCTGGCAGCAAGAATACCGATTGATATGTTCATGAACGGAAAGTAGAAATCAGATTCCTAACCAACGTTCATACTCTTCCTTTTTGACCGGGCCTGCGGGAACAGGTTTCGGCGTCTTTCGACCTCGGAAGAGGTTTAAGATTCGATTAATAAAGCGCATCATGGGATATAATATGTAAGTATAACGAACCGAATCTGAATATGTTGACAATGCAACACAAGTTTTTCGATTTCGTTACCTAACAAATATAATAATTTTTTTTAATATATAAAAAATTATTTCCCTCCACCCATAGAAGGGTCAATTGCTTTGGCCTTTGCTCTTAGTTCATCAGCTTTCTGAATGTTGCCTTTCAGGTGATAAGCATTGCCAGCATTCCAAAGTATCGGAGCGAAGGAAGGGAATCGGGCAAGGGCTTTTTCTGCCACCTCCAGGTTCTTATCATAGTTGCCTAGGTTCCGATACACCGCCATTAAGTTGACATAAGCCATGGGGGTGCCAGGATCAAGCGCGATTGCTTTTTCAAGAATTGGAACTGCCTCTGCTGAACGGTTAGCGTTTGAATATTCCATTCCAAGGTTTACGAGTGCCGACACGTGATTGGGATTAGCTTGTACGGCCTTTTCAAAATAAGCCAGCGCCTGTTTGTTTTTGTTCTGTGCTCTTAGTTCAAGCCCCATCATATTATTAAAGCGGGGACTATTAGGGGATGTTTCAAGTGTAGCAAGGGCAAGCGTATAATTGTTTTTCCAATCACCAGTTCTTGTCCATGTGCGCCAAGTGAAGAACACAACTAATAAACCAATTCCTATCAGTCCAGCCATTTTGGCTTTCTGTATATCCAAAAGCCGCACAAGCAAAACAGCCATCGTCACGATCAGTCCAATAGAAGGGATGTATAATATCCGTTCCGCTTTGAGAAATCCTGCTGCAAACAATAAGTTGGATACGGGCAATAAGGTTAGGAAGAAAAATAAAATGCCCCATGAAGCCACTGGTAATTTACTCCTTAGTAAAAAGGAAAGTACAAGTAACCCAATGACGAAAAACAATCCTATAAGCGCCTGCACATTTCCAAAACTAATAATCGGAACTTCATCCGTCCAGTAATCGGCGGACAAAGTCATAGGCCATATATGCAAAGTGATATAGTCCGCTGTAGTCTTCAGGGAAGTAGCCATTCGATCAGCTCCGCTCACTACAAGCCATTGTTCGTGCGGAACAGGCGGTCCTGTGATTGTAGATCTATACATCCATAATCCCATAGAGACAATCACTACACTTATCAAGGCAATCCACTTTCTGCGATCCCCCCAAACGTATTTTTTAGAAGTGAAATATTGATACGTTTCCTGCAGCACCAGAATCGGGGCAATCAGAAATCCGTGTTCCTTAGAAGTGATAGCTGCAAAGGTGGATAGCAACAATAACCCAAGCCAACCCATGGTTCCTTTCTTCTGCCATTGATCATAACAGATCATGGAGGAAAGTATAAAAAGTGATGCCATCAATTCAGCTCGTCCAACAATGCCCGCGACAGCTTCTGTATGTATCGGGTGTAAGGCAAATAATAATCCTCCTACCAATACAATCCTGTAATCCTTAAACAGCAAATGAATCATTCGCATCAGCACAAAACAGACCAGGGCATGAAGGAGGATGTTGATGATATGAAAAGGTGAAGTTTTTTCACCTGTCATGGCATATTGAAGATTATAGGTTGTTAGGGTAAGTGGTCTGTAGAGACCTTTGTCATTAGCATCAATTTTCCCTGCCCAATAATGAGTCTTCCATATCGCCGGTATGGAGTCCGTTGTTTTCATGTATGGATTTTCTTCAACGATCGGAATATCATCAAGTGTGAAGCCCGCATTGAAGGAAGGTATATAGATCAGGATCGCTACCAGGGGGATCGCCCACCATATATGTTTTACCCAGGAGGGGATGGTTGGAGTTGGTTTCTTTTTCTTCGCCATAAAGATGAGTGGTAGGAGCGAAAATATGAATTAGCTGTCAGCTCTCAGCTGTCAGCTATCAGGAATTGTGTTCCGTCGCTCTCATTACTCAAATCCCACACTTCTCACGTTTCTCACGCTTCTCACGTTCTCACGTTCTCACGTTCTCACGCGAAGTCATTACCTTTGCCCGCCTAAAAATGAAATGATATGGGGAGGATATTTGAAGTCCGGAAATCAAGCATGTTTGCCCGCTACGACCGGATGGCCAAGCAATTTACCCGGATTGGAAAAGAAATTGCCATCGCCGTAAAAGCCGGAGGTCCAGAGCCAGATTATAATCCATCCCTTCGCCGCGCAATGCAAAACGCCAAGAGCGTAAATATGCCGAAAGACAAAGTCGAAGCGGCGATCAAGCGTGCCATGGGCAAGGATATGGCGAATTATGAGGAGGTGAACTATGAAGGATATGGCCCTCATGGAATAGCGATAATTGTAGAAGCAGCCACTGATAATATGGTAAGGACAGTAGCCAATGTGAGAGCTGCCTTTAATAAAGGCAACGGTGCTCTGAGTACCAGCGGAAGTGTAAGTTTTCAGTTTAATAAATTGGGAGTCTTCAATCTTTCTCCAGAAAACCTGGATGCAGAGAGCCTGGAGCTAGAGCTCATTGATTTTGGATTGGAGGAATTAGGCGAAGGGGTTGCTGAAGATGGGAAAGAGGTGTTGGTGGTGAGATGTTCCTTCTCTGATTTCGGTAAAATGCAAAAGGCTTTAGAGGACAAAGAGATCAAAGTGCTTACCTCCCAATTTGAATGGATACCCACCGCTGTGGTGGAATTGCCTGAAGACCAGGCTGAAGAAGTACTTAAGCTCGTCGCCAGACTTGAGGCAGATGAGGATGTGCAGAATGTATTTCATAACCTCGGGTGAAAATCGATAGTTACATAATTGAGTAGAGAGTATAGATTTTACAAAAAAAAGAAGGACTTATTAGCTGTATTTTAAATATAAGCTATTGAATTTTAAATATATACGGGTTCTAATGGAATTTAAAATAGCTCGATGATTTAAGCCCTAAAATGAAAGAAAGTTGTGCCACACCTAGGTGTGGCACAACTTTCTTAACCAAATAGGTAAATTTTTGGTCCACTTTTTAACGTGGATCTTACCTGTCATCTATTTGGATTACAGCTATATATAAAGATGGAAAACGAAAAAGTCACTCTAATCAATGAGTGATTTTCAGATTTGAGACGGCGATTAAGCTTGTCCCGGCTGAGCCGGGACCGTGATAGGATCGGCAAAAAGGAAAAGGTCATCTTTTGTGAGAAATACAGATTGCGAATAGTGAGGGACTCGCACCCGTCCCGGCTGAGCCGGGACCATGACAGGGCTGGCAAAGAGGTCATCTTTTGTGAGAAATACAGATTGCGAATAGTGAGGGACTCGCACCCGTCCCGGCTGAGCCGGGACCGTGACAGGGCTGGCAAAGAGGTCATCTTTTGTGA
>Ga0157380_10000573_pt1 | contig 22626 bp, 18 predicted proteins | sample S35metaG_FD_119757 | JGI IMG/M metagenome (GOLD analysis project Ga0157380, IMG submission 119757) | Switchgrass rhizosphere microbial communities from Kellogg Biological Station, Michigan, USA - S3-5 metaG | ecosystem: Host-associated > Plants > Roots > Rhizosphere > Soil | place: USA...
GGCCACCAGGTTTGTCGCTTCCGCCTGGTCAGTTATTATCTCTTCCGGTTCCGGATCAATTGGGTGTGAAGGTGACATTCAAGCAATCATCAAGGGAAGCAAGCTCAGATTTTCCGATGCCAATCATTGTGGGCGTGCCTCGATCGGGAACCACGTTGTTAAGACTCATGCTGGACGCTCATTCAGAGTTGGCCATCACTCATGAAGCCGGCTTCGTTCCCCTGGCCTCGAATCTGACTAACCCGCTGAGTCGCACGTTCTACCAGCGCTTCTCGCATCGGCCCACGAATAGCTGGTGGCGACGTCTTTCCGGCAAAGGCAATCTACGCGAAGACTTTTTCAATGTAGTCACGACGGCAAAAAACTGGAGCGACTTTCACGTTTCCAGCGAGGCTTTCAAACGCGCCCTTCTGAAGATTGAGCCTTTCAATATTTCGGCCGGACTGCGCGAGTTCTTTCGACTTTACACAGCCCGATTCGGCAAACCGCGCTGGGGCGACAAGACCCCTTTTTACAATCAGTATCTAAGAACGGTGGTCCGAATGCTACCCGAAGCTCATTTCATTCACATCATACGCGATGGCCGCGACGCAGCCGCCTCAGGAAAGGGTCTGCCGTTCGTCGGCGATGACGTCGAGCTGATCGGAAAGAACTGGTCAAATCAAATTCGCGAGACCCGCCGCCAGGCACAAACGTGTCGCCATTATCTGGAGATCAGATACGAAGATCTCGTCTTAGACACCACCGACGTTCTGCGAAAGATTTGTGACTTTATCCAGCTTGACTACGAGCCGGACATGGAACTCTATCACCGGAGCGCTGCTGAGCGGATGAGCGAACTGGAAAACACTTACGATGAGAATGGGAAAGTCGAGGTCGCTAAGGAAGCGCGCTGGTCCAGGCACCGGCTCACGGCACAGCCCCCTGACCCGGCCCGCATCGGTCGCTGGAAAACTGCGCTAACGGCCGACGAACTCACCCAATTTAACCGAAGCGCCGGCAATCTTTTGCACGAGCTCGGCTATAAGTAAACAGTTTATGAATCGCAGGCAATGATCAAAGTTGCGGCCCTCACATCAGGCAAGCATTTTCCCTCGAGTCGCTTTCGGATCCGTCAGTTCATCGAGCCACTCCGGTCCTTCGGAGTCCACATCACCGAACACTATCCATTAACCAATAAGTATCTCACGAAGAGATTAGTGCCGGTGGGAATGCTGCAACGCGTACCCGGCCTGATGGCTGCCCGGCGAGCGGAGGTGACTCTTTTCGAACGCGAGTTGGTGCCTGGAAAACTTACTCTCGAGCGCTTTGCCGGCACCAGGCGCGTACTCGACATCGATGATGCTCTGTGGCTGAACGCGCCGCACTTCTCTGAAAGGCTGGCTAATGTTTGTGAGGGAGTAATCGCGGGAAACAGCTACATCGCCGATCATTACCAACAAGGTGGCGCGAGCGTTTGGATGGTGCCGACATCAATTGACACTCAAAAATGGCAGCCCGTCGAATCTCGAACGAGTAACCATTGGACCATGGGCTGGACTGGAACGTCGTCAAATCTCAAGTACCTTCACGCTCTCGAAGCGCCCCTGGCCAACTTCCTTGCTGAACATCGAGACACGCGACTGCTCGTAATCTGCGATCGAAAGCCGACCTTCAAGAAGCTGCCGGTGGACAGCTGGAGCTTTGAACGCTGGTCACCCGAAGCTGAAGTAGGCAGCGTTCAAAAGATGGACGTCGGGCTCATGCCGCTCCCGGATAACGAATGGACGCGGGGAAAGTGCGCTTTGAAGATGATTATGTACCTCGGCGTAGGAATACCCGTCGTCGCCAGTCCCGTCGGAGTAGCAAACGAGATCTTTGCGCAAAGTGAAGTTGGAATCGCAGCTCGCTCAGACAATGACTGGTACGAAGGCCTGCGACAGCTTCATAACGACAGTGAGCTCTCACGGCGGTTTGGCGTAACAGGTCGCAAATTGGTGGAGGAAGAGTTCTCGGTTCGGGCCAATGCCCCAAAGCTTGCCGCAATCATTCGCGAGGTTGCCGGTTAAACGTACTGCAGGCTGCCAGCCTGCAGCAGGAGTATTGAGCAGCTGGTAGTGACTGGGAACTAGCTCCCCTCCCCACTGCGTGGGGAGGGGCTGGGGGTGGGGTTTAACGGCAACTCTAACCTCTCCCCCGACCCCTCTCCGCCTGCGGAGAGGGGAGCAGACCAAATTAGGACCGAGCAACCTCCAAGACCGGACCAGGTTGTACGTTCTGTGCTAATCTGTCTGTCCCCCTCTTTCAGGTGAATGCATGACGCAACAACTCCTGGATACTCCGATCGCAGAGAGTGTCCCAGATGTAACTTCAGCCATTTTCGATTCTGAAATCGAAACGGACTCGCGCACACCTTCTCGTCGAATGGTTGAGAGCCCTGGGCCGCGCACTCGCATTCTTCACATCATCACTGACCTCACCGTAGCCGGTGCAGAGATCAAGCTGTACAAGGTACTCGGTGCATGTGATCGGACGCGCTTCGATCCGGCGGTCGTCTCCATGAGAAATCACGGCGACCTGCGCGGGCCAATCGAAGCGATGGGGATTCCGGTATTCGACCTGGGCATTCGCAGCTCATTTCCCAGTGCGCTGGCCGCAGCGCGTCTCGCTCGCACAGCTCGCCGCTTCAAGGCCGACCTCATTCATGGCTGGATGTATCACGGCAATCTTGCGGCCCAATTCGCAGCAGCTGTAATGCGAGAAAAGCCCGCCGTTATCTGGAGTGTTCACCAGTCGCTGTATAGCTTCGATTACGAAAAGCGTTTGACGGCGCACATCATCAGGTTGGGGGCACGCTGGTCACACCTGCCGGATAAAGTGATTTACAACTCGAACACCAGCGCTCGCCAGCATGAGGCAATCGGCTACCGATCTGAAAAGCGCACCGTGCTTGGTTACGGATTTGATACCAACGCTTTCTCGCCTTCGGATGAAGCGCGACTGAGTGTGCGAGCTGAATTAGGAATCTCGGAAGATGCTCTCCTTATCGGCTTGGCCGGCCGCTATCATCCCGCGAAGGACCACTTGAACTTCCTGCGCGCCGCGTCTTTGCTGAAGAATCAGCACCAAAACCTGCACTTCGTTCTTTGTGGTCGTGGCGTAGACAGCAACAACGCCGTGCTCACTCGGTTAGTGGCGGATTTCGCATTGAGCGATCGCGTGCACTTACTTGGTGAGCGCCGCGACATCCATCGAATTATTGCTTCGTTGGATATCGCTGCTTCGTCATCAAGCACGGAAGGATTTCCAAACGTAATCGGCGAGGCCATGTCGTCCGGGGTTCCCTGTGTTGTAACCTCGGTCAGTGATCTGCCCCAGGTGATAGGCGACACCGGACGCGCTGTCACTCCGCAAAATGCTGAAGCGCTTGCCGCCGGATTGCACGAGTTAATTGTGCTTGGAACAGAACAACGGCAGAGACTAGGTGCCGCAGCTCGCCAGCGAATAATCGATCGGTTCTCTCTCAACGCAGCCGTAGCCCAATACGAGAAGACCTACGAAGACGTCATCGCTTGCCGCACAAAACCAGCTGAGGTGGTCCGTTCCAGTTGATACCACGCATAAAATGCTGCCCAAAGCCGTTTGCTGCGTTGTTTGTGCTAACATTTCCTCCTTTTGCCGACAGACATATTGATTTAGATCCCCGAACACTTTAGATAGGAAAGATCCATTGGCTGCAGTCAATTCCACCAGCACCTCCCTAATCACTCCTTACGGCGAAGACCTCATTGACCTGGTCGTTTCGGTGGAGGAAGCGCGTGAACTAAAGGACTATGCGACTCATTTGGCTTCGATACAATTGAGTGAACGCTCAGTATGCGACCTGGAATTGCTGGCAACAGGAGCTTTTTCTCCACTCGCAAGTTTTATGGGGCAGGCCGACTATGTTCGTGTGCTCAATGAAATGCGGCTGAGTTCAGGTGAAGTCTTCCCCATTCCAGTCACTTTGCCGGTCGATCGTGCTGCAATTCCTGGCTTGGATAAAGATGTAGCGCTGCGAAATTCGCAAAACGAGTTACTTGCGATTCTCACCATCAACGAAACCTACGAGTGGGACCGTGGTGAAATGGCGCGGTTGGTCTTTGGAACCGAGGACGTGCGACATCCGCTGGTCGCAGAGATGAACAGATGGGGCGAAATAAACATATCCGGTCCAATGCGCGTGATCGCGCTGCCGCGCCACTTTGATTTTCGTGAGCTTCGACTGACTCCTGCCGAGGCGCGGGCTCGCTTGAAGGAAATGGGGCGCGCTAATGTGGTCGCCTTTCAAACTCGAAATCCTCTTCATCGCGCCCATGAAGAGATAACCAAACGCGCGGCTGAGGAAGTTCACGGCATTCTTTTGTTGCACCCTGTAGTCGGATTGACCAAGCCCGGGGATGTCGATCACTACACGCGCGTACGTTCTTATCGCACCCTGGCCACAAATTACTACGCGCCTGATCGAATCTTGCTGTCGTTGCTACCGCTTGCGATGAGACTGGCGGGACCACGTGAAGCGGTCTGGCATGCCCTGATACGTCGCAACTACGGCGCGAGCCACATGATTATCGGCCGTGATCACGCGAGTCCTGGTCGTGATTCAAAAGGTCGACCATTCTATGAACCATACGCAGCCCAGCAGTTGGCAACTGAGTTAAGCTCGGAAATCGGAGTAGAGATTCTCTCCTTCAATGAGTTCGTCTACCTACCAGAAGAAGACCGCTACGAGGAAGTATCGAGGATTTCCGAAAGCACTCGCACGGCCTCGCTGTCAGGCACTGAAGTTCGCGATGACTATCTTCGAAATGGGAAACCGCTGCCGGCGTGGTTTACCCGGCCAGAGGTGGCGGAGATTCTCGCAGAGACTTATCCTCCCCGTCACAAACAAGGAGTCTGCATTTGGTTTACGGGCTTGAGCGGCGCAGGGAAATCTACGACCGCGGAAATACTGACGGTGCGATTGCAGGAGTACGGTCGCCAGGTAACGGTGCTTGACGGGGACGTAGTCAGAATTCATCTTTCACGTGGGCTGGGCTTTGGTAAAGATGATCGCGATCTTAACATTCGTCGCATTGGCTTTGTGGCCGCAGAAATTGTCAGACATGGCGGTACTGTAATCTGCGCGGCTGTCAGCCCCTATCGAGCCACCCGGAACGACGTGAGGAACATGGTTGGCGCCGATCGATTTGTCGAAGTCTTTGTCGACACGCCGATTGAAGAGTGTGAAAAGCGAGACACGAAAGGGATGTACGCTAAGGCGCGACGTGGTGAGCTTAAGGGTTTTACCGGGATAGACGATCCCTACGAACCACCGCAGAACCCGGAAATCAAATTGGAGACTGTGGATAGACCACCGGAGACTAATGTCGACGCTATTCTCGAATATCTGACAACTAATCGCTTCATAAGATAGCCTGTTCCCTTTCCATTCCTTGTGCCATTGACCTTAGCTAGCCTTCGAAACAATCTCCTGGGCCCATGGGAGCGATTGACCAGTGGTTCAACCAACCGTCAGGTCTTTCGAGCGGCAACTACAATTGCGATCCTAACCTCGATCGCAAAGCTGGCCGCCGTGGCGAAAGAGCTTCTGGTTGCGCGGCGCTTTGGAACTGGGGCAACCATTGAAGCCTTTCTCGTGGCAGTCCTCATTCCAATGCTGGCGGTCAACATCATTTCCAGCTCACTTTCAATTGCCCTGATTCCCACTTACATAAATGTCAGAGAGCGTGAAGGGAAAGATGCTGCGCAACGTCTGCTTTCAGGCATAACGGTTTGGGCGTTGCTACTGCTGGGAGCGATGACAGTTCTCATTCTCGCGGGCTCACGGATTTATTTGCCCTGGATTGCCTCAGGCTTCAACCAGCGAAAGTTGGATCTATCACTCCAGCTTTTGGTTATTGTCTCTCCGCTAATTGTACTGAGTGGCATAGCCAACATTTGGGGAGCCATATTGAATGCCGGCGAGAGATTTGCGCTCGTCGCTTTGGTTCCGATTGTTACTCCGACCATAACCGTGATCGTTCTTTTCATCCAGAGGAACTCAATCGTTGCGCTTCCAGTGGGGATGGTATTAGGTGCGGCTCTCGAGATGATTCTCCTCGGGGTAGCGCTTCGGCTGCGAGGAATCTCGCTTAGGCCAAGATGGCATGGATTAACCAGCGATCTGCGGTTGGTGGGAAAGCAATTTGGACCGAGAGTAGGCGCCAGCGCGCTTCGCAGCGGATCCGTCGTGGTTGATCGCGCTCTGGCGGCCACTGCTGCGCCGGGCAGCGTGGCCGCGCTGAATTATGGCAATCGAGTCGTAATCACTTTGCTGTCAATAATCGGGGCAGCCCTGGGGTCAGCGATCACACCTTATTACTCCAAAATGATCGCGAACAATGACTGGCGAGGCGTGCGTCACACACTGAGAAGGTATCTTTTGCTGTTATTTCTGGCCAGCATTCCCATCGTCCTGGTCCTAACCTTTCTTTCCGTGCCGGTTACTCAATTCATCTTTGAGCGTGGCTCGTTTCGAGCCAAGGACACGCAGCTGGTAGCGCAGATTCAGGCGGTATACGCTCTGCAGATACCTTTCTACCTCGCCAACGTTCTGGTAAGCCGTCTGCTGTCGTCTTTCCTGGCCAGCCAAGTCACGTTTTGGGCTGCCGTTTTGAACGTTACTTTGAACGTGGTTCTCGACATCCTATTCATCAAGATGATGGGTGTACCAGGCATCGCACTTGCTACGAGTTGTGCCAGTATTGCCACCTTCGTTTTTCTGCTTTACCAGACGGTAAAGATCCTTCGCGCGAGAGCCAGGCAAGCTCCGCGAGACAACATCGGGACCGGACGTAGATCGTTAGGATAATTCGGGCTCTTAGGCTTCCTTTGGCCGGGGTCAATCAAGGAAGCCCCAACCAGAGCTAAGTCCAACCATTCGAAGTTTAAGCAATATTTTCTTTGACATTTAATTCCTTTCGATGTAGCTTTTCCCTGCTTCTCTTGCCAGTAATACCATAAAGACCAGTCAGTAGCTGTTAACTGGTTGCTACTTAAAGTGTTTGGACTCAATTCGAGCGATTGGCCAATCGAGCTAATTCAGGCGGAGGTATCTCAATTATGGAACGAACTCGGAAACCCTTTTTCTCTACCGCTGTGCTTGCGATAGCGGCTATTGCATTGGTTGCCGGAGCGGTGGGTTTGGTATCGACAAGAACGGCAAATGCTCAGGCAGGTAAATCATGGACTGCGGCCGGCGCAACTGGCACCATTGACGACGACAGTTTGACTATTGCGCAGTTCAAGAATTTTGCCGTGACTCTGAATGCTGGCGCCACCGGTACGGTTCGTGTCCGCTATAACATTACAGCCGTCGACGGTATGAATCAGTATTGCCCGGCATCATCGTCTACGATTAAGACGCGCTTCCGCAATTCAGACAATGCTGGCGGAGTAGCTCGCCTGCGTTATGAACTCAAAGTAACGAACGTCTTATCGGGGGGCAGCACTACACTCTACACGTTTGATAGCAACGGCATTAGTGCGGGATCTTCATTTACTACTGCTACAGCAACACCTGCAATTGATTTCGATTGGGCGCAGAACGTTTATTGGATCGATGCCACGCTCTTCAGAAGCTCTGCTGCTGAATTTTGCGATCTTGGCGCAATTCAAATCTGGGAGAACGCTGGTTCCGCCTGCCCGTAATTCGGCTCGGGCAGTATCGAAATAAAGCTTTAATTATCCAGGCACTCTTTGAACATACGGTTTCACCGTGAATACGGAGGATTGAAGGTTATGAGAAAGAATCGTCGTTCGAGCGGCATTAGTCTCCTGGCGACACTCGCAGCGAGTGTGTTGCTGCTACCGGTTCTTGGTTCTGCTGTTGCCAATGCCCAACGTCGTCTTGCTGATGAAAGCGAAATATTTAAGGCTCAGCAACAAGAAAGAGTACGACCGGGCACTCCAATCACGGCACAACAAACACAAGTCCCAAGGTCCCAGGGACGATTACCCGGCTCGGGTGTTGAGGGCGCTGCAAAACCAGAAAGCGCGAACGGTCCGATGTCTGTCACGGCCGCGCCAATCTCCAACTGCGCCTCTAATGTTTCTCCTCCAAACTCGCACACCTGCAACATGTATGAAACTGACGCCAGTGGAAATCCCAGCGAGATCTCAAACGTCATCAATGCTCCCAACGTATTTTCCAATGGCTACCTGGTTCTAAAAGAGAATGGTGCGATTGCTGATAACGTCGTCAGCAACTGGAGCGATGTGCTCAAGTTTGGAGACGGCAATAGTAGCAATACTGGAACCAGCCTGCAGTTGTTTTCGAAAGGCTGCAACACACCGAATCCGAACGATACCAGTTGCTTCCCAGCCTATTCAGCCGCGGATATGGCTTTCCTAGTGGAATCAAACCCTGGCCCATCGGTATATTCCGCAGCACCAAACACCTACAACATTTATAGTGTTGACGATGATGCACCGGCTCGACCCTGGACCACTGCCGGTTCAGCCGGACAACACGACGAGGACAGCGCGGAGATCGTTCGTTACAACAGCTTCGGTGTCAATCTCGCCACCGGCAAAACCGGCGCGGTTCACATGCGTTACAACATCACTGCTGTTGAAGGAATTTCGCGGTTATGCCCGGCATCTCTATCGGTTATCCGAACGAGGTTCAGAAACTCCGATACCGCGGGCAACGTTGCCAGATTAACCTACGAGATTCGCACCAGTTCAATCTCAGCCGGCGGCAACACGGTAATCTACACCTTTGACAGTAACGGTCGTGGTGGTGGTTCCGGCTTTAAGACAGCCACCGAGACAATGCCAATTGATTTCAACTTCACCACCAACATGTATTGGATTGAAGCTACCCTGTTCCGATCAAGCGCCGCAGAGTTTTCAGACCTCGGCACGATTCAGATTTGGGAAGCTGCCGGTACACCCTGTCCGTAGCCATAGGACAGCAGTACAGACGAAAGGCGGAGACTCTAAAGTCTCCGCCTTTTTGTTGCTCTCTACCTTCCCGTCCTCAACCAGTCGGTGGCTTGGCGGCGGGTTTTAGTTTTATTTCGACCTCGTCGGTAGCAGAAAAGCCCTGAATCTTTAGTTTGTACTCATGGCCCTTCGGAGCTTCAAACACGGCAGTCGCGCGCTTGCTCTGAGACGCCAGCACCTTTCCTATTTTGGAGATTGCTGAAGCATCCGTGGCTTTATCACTCAACGAGAACTCTTTACCAGTCTCATCCACCAGCTTCATCAAACTAACGGGACGTTCTTTCTTATCTGTATTGACGATGGCCATATCCACGTAAAGCAAAGTGCCTGAGGGTTGGTCCTTGAACCACGAACCGATTATCTTGTAGCCCAAATAACCAGCAGGCACCGCTTCTCCAGATTCGAAAACCTTTTTAGCCGGTTCGGGTGGATTCTGAGAACTCTCAGGCGAGGCGGCGGCAACCGGAGTATTCGCGTTTGGTTGGGATGGTTTGTTTCCACAAGACGTTACACCGAAAGCAACACTAAGTATCAAAGCCAATTTGAGACATTCTTTAGAGCCTGTCTTAACTCCGGAAACTCGAGGTGCTGACATTTGATTCCTCCGATAATTGTTCCATTTCGCTTGCGCGTTCACTCTAGCCGCGTCAGACCGTTTGAGTAAAGCGGAGACCAAGTATCTTCACTCATCTCGGTGCGCAGAGCTTGAAGTTTGCTCAAACCAGCTTCAATGAAATTGATATTTACAGTTCGCGCATTACTACTGTAGCTTGAAGCGTGCCCCGCCCCAGTGAGTCAGCTTTCCAGCTTGGTTATCGTCCTGAGTTAGACGGAATCCGCGGTGTTTCAATCTTGCTCGTCTTCGGTCTTCACTTCACTCCAGACTTGGTGCCCGGCGGATATTTCGGCGTCGAGGTTTTTTTTGTACTGAGCGGCTTCTTGATTACGGCTTTGTTGTTGCAGGAGTGGCGCCGCAAGGGCGCTATAAGTTTGAAGGATTTTTATCTACGTCGCATCTTTCGATTAGGTCCAGCCTTATTCGTCTATCTTATTCTTCTCGCGAGTTACGCTCTGATTTTCATGAGCCGTGATCACGCGCGCGATATTTACATCGGCGTCCTCCTGACTTTGACTTACGTTTCGAACTGGGTAATTGCTCTAAACCCTGGCTTCCCAGCCGGCATCCTGGCCATTACGTGGTCTTTGGCTGTCGAAGAACAGTTCTATTTTTTCTGGCCACTTACGCTGTTCCTATTGCTCAGTTGCAGGCTTCAGCCTCGCAAAATCGTTCTCGTCATCGTAACCGGCCTCTGCTTTGCGATTCTTTATCGCTTCTTTCTTTTTGAACAAGGCGCGACATTTAGGCGACTGTATTACGCCACGGATACTCGGGCGGATGGGTTGTTATGGGGTTGCTTGCTGGCCTGTCTGTTGACGTCGGATCTTGTTTACAAATCACGCTGGCTTGAAACAGTGATGAAGGTGTTAACGCTCGGCGCAGTGCTCTTACTTGCCTTCCTCGTGTTAACCGTCAAGAGTGACAACCCCATGCTGTTCAAGGGCGTGTTCACGCTGGCAACGATCGCGATTACCGTTTGCATTGCGACGGTCGTGATGTGGCCCGCCTTTCCGGCGTTTGGGATTTTGAAACTTCAGCCACTGGTTTGGATCGGGAGGATCTCATATGGTCTGTACCTTTGGCATTGGCCCGTACGCGGCTTCGTATTTGGCGCCGCTTCCCGACCAGCCTTCGGACGGATAGTTATGGCGATTGTTCTGACGTTCGTAATTGCGGGCTTGTCGTTCTATCTGGTCGAGCAACCGTTCCTGAAGATGAAGAAAAGATTTAGCCGCGCCTAGCAGAGTTATCGAGAGAGTTATCCACGACTGCCGGCAAACCTCGCCTTCATAAATGTCCAAATCTCGCCGGCTCCCATGGCGCTCAGAATGGCAATCAACGGCATCATGGGAAGACCATAGCGAGGCTCAATCCAAAGTGGCAACGCCACAATCGCGAGGAAGATCGGGAACAAGAGAATCTCCGTCATTGCTACAACCCGGTCACGTCTCGAGATTATTCCTGGCAGCGCTAACAGAAAAACCAAAATATTTCCCAGCACCATTACGATCCGAATCAGCACCTGACCTATCCGGCCCTGGCGGACAGCGGAAGCGAGCGGCACGCCCTCGTCACCGAACAGATAACTACCGCTATCAATGAAAAGCCGCGGATACTGTCGAGCTCGCACCGCCAGCCACCTTACCGGATCACCAGCGATGATCTTTAGGGCAGCTCGCATCCTCACCCGATCGAATTCCGTCTCGTCGTTGACTACTCCACCAGTTCCGTCGACTCTCATCAGGAAATCTTTCCGACGAACGACGTTATCGGCATCAACCATAGAACCAATCAAAAGGTTCGTCCCATAACCTGAGGCTGCGACCGGAATAAACCGGTGAAAGACCAACGCGTTTCGTACTATCCAGATTGAGCTGATTGCTAGCGCCACCAAAGCAATCGTCAGATACTCCCGCCTCAAGTGCTTCCACGGTCGCAGCAACGTCAGCAGCACCAGTATGACAACGAAAGGCAGCAAAGTAACCCGCGTAAGAATCCCAAGACCGAATGCCACACCGCTTAAAACGTATTGCTGGCGACTCCACCAAAAAACTCCGAGAGTTACCAGCAACGTGAACAAGGTTTCCGTTAGAATCACCGCCGTAAATCGTCCGGTCATTGGCGCCAGGGCTAAACCGACACTGGCGATTAGGGCTGTACTCCTGCTCGCATGCTTTCGGGCGATCAGATAGACGAGCGCCACCGTTAAAGTTCCAAGCAGCACGTGAACCAGGAGAACCTGCCAGACCGGCTCCGAATCTCCGAACCACAAAGCGGCAATTAAACTCGAGTAGAGAGGCGGCCGATAGGCAGTGGGACGAATGCCGTCAGCACTGAATAATCGGTTGCGAATTAAGTTACGAGCAGTGGCAAGGTACCATTGGCTGTCATTCGATTCCCAGTATCCAAAAATCGCCCAAGCCAACCGTACCAGTAAGGCCACGAGACTAACCCCGATGAGATCGAGCCAATTTGTTTTGGCAACCAGATGAGGTTCAACGAGCTCAGCGTCAGTCATATTCGCTAAAATGTCGGCTTCTTAACTGGAGCAATCGACTAGCAGCGCCCTGAAGGTTACCATGTTGCGCGCTGTTAGTTCCTATAAGCTGATGAGAAAGCCAGATTTCTTTTTGGTCGGAGCGCCTAAGTGCGGAACGACCGCAATGTATGAGTTCCTGAGGCAGCATCCGGAGATTTATCTGCCGGCCAAAAAGGAGATCCACTTCTTCGGAACAGACTTATATTCGCCTCACTACTCTCGTGATGTAGATACGTATCTCGAACTTTTTGCCGGCGCCACCACGGAAAAGCGTGTTGGTGAAGCTTCGGTGTGGTACTTATATTCCAAACTGGCGAGCAGCGAGATCAAAACTTTCAATCCAGCCGCGAACATCATAATAATGTTGCGCAATCCGATTGACATGGCCTACTCGCTCCACGGCCACCGGCTCTACATCAACTCGGAAGACATTGAAGATTTCGGCGAAGCTCTTGACGCTGAAGCGGATCGAAAGCAGGGTCTGCGCCTGCCCGCTAATCCTTATCCAGTGGCCGGCCTCTTTTATCGCGAAGTCGGGCGCTACAGTGAACAGGTTGAAAGATATCTGGACGATTTCGGAAAACAGGTCAAGATCATTCTCTACGACGACTTCAAAGCCGATCCCGAAGCAACTTGCCAGGATCTCTTTTCCTTTCTCGGAGTGCAGTCCCCATTTCCGGTTGAGATTAGCGTCGTAAACGCCAGCAAGAGAATTCGCAACCGCACGCTGGCAGCTCTGATCGATCCGCCACCTGCGATCGTCCGCAAAGTCGGGCGAGTGTTTACTTCGGCGGAGCGGCGTCAGCAGCTTTTCAAAACAGTCCGCGAGTTGAACACCGAGCACGCGCCGCGACGCCCGCTGTCGCCAAGCTTGTCCAAACAACTTAAGGCTGAGTTTGCTCCCGATGTCGAGCGCTTGAGCGACTTGATCGGACGAGACCTCTCGCACTGGTGCAACCCAGAGGCCGACTAGAATTGACTATGAACCAGGACAAAGTGTGGGAACATTTTCAGACTGATGGCCTGGAAAAGTTTTCTCTTTCGGTTCCAAGGTTGAACTTCCTGCTGAACCAGGCGAGCAGGCTGGCCGATGGACGTTCGCTCAGGATACTGAATATTGGCATCGGGGATGCCTGGCTCGAGAAAAAGTGTCTCGAGCGTGGATGGGATGTCTATTCATTGGATCCGATTGCCGCCGCAGTCTCCGCTGTCGAAGCTGCAGGTGGCAAAGCAATGGTAGGACACATCGAAGACATTCCCTTTGAGAACGATTTCTTCGACGTCGTGTTCTGCTCAGAAATTATCGAGCATCTTTCGCGAGAACAAATCCAGCAGGGGTTGAACGAGGTCGCGAGAATCCTGAAACCCAATGGAGTTTTGCTGGGCACGGTCCCCTTTAACGAGAATCTTTTTGAGGGCCGCGTGGTCTGTCCGGATTGCGGCAGCGTTTTTCATCGCATCGGACACCAGCAGACCTTCGATCTCAACTCGTTACCAGCGGTCTTACCACAGTCGCTGAAACCAATTAAAGTTCGAACAGAGTACCTTTGTGATTGGCCCACTTTGAATTGGAAAGGCAAGACGATCGCTTTAGTGAAGAAGAGCTTACTGCGCGCCGGTGTTCACGGCGCCAACGAGAATATTTTCTTCGCAGCACGAAAGGTTTGAGTTCGACAAAACTTCAGTTTGTCGTTGAGGTCCCTGGAAAATGAGCCTGACCGAAGTTCAATTCTGCGGTTCGGCCTGCCGACTTTCGACAAACTCAAGTTTGTCGGACTTTGAATTGTGAGAATCACTTTTGTTACTCCTTCGTTGGCGTGCGGCGGGGCTGAACGCTGTGTAAGCCTCCTGACCCGGGGTTTGCTGGATCGTGGACACGCCGTCACCGTGATAACTCTCTACGGAGAAGAACATGACTTTTTCAGCCTGCCCTCTGAAGCTGAACGTCTGGCTCTGTCGATAGATCGTGATTCGGCGACAGTGATTCACGGTCTGACAAATAATCTGCGCCGGTTGAAAGTCTTAAGAAGGGCGATCAAGTCGACTCGTCCCGATGTGGTTGTTTCTCACATCCATCGCACTAACGTGATGACAATCCTCGCTTTGGGGCGCTCGCAGGTTCCGGTGGTAATCGTAGAGCACAACGATCCCGGCCTGAATCCTGCCGGAAGAATTTGGGAGACGCTGCGTCGCAGGGTCTATCCACGCGCGCGCAAGCTCGTTTCCGTGAGCCACGGAGTTGACGATCAATTTGAGTGGCTTCCTCGATCTAAGCGCATCGTGATCCACAATCCAATCGCTCCAGCTCAGCCACTCGCAGTCGCTGACACGGACACCGGACGGTTGTGGATTTCTGCAATGGGTCGGCTGACGGAGCAAAAGGGGTTCGATCTGCTGCTACGAGCGTTCGCAGAAGTCGAGCAGAAACATCCACGCTGGTCCCTTCGAATCATCGGCGACGGACCTCTGCGAGGCGAGCTGGATAACTTGGCAGCGAGTCTGCGAATTTCAAATCGTGTCACGTTCGCAGGCTTGCTTCAAGATCCAAACTCAAGCTTAGTGAAGTCGCAACTGTTCGTGATGGCTTCGCGCTTTGAAGGTTTCCCTTACGCAGCCCTCGAGGCACTGGCGAGCGGACTTCCGGTAATTTATACAGACTGCCCCAGTGGCCCTCGCGAAATTATTCGCAATGGCGTCGATGGCTTGCTGGTGCCGAATGGCGACGTAAAAGCTCTCGTCCATGCAATGGACCGTCTCATGAGCGATGAAAAAGAACGCAGCAGTATGGCGGTTAGGGCCACTGAAGTGTTAGACCGCTTTGGCGTGGATCGAATAATTTCAGAATGGGAGGCACTCTTTGAAGCTGTCCTCTAGTAGCTCAAGCGCGCACCCGGGCGAGCCGAACGAGAGTTTACTGATTCCGCTTCAAATCTCTCATTCACACCTGGTTTCAACCAGGTGTTATCAAGGCAGTTGAATACCATTAACCGTTTCAACGTTTTCCAAAAGGATTGAGAGACAATACCGTTGAAACGGCCATAACATACTTGATTCCCCAAACGTTGACTGAGCGGTGAACGATTTAGGTTTTAAGCCACAGATGAACACGGATATAAAGGATCTGAATAAATTGGAATTTAGATCTGTGTTACTCCGTGTTCATCTGTGGCCGATTATGACTAAGTACGGGCGTTGGTCTTTTCGGAGTCAAGTATGTCAATACCGTTGAAACGGTTAGAGACCTCTTAAATCCACGTCCACCCGGTTGCCACCCGGTGTGAATGAGATTGTCTGCCGCAACCCGAACCACTACCGAATGAAAACGGAGACAACTTCAAAGCACCTCGACCTCCATCGCAAGATTCTGGGCGAGCTGGGTCATACTCTTGAGCCGGGCGCGTCTGTGCTCGACTACGGGTGCGGCGCCGGGAATATGGTTGATGAATATCGCAGCGCTGGTTACGACGCTTATGGATGCGACATACACCTCGAATCGGTATCAGAATATTTGAGGCCAATAAGTCCGCAGGATGGATCCATTCCCTTTCCCGATGCTTGGTTTGATTTTGTCTTCTCCGATCAGGTGATGGAGCATGTTCAGGACCACCGCAAAGCGTTTTCAGAAATTGAGCGAGTCATGAAGCGGGGAGCGATTAGCCTTCATATCTTCCCTTCCAAACTAAAGCCAATTGAGGGACACGTTTTTGTTCCTTTCGGTGGGCTAATTCAGTCACGCTGGTGGCTGCGCTTGTGGGCCATGATGGGAATTAGAAACTCATTTCAGCAAGGCAAGAATGCTCGCGAAGTCGTTGAGCTGAATTCACAATACCTTAATGAACGCACGAATTATCTGAGCCGGAAAGAAATTATCGACTCAATGAAAACTCATTTTCCAGACGCGGTCTTTGTAGAAAAACACATGCTGAAGCATAGCTATGGCAACGCTCGTCGAATTTACACTTTGGCAAAAGTGTTACCGTTCGTTTCCCGGCTTTATAGTACTTTTTATTCGCGAGTTGTTTTCTTAAAGAAGACCTGAGCAAAGTTACAGCTTCACATGACCGCTAACACCGAACAACCGCGCCGTATTAGACTCACTTTTCTGACGCGGTCTCTTGATTTCGGTGGCGCGCAACGCCAACTGGCGACGCTGGCAAAGTCGCTCGACAAAAGACAATTCGACGTTTCCATCCTCACTTTCTATTCCGGTCAGCCTTTGGAACACGAGCTGGAAGGTTCTGGAGTGCGGCTTGTGTCTTTGGACAAACGAGGCCGGTGGGATTTGTTGACCTTCTTCAACCGATTGGTTCGTGGAGTCCGGGCGTTACAGCCTGACATACTGCACAGCTATCTGGACATTCCCAATGTGCTGGCACTCCTGGTCAAGAGATTTGTTCCCACGCGCATAGTGTGGGGGGTGCGGGCGTCATCAATCGAGCTGCTGCACTACGATTGGTTGTTCAAGCTAGCTTTCAAGCTCGAGCGAGCCATGTCAGGTTATCCCGATTTGATCATTCTGAACTCTCACGCAGCATTGAAGTACCACCTTTCAATTGGGTTCCCGGCGCAGAAATTGAAGCTGATTCCTAACGGCATCGACACAGAGACTTTCAAACCTGACCCCGAGGCTCGAGCGACAGTACGAAGAGAATGGGGTGTAGCTGAGAGCGCGCCGCTTATCGGTACAGTGGGAAGACTCGACCCGGTCAAGGGCATTCCTTTTTTTCTCAAAGCCGTAGCCGTCGTCGGTAAACAGCGGGCCGAAGCAAGATTTGTCTGCATAGGCGATGGACCCATCACCTACGCCGAGCGGCTTAAGAGTATTTCCACCGAGCTTGGGATGAACGACAAGGTGATCTGGGCCGGAGCGCGGTCAAACATGACCGCCGTCTACAATGCGCTCGATCTATTAGTTTCGTCTTCATTGGGGGAAAGCTTTCCAAACGCGGTCGCCGAGGCAATGTCATGTGGCGTGCCCTGTGTGGTGACGGCGGCAGGAGATTCGGCTTCGCTGGTTGGTGATTGCGGTCAGGTAGTTCCGGTTGGAGATCCGGAAGCATTGGCTGCAAGCATTCTTTCTTCACTTGATTCGAATCGAATGGAACGAGGTAGACAGAGCCGGGTTCGAATCGTGGAGAATTTTGGACTTGAGAAACTTGCAAGCAATACCGAAGCGGAGCTCAAGAGACTGCTCTCGTAACGCAAACTGTTAATTTGCGTCCCGTTGAATGCCACACATCCATCGCAAACTAGCAGTTTGCGATACAATCAGTTTGATGACTCCTACAGCAGGCCCAGGATCCTCTGCAGACTCGCCAGCGGTTTCTGAGACAACTTCAAACAGAAAACCACTAAAGGTCCTTCACGTTATCAACGATTTATCGATTGGTGGCGCTGAGATGATGTTGTACCGGCTGCTCTCGCACAAGAGTCGGGAACGTTTTCAACCAGTCGTCATCTCGCTAATGGATCGTGGTTCGTTGCGCTCGCGCTTTGAAGAACTTGGAGTTCCTGTATTCACCGCTCGAATGAAGCCCGGATTCCCAACACCGGCGTCAGTGTGGCGGCTCATCCGTCTTACCCGACAAATCAAACCGGATCTGATCCAGGGATGGTTGTACCACGGCAGTCTGGCGGCCCAGATTGGAGCCCTCGCCTCACCCGGCAAGATTCCCGTTCTGTGGAGTATTCATTGTTCGATATATTCGCTTTCATTCGAAAAGCGACTGACTGCCACCATCGTTCGCCTCTGTGGGCTGCTGTCAAAACTGGCCGCTCGTATTATTTTCGTATCTCGCACAAGTCAGACTCAGCATGAGAACCTGGGCTACTCAATAAAGCGAAGCGTAGTTCTACCGAACGGAATAGACGTTAGCGTTTTTGCTCCGTCTGAGGAGACCCGAGCTACGATTCGTGCCGAGCTGGGCATTCCTCAGGATGCCGTAGTGATAGGTAATATCAGTCGCTATCACCCAATGAAGGACCATGGGAATTTCCTGCGAGCTGCCGGGACAATCGCTGAAAAATATCCTCATGTGCATTTTTTGATCGCGGGGCGTGAACTTGATTCGCGCAATCGCGCCTTGAATGAATCGATCGGTGAAGCGGGACTGGAAGGTCGTATTCACCTCCTGGGTGAGCGCACTGACATAGCGCAGCTTGTCGCCGCCCTGGATATATTTTGCCTATCGTCCGCGTATGGCGAGAGTTTCCCCTTGATTGTCGGCGAAGCAATGGCGGCGGGTGTGCCTTGCGTCGTTACAGATGTTGGCGATTCGGCCTGGATGCTCAGCGATACTGGACTTGTAGTGCCACCACGTAACGCGACGGCGCTGGCCGCCGCCTGTGAAGAGTTGTTGCAGTTAGGGCCAGCCGGACGCAAAGCCCTCGGCTTGCTCGCGCGCAAGAGAGTTATGGAACTGTTCTCGCTTGGGACTGTAGTGGCTGAATACGAGAGTTTGTATGAGAGCGCTCTGGGCGCAGACTGCGCACCGGAAATAACGCCGAGCCTATCACTGGAAGCCCGGGACGCTCGAGCTCACGGACGATAACAAATCAGACTGCTGTGGGATGGCGCCTTGCTGCGGCCGTCGCCGCCGCATTCGCTGCCAGTTCTTTCTGAGCCACGGCTTCGATACGTTTTCTATCCTCTCGCTTTTCCCACATCAGTACATAACCGACGGCCACGAAAATAAAATAGAAGACCAGGAGTTGTGCGCGCTGCCGGTACGCTGTTCCCACATTTCCCTGGAACACTGAATAGGCAAGTGAGAGCATCACCGAAAAGACAAGGATTGGCGAGATCTGTCGCAGACGATATCTCACTGAAAACCATAAACCCAGTACCAGCATTGGAAAAGATCCCCACCAAAGGATCATTTCGGGCAGGGTGATACTTTGTCGCAAAGACGCCAGCTGCCACGGAAAAGGAGCGAAGAGTAGATAGAGTAAGCCGGTTGGTATCGTAGTGAGCGCGCCGGTAGTGGTGGACACGTCGACATCTCCTCCAAAACCAGACTTAGCTGACTTGGCGGCGTCGGCTCGGCTCCGCTGCACCTGTTCCAATCCACCGAACTGTTCCATCTGAACATTGGCGTAGCGCGTTACTCCGAGATAGGTTAAGGACAATCCCAGTGCGATAACGACTATAAATTGCCTGACGAAACTCTGCGCGGAGACTTCTCGCATACCGATCAGAAATGCCCCACCGATGGCGGCGAGAATCATGTAGAAAACGTAAAAACGCAAACTTAACAGACAGAAGAGCGACGCCACCAAGATGATCAAATACCGCACGCTAAGTTTCTGGCCCAACTTGAGCGTCGCCAAAATGCATAACGCCAGCAGGAAAACGATAGGTGCGTCTTTTAGTCCCTGAGACGACCAAAGAACCAGTGATGGATAAAACGCGACGGCTATTGCAGAGAAACGCGAAACTTTTACATTTCCGTAGACCTGCTGAGCGCAAAGGAAGATGATCGGCGCAGTCGCAGCGCCCAGTACCGCATTGAGGAATTGCACAGCCAGCATATTGCGACCAATCATCCAGTACAACCCGCCTACCAGATAAAGCATTCCCCACCCGGAGCCTTCGCCCTTACCAACGAACACCTTCACTTGAGCCAGCGCATACTGGTCACCGCCCCACGCTTGGAGCTGAGTGGCGCCGAAATAATCGTAGGTTAAGGCGTCTCCGCCAAAAAAACTCTGCAGGTTTAAGACAAAGATTAGTGTGCCGATGAAAAGGCGCAACAATAAGGCGAACAGAAATAGTTTGAGAAGAAAATTTCCGTCGGGACCTGAGCGGTAAATCACGAACCCGAATATTCCGCACAGAGCACTACACACCAGGACAGACTTAACGCAGGCCTCGATACCCACCGGTCCGTAAACATCCGCGAACGGAGTTACAAGGGTGGGCACAAAGACAATAATAAAGAAGGCAAAAATAAATCCCAGAATTATTAAGAGGCTGTTCACCGAACCTTGTTCCCTTTATATATTATCAGGCAAGTCCCGCCGGGTTTTCTGCTCGATCAGAAACTTGTCTTCCTCGCTGAGCTCCTTTATTACTTTCGCTGGAACCCCGGCAATGAGTTTTTCCTCACCTTTAAGGCGACTTGTGATCACCGAGCCAATCCCTATCACACAACGCGATGGCAAAATACTTCCCGGCGCCATTCGAATCTCAGAGCCAACATAGGTGAGTGACCCAATAATAATTGGCCGGGTTCGTTGTCGATTGTGTGTCCAGAGCGATGAATTTCTTCCTCCGATGATCGAGCGCCGGCCTATCTCCACACGGTCAGTAAAATCGATCTTGTGTCCGGTTGTTACGATGCTGCCTTCTCCTAAGATAAATCGTGGGTCTACTTCGTTGACAACATCCGGCTCGACAATCGAGTTAATCTCGTTCAGGCGAATTATCTCTGAATAACGCCCCAGTCGAACTTCATCGCCTCCGCGAATGATATTCAAATGTCCGATTCGGACGTGGTCGCCCACACTCAGCTTTTGAGCTCCAATAATAACGTTGAGATGCCCTATCTGCACGTCATCGTCAATCTGACACTCGCCCGCATCGAGAATCGTCAATCCAATCCGCACGCGCTTTCCGATTCGATAGCCGAAAAACAATCGGTAGCAAGGACGCTTGAGAAATGAAGGGAGTGGTGCAATGCAAGCCAGAATTAGAAGACGGAATTTGCTCGTGCGATGCATTGATGTCGTGACTAACCTAGCTGACTAACGCTTCGCGCAAAGCTGCAGCCAGTTTGTCTGCCTGTGCCGGGAGTCCATAGTGTTGCAGCACGTGTTCTCTCCCCGCTGCGCCCATGCGCGCTCGAGCCTCGCTGTCACTCAGCAGAACCGAGAGCGGTTCATACCATTCTTCGGCAGTCCGAGCCGTGAAGTGGGTAGTACCATCGATTCCAATTTCAGCCGATGCCCCCACCGGTGTCGCTACATAAGGCACCCCGACCGCCATGTACTGAAGCGCTTTGAAACCAGACTTGCCGGCAGCCCAATTACCGGAATAAAGACTCGCGTCGATCGGATAGAGTCCAATGTCTATCGATTGAAAATCTGCCACCTCACGTTCCATCTTCCACTCAAGATTTTCAATAGTGACTCCTGGTACGCTTACCTGGGCCTTGCCGGAGCCGACAATCTTTAACCTGAACTCATAGCTGCGCGCCAGGTTCTGCAATACAGGAAATATGGATTCCAAATAAGGATAGGTCGAGTGCGTGCCAATCCATCCGAGGACGGGGGCGTCGCTCGAACGGCTTTTGACGGGACGAAAAATTTCTGCATCCACCACCGTCGGAATTATGCGGGCTTTAGCACCTTTGCTGGAAACGTATTCAGCAATAGCTCGATTGCCACAGGTGACGATACTTGCCCAACGAATCAAATCATCCGTCTTGCTGAACCACTTCAGCGTTTGCCCCATGCGGCCATAAGTCGGGCTAGTATATGAGACGTAGGTTGCGTCATCCAAATCCAACACCAAAGGTCGTTTAAGAGCCTGACCAATCATCCACTCAACTAGCGGAGGGCCCAGCAACATAGCTTCTCGCTGAATCATCACGACATCCGCACGGGTGGCTGTCAGCACGTCGTTCAATCGCCTTAAGGAGGACTTAATTAAGCCCAAGGCAGTGCCAAGCATCGCCTCACGACGGTAGAACTGAGCAAAAAGAGCTGAGTTCAAAAAGGGCCGGATGGTCAGATCAATACCGCGTTCTTTGAGCGGTTGTACAAATTGCTGCAAGCGATACCTTGTAGCAGCGGCTTCAATCGGATACGAGGCTAAACCTAAAACCTTCATAGTGAGCCGATGGACCTGACAAACATCATCTGGTCCTTTAATGGAAAGCCAAGATAACAGATTTTCGTGAGAGATTGATGCCCCACGCCAAATCCGTTACCGGCCTGACGAGCGAACCACTGTGTATTGGCATCGGGCGGTAACTACGGACTCGCGGGGCAGGCATTAAGAGTTCAAACTTTAGTTTGTGGTTTGGATGTAGCCCAATCTGAAGATTGAACTCTAAACGCCTGTTACCACTGCGTATTGGCATCGGGCGGTAACTACGGACTCGCGGGGCAGGCGTTAAGAGTTCAAACTTTAGTTTGTGGTTTGGATGTAACCCAATCTGAAGATTGAACTCTAAACGCCTGTTTACACAGTCGCATCTGGTTCAGTAGCAAAGACTGCATCGGTTCTGGTATTGGGCAAGACGCTCTCGTACAACCGGGCATAACTCTCCACCCCAACTCTTTTCACATCAAAGAGTCGCTGCGCCACCGCTCGTGTCAGATTACGAGTTGCAACTGACTCATTGGTGAACCTCTCGATCGTCGCGAGGGCTTTTTCGAATTCCGCTTCGTTGAACTCCCCGATCAGATGGCCCGTTCTTTCGTGCTCGACAAGCGAGTCAGAATCTCCGATACC
>Ga0157380_10000574_pt1 | contig 22623 bp, 13 predicted proteins | sample S35metaG_FD_119757 | JGI IMG/M metagenome (GOLD analysis project Ga0157380, IMG submission 119757) | Switchgrass rhizosphere microbial communities from Kellogg Biological Station, Michigan, USA - S3-5 metaG | ecosystem: Host-associated > Plants > Roots > Rhizosphere > Soil | place: USA...
AGAGTCACCCCGAATCGGCTCAGCAGCAGCCGCTGTACAGCGATTACAAAGGTGTGCGGATCGGGATGACCGCTGAAGAAGTTCGCGCGAAACTCGGCAAACCGGAACTGGCCGGTGATGATCAGGACTACTACATAATCTCTCAGACAGAGACAGCCCAGGTAGTCTACGATGCCGCGCATAAGGCTAAAGCAATCTCGGTCGACTACGTTGATGGGACAGGAGCGCCAGACTTCAAGCTTGTGGTTGGTCCAGACCTTCAGTCAAAACCGGACGGATCGATGCATAAGATTGTCTTTTACGAAAGTCTTGGCTTCTGGGTGTCATACAACCGCAGCGCCGGCTCAGTGCCGATGGTTTCCATCACCATTCAAAGGGTGCAGAAATAGATCAACCTCAATGAATAAACGAACCGTTACAATCGACGGCAACGAAGCCGCCGCCCACGTGGCTTACAAGATCAACGACGTGATTGCCATTTATCCGATCACGCCGTCGTCTGCGATGGGAGAGTCTTCGGACGCCTGGTCAGCATTAGGGGAAAAAAACATCTGGGGAATGACCCCGATTGTGCGCGAGATGCAATCCGAAGGCGGAGCAGCCGGCGCAGTCCATGGCACACTGCAAACCGGTTCGCTCACCACCACCTTCACCTCAAGCCAGGGCTTGCTTCTGATGATCCCCAACATGTTCAAGATCGCGGGCGAGCAAACCAGCACGGTGTTCCACATCGCCGCGCGTTCTGTGGCAACTCATGCGCTTTCAATCTTCGGGGACCACAGCGATGTAATGACTACGCGAACAACGGGCTGGGCCATGCTGTTTGGCAACTCGGTGCAGGAAGCAATGGACTTCGCCTTGATTGCGCAGGCCAGCACGCTCCGGGCGCGGGTTCCCTTCCTGCACATATTTGACGGCTTTCGCACCTCTCACGAGGTGATGAAGATCGATAAGCTTTCTGATGAACAAATCTCCTCAATGATCGACGACGAGCTGGTGCGAGCCCACCGGTCGCGAGCATTGACTCCTGATCGTCCCGTAATGCGCGGCACCGCGCAAAACCCGGACGTATTCTTTCAATCACGAGAACGGTCGAATCCTTTCTACCTGGAAACTCCGCGGATAGTTCAGGAGACAATGAACAGGTTCGCGGAGGTGACAGGCCGACAATATCACCTGTTCGAGTATGTAGGAGCGAGTGATGCTGAGCGTGTGGTTGTGATGATGGGATCCGGCTGCGAAGCAGCACAGGAAACCGTCGAAGCGCTTTGCGCCGCCGGTGAAAACGTTGGGCTACTAAAAGTCCGTCTCTATCGACCGTTTCCAGTGGTCGATTTCATAGCGAGCCTGCCGCGTTCAGTAAAGGCCATTGCTGTTTTGGATCGGACTAAGGAGCCCGGCAGCATTGGCGAACCTCTTTACCAGGACGTCGTTACCAGTCTGAGTGAATCGGGCCTGAACGAGGAAGCCTTCCTTACCTTGCCTCGGGTGATAGGCGGACGTTACGGGCTATCGTCAAAAGAGTTTACTCCGGCCATGTGTAAAGGCGTCTTTGATGAGCTAAAGAAAGCTGCGCCCAGGAAGCATTTCACAATCGGTATCAACGACGATGTGACGCTGACGAGTCTCTCGTATGATTCGACTTTCAACACGCAACCGGACGATCAGGTTTGCGCCTTGTTCTGGGGCTTGGGAGCTGATGGCACGGTTAGCGCAAACAAAAACTCGATCAAGATCATAGGTGAAGAAACCGACAACTACGCGCAGGGCTATTTCGTGTATGACTCGAAGAAGTCAGGTGCGATGACAGTGTCCCATTTGCGCTTTGGCAGCCGTCCGATTCATAGCACCTACCTGATCCAGCGGGCCAACTTCATTGCGGTCCACCAATTCACGTTTCTAGGCGCCTACGATGTTCTGGGCGCAGCCGCGGATGAAGCAACTTTACTGCTCAATAGCCCATATCCACATGAAAAGGTTTGGGAGAATCTGCCCCGAGCGGTGCAGGAGCAGATAATCGAAAAACAGATCAAGGTTTACACGATTGATGCTTATGCTGTGGCCAAAGAGAAGCAATTGGGCAATCGCATAAATACGATCATGCAGACCTGCTTCTTTGCAATTAGTGGGGTGCTCCCGCCAGATGAGGCGATTGCGAAGATCAAGGAATCGATTCGAAAGACCTATGGGAAACGCGGCGAGCCAGTCGTGCGGCAGAACTTCGCGGCGGTCGATGCCGCGCTAGCACACCTGCACGAAGTTCTTGTGCCGGCGCACGCTACGAGCACGGACACCCCAACTTCCGCCGTTTCCGCACTGGCACCGGAATTTGTTCAGAATGTCACCGCCGAGATCATAGCCGGACGCGGAGATCAGTTGCCGGTGAGCGCTTTTCCAGTCGACGGAACCTACCCGGTCGGCACGTCGCAATGGGAGAAGCGGAATATCGCCCAGGACGTTCCCGTGTGGGAACCGGATCTCTGTATCGAATGCGGAAAATGCATGCTGGTTTGCCCGCACGCGACCATTCGAGCCAAAGTCTTCGACGAAAGCGACTTGGCAACCGCGCCTGATGGTTTCAAGCACATGCCGGCGAAGTGGCGCGAACTGCCGGACCAGCGCTACACAATTCAAGTGGCTGTCGAAGACTGCACGGGCTGCCGGCTTTGCGTTGAGGTGTGTCCCGCGAAGGACAAGAGCAACGTCTCTCGGAAAGCGCTGAACATGGCTCCTCAGATGCCATTGCGCGAGAGCGGGCGAGCTAATTGGGATTTCTTTCTGACGCTGCCGGAAGTCAACAAGACTGGGGCGCTCGAATTCGGTTCCGTCAAGAACGTCCAACTACTGCAGCCGCTCTTTGAGTTTTCCGGGGCGTGCGCAGGTTGTGGGGAAACTCCTTACATCAAACTATTGACTCAACTCTTCGGCGACCGAGCCATCATCGCCAACGCGACCGGCTGCTCGAGTATCTACGGCGGCAACCTGCCTACGACGCCTTACACCATCAATCGAGAAGGGCGCGGACCTGCCTGGAGCAACTCACTGTTCGAAGACAATGCCGAGTTCGGACTCGGAATGAGGCTGGCTCTGGACCATCAACATGCGTACGCCAAAGAGTTGGTAGACCGGCAGCGTGAGGAGATCGGTGCAGCCCTGGCCAACAGTCTTCTCAGTGCGGATCAATCCACCGACTCGGCTATCGCTATTCAAAGAGAACTGGTGGCTACACTAAAGGCGAAGCTCCAAAGTGCTTCGTCAACCGAGTCGCGAGATCTCGCAAGTCTGGCTGACAGCCTGGTGAAGAAAAGCGTCTGGATTGTCGGTGGTGACGGTTGGGCTTATGACATCGGCTACGGAGGTCTGGACCACGTCTTAGCCAGCGGCCAGAACGTAAACATCCTCGTACTGGACACGGAAGTCTATTCCAACACAGGCGGTCAGGCTTCCAAATCAACACCGTTGGGAGCAGTAGCGAAGTTTGCCGCAGGTGGTAAACCCACTGCGAAAAAAGATCTCGGAATGGGCGCTATGCGATATGGAAATGTCTATGTCGCTCAGGTGGCAATGGGCGCAAACGACACGCATACAGTCAAAGCGTTTCTGGAAGCAGAGGCTCATGACGGTCCCTCGCTGATTATCGCTTACAGCCAGTGCATCGCACATGGAATCGACATGGCTAAGGGGATGCATCAGCAGAAGCTAGCGGTTGAATCAGGACACTGGCCGCTGTATCGGTACGTTCCAAAGCTCGCCGCGGAAAACAAGAATCCTTTTCAGCTTGATTCGCATGACCCGAAGATTCCTCTAAAGGATTACATCTACACCGAAGGACGCTATCGAATGCTTCAGCAGAGCGATCCCGAAGTAGCCAGGCTTCTACTGGGTGAGGCTGAAAAGGCGGTCCAACGCCGCTGGCATCAATACAAGCAATTGGCAGCTTCGGTCTAACGCAAGCTGTAGCTTGTGTCGTTCGCAAAACTAGCAATTTGCGCTCCAAGGAAAACAGACAATGACACTAACCACCAGCTATCTGGGAATGACATTGAAGAATCCGATCGTCGCTTCTTCTTCGCCGCTGTCTCACAACGTAGACAGCATTCGTCGCCTGGAAGATGCCGGGGCGGCTGCAGTCGTGATGTACTCGCTGTTTGAAGAGCAAATAACTTTCGATAGTTTTTATGTCGATCACTATCTGACGAGTGGCACAGACAGTTTCTCGGAAGCTGTCAGTTATTTTCCTGAGATGCAGGGCTACAACGTCTGGCCTGATGAATACATGAATCTCATTCGCCGGGCTAAGGAAGCTGTGGACATTCCCATCATCGGCAGTTTGAATGGAATTTCGGCCGGTGGGTGGACCGACTACGCAGCTCTTATGGAAGAAGCGGGAGCTGATGCCATCGAGTTGAATGTCTATTACATCCCTACGAATGAGAATCTCGATGGACTCGAAGTTGAAAACATTTATCTGGATATTTTACGTAGCGTGAAATTTTCAGTTTCCGTTCCAGTCGCCGTCAAATTAAGTCCTTACTTCAGCTCAACTGCGAACATGGCAAAACGACTGGTGGAAGAAGGCGCCAACGGACTGGTGTTGTTCAATCGTTTCTATCAGCCTGATATTGATCTGGAGACGCTCGAGGTCGTGCCGCGCCTGGTTCTTAGTAACTCGAGCGAATTGCGTCTGCCCTTGCGGTGGGTGGCCATTCTATACGGGCGCTTGCTTGCAGATCTTGCCATTACTACCGGGATTCACACCTCGGAGGATGTGCTGAAGGCATTAATGGCAGGAGCCAAGGTGACGATGATGGCTTCCGAACTCCTTCAGAACGGTCTCCGTCGAATTAACATCATCCTGGATGAACTGCAGCACTGGATGACTGAACATGAATACGAATCGGTCGCGCAAATGATTGGCAGCATCAGTCAGAGACACTGTGCCGAGCCGGCAGCCTTCGAACGGGCAAACTACATGAAGATGCTGGCCTCGTATCGGCCCATCAACTAACCACAATATCAAGAGGAAATAGTTACAGGTGTTCAGAGTTCAAACTTTAGTTTGTGCTTTCAAGAACAAGCAATCTAAAGATTGAACTCTGAACGCCTGTAGGCCTGCCTATGTCTTTCCTTCGACTACAAAGAAACCCGTCTCGCCACCACCTGAGGTGACGTTGACGACGGGCGAATCCGAGAGACGCACCATGGCGCCCTCCACTCGGCCGCCGAAGAGAAACGGATTCGTGTCCACGTACATGGGCTGGAGGGCCCACCCGCTTTCGTCGAATATTGGAAAGACTTCGGTTCTAAGTTTGATGGTCTCTTGCACCACGTAGTCACCTGCGAGTGCTTTTGAAACTGCCGCGTCCCACTCGGATTCGGTAGAGCGAGCACCGATTGAGACCCCATGTCCGCCGTAATCGTCGTTCGGCTTCAGGACCAACGCTTCACGATTCTTCCGAACATGGTCCACGAGATCGACTTCCCGCCCTAACCAATTCGTCGTTCGCTGGGAGAAACGCCTCGTCCACGGCACTGTACGTTTGATGACTTTCCTTTCGCGAGACGTGAACCAGCTCGCGTTCGTTTCTTCAGTCAGTAATTCAAACACCGCCTTCTTATGGACCAGTTTGCAGCGGAATGAATTCACGAGGCAGACATCGCCACGGACGTAGGCACGAATGAGCGGATGAGAATCGTCGCAGTGTGCCAGCAACTCGTGAATAATGACTCGCTTGTAGACGAGATCTATCCTGAAACCGCCGCAGCTAAGCTTTCCCTGCTCATACTCAAGTTGCGCCGGATTGCAAATAACAGCCGGAACGCCACGACCAGCAAAATATTCTCGGAGCACGACGAACTCGTCCGCGGTCGGGAGTCCGTCCCAGTCGAGTATCGCGATGTTTGGTGCTCCTTTTCCGCCCCACTCATGAAATGTTTTGATCAGAGAGTTGAGCAAAGACTCAACGGGCGAGAACTGCCGCAGCTTGTAACTCACTGCCATCGTCCGCATCGCACCAACTTCGCGCAGTACATCGTTAAGTCCGGCCTGGTCGGTAAGACTGGACGGATTCTCAGCGTTGTACTCGACGAACTTGACCTCACGGCCGTGAACGAAAGCATCGAGGCGCGTTGTCACTGCAGTGGCGGAATACTTGGGATTGACAAGAGCGAGTTTGACTTCACGCTCTGTTAGCCCGACAGTTTTCATTCGGGATGGTTCGGCGAGCAGGGCCGAGGCGACCTTGTCGAATGCCTGAACCAGTGTCTCAGACGATTGAGAGAGCGAGCAGTACTGGGTGCGAGTTAGCAGGTGAGGGCGAAGGGCCACGCCAATTTCCCGCTTGCCGTACAGAAGACGCCGGGCGCGCATCATCTCTTTTAAGCTGGCGAAGAATTCAGTCGTAAGGCTCGCGTCAGCGGCAAGCATCCGGTGATATTCCTCGATTGCTTTTTCGCGCATTTATTTAATGAGACTTCACGGGGGTTAAAGCCTACGCAGCTTTTTCTTCTTTTCTTGAACAACTAACCTGAGCTGAGGCAAGAACGATCCACGAAAGCCACACTCAGCACTCCTCATGCGAAGACCCTCGTGTGACTTTGTGATCGTATCTTAGATGCCGCAATCGCTTTCTGCGAGCAGAAACGCGATTCCGCTGCTCAACGCAAACCCGTGATCGGGATGTGTCCTGTATGCACACTCGTCCGCACCAGATGCGCTTCAGTACTGCCGGCAAATTGGTACTCCGTTATCTCGTTTTGCCCGGGAATAATCTGGTCGGTTCGCACTGTAAATCGAGATGCTTTCGCACGCTCAGCCGGTGTACAGTGAAATGAAACCACCAAATTGTCGGGGATTTCGGCGGGGCCTTTGTAGATGTATGAGCACTCGTCGCCACGCAGCATCGCCTCTTCGTTATGGACGAACAGGTAGTCACCCCTCAGCGTCACACCCATGAGTTTGACCGGCTCGGTGAAGGTCACCATGGCACGTTCCTTTTTTCCAACACTGGAGGCGTTGGTGACGGACGACGCCAAACCGCTGCTTAGTGTTAGGGCGCTAAGAAGGGTTATGAACAATAAAATTTTCTTCATGATTATCTCCTTTTCAACTAAGTGCCCTAAGATCTAACTCTACTGACCACCTGCAAAGGATATGCCCATGAACTTGGTATTTTGGTAGTCTATTTCCTCTGAATTACCTGACCCAGACACGGGGTCTGTGAAAAGATCCTCAACCCGCTGCGAGAAAGACCACACACAACCGCAGCCTTGCTTAATCACTCCGGTGTATACAAGGGAATTACGTACAGCCGGCTGGGAATAGGGATTGCTCGCGGTCCTGTTTAGGAAGCCGGCGTTTCGGACCGGTATCTCTGTTTACTAGCGAACAATTAATGCCAAGCCAACTACTGACGCTAATAAGACCAGCTAATCTCGATTCGTTTTCACCGCCGCTTAGGAAAACCCCAGCGCGGCTCAATCAGTTGAAGCACATGATCGGCAATACACCTTTGCTCGCAATTCGCTTCACTTACCGCGGCAGCGAACGCGTCATCTATGCCAAGGCCGAGCACCTCAACATGACTGGCAGCATTAAGGATCGAATGGCTTTTCACATTCTCAAGCGGGCGTACCAGGATGGTCACATTCAAGCGAACGACACCATTGCTGAGGCAACCAGTGGGAACACGGGTATTTCTTTTGCCGCGATTGGCCGAGCCTTGGGTCATAAGGTCGTCATCTTCATTCCCGATTGGATGAGCGAAGAACGGATGGTCCTCATCAAGAGCCTCGGGGCAAACGTTGTTCGCGTCCGCAAGGATCAAGGCGGCTTTCTCGGCAGCATTCGTATGACTGAAGAATTGGCGCTGCATGAGCCCAATGTTTTTCTGCCGGCGCAGTTCGCAAACGAGGCGAACGTTGAGGCCCACGAAAGGTCCACCGGGCCCGAGATTTGGTGGCAGCTCTATTTTCACTCGATCAAACCGGACGCATTCGTGGCCGGCGTGGGGACGGGCGGTACCATCATGGGGGCGGGAAGATTTCTTCGCCGGCATAATCCGGCCATCAAACTTCATCCGCTCCAACCGATCGAGTCTCCCACGTTAACAACCGGGCACAAGGTCGGCCAGCATCGCATTCAAGGCATCTCTGACGAATTCATCCCGTCGATCATGGACCTGGACAAACTTGACCAGGTGGTGAGTGTGCACGACGGTGACGCCATCCTGATGGCCCAAAAGTTAGCGGCCGACCTTGGGCTCGCAGTGGGAATTTCATCTGGTGCTAATTTTCTCGGCGCGTTAATAGCCCAGAACGAAATGGACTCCGATGCAGTCGTTACCACCGTGTTTCCTGACGACAACAGGAAATACGTAAGTACAGCTCTGCTGCGAGAAGAACCGGTAAAGCCTGCTTACTTAGCCCCAGAAATCCAACTACTAGGTTATGAGGCGTTCAAACGAGTGTGCTTTACGTGCTTTGATAAAGATGAGTGACGGCGAAGTATGATCGTTTGGACAGGATCATCCCGCTTAGGTCCTCGATCGATCCTGCCGGCAGTTCCGATTAGCAACCGGAGCCAGGTTGCCGTTACCCAAATGCTGCAATCCGAAACCAGTGCAAAGCGCGATCGCTAGAAGCCTCTGCCGCAAACGAGCGAAATCGGCTAAGGAGATTTTTCAAGATTCCTGGCCCAGGTCTAGTTAATGGTGGCTTCGGACGATGATCCTTCAGGCACCAGCACCTACAGTCGCCGGAGCCGATCAAGGCGCTCTTCTGGACCTCAATAACGCTTTCACGACCGTCGTAATGTTCGCTGCGGCGATAGCTCTTGTAGTAACGTGGGGTAAGTAAGCGTGGTAACGCTATATGACTCTACCATTTGATATTCAAGTAGGCGCTGCAGCTGGCCTTAGCACTACAGAGGCGCGCCTGAGGCTCAGCAAGATCGGCCCAAACGAACCTGTCTCGTCTCGCCGCACATCCGGCCTAGCCCAAGTCCTCTTTCTGTTCGTCAATCCGCTCGTAATTATTCTGTTGATCGCCAGCGCTATCTCCGCGGCTGTGGGAGAAGTCATTAATGCTTCCATCATCGCGTTGATGGTTTTGTTAAGCGTGGCGCTCAACTTCTTTCAGACCTATCGATCACAACGTGCGGTCGAGCGTATTCGCCAAGAAGTAGCTCCAACAGCCACGGTCCAGCGAGACGGAAATTGGACAGAGCTTCCCAGACGCGAGGTTGTACCGGGGGATGTCATCAACTTGAAAGCGGGTGATCTCGTACCGGCGGATGCTTGTCTGTTCAAGGTTCGCGACCTACACGTACAGCAGGCTGCGCTTACCGGAGAGTCACTGCCCGTCGAAAAGGAGGCCGTCAATCTTCACACGATTGCGGAAACCATCAGCGATGATCATAAAGTCTTTCTTGGCACTTCTGTAGTTAGCGGCACGGGAACAGCGTTGGTAACGGCCACGGGTAAGAACACCACCTTCGGCGATATTGCGACTCGCCTCGCCACCAAGCCGCCGGAAACAGAATTCGAAAGAGGCACACGACAGTTTGGTCTCTTGATCATGAAGACGACCATTCTGCTGGTGCTCTTTGTTCTGCTGGTGAGCGTCGTTCTTCATCGTGATTTTATGGAATCGTTGCTCTTCGCCGTTGCCCTGGCGGTTGGCCTGACGCCCGAGTTCTTGCCGATGATAACGACCGTCACGCTCGGCCAGGGCGCGGTGCACATGGCACGCAAGAAAGTTATCGTCAAGCACCTCGAAGCGATGCAGAACTTCGGGAGCATAGATGTTCTCTGCAGCGACAAGACGGGAACGCTCACCAGCGGCGAGATGGCGCTGGACCAGCACATCGACCCGTTTGGTACCCCATCTGAACGCGTCTTTCTGCAGGCTTATCTGAACAGCTTGCACGAAACGGGCGTAAGTAATCCGCTGGATCAAGCGATCAAACAAAGCCGAAGTAGTAATCCTCTTGATACAGCCGTCCTGCGGCACGATCACCCGGACATTCATACCTATCGGAAGATTGATGAGATTCCCTTCGACTTTGAAAGGCGTCGGGTTTCGATTGTCGTCGAGCACGAGGGCGAGAGATTGCTGATCACCAAGGGTGCTCCGGAGAGTGTGTTGCCTGTCTGTTCCAATTACGAGTTCAACGGTCAGCAGCATCCACTCGATGCCGATTCACGAGCACGCGCCGAAGCGACTTATCGGGAACTCTGTGCTAAAGGCTTCCGCATGCTGGCGGTCGCATTCGCCGCAGCGCCGCTGAAAGATGTTTACCGATCGGACGACGAAAAGGATCTGGTGCTGGCTGGGTTTTTGACCTTTTCAGATCCGCCACTCGAAAGCGCGAAGCTAGCCATACAGAATCTCAGCCGCGACGGTGTTCAGGTCAAAATACTGACCGGGGATAACGAACTGGTGACTCAGCACATTTGCTCGCAGGTTGGTCTAGACGTGGGACGCATTATTCTCGGCGACGAACTTGAACGAATGACAGACCCCGCTTTGGCGCACGTCGTCGAACAGACCTTTGTATTTGCCCGAGTTTCTCCAGCCCAAAAGAACCGGATTATTCTGGCGCTCAAACGGCGCAGTCACGTGGTTGGCTATTTGGGGGACGGCATCAACGACGCACCTTCACTTCACGCAGCGGATGTGGGCTTATCCGTCTCAACTGCCGTCGATGTGGCCAAGGATGCCGCCGATTTTATTTTGCTTGAGCGAAGCCTGGATGTCCTCCACGAAGGCATCATCGAAGGGCGCAAAGCGTTCGGCAATGTAATGAAGTATTTGTTGATGGGGACGAGTTCTAACTTTGGCAACATGTTTAGCATGGCAATCGCGTCGCTCTTTCTGCCGTTTTTGCCAATGCTACCGACGCAGATTCTGCTGAATAACTTCCTTTACGATTTGGCTCAGGTGACGATTCCAACAGATCACGTTGACCAGACATTCATTCACAAACCACAGCGCTGGAACGTCAGCATGATCCGTGATTTCATGATCTACATAGGACCACTCAGCTCGATCTATGATTTTCTGACATTCTTTGCCTTACTCAGAGTCTTTCATGCTTCCGAGCAGCTTTTTCACACCGGCTGGTTTGTGGAATCGCTTGCGACGCAGACGCTGGTGATCTTCATCATTCGCACGGCCGGAAATCCACTACGCAGTAGGCCAAGCATCGCGTTGGCGACGACAACTGTGCTCGTCGTGCTGGTTGGAATAGTGATCCCCTATACCGCGCTGGGCGGCTTACTTGGGTTTACTGCACTGCCAGTATCCTTTCTCTTGTTTCTGGTGGTCGCAAGCGTTACGTATCTCTTGTTGGTTGAGGTCGTGAAGCGCCGCCTGATGCGCAGACTGCTTGGATGAGTTGCAATAGGAGTCAACTAGTCGGGCCTATCCTTTGAGGCCGACCATGGCTACACCGCTGAAGATGGGGCTAAGGTGGTGGCGGGACGTGTTGATACGTGACCAGACGAAGCGATACCTTGACAACCGCTAGGCCGACAAATATTGGTTCGTATCGTTTGGTGAGACCAGGTAATGCCGATTTAAGAGGACTTAAAATCCGTTGTCCCTAACGCGCGTGCAGGTTCGACTCCCTCCCTCGGCACCAATTCATTTCAACGGTTTACAGCCAATCAATTTTTTGACGATGGACCAACGCTACGGAGTCAGCGCTGTCTGCCAAGCCCGGCATCAAGGAGTATTATGCAGAATTATGCGCGGTTCCTTGTGAGTGATTGCACTATTGCTCAGTAAGATTCAGGCGGGAGGAGTAACTGAGTTCCAAATCTGCTTGCCCGGAGGTAATGCAAGCTGCGACAAAGTCAATTGCGCGCCCTTCGATAGCAGAACACACAGTGGATGAATGGGTCATAGCTACGTGCAATAAAAAGCCCGGCCCTCCTCACCATCCATTTCACATTCACGTGAATCCATTCCAGATTATTAGCATGAACGGTTCTCCCCCTGATCCCAGAAAAGGAGAAAAGGTCTGGGGAGATACTTGCTGGTCGAGAGGGGGGATTCTACTAAGCCACCCGTCCCAGTCCTGCTGCGAACCAAGAACACCAGGTGGACAGGCGAAAGTGTTATTCATTGCCATATCCTTGACCATACGGCACCGAACGACACACCTTAATTAAATCGAAAATTCCAGTCACTGATCGTCGATTGGCGGGTCCGGTCGCTCAGGCGAAGGGTCATGCATGACGACAACTTCGCGCTTTCCTCGTCGATCGTGGACTGTTACTCGGCTGATGCGATCACAGGTGAAGCTGACAGGGGCGTTAAGGGAAGTCTCATCTTGCTGCTCGGGAATTGTTACAGGAGGGTGATGAACCCAGTTTGAATTCCGGCGGACCGTCTTTATCAGTTACTTGCTTAAGTTCCACACGGAAACCCTCATACGGGTGGAATCCGAAAGCGCTCATGTTATCGACGCCATTATTGTGCTGCTCAGCTTCGTAGCCCACCCGCATCTGCTTCGCATAGTTCTTCTTCATTGTCAGCAGGAACAACGGCGCCTCGGTAGTTTTCGGACATCACCAGCACCCAATACGGAAGGTCAAAGAGTATCGAAGGCTATGTTACAGGTCGGAACAAGTCAACCAATAGTTTGGTCTATAATTGCCTCTTGGAAAGTTAAACGCGCGCAATTTACTGATAAGGTTTTTGCACCATCTCTCAAACAGAACCTTGAATTTGCCGGGCGTTGTTTCTAATGTAGTCCCTCTACTTCAAAAGGCGAGACTACCTTGACTGAGTACTCAGAGGAGAGCCCCAGGATGGAGGTTTACCAATTCACCAAAGACTGGTTTAGTTGGAACATAGCAAACTGGGGGAAATGGTTAGCTCCACTGGCAGGAAAACCTAAGATAAAATTTCTGGAAATTGGCTGTTTTGAGGGACGGGCAACGATTTGGTTACTGACGAATATTCTTACACATTCAACAGCTAGGATTGATTGCTTGGATGCGTTTTTCGATGTCGCTTCGACGGATAATCCCGCCAACTACGAAATGCGTTTTGATCACAACATACGTATCCACCCAGATGGGAACAAGGTCAGAAAAATCAAGGCCAATTCACAGGAGGGCCTCCGAAATCTAAAGCCTTACTCGTACGACGCGACCTATGTCGACGGATCTCACACAGCAGCCGATGTATTAGAAGATGCGGTCCTTTCATTTCGGCTGTTAAAGCCGGCGGGACTTATGATCTTTGATGATTATGAATGGGTTCCGATGTATGGAGGTACCGGCAAATTAGACTTACCTAACCCGCTGGATCCGCGGCTGACGCCGCGAGCGGCGATTGACGCCTTTCTCGAGATTTACTACGGACAGTATCAGTTGATATCAAAAGATTATCAGGTAGCTATTAAGAAAGCCTCTCAGAAGTAAGGCCCGTGGATCTTGAACCGTCTCGGCGAATCTACCGTCTGATCGGTTCCAACATGGCAATATACCCATCATGACTCTTTCGGCGTTACACAAAGTTGTCGCGGTATATCATTGCAACGCCTGGAAGGACTTCATAATTGAAAGAATTGTCCCCGACGCTGTAGTAATCCCAGCTCATCCACGTGATTCGATTTACTCCCTTCTTGAACGTCTTCCACCGAGTCTTGACGCCATGATCCTGCATCTGGATGTAACTGATGATTCGATGTTCCTAACGAATCGGGAACAACTAAAGTCTCGATTACTGAAGCAGGGCGTCGTGCTTGTGAATGTTAACAAGCGAGATATCAGTAAGAGTCGAATACAATCAACCTGTTCCCAACTCGGGCTTCCAGTTACTCTAGCTCCCAAGATCGGTAGTTGGGATGAACTCGTTATTATGAAGACTAATCTTAATTGTGGCGGCGAGCCAGAACTCCGATTGCCGCCGGATGTAAAAGCTCTGTTGGGCATTGCGGGACCCAAGAATCGCCGATACGCTACGCGGAACTACGCAGTGGTGATGCGGCGAGACGTCCATCCACGGGCTTGGCGGGCGAAGGATCTATGCATCGAACGTTTTATCACGAATAAGGCGGGGCGTTTTTATCGCACCTATCGATTTGGCAGCCACACCGTCGTGTCACAAAGCCGATGCTCGGCACTGATAAAAAAGATGGGCTACGGATTGCCTCGTCGCAACTATTATTTTGAAGAAGAAGCGGGGCCGATTGGGAAAACTCCGCCTGAATCGATTTTGGACATTGCGCAACAAACCGCGAAGCTCTCGACGGCGCTCAACATAGACTTTTGCGCTGTGGACTTCGTCGAATCTGACGAAGGATTCCGTTATGCATGTGACGTTAATCCCACGCCATACTGGGGAGAGCGGAATCCGCGAATGATCTCATGGTTGAGGAGTGGTTTAAGACTGATGTTTGATGTTAACCCTACCGCGTAACTCTTGCTGCAAAGTGTCATCTCGTTTATAGTCGCGGCGAAAACTGTTCGGGAGGTGGACTTTTGGAGCTCACCGTTAAGACTAAGCCTGATCCTACCGGTTTCTGGTATGCCGTGAGAGCGGCGAAAGGCGCACAATACTACCTCGAATACCTCGTGGTAGGTACCGGTTCGAGAAATGCATCCGGCGAAATATCTGGGCATGTGAGGGATGCTGGCGATTGGGAGTTTGTGCATGTCGGATTTCCGGTCCTCGGAGTTGGCCTAACCCATCTGGATTGTTCATTCGAAAATGGCGCGGAACCAATTGAGAAGGCCGCCGAAGAACCGCAAGAAGAGCCTGAAGAGATCACTAACCTTAGCGCTCTTCCCCGGATTCAAGAACAGAACCGCCGCCGCAACCATGAGGATCAGACCGAGATCGATCATGAGGTATTTCCACAGAGTCAATTAGCAACCAGCAATCCAGAGCCTGGGCTGTCAGAGTGGGACGACTCCTCATCATCTGAGAGCGGCCTTTTATCTATTGGCACAACTGCCGGATTAGAACACGCTTGGGATTCGCATCAATATCCATACCCCTATCCCTATCCCTATCCGCCTTGACGCTTACACCTCATACGAACTACAACATGCCTCACTTCAGCGTCATTGCACCTGTTGGTGATCGTCTCAGTCTGCCTTTCTTTCTGGCCTCGATTGGAAGACAGACATTGCCAACCCGTTATTTCGAATTGCTGCTCCCGGTAGAAGCAGGTTTCTTCATTGAAGACCTTGTCGTATCGGCTAACCTGTCTTGCGCCGTCCGCGTCGTCGAATACGAAAACACTTTGTCGAAGCACAAGGCCGGCTTTGCGCGGAATCGAGCGGCGGCTTTAGCTGCCAGCGAATTTCTGATCTTCATCGACGCTGACTGTGTACTTGCGACCGACTGTTTGTCGGAATACAACCGAGTGCTCGCAGATTTTCCCGAGGCCGCTTTGTGCGGTACGGCACCCGAGGTTCCGTATCCTTACCATTCAAAGGCCCATTCACTCGCAGATTTTGAAGAACTGCTTAGAGTATCGGTTGGCGATTACAGAGAGAAACGATTAGCAACTGAACCAAGCGAGGTACCAGCTGATTGGGAACACTTTTACAGTTGTAATGCCTTGGTCAGTAATGCCTCTTTTCGTGAGGTCGGCGGATTCGACGAAGAGGGGCACAGATGCCACGATTTGGATTTAGGGTATCGGCTTCATCGTCGGGGCGTGCCTCTCGTCTATTCACGCCGAACACGTGTGGTTCACTTGGAACACCCGCGCAACCTGAACTTTCGCAGGGAACAAGCCAATGGATTGATGTGGCTTAGCGAGAAGTCCCCAGAACTTCGAGCGCTCTGTGACGAACGAATAACGTGGCTTAAACAATCATACCAGGCGACGTCACGACGTTGTGAAAATGCTTTCAGAAAACTTACGCGGCAATTGCCGGGGCGCAGGTGCGGGAAGACCTGGGTCCTGCCGCCAGGAAAAGATAACCAAGCGGCAATTGCGCTCCGCGGCTTAGCCACGAAACATTCAAAAGAGGAGGATTGCCAGCGATGGCGATTGCGACTCGATCGCAACTGTTGGGACTATTCCATTCTACTTCCGAATGCGGAGACGTCGAAAAATCCTCGGATTTCAGTTCTGATTGCCGCCTATAACTGCTATCGAGTCCTTCGCCGTGCCGTTGAAAGCGTTTTGGTGCAAACAGTTCAGGCCTTTGAGATTGTGCTCGTTGATGACGCGTCGACAGATAACACAAGCGCCGTGTGCTTTGAGTTCGCGGCCGATCCACGATGCCGACTTTTGCAACGAACGGAAAACGGCGGACTGTCGGCGGCGCTCAACGACGGTTTGCTCATAGCCAAAGCCGACATCGTTATGCAGCTGGATGCCGATGATTGGCTGGAACCTGATGCGTTATCCGAAATCTGCGAGGCCTTTGCCGCCGATCCTCAGACCGGCGCCGTTTATGGGGACCCCGTCGTTCATTACAACAATGGCCAAGTTGAAACTACTCAAGGCCGTCAACCAGCGAAGCCGAATGACTTTTTGGAATATCGTGAAATGCAGGCGCCGCGTGCCTATAGAACTCGCTGCCTCGTTCAACTCGGTGGCTGGGACACTTCTGATGCATACCGAGGTAGATTCTACGAAGACAGATGGACACTTGCCCGAATGGCTGACAGATTTAAGATCGGTCATTTGAAGAAACCTGTGTACCACGTGGAACTAAAGAGAGACAGTCTGTCTCGCCGGTCTCCCCTGACTACGGCTTCCGCAAAGCTGTCAATTCTGTATGGGCGAGCTCAAAATGACGCCTCTGCTCTTGAATACGATTACGATGGCAACATTCTTCGCGCCCGAATCAGATCGACAATACAATGTGCGCAGAAACAAGCGTGGACGGTAATTATTCCGTATGCTGCGCATCCTGATCTTCTTCAATTGTCTTTGCTTAGCTGGCACGAAACTGCTCTAGCCGAAACGGGGGGAGAGATCATTGTGGTGGACGACGGCGCTCCAGTGCCGGCCGCTGATATCATCTCCCACCCTCCTGAATACGTCACCATAGTTCGAAATCCAACCCAGATGGGACCTGCTGCAGCTCGTAATCGCGGGGCAACAATCGCCAGAAACGATTTCTTGTTTTTTTCTGATGCCGACCATATTGTTCCTCCATCAGTGTTGGACAGCCACAACGAGCGGCACGCGAACTCAACAACGCCAGCGCTGATTTGCGGTGGAGTCTTTGGCCGCCGAGCCTTTTCTGTGATCACAAATGACTTGGAGAGTAAACGCAAAGAACAATTGCTTGAGATGGTTCGCTTCCAGGAGGATTTCCTGCGCTACGCTCGATTAATGGCTGATGAAAAGAAGATTTCCATTCTAGATGCAACAAAGGGGAATATTTGGAAGCAGGCTAGACTCTATGCTTCCACGGATCCGTGGCTGTCAAGCTGGGGTGCAATTCTTATTTCATTCGGCGAAGACCTTTGCGAATATCCTTTTCGTTGGACGCGCGTAGCAACCGGGAGCTTATCAGTATCGCGAATGGCGTTCTTTTCCCTCGGCGGGTTCGATGAGCGTTTTTTGTCAATGGAAGATTGGGAATTCGGCATTCGCGCACAGCAGCGTGGTTACAAAATCGTGTGTGCGCCAGAAGCGGAACCGCTTCACCAGATTCATCCGCGAGACCCGGAACGGTTATGCCGCAACTATCAAGCTGCGCGCCTTTTGCAAATGAAACACACGAGTTTTGTTGAGCGCCTGATTCGCCCTGCGGCTCCGGTGCCATCGTCAGCCCAGGCAATAATCAGGCAAGAGCTTAATTACTCAACAATGCCGAAGGTAAACTCCAACGTGAGTCGAGAAATCCAGAAGCCCCCGTCGTTTTCGTGCGTTACTTTTGACGATGGACCCCACTCGGTGTCAACGCCAATGCTGCTGGAGACGCTGGCGCAGGTTAACGCCAAGGCAACGTTTTTTTTCCTGGGTTCGAATGTTCGCGACCACCGTTCATTGTGTCGTGCGGTCCATGAAAAGGGTCACGAAATTGGAATTCACGCCTGGACGCACATGAGATTTGATCGACTTTCAATGCCCGAGATTCGCAGCCAGCTGCGTCGAAGCAAATCGTTGATAGAAGATATTACGGGAGAAACAGTCCGATTTGTCAGGCCGCCGTACGGAATGGTAACGCCCGTGACTCTCGACGTATGCCGCGAATTAAACCTGCAAGTAGCCGGGTGGGACGTTTCTGGAGAAGATTGGCGAGAGACTCATCATACTGGAATTATTAAGTCCCTAGCGAGCAAATCTCTAAAGGGTCAAGTTATTCTCTTGCATGATCCCTCCCCAAATCCGTCAGCAACGCAAAGGGCGGTTTGCTGGCTCGGGGAAATCCTTGCAGATGCGGGCGTGAGATTAATTACGCTCCGAGAATATCAGTCGATCTCACCTGTATCCCCGCTCCCCGTTTATCGTCCCGCCGTTTGGTAGTCCAGACTGGCGCAATCCGCAACACCACTTCGTCTATCATGCGAGAACAATTAGAAGACCTGGATTTAGCTGACGTCGCATCGAAATGGCACATGGCCTTTGGCATAGTGCATCGTGCTGGAGAATCCATCTCTGGTGATAATGAGATGCTCCTGAGACTAACAAGAAGGAGACTACTGCTGCATAATCGGCTTGCTCATCACCGGCTATTTGACGGACCCAGCCTGAATGCAATTGCCGAATCTGCCAATCAAGCTGGTTTTCAGTTTGTACTCATTCAACATGCCGGCTTTGTCATCACGGATACAGAGTGTTTCGCTCGCGGCATGGCCGCGATTTTTCAACTCCCGTTTGTCATAGCAGGCTTCGTCGATGACACCCCCGGCGTCAAGAGCGTGATTGATGAGCGATGCGTGCTTGTTAATCTCGCGCAATGGGCGCGGCTGGGCCGGCCGCTATTGCCTTTCGACTGTGGGATCAACAATTTAGTCGCATTTCCTGCAGCCATACGCCCGTCAACTCTTTGTTTAGCTTCCGATTCAGAATCTCGGAACCGAGCGTTGGCTGATTTGTATGGAGCCGTTCAACATTGGAAGTGGAAGGTGTGGTTTGTTAACACAGATGATCTCTTCAATCGAGACGTCGTTAATGAGTTTGTTGGACCGGTTCGAAGGCTGATTGCGCTTCCGAGCGGTTTGATGGCGAATCAGATTTTGCATGCCCTTTCTTTCAACAAAGACACGACCGTCGTATTTTATGATCGAAATCCGCACGCTCTGGCATTTCGAAAATTCCTTGTGCAAAGCTGGGATGGTAGGGACTATGAAGATGCAGTCAATCGTTGGATGAATTCCAAACCGTTTGCGAGTTGTTCAGTTAATGTTGAGGAACTTACGCAAGGGACTAGGAATCTGCATAAATATTTCGGAAGCCGTGACGAATTCGTGGTTCATTGGAATAAGTACCGGTCGCTGGTCCATGAGTTCGTAGTTGGAGACCTTTTTGCGTCCTCAGCCCATGATGTTGTTGACAAGATTGATCCTGAATGTCGCAATACCGTCATATGGTGGAGCAATATTTTCCATTCCCTTGAGACGCACACGTTTCAGACCGAGGATGAGACGTCTAATTTGTTTCATCAATGGATAAAAGCACTCAGAAACCGAAATAATAAGCTGACGATATTTGGATTAGACGCCGAAGGTAAACTGATTGCAGGACCCGTTGATCGGCCAATGGATCGCAGCCAATGCGGGCCGGATTTTTCTGGGCCGAAAGATCTTCCATAGATAACAACATGAATTCCGTCAAACATCAGCCAACGAACAACGCGATTAGAATGACTGTGGCTCTTACTAGCATGACTTACAGACTCCTGGATATCTGACTTCGGCATTTCTTTCCGCTTACTCGCCCAAATAGCGACTAGCAATAAGTTGGGATTACATTCGATGTCATGAAGACGAAAAAAGCCCTGCAGATCTCCGAGCCAACATCCGAAAAGATTAATTCGCCATCTTCTTACTAAATCACCTATGCAGTTTTAGCACATCTTTTGGTTTTGGTTTGGGACCGAGAGGTTGGTTCAACGCCTCATCGCGGCCCAGACCGAGTTGAATAAAACGTCGGGGCGATGAAGTTGATGAGTTGTTGACTCTGGTCCGAGCGACACCAGGTGATGAAAGATGAAAGCAACACAAGACTTTAGCTGCGGGGTCCATGCCAAGGGCGCACCTCGAACTAATGTCAGCCTAGCTCGGCTGCCCGAATACCGTAGTGAAGATGGGGCTAAGGTGGCGGCGAGACGTGTTGATATGTAAGCAGACGAAGCGATACCTTGACGACCGCTAGGCCCGTCAAACTGGTTCGTGTCGTTTGGTAAGACCAGGTAACGCCGATTTCAGGGGGACTTAAAATCCGTTGTTCCTAACGCGCGTGCAGGTTCGACTCCCGCCCTCGGCACCAATTCATTTCGAAAACTTACAAACCATCGGCAACTCCCACAGGCAGGGTCGAGACTTGCAGGTGTGAAGTGCTTTCCGGGATCGTTCATCCAGAGGGGACCGTTAATCTGCCAGCGTAAGCCCCGACACGCAACGCACGTAAACTTCACGCGAAGCCGACATCTCTGACGCCTGACTTCCGACCTCTGACCTTAAGAGGCAACAAGACTCCCACTGCTGTATTGTTGAATACCCTTAGCGACAACTTAAAGGAGACGTGTCATGCGATTTCGATTAATCATCTTATTCATTTGTGTTTTGTTTGGGAGTTTTCAAAACGTTTTCAGCCAGGACTTTGATCGTCCGCGAAATTCCGATTATCCGAACCTCCCTAAATCCGGCGAAAGCATTAATGATTTTGTTCCGAAGGATTGGGAAACCGTTGGGAAGGCTCAAGGAGACTTGAACGGAGATAAGATTGAAGACTGCGCTCTGGTGATTAAAGCCAATCTCAGTAAGTTTCTGAACAAGCATGACGGGCTTGGCTCTAACCCGTTTGATACTAACCCTCGAATCCTGGTTATCTTATTCAAGGACAAAGACGGCTACAGAATCGCTAAACAGAGCAATACATTCATTGTGACTCCCGATTCGCCGACGCAGGAAGAGCCTTTTCAGGACGTGAGCATCAAAAAAGGCGTCTTAGAACTTAGCTTCCAATTATTCTCAAGCGCCGGGTCATGGTCAACGACCTCATCCTCTTACAGGTTTAAGTTTCTCAATGGTGAATTTGTGTTAATCGGCGCAGACAAAACCGACTCAATGAGAAATTCGGGTGAAATGAAATCCAGAAGTTACAATTTTCTGACGAGCAGACTGAAGGTATCAACCGGAAATTTTTCATCCGATCGGGAAAAAGTTCGTTGGAAAACTTATAAGCTTAAGAAGTTAAAGACGCTTGATACTTTCAAAGCGCCATTCAGCTGGAAGATTGAAGCCGATTACTATTTGTGATTTGGAAAAGCTAATGTCCGACAACCTTCAGCTTGTCGTTCGGTTACGCGATGCCGGAACGATGGACCAGCGCGACGGACATCTATCAGCGTTTTTGCAAAGCCCATGTCTTCGATGGAACGTTTCGCGTCAATTGCGCTTTCAATGCGGAGATCCTCAGCACGCGCCACATGCGGTCGCGATGAAGTTCGATCTTTGTGGGGAGCGGCGGAGGGGTCATTGAGTGAAGGGCGGCGGCGGGTCAGTCTTGTCGAAGCCGCACTCGAGAATCGCGCCCGCAACGCCTAACTCCAGTACCAGGTCTTCCCGTACCCGTGCATAACGCACCGGACTGTACTTGGTCAATTCCAACGCGTGCGCTTTGTCGGCAGATTCCAGGTGGCGTAGTAGCCTTTCGCGATGCGCCTTGTCTGCCGTGCCGGCGGTGGAGATTAGGTCGCGCAAGTCGCGAAGAAGAGAATCCAGCTCCGCGTGGCGTCGGCCTTGGTGTCGTTCTTCAGGTAACTTCTTCCTAGCCCGCGAAGCGGGTGTCAGCATAAAGCCTGGGGCGTGAGCCCCAGGTTGGCGTTGGAAATATCGACCAAGCCCGCGGAGCGGGCGACAGCACTAAAAAGATCACAGCGACGATTGATCAAATACCGTTGTCTTACGGGCGCTTCCCTACTCTCTCACCCGCTTCGCGGCTCAATCAGTTATTTCGATTATTTCATAAGCTCCGCCAACACCTCTTCAAGTTTCTTAGCGTCAACCGGCTTGAGCACGTGGTAGTCGAAGCCGGCTTCTTTAGACTGTAGACGCTCGGCTTCTTGCCAGTATCCGGTTACTGAGTATCACCGGTCCAAAAGAGGTGTCCAGGGTTTACCTCAAAGGTGAAGGTCAGTCGGGATCAACAACCGGCACCAATCGGAATTCAACCGCATTATGACGACTGAGCGGGTTCGAAAAGCTCGATCGGATTCCCGTCAGGATCTTCGATTTGGATTTGTTTGCCGCCGGCCCCTGACTCCATTTCATTGCGAAAGCGGACACCTGCGGTCTTCAAAGCCTCGATGCGGTTTTGAAGGTCGGTTACTTGCAGCACGATTCTGTTCCATCCACCCGGCTCCTGATTGTCGCCGTCGGGCATCGGACGCGAACCCGAAGCTCCCGGACCGCTGAGGATCAGTTTGAGATCGCGGACCGAGACTTCGCCAAACGCCGGCA
>Ga0157380_10000575_pt1 | contig 22595 bp, 21 predicted proteins | sample S35metaG_FD_119757 | JGI IMG/M metagenome (GOLD analysis project Ga0157380, IMG submission 119757) | Switchgrass rhizosphere microbial communities from Kellogg Biological Station, Michigan, USA - S3-5 metaG | ecosystem: Host-associated > Plants > Roots > Rhizosphere > Soil | place: USA...
AGGCCTGTGTCGCGCTCGGCGTGCCGTTCACTTCCCTCCAGGTCGTTCTCGATCCTCGCTTTCCCGAGGGAGTCGAAGCCGCGGCGCGTTCGGCTCGCTACCAGGCTTTGGGCGAGCAGCTGCAGCCCGGCGAGACTCTGCTGACGGCTCATCACGCCGACGATCAGCTCGAAACGGTGCTGCTCGCCCTGGTCAGAGGCGCCGGTGTCGGCGGGCTTGCGGCGATGCCGCCAATCAAGCGATTCGCGAGCGGCTGGCATATGCGACCGCTACTGGAGTTCACGCGGGCGGACGTTGAAAGCTGGGCGCGAGACCAGGGACTGGCCTGGATCGACGATCCTACCAACGAGCTGCCTCGCTTCGATCGCAACTATCTGCGCCGCGAAGTCCTGCCGGTGTTGCAACGTCGCTGGCCATCCGTGGCGCACAGCGTTTCGCGTTCGGCGTTACATATCGGAGAAGCGCGCCATCTTCTCGAAGAGTTGGCGGAAGCGGACCTGTCTCTGGCGCAGGTCGGCCGCTGCCTGGACATGCGTGCGGTGAAAGCATTGTCCTTCGCACGCCGTTCGAATCTCATCCGGCGATGGCTCGCAAAGCTCGGTGTTCGCATGCCGAGCACACGCAAACTCGCCGGGCTCGAATGCGACATCCTGCTCGCAGCCGACGACAAAGTGCCGAGCGCCGCTTGGGATGACGTCGAAGTGCGCCGCTACGGCGACCTGCTGTATTGCGAACGAGCGCAACCGCTCGATACTTCGACGCAGCTTGCGTGGTCGCGGGCTGTGCCTTTGCCGTTGCCTGGCACGCTCGGCAGCTTGGAACTGACGGCAGCGGGTGAGGGCTTGGGAGCCAGTCGCCTGCCCGATGAATTGCAAGTTCGGTTTCGCCAGGGCGGCGAGAAATTGCAGCTGCCGGGCCGTCCGCACCGCAGTTATCTCAAGAACCTGCTGCAGGACGCACAGGTGTTGCCGTGGTGGCGTGAGCGTCTTCCTCTCATCTACTCGGCCGGGCAACTGGTTGCTGTTGCCGATCTGTGGATCGCAGCGGAATTCGCAGCGGACGAGGGCACGCAAGCGATTCGAATCGTCTGGCGCGACCGCCCGGAGATTTTCGCTCAAGCGCGTCCACCCGATCTCGTCCAGTAGGAGTCGTGTGCCGCCGCCTTCCAGCCCATGCGCGGAGGGCTGCGACAAGTCCGTATCGATACGTTGACGACTTTCATCGGCGCGCATCCTCGGGTACACTGTCTGCCCGTCGTGAAGCGTTGACGCACCTGCCTCGCACACCCCTCTCACATCTGGAGTGGAGTGCGCGACGCCAAGCTCAGCCTGCACTCTGTGATTGCCCCTCCTTCTGAAGCGACGGTACCTACGATGACGCGTTTTATCTGTGTGACGGGTGGTGTCGTTTCCTCGTTGGGAAAGGGCATCGCCGCCGCTTCGTTGGGAGCCATCCTCGAGGCTCGCGGGCTCAAGGTCAGCATGGTGAAGCTGGATCCGTACATCAACGTCGATCCGGGCACCATGAGTCCGTTCCAGCACGGCGAAGTGTTCGTCACCACGGATGGCACCGAGACCGACCTCGATCTCGGCCATTACGAGCGCTACATCCGCACCACGACCTCTCGCAACAGCAATTTCACCACCGGTCGGATCTACGAGCGGGTGATCGCGAAGGAACGTCGGGGCGATTACCTGGGCGCGACCGTGCAGGTCATTCCTCACATCACCGATGAGATCAAGCACTGCATCCGCATGGGTGCGGGCGACGCCGACGTTTGCATGGTGGAGATCGGCGGCACGGTCGGCGACATCGAATCGCTGCCGTTCCTCGAAGCCATCCGCCAGATGGGCGTCGAACTCGGCCGCAACAACGTCATCTACATGCACCTGACCCTGGTGCCGTACATCGCCAGCTCCGGCGAGATCAAGACCAAGCCGACCCAGCACTCGGTGAAGGAACTGCGTTCCATCGGCATCCAGCCCGACATTCTCCTGTGCCGGTCGATCAATGCCGTGCCCGACGAACAACGCCGCAAGATCGCACTGTTCACCAATGTCGAAGAGCGTGCGGTGATCTCGGCCGTCGATGCGGACGACATCTACAAGATTCCCATGCTGCTGCACGACGAAGGGCTGGACGATATCGTGGTCGACAAGTTCCGGCTCGACGTCAAGCCGGCCGACCTGAGCGAATGGCGCCATGTCGTCATGGCGAAGTCCAACCCGGACACGACCATCACCGTGGCCATGGTGGGCAAGTACGTCAATCTCAAGGACTCGTACATGTCCTTGAGCGAAGCGCTGACGCACGCTGGCCTGCGTACTCGCACGCGAGTCAAAGTGCAGTTCGTAGAATCGACGGATGTCGAGAAGCATGGCACCGGCTGCCTGTCCGATGTCGACGCGATCCTGGTTCCCGGCGACTTCGGCGAGCGCGGCATCGACGGCAAGCTGATGGCGATCGAATACGCCCGCAAGAACGGCGTTCCGTATCTCGGCATCTGTCTCGGCATGCAGCTGGCGATCATCGAGTTCGCGCGGCATGTCGCCGGGCTGGAAGACGCTCATTCCACCGAGTTCAATCGCGCTTCGCCGCATCCGGTCATCGCACTCATCACCGAATGGCAGGATGCGAAAGGCACTGTCGAGCAGCGCACCGATCGCTCCGACATGGGCGGCACCATGCGCCTTGGAGCGCAGGAGATACGCCTGTCGCATGGAGCGAAGGTGCACCAGATCTATGGCAGCGACGTGATCATGGAGCGCCATCGCCACCGTTACGAATTCAACAATCGCTACCTGCAGAAGCTGATGAATGCAGGCTTGAGGTTTTCGGGCTTCTCGCGCGACGGACTGGTCGAAATGATCGAGCTGCCGTCGCATCCGTTCTTCGTCGCGAGCCAGTTCCATCCGGAATTCCGCTCGACGCCGCGCGACGGTCATCCGCTGTTCACCGGTTTCATCAAGGCGGCACGCGCCTATCGCCAGGAACAGCTGCCGGTGGCAGTGGGTGCGTAAGGCGATGGAAATAGGGCGCGGGGCCCGGGGCTCGGGTCGGAAAGTCCGGTCCGCCTGCTTCTCTGGCCCGAGCCCGCAGCCCCATTACCCGAGCCCTTCTGAATGAATCTTCTCAACTTCACCGTCGGTCCCGACCAGCCGTTCTTCCTCATCGCCGGTCCATGCGTGATCGAGAGCGAAGGCTTGATTCTCGACACGGCAGGCAAGCTCAAGGAAATCACCTCGCGGCTGAAGATTCCCTTCATCTTCAAGTCGTCCTTCGACAAGGCGAACCGGTCGTCGGCGAAGAGTTTTCGCGGCCCGGGCCTGGCAGGCGGGCTGAAGATTCTCTCCGAGGTGAAAAGTCAGCTCGGCTTGCCGGTGCTGACCGACGTGCACGAGGACACGCCGATGGAGGAGGTCGCCGCCGTCGTGGACGTGCTGCAGACGCCTGCGTTCCTGTGCCGGCAGACCAATTTCATCCTGCACGTCTGTTCGCAGAAGCGGCCCGTGAACATCAAGAAGGGCCAGTTCCTGTCGCCGTGGGAAATGAAGAACGTCGTCGACAAGGCGCGTTCGACCGGCAACCAGCAGGTCATGGTCTGCGAGCGTGGCTTCAGTTTCGGTTACAACAACCTGGTCTCCGACATGCGTTCGCTGTCGGTGATGCGTGAGACCGGCGCACCGGTGGTGTTCGATGCCACTCATTCGGTGCAACTGCCCGGCGGCAAGGGAACCGCGTCCGGTGGGCAGCGTGAATTCGTCCCTGTGCTCGCGCGTGCCGCCATGGCCGCGGGCATTGCCGGCATTTTCATGGAAACGCATCCCGACCCGGACAAGGCGCTGTCGGACGGACCGAACGCCTGGCCGCTGGCGCGCATGGAATCGCTGCTGGAGACACTGGTCGCCATAGATAAAACAGTCAAGTCCAAGCCTTACGAGGAAGCGTCCCTATGAGCAAGATCGTCGATATCCGCGGCCGCGAGATCATCGATTCGCGTGGCAATCCGACCGTGGAAGCAGATGTCCTGCTCGATTCCGGAAGCGTCGGGCGTGCGGCGGTGCCGTCCGGAGCGTCGACCGGCACGCGTGAAGCCGTCGAACTGCGCGATGGCGACAAGAATCGCTATCTCGGCAAGGGCGTGACCAAGGCTGTCGCCAACGTCAACGGCGAACTGAAGAAGGCCTTGCTCGGCCGCGACCCGTCGAAGCAGGCAGAGCTCGACAAGGTGATGATCGACCTGGACGGCACGGACTCGAAGTCGCGCCTGGGTGCGAATGCGCTGCTGGCGATCTCGCTCGCGAACGCACATGCCGCGGCGAAAGATCAGAAGAAATCGTTGTTCCGTATTCTCGGTAACGGCAAGACGTTGCCGGTGCCGATGATGAACATCATCAACGGCGGCGCGCACGCGGACAACAGCGTCGACATCCAGGAATTCATGATCCTCCCGGTCGGCGCGCCGTCGCTGTCGGAAGCATTGCGCTACGGCGCCGAGATTTTCCACACGCTCAAGAAAGTGCTGCACGAACGCAAGCTGTCCACGGCGGTAGGCGATGAGGGCGGTTTCGCTCCCGACCTGCCATCCAACGAAGCCGCGCTGGAAACCATTCTCCAGGCCATCGAACGGGCGGGCTACCAGGCGGGCAAGCAGGTGTTCCTCGGCCTCGACGTCGCCAGCTCCGAGTTCTACAAGAAGGGCAGCTACGTGCTGGAGTCGGAGAACCGGACCTTCACTGCGCCGCAGTTCGTGGACTATCTCGACGGGCTGGCCAGCCGCTATCCGATCGTCACCATCGAAGACGGCATGGCCGAAGGCGACTGGGACGGCTGGGCGTTGCTCACTCAACGGCTGGGCAAGAAGGTGCAGCTGGTCGGCGACGACCTGTTCGTCACCAACACCAAGATCCTGCAGGAAGGCATCACCAAGAAGATCGCGAACGCCATCCTGATCAAGCCGAACCAGATCGGGACCCTGACCGAAACGCTGGCGGCTATCGACATGGCCGCGGATGCGAAGTACGCCGCCGTCGTGTCGCATCGCTCGGGCGAGACCGAAGATTCGACCATCGCTGATATCGCCGTGGCCACGCGTGCGACCCAGATCAAGACGGGCTCCATGTCCCGTTCGGACCGCATCGCCAAGTACAACCAGCTGCTGCGCATCGAGGCCGAACTCGGCAGCGAAGCCCGCTACGCCGGCGTGGAAGCGTTCCCGGTGCCGCTGCCCGGCATTTCCTGCTGACCGGCTGCAGCTTCAGCCGACCCACGCGCGATGAAGTATCTCGCCGCCGCTTTGCTGATCGTGCTGGGACTGCTGCAGTACCGGCTATGGTTCGGCAACGGCGGCATGAACGAGGTCACTCGCCTGCGTGTCGAGATCGACCAGCAGAAAGTCGAGAACGACTCGTTGCGGGAACGCAATCGCACCCTGTCCGCCGAAGTGCAGGACCTGAAGAAGGGCACGACCGCCATCGAGGAACGTGCCCGCACCGACCTCGGCATGGTCGGGCAGAAAGAGACTTTCTTCCAGGTCGTCACCCCTCGCACACCGGGGCCGCCAGAGAAGCAGGCGCAGCCGGGAGAGGGCGGCGGCTCTACTCACTGAAGTGGGTGATTGATACGGAAATTAGCATTAGCGCGCGGAGAACGCGGAGAACGCGGAGCAGAGAGGAGTAGATGGGGGCGGAAAAGATTCGGACGCCGAATCCGGCCTTATCTCTTTTCCGCTCGGCGTTCTCCGCGTTCTCCGCGCGATACATCTTGCGGACATCTCACACAGCGATGCCGCACGAGAGACCCTCCGCGCAATGTCAGCACACGTCCCAAAATTCTGGACTCTCATTCCTGCAGCTGGCCGGTCGCGGCGGATGCAGCGGGCGGCCATGCCGAAGCAATACTTGCCGCTCGCTGGTCGGACGGTGATCGAGTGGGCGTTAGCGCCGTTCGTAGAGCGAGCGGACTGTGCTGGCATCGTTGTCGTGCTGGCGCAGGATGACGATCGATGGAGCGGAGTCGCGCTGCCGCGCGATACTAAAGTTCGCGCGGTGAGGACTGGAGGAGCGGAGCGTTCCGATTCGGTGCTGGCCGGCCTCCAAGCGTTACAGGCGGAGTGTGGAGATCAGGATTGGGTGCTCGTGCATGATGCCGCGCGGCCCTGTTTGCAGGCGGAAGATCTGGATCGGCTCATCGAGACGGTGCGTGACGACGCCGTTGGCGGTCTGCTCGCCGCTCCAGTGGTGGATACACTCAAGCGTGCGGACGCGGAGCAACGTGTCGAAGCCACCGTCAATCGTGAGAAGTTGTGGCGGGCGTTGACACCGCAAATGTTTCGTTACGGTGTGCTGTCGCGAGCGCTGAGCGAAGCGTCGCAACGAGGCGTACCCGTGACAGATGAGGCCCAGGCAGTGGAACTGCTGAACCTGCGCGCACTGCTTGTCGCGGGCAGCGCGGATAATTTCAAGATTACGATTGCGGAAGACCTGGAACGCGCCGAGCGCGTCCTGGCGGAGAGACAGCGATGACTACCGGACTGCGCGTCGGCCAGGGATACGACGTCCATGCCTGGGAAGCGGGCGATCACGTCATGCTCGGCGGCGTGCGGATTCCTTATTCCCAAGGCGTTCGCGCTCACTCGGATGGCGACGTGCTGTTACACGCCATCTGCGATGCGCTGCTCGGAGCGGCTGCGCTCGGCGATATCGGCATGCATTTCTCGGATAAGGATCCGCAATGGCGCGGCGCCGACAGCCGCAAGTTCGTCAAACACATTCATGGATTGCTCGCGGCGCAGGGATTCGACATCGTGAATGTCGATGCCACCGTCCTCGCGGATGAGCCGCGGCTCGGCAAGCACCGTCAGACCATGCGCGAATACATCGCCGCCGACCTGGGCATGCCGCTCGATCGCGTCAACGTCAAGGCAACCACCAGCGAAGGGCTGGGATTCATCGGCCGGAGCGAAGGCCTGGCTTGTCATGCCATCGTCTTGCTGGAGCGCGCTTCTTGAGTGAATCCGATTTGAGTACATTCGATTGGCGACACCTGCCGCTCGCTCACGGCGGCACGGCGGGCGAGGGGAGGATTCGCGTCGATCCCGTGGACTTCATCGTTCGCGAATGGCTGGGATTCGAGGCGGATGGCGAGGGCGATCACTGGCTGCTCAAAGTCCGCAAGACCAGCGCCAATACCCACTGGGTGGTCAAGCAGCTCAGCCGGCTGTCGCAGATCCCTGCTCGGGACATCGGCTTCGCCGGCCTCAAGGATCGCAACGCCGTGGCCGAACAATCGTTCACCTTGCCGGTCCGCTCGGCGGTGGAATCGTGGATCGGCGTGACCGGCGATGGCTTCGAAGTCGTCAGCGCGATCCGCCATCGACGCAAACTCAAGCGCGGCGCGCTGCGTGGCAACGACTTCGATATCGTCATCCGCGATTTCACGGGCGACGCGGCACGGCTCACTGCATTGCTGGGCGCCATTGCCGTCCACGGCGTGCCCAACTATTTCGGTCCGCAGCGCTTCGGCATCGATGGCGGCAATCTGGTGCGAGCCCGGCAGCTCTTCGCCGGTGAGATTCGCATCGACGACCGCGTACAGCGCGGCTTCGCGTTGTCGGCGGCGCGATCGGCCATCTTCAACGCCGTACTCGCGCGGCGCGTGACCGACGGCACCTGGAACCGCATCCAACCCGGCGACATGGCGAGCCTCGACGGCAGCAACAGCATCTTCGCCGTCGACCAGGTCGACGACGTGCTGGTCGATCGCTGCACGCGCCTGGACATCCATCCGAGCGGACCGATGTGGGGCAGAGGTGCGCTGCTCGCTGGAGGCGACATTCTCGCTCTCGAACAGCAGACCGCTCACTCGCTCGCTCCATTCGGCGACGGACTCGAACGTGCCGGCCTCGACCAGGAACGTCGCTCGCTGCGTTTGCGTGTGAGCAAGCTGCAATGGGATCGCAGCGACGGCGACGTGAGGCTGCAGTTCCGGCTGCCTCGCGGGGCGTTCGCGACCGCGGTCCTGCACGAAGTCATCGGCGGCGGGCTGGAAGAGCTGCAGGAAAGCGACGCCGACTAGTGTTCCGCTCAGCGCCGCTTCAACAGCACATACACCGCTCCACTGCCTCCATCCACCGCGCGGGCTGAGCCGAAGGCGAGCACGGCATCCCAGCGTTGCAGCCAGTGATTCACGAGATGTTTCAGCACCGGGCCACGAGGGCCGGAGCCGCGGCCTTTGCCGTGGATCACCCGGACGCAGGAAAAATGGCTGGCGACGGAGTCCGCGATGAATTCACGCAGCAGGATCTTCGCCTGGGCAGCGTTCAGGCCATGCAGATCGGCTTCGGCGTCGACCGCGAAATGCCCACGCCGCAGCTTGATGAGGACCTGCTCGCTGATGTGCGGCCTGCGGAAACTCAGCTCTTCACCGGTGACGAGCTGCAACTCGTCTTCGGGAGGCAGCAGGCTCTCACGCAGGACTTCGCGTTCGTCGGCGCGAGCGAAGCGAGCCGCGGCGGGAGGCTTGGGAGCCGATGGCTTCGCGGCGGGTGTGGGCAGGGGCTTCACGTCGCGCGTGGCGGCTCGAAACAACTCGCTGTCATCGTCGTCTTCGCTCATTGCCAGGCATCCTCACCGCAGCATCTTCCCCGAATGGGCGGCGTGATTTCAATCGTCGTCGCGAGTCGCTGGACATAGGGCCGCTTTGCATGTGACGGCGTGTAGCGCTTTCAAGTATATTGCGTACACGCAATGTCGGATCGAGGGGTCGGCCCGGCATGACATCGCACGAGTGACCGCCTCCCGCCCGAGCACTTCTGGCATTGAAGATCCTGATCAGCAACGACGATGGCTACATGGCCGAGGGCCTGCAGGCTCTCACCGGCGCACTGGCGCCGCTCGCGGACGTGACGGTTGTCGCTCCAGACCGCAATCGTAGCGGCGCCAGCAATTCCCTGACTCTCGATATGCCGCTGCGCGTTGCGCCGTTCGGCCCCGATCGCTATCTGGTGCTGAACGGCACGCCGACGGATTGCGTGCATCTCGCCGTGTCGGGGCTATTCGAGGATCAGCACGACATGGTGGTCTCGGGCATCAACGATGGCGCCAATCTCGGCGATGACACGTTGTACTCGGGAACCGTGGCCGCGGCGATCGAAGGCCGCTTCCTGGGATTGTCCGCGATCGCGGTATCGCTGGTCATCGAGCCGAACTCGGGGCGCCACTTCGCCACGGCAGCGCGAATCGCCGCTGAACTGGTCATGCGCGTCAAGCGCACTCCGCTGCACCAGACCACCATTCTCAACGTGAACGTGCCCGACATCCCCTACGAGTCGCTGCGTGGCTATAAGTCGACGCGGCTCGGTTTCCGGCATCGTTCCGAACCCATCGTGAAGTCCGAAGACCCGCGCGGTCGACCTCTCTACTGGGTTGGACCGGCAGGCCCGACGCAGGACGCGGGCGAGGGCACTGACTTTCACGCGGTGGCCAATGGCTACGTCTCGGTTACTCCACTGCAGATCGATCTCACGCGGCACAGCATGCTCGGCGACCTGAACGACTGGCTCAAAGGGAAAGCATCATGAGTGCGCAGATGCAGGGAGCAGGTGGGCGCACCGGCATCGGCATGACGTCTGCGCGAACGCGAGAACGCTTGATTCAGCGATTGCGCGCACAGGGCATCGTGGATCCCCAGGTCCTCGATCAGATTCGCAATGTGCCTCGGCATCAGTTCGTCGATGAAGCCCTGGCTACGCGCGCCTACGAAGACACCGCGCTGCCGATCGGCTACGCCCAGACGATTTCTCAGCCCTATGTAGTCGCGCGCATGACGGAGGCGTTGCTCGAAGGTACACCGCCACGGAAGGTGCTGGAGATCGGCACCGGTTGCGGTTATCAGACCGCGGTGCTGTCACCCCTGGTGAAGTTCGTGTACACGATCGAACGCATCAGTCCTCTGCTCGAGCGCGCACGCGCACGATTCAAAGATCTGCGTCTGCGCAATATTCATCTGCGTCACGGGGACGGTTTTCAGGGTTGGGCTGCGCACGCGCCTTACGATGGCATCCTGATGGCGGCTGCGCCGCTCGAGATTCCCTCCGCTCTATTTGCGCAACTTGGGCCCGGCGGTCGTCTGATCGCGCCTGTGGGGCCGGAAGGACGCCAGCAGCTGCTGCGCATTACTCGCCGCGGCGACGATTTCCATAAGGAGACCCTGGGCCTGGTCAGTTTCGTGCCGCTCTTGAAGGGCATGGCCTGAAGAGGCAGATTGGCGGTGAGGCTGCATCGCGTTCCGGATGAAGCCGGCATCGCTCCCCATCCGCGGTTCGAATATCAGGAATGTCCCAGCGCCCCACATTCCGCTCCACGATCCGCTTCACGACGTGCCTGGCCGCGATCGCTTTGCTCCTCGTGGCCTGTTCGGGGAATCCGTCTAAGCCGCCTTCCTACACGGTGAAGCGTGGCGATACGCTGTACTCGATTGCGCAACGTCACGGCGTCGACCAGCGCGATCTAGCACGCTGGAACAACATCGGCCGCGACAACCTGATCTATCCGGGACAAGTGCTGCGTTTGTCTCCGATTGCGCGCGGCAGCACTTCGGTCGCCAAGAATCGTAGCAATGGCAAAGCTAAATCGCCTGCGCCCAAAGCCGCTGTACCACCGGTGTCACCGCCGGTGGGACCGCCAATCGCGTGGCGATGGCCAGTTGAAGGCGGTACCGCAACGTTGACTGCACGACCCAACGGTGGACATGGCCTGATGATTCACGGCACGGCGGGACAGGAAGTTCGCTGTGCTGCCGGCGGACGCGTCGTCTACTCCGGCACCGGCCTGCTGGGATTGGGACGGCTGCTGATCGTCAAGCATAGCGACACTTACCTGAGCGCTTACGGGCTCACGGATGCTGTCGTCGTCAGCGAAGGAGATTATGTCGCGGCCGGCCAACGCATCGCGAGCATGGGCAGCGACAATCAAGGCGTGCCATCGTTGTATTTCGAAATTCGTATCAACGGTGCGCCCGGGAATCCACTGACGTTTCTGCCCACGCGACCCGGATCCTGATGCGGAATCAACGCAGCTACGCCGCTGGCGCGAACATTGCAACGGGCAGCGCACGCGATGCCAACGCTGACGGCAAAGACTGCGCCATCACTGGATTGACGATACAACGGTCGACCGTTGCGTCGTCCCAACGAACATTTGTGGAGTAGTAGTTGCTTTGGGCCCTGCGGTGTGTCTAACATCCGCACCCACGTCGCAACGGTGCGACGGAAGAAACTAAAGAGGAGCGGACGCTAGGGGGGCTTCTACTAGTCGCCAAGGGCGACCGGTAGAAGACGCGGGAGAGCGGAGGGGGATTCGAGGAATCAGCGCGAAGAAGAATAAAAGCAAAAGAACAAGAACACATCGTCGAGCGCAACCTTCGGGTTCGTGACGACGAGTTGGGTCGAACGATCTTCAGTCTCTCGTGTCTTCTACCGGTCGTCCTCGACGACCGGTAGAAGCGAATCAGATCCGCTACCGTCCAGACCATTTTCCCGCTGGCCTTGGCGTCGTCGGGGTGCTTCCCTAGCTGCGACGGTCCTGGGCGTGCTGCCGGACTCTTCGTGGTTCGAGTATCGATTCAAGACCCAATCTTCCCTGATCGGGCCGCAGCGATTCAAACACTCCAGGACTACCGATTTCACCCGTCCGATCGGACCAGTGACGATGCAGATCGACGCCGCAGTCGATGACCAACGGGAATGGTCTGGACCATCGCACAGTCGATCTTTGGATCAGTCTTTGAGGAACAGCACCGCGGCAGCACGGCGGTCTTCGCTCACCAGCACGTTGAAGGTGCGGCAGGCGGCGCCGGTGTCCATCGCTTCACAGCCGATGCCTCGCGACAGCACGGCGCCCATGAGGCTGGTGTCGGGAAAGTGTTGGCGAGGTCCCGTACCGATGACCACGATTTCCGGATCCAGTGCGAACACCGGTTCCAGGTCGGCGAGCGTCAACTCTGCGAGTGTCTGCGGACGGAAGTCGGCGAACAGTCGGTCCGCAGTGACGACGCAACTGCGATTCACGACCTTCTCGGAAATGCGCACTTCCGTCGCGGAATACGCGGTAACCAGGTTCAGTCCGGGAATTTTTTCGTCGGTCAGTTTCATTGTCGTTAACATACCGCACCTATTTGCGACCCGGCGGCGATTTTTTTGACGGATTCCTTCGCGACCACGGCTTCGATCACGTTGATCGCGCCAGGCATGGGTACGGTGCTGCGCCAGTCGGGCGAAGGGCGGCCCGCGGAGAGCGGATCGGCAGTCGATGCGTTATCGCTGCTGGCGGGCCGAGGTGCTTTGCGCCTCGCCTGGAATCGCCGAACGCTGAGTGAAGCGCAATTGCGAACGTGGCAGCGTGGCCTGCTGGAACTTCTGCGCCTCGATTCTTGTGACTATGCGAGTGCCCCCACGAGTGCCTTGGGCGACGCTGTCGATGCGACGAGATTGGGCGTCGATGACTTCATCGCCGATCGGGGCATTGCGGCTCGAGGCATGGCAAGTCAGCTCAGCTATTGGCTGCATGCGGAGCTGGTGCACCTGGCTGCCGGCCTGGAGCGCCTGACGTTTTTTCCGCTCACTGGTGTTGCCGCCGTCGCTCCGGATGAGCGTGACGCATTGGCGCCGCTCATCACCCAGCATTTGCAAGATGCTTCTTTGCGACTCGTGCGCGGTGCGAGCGGCAACTGGTTCCTGCAATCGCAGCGGCCTTTGGCGTTGCAGACGGCGACGCCGGAAGCGGCTGCGGCGAACGACCTCGATGTCGTCATGCCGAGCGGGCCCGACGCAGGCGAAGTGCGGCGTGTAATGACGGAATGCCAGATGCTGCTGCACGATCACGAAGTGAACCAGCGACGTCAACGCCGCGGTTTGCCGGCGATCAATGCGGTCTGGCCCTGGGGCGGTGGACAGCTCGCTGCGCCGGCTCCATCGGCGACGGTGAGCTTGCCCGCCATGTTCAGCGACGATGCTTTCGTCCGCGGCGTCTATCGACTGCATGCGCAAGAGATCGCTCCGCTCCCAGCTCAAGCGGCGACGGCGATCGATGCAGCGGCGACGCGGAAGCGTCCAGTCGTTACGGTCGTCACAACCGACTCACCAGCGGCGCTGACGAGTGCCTGGGTGGAGCCGCTGGTCTCTGCACTACGCGCCGGACGTTTGCAACGACTCGATTTGCTGCTGGATGAGTGGCATATTCACGCCACTCGCAGCATGCTGCGACGATTCTGGCGCAAGCCGTCACCGCCGTCCGCATGGCCAACATGAATTCGCGTGTCATTCGTCGACGCGCACCCGCCGATGGACTCGACCTCCCGGAGCAATTGCATCCGCTGCTGCGGCGACTCTACGCGTCGCGCAATGTCGCTGGCGCACAGGAACTGGAGTTGTCCCTCGACCGCTTGATTCCGGTCGGCCAACTAGGCGGCATCGATGCCGCCGTGGCGCTGTTGTGCCGCCATCACGCGCTCGGCAGCAAGATCATCGTGGTGGGAGATTTCGACGCTGACGGAGCGACGAGCACGGCGCTCGTCGTGCGCCACCTGCAGCGGCTGGGTTTCAAGGATGTCGGGTTCCTGGTGCCGAACCGTTTCGAATACGGTTACGGCTTGACGCCTGAAATTGTGCGGCTGGCAGCTACGCAGCGGCCGCAACTCATCATCACCGTCGACAACGGCATTTCCAGTCACGCCGGCGTCGCCGAGGCCACGCTGCTGGGGATGGAAACGCTGATCACCGACCATCACTTGCCCGCGCTGACGCTGCCTGCCGCTGCCGCCATCGTCAATCCGAATGCGCCCGGCGATGCGTTTCCCAGCAAGTCGTTGGCAGGCGTGGGTGTCGCGTTCTACCTGATGGCCGCCCTGACTCGCGAGATGCAACGCCTCGCAGGTTCGAGCAGATTGCCGTCGGTCGCCGATCTGCTCGACCTGGTCGCGCTCGGAACAGTCGCCGACCTGGTGCCGCTCGACGCGAACAATCGCGTACTGGTTCAACAAGGGTTGCGTCGCATCCGCGCCGGCCGGACGTTGCCAGGGATCGAAGCGTTGCTCGAAGCCTCGGGCAAATCGCCGGGACGGGTGATCGCGTCGGATCTCGGCTTCCAGGTCGGGCCGCGCTTGAATGCGGCCGGTCGGCTCGACGACATGTCGATCGGCATCCGCTGCCTGCTGACCGACGATCTGAACGAAGCGCGGCAGCTGGCAGGCCGGCTGTCGCAACTGAATCAGGATCGGCGCGAACTCGAACAACAGATGCAGCACGAGGCCATGCAGGCCGTCGCCGATATGAGCGACGCTGCCAATCTGCCGTTGGGGTTGTGCCTGTTCGACGAGTCCTGGCACCAAGGCGTCGTCGGACTGGTGGCCTCACGAGTGAAGGATCGCGTGCATCGTCCGGTCATCGCTTTGGCGCGGGGAGATGCGGATTCCCTGAAAGGATCGGCGCGATCGGTCCCGGGAGTGCACATTCGCGACGTGCTGGCTTCGATCTCGACGCGTGCTCCGGGACTCATCGAGAAGTTCGGCGGCCATGCCATGGCGGCAGGCCTGACGTTGCCTGCCGCGAGGCTCGCCGAGTTCTGCGATGCCTTCGACGCCGAGGTGTCTCGCTGGATGACCCTCGACGACACCACCGGCGTGGTGCATTCCGACGGCGAACTGAGCGCTGGCGAATTGACCCTGGACATCGCACACCTGCTGCGTCAGTCCGGTCCCTGGGGCCAGGCTTTCCCCGAGCCGCTGTTCGATGGTTGTTTCGACGTGCGCCACATCCGTGTGCTCGGCGAGCGTCATCTCAAACTGGAAGTGCGGCACGACGATGGCGCAATCTGCGAAGCGATCGCATTCCGTCATTTCGACTCCGACGACGCGCCGACGGTGGCAGCCAATTCTCGCGTCGAGCTGGCCTACCGCCTGGATGTGAACCAGTACAACGGTTCGGAACGGCTGCAGCTGGTGGTGGAGCACCTGCGGCTGATCGGGTAGTGATATCATCGCGAATCCTCCCCTTCGAACTCTGTCCTGCCGCTATGGAAGTCAACCACATTTTCCGTACCCTCGATGACCTCGCCGAGCGCACTGAGGCGTTGCGGAGGTTTCTTTGACTACGACACCAAAAGCGAGCGCCTGACGGAGGTCAGCCGCGAACTCGAAGATCCGGGCATCTGGAATACGCCTGAAAAGGCGCAGGAACTGGGCCGCGAGCGATCCCGCCTGGACGCCATCGTCAGCACGGTGGATCGCGTCACCGGCGGGTTGAGCGATGCCCGTGAATTGCTGGAACTCGCCGTCGAAGAGAACGACGAGGGCACGGTTGTCGGTGTCCAGGGCGATATCGCCAGCGTCGAAGGCGAAATCAAGAAGCTCGAATTCCAGCGCATGTTCCCCGGCGAAATGGATCCGCGCAGCGCTTTCCTCGATATCCAGGCGGGTGCCGGCGGCACCGAGGCACAGGACTGGGCGAAGATGCTGTTACGCATGTACCTGCGCTGGGGCGAGCAGCACGGCTACAAAGTGGAAGTCACCGATATCAGCGACGGCGAAGTCGCCGGTATCAAGGGCGCCTCCGTCAATTTCTCCGGCGACTACGCTTACGGTTGGCTGCGCACCGAGACAGGCGTGCATCGGCTGGTGCGCAAGTCGCCGTTCGATTCCAACGCGCGACGGCACACTTCGTTCGCCTCCGTGTTCGTCTCGCCGGAAATCGACGACGACATCAAGATCGACATCAATCCGGCCGACCTGCGCACCGATGTCTATCGTTCCAGCGGCGCCGGCGGCCAGCACGTCAACAAGACGGAATCGGCCGTGCGTATTACTCACGTGCCCAGCGGTATCGTGGTGGCCTGCCAGGCCGAACGCAGCCAGCACAAGAATCGCGACAAGGCGATGAAGCAGCTGAAAGCGAAGTTGTACGAACTCGAAGTCAACAAGCGCAATGCCGCCGCTCGCGTGCTGGAAGATGCGAAGTCGGACGTGAGCTGGGGCAACCAGATCCGTTCGTATGTGCTGGACCAGTCGCGCATCAAAGACCTGCGCACCAACGTCGAAGTCGGCAACACCGTGGCCGTGCTCGATGGCGACCTGGACCAGTTTCTCGAAGCCAGCCTGAAGCAGGGGTTGTGAGTGACGTTATGAGTACCGAAGACACCCTGCCAGCCGCGCCGCCGCCGGTCGATGAGAACAAGCTGATCGCGGAACGCCGCACCAAGCTCGACAAGCTGCGTACCGCGGGCGTGGCGTTTCCGAACGACTTCCGGCGCGACGCACTCGCCGATCAATTGCTGACTGCGTATGGAGATCGCGAGCCCGCCTGGTTCGACCAGAACGTGGTCCGCGTCAAAGTCGGCGGCCGCATGCTGACCAAGCGCATCATGGGCAAGGCGAGCTTCGCCAAGATCAACGATCGCACCGGGCAGATCCAGCTGTTCGTGCAGAGCGCCTCCATCGGTCCCGTCTACGAAGAGTTCAAGTCGTGGGATGTGGGCGATGTGCTCGGCGCCGAAGGAGCGCTGTTCAAGACCAAGACCGGCGAACTGTCGGTACGGGTCGATAAGCTGCGCCTGCTGACGAAGTCCCTGCGGCCGCTGCCCGACAAGTGGCACGGACTCTCCGACCAGGAGACGCGTTATCGCCAGCGCTACGTCGATCTCATCATCAGCGAGGACAGTCGCAAGGTTTTCCAGACGCGCACGCGCATCATCAAGTACCTGCGGAATTTCCTCGATGCCCTGGATTTTCTCGAAGTGGAAACGCCGATGATGCAGTCGATCGCCGGCGGCGCCGTGGCGAAGCCGTTCATCACGCATCACAACGCACTCGACATGCAGCTGTACCTGCGCATCGCGCCGGAGCTTTACCTGAAGCGCCTGGTGGTCGGCGGCTTCGAGCGCGTCTACGAGATCAATCGTAACTTCCGCAACGAAGGTATTTCGACGCGGCACAATCCCGAATTCACCATGCTGGAGCTGTACCAGGCGTACGCCGACTATGGCGACCTGATGGCGCTGGTCGAACAGCTCTGCCAGGGAATCTGCGACTCGGTGCACGGTTCGCGGCAAGTCGATTACCAGGGAACCATCGTCGATTTCTCGCAGCCATTCCGGCGCGTCACGGTGGAAGACCTGGTGGTGCATTTCAATCCCGGTATCGAGCGGGGCAAGCTGCGCGATGTCGCTTATCTGCGGGCTCATTGCGACGGGCTCGGCGTCCCCTACAAGGACGGCGACGGTGCCGGCAAACTGCAGATCGAGATATTCGAAAAGACCGCCGAGCATCGGCTCATACCGCCGACGTTCGTCTATGCCTATCCCGCCGAAGTCTCGCCGCTGGCTCGCCGCAACGATGCGGATCCCTTCATCACCGATCGCTTCGAGTTCTTCATCGGCGGCCGCGAGATCGCCAACGGCTTCTCCGAGCTCAACGATCCTGAAGACCAGGCCGCGCGATTCCGTGAGCAGGTCGCCCGTAAGACCGGCGGCGATGACGAAGCGATGCAATACGATGCCGACTACATTCGCGCTCTCGAATACGGCTTGCCGCCCACCGCAGGCCTCGGCATCGGCGTCGACCGCCTGGTGATGCTGTTTACGAACTCGCCGTCGATCCGCGACGTGCTGCTGTTCCCGTATATGAGGCCGGAGGCCTGATTCACAGGTCGCGTCAGGTTGGAAGGGCGTGAAGAATGTTTCGCGCGGAGAACGCGGAGAACGCGGGGCAGAAAAGAAATTAAGGTCGGAAAGTAGGAGTTCGGATTTTTGGCCGTCTATCTTTTTTCTGCTCCGCGTTCCCCGCGTTCTCCGCGCGCTATATCTTCATGACACCGCGTATGGCAGTGACAGCGGTTCAAGAACTGTCCCTGCATTGCCATCGATCGCCAGGGGCAGGTCTCGCTGAGCAAGGTTGATCACCGCCAGCAACTCGCTGCCATTCTCCGTGGCAGCCGAGTCGACGACGTCGCCGGCATGATCGCCGTTGCAGACCACTCGTGTGCCCGGAGCCGGCGGCGGTCCGGGATGAGCGAATCGCAGCATGCGGCGTTTGACCTGGCCGCGGAAGTGCATGCGCGCGATGATTTCCTGGCCGGTATAGCAGCCTTTGTCGAAGCTGATGCCTTGCAGGAGATCGAGGTTCAGCATCTGCGCCACGAAGGTCTCGTGCGTCGCTGGGAATACCTGCGGCAGTCCGCCCTGGATGGTTTCCAGGCGCCATTGCGCTTCCCGGACCGCATCGTCGGGCATGGCGTGTGTCGCGGGCGCGATGAGGAGGCCTCGCGATGCTGCAACCGGCCAGTGGATCAGGCTCACGCCGGAGCTCTCTACGTGGCCACGAGCAGGCACAGGAGCGGAAGCATCGGACAGGATCCCCAGCGACAGGGTTACCGCCGGTTCGACTTTGACCTTGGCGCGCAGGATGAATTTTCTGAGACGGGCAACGAGCGTATCGAGCTGTTCCGCAGGCACGAGCAAGACGATGGCGTCGGTGCGTTGAACCAGCCAGATCACCGCCTGTACGCGGCCCTGCGCCGAACTCACTGCGGCCAGTTCGACGTAATCCGGCGTGAGGCGCTCCATGTCGAAGCTGAGTTGGCCCTGCAGATAGTTCTTCGCATCGGCGCCCGTCACGCTGATGGGCGCGAGGCTGCGCAGGCGCGTAGCAGGGAAGGGTGTGGACTCGTCGTTCATTCGTTAAATCCGAAGTGACCTATCGTCAAGTTGAGAAGCTACCGAGGTTCCGCCGCTAGCGGCCTTCTGGCAACATATATGGCCATGTCGCAGCCAGCCAACTCAGCCAGCACAGCCACATCGACGGCGCCGCTCGATAGACCCGCTGCAGCCGACTCAGTTTCCCATATCGACACTTCTCATAGCGACCCGTCATCCAGCGAGGCGCAGGCGGGCCCGAAGGAAATCGGTGGCCGGGGAGGTCTCGAGCCCACGCGCTACGGCGATTGGGAAAAGAACGGCCGCTGCATCGATTTCTAGATCCGGCGCGCGACTACAACGGAGCATCACGAGTGAGCACAGGCACGAATCCGAGCGCGGGCAGCAAGCATGTCCGGCCGCTGTCCCCCTTCATGATGTACCGGTGGCAGTACACGATGGCGCTGTCCATCCTGACTCGCATCACCGGCATCGCGCTGTCCTTCGGGTTGCTGCTGCTCGTGTATTGGCTCGTGGCTGCGGCCTCGGGCGCCGATGCGTATGCGAAAGCACATGCCTTCTTTGCAAGCCCCGTGATCATCGCGGCGCTGGTCCTGTTTTCATTCAGTTTCTTCTATCACCTGATGAACGGCGCGCGCCACCTGGTGTGGGACGCGGGATATGGCTTTGAGAAGTCAACAGCGCGCAAGAGCGGCTGGGTGGCCTTCCTCGGCGCAATCGCCCTCACGGTGTTCTTCTGGTTCCTGGTGTTCAGCAGCCGAGGTGCCGTATGAGTCTGCGCAGTCCGATGGGCCGCGTGCTCGGCCTGGGCACCGCGAAGGGCGGTTCGCATCATTGGTGGATGCAGCGGGTGACCTCGGTCGCGCTGCTGTTCCTGACCCTGTGGTTCGTGGCTGCGCTGCTGCGGCTGGGTGAGTTCGACTATGCGCTGGTGACCGGCTGGATCGGCAAGCCCGTGAACGCCGTGCTGTTGTCGCTGCTGATCGGCACCTCGACCTATCACTCGCAGTTGGGCGTGCAGGTCGTGGTCGAAGACTATGTCGTCGCCAAGCTTCTCAAGACTGTGGTCATGATGCTGCTCACGTTCGTTCATGTGGCGCTGGCCGCACTGGGAATTTTCGCGGTGCTGCGCATCGCCTTCGGAGCTGCAGCATGAGCGCCTATCAATTCATCGATCATACGTATGACGTCGTCGTCGTCGGTGCCGGCGGCGCCGGGCTGCGTGCGACGTTCGGACTCGCACATTCGGGCCTGTCCACCGCCTGCCTGACCAAAGTGTTTCCGACTCGCAGCCACACTGTCGCGGCCCAAGGCGGCATCAGCGCGGCACTTGGCAACATGGGCGAAGACGATTGGCGCTGGCACATGTACGACACCGTCAAGGGATCGGACTGGCTGGGCGACCAGGACGCGATCGAGTTCATGTGCAAGGAAGCGCCGGGCGCGATCATCGAACTCGAACATTACGGCCTGCCGTTCTCGCGAACGGATGACGGCAAGATCTATCAGCGTCCGTTCGGCGGCATGACGACCCGGTTCGGCCAAGGCACCGCGCAACGGACTTGTGCCGCTGCGGATCGCACCGGTCACGCGATGCTCCACACGCTCTACCAGCAGGCGCTGCGGCACGAAGCGCAGTTCTTCATCGAATATTTCGCCGTCGATCTCCTCATGGAGAACGGCGAATGCCGTGGCGTGGTCGCCATCAACATGGCTGACGGCACGCTGCATCGGTTCCGCGGCCACCAGACTATCCTGGCGACCGGCGGTTATGGCCGTGCCTATTTCTCCTGTACTTCGGCTCACACCTGCACGGGTGACGGTGGCGGCATGGTGCTGCGCGCCGGCTTGCCGATGCAGGACATGGAGTTCGTGCAGTTCCATCCGACCGGTATCTACGGCGCCGGTTGCCTGATCACCGAAGGGGTGCGAGGCGAGGGAGGCATCCTGCGTAATTCGGCGGGCGAACGCTTCATGGAACGCTATGCGCCGAATGCGAAAGACCTGGCATCCCGCGACGTCGTGAGTCGCGCCATGACCATCGAGATTCGCGAAGGCCGCGGCGTCGGTGCGCAGAAGGACCATATTTTCCTGCACCTGGAACACCTGGGCAAAGAGACCATCCACGAGAAGCTGCCGGGCATCGCCGAGACCGCAAAGATTTTCGCGGGCGTCGACGTGTCGAAGCAGCCGATTCCCGTGCTGCCCACGGTCCACTACAACATGGGCGGCATTCCGGCGAACTATCACGGCGAAGTGGTGACGCTGAAGAACGGCAGCCCCGACAGTGTCGTGCCGGGCTTGATGGCGGTGGGCGAGGCGGCCTGCGTGTCGGTCCACGGCGCGAATCGTCTCGGTTCCAACTCGCTGCTCGATCTCGTCGTGTTCGGCCGCGAAGCCGCACGTCACTGCGCCAACATCGTGAAGCCGGGTACCAAGCATCGGCCGCTCGCCAAGAATGCGGGCGAACTGGCGACCACCCGCATCGACCAGTTCCGTAATGCCAAGGGCTCGCTCAAGACGGCCGATATCCGCCTGAACATGCAGAAAGTGATGCAGACGCACGCTGCCGTGTTCCGCACCGGAGAGTCGTTGCAGGAAGGCGCGCACAAGCTCGAGGCCGTGTTCAAGTCCTTCGCCGACGTCAGCGTCAGCGACCGCAACATGGTGTGGAATACCGATCTCATCGAGACGCTGGAGCTGGACAACCTGCTGGGGCAGGCGGTCGCGACCATGCACTCCGCGGTGAACCGTAAAGAGAGCCGCGGTGCGCATGCCCGCGAAGATTTCCCGAATCGCGACGACGTCAACTGGATGAAGCACACGCTGTCGTGGGTGGACGAGAAGGGCAAGGTTGCCTTCGAGTATCGCCCCGTGCACCTGCATACATTGACCGATGACGTCGAAGTGGTGCCCCCCAAGGCCCGCGTCTACTGATCACGACTCACGAAGCATCCGGACTCACACCATGGCTCAATTCCGCCTGCCCGCGAACTCGAAGATTCAGCCCGGCAAAGCGTTTCGCGCACCCGCCGGTACGAAGAACGTGCGCGGCTTCAAGATTTATCGTTTCGATCCGGAGTCGGGACAGAACCCGCGCGTCGACACCTATGACGTCGATATGGATAGCTGCGGCCCGATGGTCCTGGACGCGCTCATCAAGATCAAGAACGAGATCGATCCGACGCTGACGTTCCGGCGCTCCTGCCGCGAAGGCATCTGCGGCTCATGCGCCATGAACATCGACGGTGTGAATACGCTTGCCTGCACCAAGGCCACCGACGATGTCCGCGGCGAAGTGAAAATCTATCCGTTGCCGCACATGCCGGTCATCAAGGACCTGGTGCCCGATCTCACGAATTTCTATGCGCAGTACGCGTCGGTGAAGCCATGGTTGCAGACGCGTACGCCTGCGCCGCCGGATAGCGAACGCCTGCAGTCCAAGGAAGACCAGGAAAAAATCGATCGCCCGTCGGCTTGTATCCTGTGCGCCTGCTGCTCCACGTCCTGCCCCAGCTACTGGTGGAACAGCGATCGATATCTCGGACCTGCTGCCATGCTCGCCGCTTACCGCTGGATCATCGATACGCGCGACGAGGCAACCGGCGAGCGGCTCGACGAGCTGGAAGATCCGTTCCGTCTCTATCGCTGCCACACCATCATGAACTGCACCGAAGCGTGTCCGAAGGACTTGAACCCGGCTCGCGCCATCGGTGAGATCAAGAAGCTCATTGCGGAAAGGCAGCACTGAGCGGAAGACAGCACTGACCGACGTAGTCGGTCGGTCCGGCCTGGCAAGCCAGCTATTGGTAAGCTGCTAAACTGGTCAGAGTGAAATCTCCGAGTTCTCACCAGTTGACCAGCTCACCAGTTGACCAGTCAGGCCTTTCTCCA
>Ga0157380_10000576_pt1 | contig 22586 bp, 20 predicted proteins | sample S35metaG_FD_119757 | JGI IMG/M metagenome (GOLD analysis project Ga0157380, IMG submission 119757) | Switchgrass rhizosphere microbial communities from Kellogg Biological Station, Michigan, USA - S3-5 metaG | ecosystem: Host-associated > Plants > Roots > Rhizosphere > Soil | place: USA...
CCGAGGGCTCGCGTACCTCGAAAGGCCGCGCCCTGGTCAAAGTGCTGCCGCTGCGCGACGGCGAGAAGGTCACCGCGGTGATCCCGACCCGCGACTTCGGCGAGAACAAGTACCTGGTCTTCGCCACCGCCCAGGGCCTGGTCAAGAAGACCGAGTTCAAGGCCTACAACACGCCGATCCGCGCCGACGGGATCATCGCGATCAAGATCCGCGACTCCGACGAGCTGGTCCAGGTCCGCCTCACCTCGGGCGACGACGACATCCTGCTCGTCTCGAAATCCGGTCACGCCTCGCGCTTCTCCGAGGAGAAAGTGCGGACGATGGGTCGCCCCGCCAGCGGCGTCAAAGGCATGAACGTCGCCGGCAAGGACAACCGGGTGCTGGCGATGGACGTCGCCCGCAACGACACCGAACTCTTCGTCGTCACCGAGAACGGCTACGGCAAGCGCACCCCGGTCTCCGAGTACCCGGTCAAGGGCCGCGGCACGAAAGGCGTCCTCACCGCGAAACTGACCGAGAAGAAGGGCGGCCTGGCCGGCGCCCTGATCGTCGGCGAGCACGAGGACCTGCTCTTCATCTCCCAGAACGGCATGGTCCAGCGCACCTCGGTCGGCGGCATCTCGCAGATGGGCCGCCCCACCCAGGGCGTCAAGGTGATGAACATCAAGGACGACGACCGCGTCAGCGCCGTCGCCCTGGTGGTCGAGTCCGAGGAAGCTGATGGCGCCGCAGGGACCCCCGAGGAAAACGGCCAGGAGCCCCTCGCCGAAGCCTCCCCCGACGGCGCCGGCGAGCAGCCCTAAGCCGCTGCCGGCAGGTACTGCTGCCAGGCCGGGGGGATCTTCGGGCTGGCCACGTGGATGAAGACCGTCGGTTCCGGCGCCCTGGGGATCGTTGCCGGGTGCATCTCGATCTCGCGGGGCAGGCGGTTGCCCTTGCGGCGGTTGCAGGGCGGGCAGGCGGCGACGATGTTCTCCCAGACCGATTTGCCGCCGCGGGAGCGGGGGATGACGTGATCGACGGTGAGGCCGGATTTGGTCGAGCCGCAGTACTGGCAGGTCCAGGCGTCGCGGGCGAGGACGGCGCGGCGGGTGATCTTGCGGCGGTGCGCCTCGCGGGGGATCCGCACGTAGTTGACGAGGCGGATCACGTCGGGCCGCTCCATCGTCATCCGCTCCGAGTGGAGCACGGCGCCGTCGCGCTGCTCCAGAAGTTCGGCCTTTTCCTTCAGCAAGAGGACAGCGGCTCGTCTCAACGTGCAGACGTTGATCGGCTCATACGTCGCGTTGAGTACCAGAACCCTGGCCATGCTGGGAGGAAATTGTAGGCACTCAGCCTCCTCCCACGGGATAGGAGCCGAGAATCCGGACCGACGCGGCCTTCTTCCCCAGGGCCGAGATCGCCTCGGAGACGGCGGGATCGGTCTCCCTGCCCTCGAGATCGCAGAAGAACATGTACTGGCCGAGACCCTGCCGCAGCGGTCGCGACTCGATCCGCGTCAGGTTGATTCCGCGGTCCGAGAACTCAGCCAGGCACTCGACCAGGGCGCCGGGGTGATCGGCCCCCACCTCGGAGAAGACCAGCGAGGTCTTCCATGGCCCCTCGCCGGCCGGCTCGGTCCCCGCCGGGGCGATCCAGACGAAGCGGGTGACGTTGTCGTCGGAGTCCTCGACCCCCTCCCGCAGCAGCTCGCACCCGTAGAGCGAGGCCGCCGCCCGCGCCCCGAGCGCCGCCCAGGGCCGCGCCGACTCGCTCACCATCCTCACCGCCGCCGCGGTGCTGCTGACGCTGCGCAGTTCGACCTCGGCCAGGTTCTCGCGCAGGAAGCGCTGGCACTGGGCCAGCGGCTGCGGGTGCGAGAGCACCGCCTCGACACCCTCGACACCCACCCCCTCGCGGGCGATCAGGTGGACCCGCACCCGGTAGTCGTGCTCGCCGACGACCGTCACCGCGCTGACCTCGAAGGCCAGCGTGTCGAGCGTCGGCCGCACCGAGCCCTCGAGCGAGTTCTCGATCGGGACCAGCGCCCGATCCGCCTCGCCGCGCTCGACGGCGAGGATCGCGTCGTGGATGCTCGTGGTGCGGAGCGGCTCGTACTCGCCCGCGGGCACTGTCTCGCCGAGGGCGTCCTCGGTGAAGGTTCCGGCGGGACCTAGATAGGCGATCCTCATGCCGGGTTATTCAACCAGCAGCGTGAAGGTGCCTTCGTTGTTTTCGGTGATGTTCTCGCCGGGCACCGCTTCGACCACGACTTCGAGCGTGACTTCCCCGCTCGGCGTCGGCGTCAAGGGGATGATCGCCGTCCCGGTTTCCTGGGCCGGGAGTTCGTCGATTTCGCCTTTGATCGTGTTGCCTTCGAAGGTGACCGCGACGGTGACGCCGTTCTCGGTCGATTCGCCCGAGTTGAGGACGCTGACTTCGAGTTCGACCCCTTCTTCGGCGCTGATCGTGGCCGGCGCGCCTTCGGCCAGTTCGGTTTCGTTGACGGTGACCCCCGAGAGTTCGGTGCCGTGGACGCCGGAGACGTCGCCGCTGGAGCTGCCGCTGATCGCCCCCAGCGCTTCGCTGACCTCGGTCTCGTCGAGCCATTTTTCGTCCGGCAGGAAGGAGTCCTTCGGCAGGTCGTTGTCGGTGATGTCGTTCTTGGCGAGGACGCCGTCGACTTCCGGCCGCACGACCTGTTCGTAGACGACGTCGGAGGCCAGCAGCTTCTGCATCTGCCTGGCGATCGCCTCCATCGCCTTCTCCGCTCCCGCCTCGCCGAGCGCGTCATCGGTCTTTTCGGCGATTACGTCCATCGCGCTGGCGCGCAGCTGGTAGGCGAGCTCGAGGTTGCCCTGGGCGCGGGCCATGTCGCCGGGCGTGTCGAGCTCGTCGATCCGCGTCGCGTAGGTGTCGATCGCGCTGCGGTCGGCGTTGACCTGGTCGACGAAGTCGGTGACCGAGAGGTTGCCCGGGTCTTCGAGCTTGCCGAAGAAGGATTTGCTCGTCTGCTTCGTCTCTTCGACGATCTGGGTGACGTTGCGGGCGTAGTCCTCCAGCTCCCGGTTGGCGCGCGCGTCGAGGCAGCCCTTGACGCCGAGCACGATCAGGATCAGCAGGACCAGGCCGCCGCCCAGCGCAAGCCCTCGCCGCAGCATGATCTGCTGGCGTTCCGGTCTGCGTTTGGGCCGCTCGCGCCGGGGCGAGCGTCGTGAGGCAAAGTCCTCCACGGGGCCGGAAGTATGACCTCTGCGCCCGCTGGAGCGCGAAGAGAAGCCGCAAACGGTGCCTTTTTCCCAGACGGCAGGCCGAACTGACGCCCGGCAGGAAGACATCCCTTACCGGCGAAGCTGGGGAGCGATGGTTGGTTCGCTGGTGCTCAACCGGTTCCTGATCGAGCGCCGCATCGGCAGCGGCGGCTTCGGCGTTGTCTACGAGGCCTGGGATGGTCGCCTCGAGCGTCCGGTCGCGGTGAAGGCGATCGAGCAGCGAGGCGAGCCCGGCCGCCGAGTCCTGCGCGAGGCCCAGGCGGCCGCGCGGCTCAACCACCCCGGCATCGTCACCCTCTACGAGATGGGGGAGGAGGACGGCAACGCCCTGCTCGTCACCGAGCTGGTCGAGGGCTCGACCCTGGCTCGCCTCGCCGCCGCGGGGGAGCTCTCCGACCGTGAGATCGGCGAGATCGGCGCCGATCTCTGCGAGGCACTCGACCACGCCCACTCGCGCGGCGTCGTCCACCGCGACATCAAGCCGCAGAACGTGCAGGTGATCGACGACGGGGAACCGCGGGCGAAGCTGATGGACTTCGGCGTCGCCCACCTCGCCGACGCGGCCGCGCTGACCGCCGCCGGCGACGTCGTCGGCACCCTCGCCTACATGTCCCCCGAGCAGGCGGAGGGCCGGCCGGCCGGGCCCGAGGCCGACGTCTACTCGCTGGCGCTGACCCTGTACGAGTGCTGGAGCGGCGAAAACCCGCACCGGCGCGCCACCCCCGCCGCCACCGCGCGGGCGATCGGCGGCCGCCACCGCTCGCTGCGCCGGCTCCGCCCCGATCTGCCGCGCGAGCTGACCGACGCGGTCGACGCCTGTCTCACGCCCCGCCCCAACCACCGCTCCTCGCTGGAAGAGCTGGGGACCGCGGTCGAGGACTCGCTGGACGAGCTGAGCGACCACCTGCCGGGCTCCTACGGCCGCGGCTTCGCCACCCGGCTCACCGCGCTCGCCGCCGCCGTGGCGGTCGGCGGCTTCCTCGCCCTGCACGGTGCGGCCCTCCCGTAGATGGCGCTTCCGTAGGATTTCCCCATCGGCGCTCTAAGTCGTCTGGAGTCGATGCTCGAAGGCCTCGTCGAGGGGGTGTTCAGCCGTGCCTTCAGCTCGGAGGTGCAGCCGGTCGAACTGGCGCGCAAACTGGCGAAGGAAATGGACGCCCACAAGACCGCCTCGGTCCAGCGCGTCTACGTTCCCAACGAGTACACGGTCTTCCTCTCCCGTCAGGACCGCAGCAAGCTCGAGGGCTACGAGCGTTCGCTCGAGCAGGAGCTCTCCGGTTACCTGCTGGAGCATGCGCGGCGACGCGGCTACGACCTTCTGACCCGGCCCCAGGTCGATTTCGAGACCGACGAGCGGCTGCGGCTGGGCGAGTTCGGGATCCAGGCGCGGTTGGTGAAGCCGCCGGCGCACGAGGGCGAGGTGCCCCAGCAGGGCGAAGAGGGGCAGACGATGGTCTACTCGGCGGTGCGCGAGCGCGATCGCAGCCGCCCGAAACGTCCCGAGGAGGCGGTCGGCGCCCTGGTCTCGACCCGCGCCGTCGTCTCGCTCGGCGACCGGCGCTACGTGCTCGACGGCCCGCGGGCGACGATCGGCCGCTCGAAGTCGGTCGAGTGCGTGCTCTCCGACCCCAACGTCTCGCGTCGCCACGCCGAGCTGCGGCGTTCCGAGAACGGCGACTGGCAGATCGCCGACCTCGGCTCGACCAACGGGATCAAGGTCAACGGCCGCCGCGTCCCCTCGACCCGGCTCAGCCCTGGCGACCAGGTCACCGTCGGCACCACCACCTTCACCTTCGACATCGAGCAGTAGGCGGCTGCCGCCGTCATTAAGGTGCCTGTCGCGTGGATTACGACCCCATCTCAGTGGCCCTCAAGTTCGGCTTCATCGCCGTCCTCTACCTGTTCGTCCTGGTGATCGCGCGCAGCGCGACCAAGGACCTGCGCCGGACGGTCGCGCCCGCCCCTGACGCGACCGGGTTCCACGCCGCGCCGGCCTACGAGGCGCAGCGCGGACCGGACGGCTGGCTGCTCGTCGAGCGCGGCGGCGGCCTCGAGCGCGACCAGCGCTTCGACCTGATCGGTGGGCTCTCGATCGGCCGCTCGAAGGAGGCCGACGTGCGGATCGACGACCGCTACGCCTCCAGCATCCACGCCCGAGTCTTTTCACGCGAAGGGAGGTTCTACGTCGAGGACATGAACTCGACCAACGGCACCCTCCTGAACGGGGCGACGCTGCACGGAGAGGCGGACCTGATCGACGGCGACACGATCCAGATCGGCGACACGATCTTCAGGCTCGAGGTGAGCTAGATGGCACTGCGGATCGCGGAGGAGGCAGTTCGCACCGATACCGGGCGCCAGCGCAACGCCAACGAGGACTCGTACTTCACCAGCTCCCCCCTGTTCGTCGTCGCCGACGGGATGGGGGGTGCCCAGGCGGGTGAGGTCGCCTCGAAAGCGGCCGCCGAGTCGTTCGCCGGAGAGCTGCCGGAGGTGTCTCCCGAGCGGCTGCTGGAGGAGACGATCGAGGGCGCCAACCGGACGATCCACGAGCTCGCCCGCAAGGACCCGGACCTGGCCGGGATGGGGACGACCACCACCGCGGCGATCGTCGACCTCGAGGCCGAGGAGGTTGCGATCGGCCACGTCGGCGACAGCCGCGCCTACCGTCTGCGCGGCACCAAGCTCGAGCAGCTGACCCGCGACCACTCGCTGGTCGAGGAGATGCGGCGCAAGGGCCAGCTGACCGACGCCCAGGCCGAGGACCACCCGCAGCGCTCGATCATCACCCGGGCGCTGGGCCCCGAACCCGAGGTCCAGGTGGACGTGCAGACCGTCCCCGCCCAGAACGGCGACGTCTTCCTGATCTGCTCCGACGGGCTGACGACGATGCTCGACGACGAGGCGATCTCCCGCATCCTGATCCGCGCCACCTCGCTGCAGGCGGCGGTGCGGGCTCTGGTCGACGAAGCCAACCGCGCCGGCGGCCGCGACAACATCACCGTCGTCACCTTCCGGGTCGAGGACACCGCCGCGCCGGCGGCGGCGAACCCGGGGTCCCGTCCCGAGGAGGGGGCGACGCTGATCGGCGCGAGCGCCGAGGAGGAGGGGCTGACCGCGACCGAGGTCCGCCGCCGCGCCGCCGCCGAGGCCGCCCGCCGCCGCCGCGAGGAGATGACCTCCCGGCCGCGCGGCGGCCGCTGGCGCACCGCCGCCAAGGCCGCAGCGGTCGTGCTGGCGATCGCCGCCGTCGCCTTCGGCGCCTGGTACGGCAACCGCCAGATCTGGTTCCTCGGCAGCGACGACGCCGGCCGCGTCGCCCTCTACCGCGGCGCCCCCTACGAGCTGCCGTTCGGGATCGACCTCTACTCGGAGCGCTACTCGATCCCGGTCCAGGCCGAGTCGCTGCCGCCGCGGCGCCAGGAGGCGGTCACCGGCCACAAGCTGCGCTCCCGCGACGACGCCGTCTCCCTGATCGAAGACATCGAAGCGAGCGAGGGCCTGCGTTGACGTCGGCGAGGAACCGGGAGCTGCTCGCCCTGGTTCCCGTCGCGATCCTGCTCACCGCGGGGTTCGCCGGGGTGTTCTCCCAGGAGAACGAACAGCTCGGGAACCTGAGCCTGATCTACGGTGCCTACTTCCTCGCTGTCTGCCTGGCGACCCACATCTTCCTGCGGATCCGCCTCCCCAACGCCGACCCCTACCTCTTCCCGCTGGTCGCCACCCTGACCGCCTTCGGGTTGGTGATGATCTACCGGATCGACGAGACCCTGGCCCGCGACCAGGCCAACTGGTTCGTCCTCGGCCTGATCCTCTTCGCGCTGACGATCAGCTTCCTGCGGGACTACGAGGTGCTGGAGCGCTACCGGTACACGATCGCGATCGGCGGGCTGCTGCTGCTGCTGGCTCCGCGGGTGCCGGGGATCGGTCAGCAGGTCAACGGCGCCTACCTGGGGGTGAAGTTCGGTCCGATCGCGTTCCAGCCGGCCGAGTTCACCAAGATCGCGATCGTCGTCTTCCTCGCCAGCTACCTGCGCGAGCACCGGGAGGTGCTGATCGTCGGCGCCCGCCGCGTCCTCGGGGTGACGCTGCCGCCGCTGAAGCACTTCGGGCCGATGCTGGTCGTCTGGGGGGCGTCGATGTTCATGCTCGTCTTCATCCGCGACCTCGGCAGCTCGCTGATGTTCTTCGCCGCCTTCCTGGCGCTGCTCTATGTGGCGACCGGCCGCTTCTCCTTCGTCGTGATCGGGATGGCGATGTTCCTGGTCGGCGCCTGGTTCTTCGCCAGCACCGTGCCCCACGTCCACGACCGGATCGAAGTCTGGCTCCACCCGTACAACGACCCGCAGGGGACCGGGTACCAGATCCTGCAGTCGATCTTCGCCCAGGCCGACGGCGGGCTCTTCGGCAAAGGGTTCGGGCAGGCGCTGATCATCGTCCCGGGGACCGACGACGCCCTGCTGCCGGCGGCGCAGACCGACACCATTTACTCGCTGATCGTCAACGAGGTCGGCCTCTTCGGCGCCTGCGGGGTGATCCTCGTCTACCTGCTGATCGCCGCTCGCGGCTTCAAGATCGCCCTGCTCGCCAACGACGGCTTCTCGAAGCTGCTGGCGACGGGGCTGACCGCGGTCTTCGCGATCCAGGCCTTCGTGATCGTCGGCGGCGTCACCCGGGTGATCCCGCTGACCGGCGTCACCCTGCCCTTCATCAGCTACGGCGGCAGCTCGATCGTCGCCAACTTCGTCCTCCTGGCGCTGCTGCTGCTGATCTCCGATCGGGCGCGCCGCGAAGCGGCTGAACCGGCGGGTCGGATGGCGGCGATGGGAGCCCCGGCATGAACCGCCAGATCGTCAAATTGTTCGCCTTCATCGTCGTCCTCTTCGGGGTCCTGGTCGGCTTCACGTCCTGGTGGTCGGTCTTCGACGCCGAAGCGCTGAAGGAGAAGAACGCCAACAAGCGGCCGTTGCTGGAGCAGCAGCAGATCCCCCGAGGCCGCATCCTCGCCGCCGACGGCACGGTGATCGCGAGGTCGGTGCCGAAGGGCAGCGGCTCCTCGAAGCGCTACGTGCGCCGCTACCCGGAAGGGTCGCTCTTTGGCCATCCGATCGGCTACAGCTTCGTCCAGTTCGGCGACACCGAGTTCGAGCAGTTCCACAACAAGGAACTGGTCGGCGAAGGCTCCGAGTTCAGCTCGATCCTCGACGAGCTGCTGGGCGAGCGCCAGGAAGGCAACGACATCGTCACCAGCATCGACGCCGACGCGCAGCGGCTGGCGCTGAGCGAGCTCCAGGAAGTGGGCTTCGGTGCGGTGGTCGCGATCGAGCCGAGCACCGGGGCGGTCAAGGTGATGGCCTCCAACGCTCCCTTCGACCCGAATCGCGTTCCCTTCGAATTCTCGAAGCTGAGCACCAACGAGATAGAAAGGCCCCTGGTGAACCGGGCGACCCAGGGCCTCTATCCGCCGGGCTCGACCTTCAAGGTGGTGACCGCCGCGGCAGGCCTCGACAGCGGCGCGATCACGCCCGAATCGACGATCAACGCGCCCGGGTCGCTGGAAGTCGAAGGGACGCCGTTGCAGAACGACTTCAACCAGGACTTCGGTGCGATCGGCCTCGATACCGCGCTGACCAACTCGGTCAACACCTGGTTCGGCCAGCTCGGCCAGGAGCTCGGCAACGACACCCTCTTCGAATACATGGAACGGTTCGGCTTCAACGCCACCCCGGCGATCGACCTGCCCGAAGACGAGGTCGAAGAGAGCGGAGTCTGGGACATCGAAAACAACGAACTGCTGACCGCCGCCGACCCCGTCGACCTCGCGCGCCTCGCGATCGGTCAGGAGCGGCTGCTGACGACGCCGCTGCAGATGGCGCAGGTGGCGGCGGCGGTGGCCAACGGCGGCAGGCTGATGAAGCCGCAGATCTGGAAACGGGTGGTCGACCCTGACCGCCGCGTCACCGAGACCATGGACCCCTCCGTCTACAGCGAGCCGATCAGCGAGGAGACCGCTGAAGAGTTGACGACCGCGATGGAAGGGGTGGTCAACGAAGGGACCGGCACCAACGCGGCCATCTCCGGCGTCCCGGTCGCCGGCAAGACCGGCACCGCGGAAACCCCCGGCAACAAGTCCTGCGGCGGCGGCATCGACGAGAACCAGGCTTGGTTCATCGGCTTCGCCCCGGCCGACGATCCCCAGATCGCGATCGCGGCCTCGGTGGAGTGCACGGAACAGTTCGGCGGCGACGTTGCCGCCCCGATCTTCCGCGACGTCGCGGAATCAATCCTGAACGGAGAATGAGGAGGAGCGGTGGCTGAGGTCAGCGAGGGAAGCGTCGTCGATAGTCGTTATCGGGTTCTGCGCCGGATCGGCGGCGGCGGCATGGCCGACGTCTGGCTGGCCGAGGACACGCATCTGCAGCGGCAGGTGGCGCTGAAGGTCCTCCACCGGCGTTTCCTCCAGGACCCGGAGTTCATCTCCCGCTTCCAGCGCGAGGCCGAGCACGCCGCCGGGCTGACGCACCCGAACATCGTCGCCGTCTACGACCGTGGCGAGGACAACGGCGTCAACTACATCGCGATGCGCTACGTCGAGGGGCCGACGCTGAAGGAGCTGATCGACCGCGGCCTCAGTCCCGACCAGGCGGTGGCGCTGGTGCGGCAGGTGCTCGAGGGGGCGCGGTTCGCCCACCGCAACGGCATCGTCCACCGCGACCTGAAGCCGCAGAACGTGATCGTCGACAGCGAGGGCAAGGCAGTCGTCACCGATTTCGGCATCGCCCGCGCCGGGGTCTCGGAGATCACCCAGACCGGCTCGGTGATGGGCACCCCGCAGTATCTCTCCCCCGAGCAGGCCCAGGGGTTCGAAGTGACGCCGGTCTCCGACCTCTACTCGGTCGGGGTGATCCTCTACGAGGCGCTGACCCGCCGGGTTCCCTTCGAAGCCGACAGCGCCGTCGCGATCGCGATGAAACAGGTCGCCGAGACGCCGCAGCGGCCGAGCTCGATCAACCCGCAGGTGACGCCGGCGCTCGACGCGGTGGTGATGCGGGCGCTGGAGAAGGAGCCGGGCCAGCGCTTCCAGAGCGCCGACGCCTTCATCGCCGCCCTCGACGCCGCGCTCAAGGACCCCGGCGTCGCGCAGGGCACGGCGGCCTTCGCGGCGGTCGCCCCGATCGCCGATCCCGACGAGGAGCAGGAGGAGGACCGGAAACGCAAACGGCTGCTCTGGGGATTGCTCGTCGCGGCGATCCTGATCGGGCTGCTGATCGGCTGGGCGCTGTCCCGCGACACCACGACCGACGTCCCCAACGTCACCAACAAGCAGGTCGAATTCGCGATCTCCCAGCTCGAACGCAAGGGCTTCTCGGTCGGCGAGGAAAACTACGTCAACCGCTCGGTCCCGCGGAACACCGTGCTCGAGCAGGATCCGCTGCCCGGTTCGGCCGGTGAAGAGTGCTCCTTCCTCACCTTCTTCTGCTCGAAGCCGACTGTCGACTTGACGATCAGCGCCGGCCCCGGCAGCGGCGAGATTCCCTCGACCGCGGGGCTGTCCGAGGAAGAGGCGACCGAACGACTCGAAGAAGCCGGCTTCGAAGCGGGGGTCGACCGGGTCAACTCGAAGACGGTGGACGAGGGGCTGGTGATCCGCTCCGAACCCGGCGGCGGCACCACCGCGACCAAAGGCTCGACCGTGACCCTGTCCGTCTCGCGCGGTCCGAAGCTGACCAAGGTGCCGGCCCTGGTCGGCAGCCAGCGCGGCGCGGCGGTCGAACGGCTGCGCGGTCGCGGCCTCGAACCGAGCGTCTCCGAAGAAGAAAGCTCTTCGCCCAAAGGCCAGGTGATCAGTCAGTCGCCGGACGCGGGCAGTGAAGTCGAAGCGGGGTCGACTGTTGCGATCGTCGTCTCCGGCGGCGAAGAGAAGGAAACGGCAAAGGTGCCGAACGTGATCGGCAAGGAACGGCGGGAAGCGGTCGAACTGATCCGCGGCGCCGGCCTCACCCCGAGCGTCGAAGAAGAAGAAACGGAAGTGCCCAGCCAGGTCGGCCGGGTGATCGACCAGTTCCCGCCGCCCGGCAGCGAAGGGGAACCGGGCGACACGGTGACGATCACGGTGGGCAAGCAGGCCGCCGCGCCGGAAGAAGGGCCCGAAGAATGAGGGTCGCCGTCCTCGCCGGCGGGCGCTCCTCCGAGCACGAGGTCTCGCTGCGCTCCGGGGCGGCGGTCGCCCGCGGGCTGCGCGAGGCGGGGCACGAGGCCCTCGAGGTGACGATCGGTCGCGACGGCCGCTGGAGCGCCCCGGGAGGGTCGGTCGAGCTGTCGCCGGGCGCCGGGCTGCTGGAGGCGGACGCGGTGTTCCCGGCCCTGCACGGCGCCTTCGGCGAGGACGGCAGCGTCCAGGGGCTGCTCGAGTGCCTCGACCTGCCCTACGTCGGCTCCGACGTCCTCGCTTCGGCGGTCTGCATGGACAAGCTGACGCTGAAGCGGCTGTTCGCCGAGCACGGAGTGCCGCAGGTCGCGTTCACCGCGGTCGAAGGCAGCGAGTGGTGGGGCCGCTGCGAGCAGCTCGGGCTGCCGCTCTGGGTGAAGCCGTCGCGGATGGGTTCGAGCGTCGGCATCACCCGCGTCACCGACTTGGCCGAGCTCGACGCTGCGGTCGAGCTGGCGCTGCGCCACGACCCGCGGGTGATCGTCGAGGCTTCCGCCGCGGGCCGCGAGGTCGAGTGCTCGGTGCTCGGCAACGCCGAGCCCGAGGCCTCTATCCCCGGTGAAATCGTCGCCCACGCCGACTGGTACGACTTCGAGGCCAAGTACACCGAGGGCGGGATGGATCTGCGCGTCCCCGCCCCGATCGGCGAGGAGACGATCGAGCGCGTGCGCGAGCTCGCGGTCTCCGTCTTCGCCCTCGCCGGCTGCTCCGGCCTCGCCCGCTGCGACTTCTTCGTCGAGCCCGACGGCTCGGTCCTCGTCAACGAGATCAACACGATGCCGGGCTTCACCGACACCAGCGTCTACGCCAAGCTCTTCGAGGCGACCGGGATCGACTACCCGACCCTCTGCGACCGCCTCGTGACGCTCGCGGTCGAGCGTCACGAGAAGGCCCGGTCCTACGAGTTCTGAACGCGATCGATGAGCTGACCCGGCTATAGGGACGTCAACTCATCAATCGTCAATAGGCCGTGGTCCGTGAGCGCTGCTACGCCGGCGCGGTGCAGGTCCGCCGCCGCGAGCTGGGCGCGCTCGGCGATCCCAGGCGCAGCTGGCGCGCACCTCGTCGGGAAGGGAAACTGGGGTCATGGACAAGCCAGAGATACAGATTCGCGAGGCCGTCGTGAAGGACGCCCCCGAAATCGCCCGCCTCCTCTTCGACTTCAACAGCGAGTACGAGGACGAGACGCCGCCGCTGCCGGAGCTGACCCGGCACGCTGAGCGGATGCTGCGCGAGGGGGAGATGACCGTGCTGCTGGCGGGAGACGGCCCCGACGGGCTGGCGCTGCTGCGCTTCCGGCCCTCGGTCTGGACCGAGCAGCAGGAGGCCTACCTGCAGGAGCTCTACGTGGTGCCGCCGCTGCGCGGCCGGGGCATCGGCGAAGCCTTGATGCAGGAGGCGATCGCCACCTGCCGTGGCCGCGACGCCGGCTGGATCGAACTCAACACCGGCGAGACCGACGTTGCCGCCCGCAGCCTCTACCGCAAACTCGGCTTCACCAACGAGGAAGGAACGGAGGGGACCGCGATGCTCTACTACGAGCTCGAGCTCTGAAGCGACAGCTCGGCGAAGCCGATCCCAGCCGGCGGTTCGACCCGGTCGGGGTGGAAGAGGTGGGCGAGAAGCTCGACCCCGTCGACCAGGCGCGGCCCCGGCCGCGAGAAGGTCGAGGCGGCGTCGACGGCGAAGACCCGGTCGGCTCCCAGGGCGCTGAGGCGTTCGCCGTGGGCCAGAGCCTGCGCGCGCGAGTCGTCCAGATACCAGCCGCAGGGCATCGCGACGATCACCCCGGGATCCACCCCGCCCAGCTGCTCCCACTCGATCTGCGGCGACTTCTGCCCGCTTTGCCCGACGACGTCGACGCCACCCGCGATCTCGACCATCTCCGGGATCCAGTGGCCGCCGAGGAACGGCGGGTCGAGCCACTCGAGCGCCAGCACCCGCGGGCGCTCGACTCCAGCGACCGCCTCCCGCACCCGCTCCAGCCGGGCTTCCAGGTCGGCGCGAAGCGTTGCCGCCCGCGCCTCGATCCCAACCGAGGCACCGAGCCGCGTGACGTCCTCGAGGACCTCGCCGAGCGTGCTCGGGTCCTGCTGGACGACCCGCGGCCGTCCCGGCAGCCGTGGCGCCACCGCCACCACGTCCTCGTAGGAGACGGCGCAGACCTCGCAGACCGCCTGGGTGACGATCACCTCCGGCGCCAGCTCCGCCAGGCGCTCCTCGTCGAGGCTGTAGAGCGCCCGCCCTTCGCCGACGACCTCCTTCACCGCGGCGTCGATCTGGCCGGCGTCGAGGCCCTGCGGCAGGACCGTCGCGGTCAGGTGGGGGAGGGAGGCCGCCTCGGGCGGGAAATCGCACTCGTGGGTGACGCCGACCACGTCCCCCCCGAGGCCGAGCGCGAAGAGCATCTCGGTCGCGGAGGGGACGAGGCTGGCGATACGCATCAGTCGACTATTTCACCGCCGCGAGGAGGGCGTTGGCGCCACCCTGCATCCCCGCTTTGTTGGGATGGATGGGCGCGGCGCTGTTGCCTGGCACGAGCGGCTCCACCCAGCGGGTCGAGGTGCCCTTGCAGGCGTCGTGGCCGATGCTGGCGCCGTACCAGTTGACCAGCGTCGCCCCGTTGGCCGAGGCCTGCGCCGCCAGCATGTCGTTCAGCCGTTTCTGGGTCGAACGCAGGTAGGGGACGTCGGAGAACCCGATCGGCATCTGTGGCCAGCAACCGAACCCGGTCTCCGGGAAGATCGCCGGGTAGTTGACGACGTAGATTTTCGCCGAGGGCGAGCGGGTTTTGATCCCCTGCAGGACCGCCGCCACCTTCGGTGCCGTCGCTTCGATCCGCGCTTTCAGCTGGTCGACCCCGCCCGGGTTGTATTTGTCGAGGCAGGGATGGCTGAACGGGTTGACCGTGATGCAGCTCTGGGCGACTTCGGAGAAGCCGATGTCGTTGCCGCCGATCGTCAGGGAGACGACCGTCGTGCTCGCGTCGAGCGAGTTGAGCTGCGGCGGGTTCGGCCCGTCCGGGTCGACGTTCTGGGGGTTGGTCATGTCCTCGGTCTCGGCTCCGCTGCAGGACGCGTCGCGCAGCGTCAGACCGATCCCCGGCGCTGCCAGGTGCGCGTAGTTGTTGCTCGACTTGAGGCAGCCGAGCGGCAGCAGCGGGTTTGGGATCAGCGGCCCGGCGGCGTAGGAGTCGCCGAGTGCGGTGTAGTTGGCGGCCACCGCCCCACCGGCGAACCCGGTGAGCAGCAGCGCCGCTGCGACGAGGGTCAGCAGGCCGACGCGCAGGCGTTGGAACGCGATCTTCATATCCATCTTTTCTCCTCCCGGATGAGACAGAAGAGCCATGAAAGCTCAAGTCTCTTTACAGTAAGTTTTAAGTAGCCGGATCGGGCGGAGGAGAAACGTCTAGCCGCGGTAAGGACCCGGCTTCGGCCGGGGTTTGCCGCCCGGAAAGGCGAGCCTCAGGATCGTCCGCTGCACCATCCCCAGCTGCTGGCCGAAGGGGCCGCTGTTGTAGGGGAGGCCGTAGCGCCGGCATACGTCTTTCACCTGAGGCGCGATCTCGGCGTATCGCGTGCTCGGCATGTCCGGGAAGAGATGGTGCTCGACCTGGTAGCTGAGGTTGCCGCTGGCGACGTGGAAGAGCGGGCTGCCGTCGATGTTGGCGGAGCCGGTGAGCTGGCGGATGTACCAGGCGCCGCGGCTCTCGTTCTCAGCCTCCTTCTGGGAGAAGGTGTAGGTCTGATCCGGGAAGTGTCCGCAGAAGATGATCGCGTAGGCCCAGACGTTGCGGACGATGTTGGCGGTGGCGTCGGCCTTTGCGGTCGCGCGGAAGGTCCTGCTCCCGCCCTCGAGAGCGGCTTCGACGACGGGCGCCAGGCGTCCGCGGCGCCTGCCCCGGAAGCGCCCGAGGAGGCCCTTGGGCGGCCTGCTCCCGCGCCGTGCCTCCAGCGCCGCGTCGACCGCGGCGGCGGCCAGGGCACTGACCAGGGGCCAGGCGATGTAGTCCTTGACGACCTGGTCTTTCGCCTTGCCCGCGATCCCCTTCAGCTCCCGCTTCACCTGCGGCATCGGCTTGCGGCCCTTGCGGATCGCCTCGAAGTCGAGGTCGTGCAGGGCCACGCCCCACTCGAACAACGCCATCAGGATCAGGTTGTAGATGGGCTGGAGCAGGTAGACCGGGTGCCAGCGCTGCTCCGGGTCGATCCGCATGATCTCGTAGCCGAGGTCCTTGTCCTTGCCGCGGATGTTGGTGTAGGTGTGGTGGACGAAGTTGTGGGAGTGCTTCCAGGCTTCGGCAGTTGAAGCGGTGTCCCAGTCCCAGGTGGAGGAGTGGATGCGGGGGTCGTTCATCCAGTCCCACTGGCCGTGCATGACGTTGTGGCCGATCTCCATGTTCTCGAGGATCTTCGCCGCCGAGAGAGCGGAGGTCCCTGCCGCCCAGGCGCCCCGGTTGCGGGAGGCGAGCAGCAGCACCCGCCCCAGCACGGCCAGCCGGCGCTGCATCTCGATCATGCTCTCGATGTAGCGGCGGTCGCGGTCGCCGAGCTCGGCCATGACGCGATCGCGGATCGCGTCGAACTCGCGACCCAGCTCGCCGAGCTGCTCCTCGGAGAGGTGCGCGAGCGGGCTCTCGACGTGGGTGTCAATCGGTGCCGTGGTGGTCATAGCTCTTTCGTTCCCTTCTCTCTCAGAGTGCAATCTCGACGTCGCCTTCGGGCGCGTTCACGCAGGTCCGCACCATTTCGTCCTCCTGGCCGTAGACCTCACCGGTGCGCAGGTCCCTGACCTCACCGGAACAGAGCCGGCCGATGCAGGTGTGGCAGATCCCCATCCGGCATCCATACGGCAGCTCCGCGCCCGCCTCCTCGCCGGCAGCGAGGATCGGGGTGCCGCCATCGCACGCCGTCTCGACGCCGCTCTTGGTGAAGCGGATCGTCCCGCCCCCGCCGGCGACGGCGTCGCCGCCCCCGATGACCGGCTGGAAGCGCTCCATCTCCAGCAGCTCGGGGTCGCCCTCCTCGCGCCAATGGCCGGCGAGCGCGTCGAGCATCTCGCCCGGTCCGGAGACGTAGGCACGACGCTCGCGCCAGTCGGAGCAGAGACGGTCGAGGTCGGCCGGGGAGACGCGCCCGTCGTCCCCGGTGATCTGCAGATGCAGTCGATACTCCGTCCGGCGCTCGTGGAGCTCGCGCAGCCGCTGCCCGAAGATCGCGGCCTCGGCGGTGCGGGCCGAGTGGAGGTGGACGGCGTCGCCGATCGCGTCCTCGCGGTCGAGGCTGCGCAGCATGCTCATGATCGGCGTCACCCCACTGCCGGCGCTGATGAAGAGCAGCCGCTCGGGCGGCGGATCGGGCAGGACGAAGGTCCCTTCGACGCCGCCGAGGCGGACGATGTCGCCCGGGCGTGCCCGGTGCACCAGGTAGGGGGAGACCTTGCCCGCGTCGACCAGCTTCGGGGTGATCCCGATCAGGCCGTCGGGCCGGCCCGGCTCGGTCGTCAGCGAGTAGGCGCGCCAGTGGTGGACGCCGTCGACGATCACCCCGATCCGCAGGTACTGGCCCGGCTGGTGGCCCATCCATTCGTGCCCGGGCCGGATCAGGACCGTCACCGCGTCCCGGGTCTCCGGCTCGATCCGCTCGATCCGGCCGCGCAGCTCCTGCGTCGACCAGAGCGGGTTGATCAGTTCGAGGTAGTCGTCCGGAAGCAGCGGCGTGAACAGCGAGCGGACGGCGCGAAGTGCGCGCTGGCGCGCCTTGGGAACGTTGGGTACGGCGCCTCGCTCTGCCATCGTCGGATGCTACATGGATCGATGTAAGGGTTACTGGAACATCGTCCCTATACCCGCCGCGGCGAAACTCAGTCGACGACCTTCACATCGCTGATCTCGATCCGGTAGCGGCCTTCCTGGTCGCGCGAGGGCGCTGCCTTGGTGAACCAGATCAGGAAGTACTTGGCCGGCGAGCCGAGATGGAGGTCGACCTCCTCCAGCTCCCCGGCATCGGTCACGTCGCCGACCGGTTCGCCCCATTCGGAGAGATCTTCCGGGGGGCCGGCGGGGGCGGCGTAGATTTCGGCGTCCCAGCCGGGGGTGCCGCGGATGATCATCGTCTGCGGGGTCGCCGTCGCCTTGGTCGCCACGTAGAGCCCGACCCCGGGGTTGGGCCCGGTCTTCGTTCCCGCGAATTCGGTGTCGTCGTAGTGCTCGCTGCTCCAGGCGGTGCCGGTCGGGTTCCCGTCGATCGCCAGGCTGACCGCTTCGGGGTCCTCTTCGTCGTCGCCCTGCGGGTCGTAGTCGGAGGCTTCGGCCAGCGCCAGCGGCGACCCCTTGTCGCTCAGCGCGCCGCCCCCGCCACCGGGGCCGTTGCCGCTGCTGATCAGGATCACCGCCACCACCGCTCCGGCGAAGGCCAGCACCAGCAGAGCCAGCCACAGCCGCGACCAGCGGCCGCCGCTGGAGAGCTTGCGCTGGGCGGGCGGCACCGCCTCCAGCACGCTCGTCGCCTCGCCGGTGGTCGAACCGGCGCGCGCGGCCTCGACCTCCAGCGCGGTCGCCAGGTCGTCGATCATCTCGCCGACCTGCTGGTAGCGCTGCGCCGGGTCCTTGGTCGTCGCCCGCTCGACCACCATCGCCGCGGCGGCCGAGAGCTCCGGCCGCCGCTGCTGGACGTCGGGCAGGTCTTCGTTGACGTGTTTCATCGCCACCCCGACCTGGCTGTCGGCGCTGAACGGGACCTGCCCGCTCAGCATCTCGTAGAGCACGACGCCCAGCGAGTAGATGTCCGACCGCTGGTCGACGGCGTGGCCCATCGCCTGCTCGGGGGAGACGTAGTCGGTGGTCCCGAGGACGCGGCCGGTGGCGGTCATCCCGTCCTCTTCGAGCTGCCGGGAGATGCCGAAGTCGGTCAGCTTCGCCCGCCCCTCGGAGTCGATCAGCACGTTCTGCGGCTTGATGTCGCGATGGACCATGTTGCGGGCGTGGGCGACGGTGAGGCCGCGGGCGATCTCGATCGCGTAGGCGAGCGCCTCCTGGGCGTCCAGCGCGCCGACCCGGTTGATCCGCTGCTTCAGGGTCTCGCCTTCGACGTATTCGAAGACGATGTAGGGGTGGCCGCCGTCCTCGCCGGCGTCGATCACGGCGACGACGTTGGGATGGGAGAGCTTCGCCACCGCCCGTGCCTCCTGGCGGAAGCGCTCGAGCTGGTCGGCCTGCTCGGACATCTCCCGGTGCATCACCTTGACCGCGACCTGGCGATCGAGAGTCGTGTCTCGTGCCAGGTAGACGGTCGACATGCCGCCGCTGCCAAGCTTCGCCTCCAGCTTGTAACGGCCGGAGAGCACGGTGCCGATCATCTGGGAGCTGGTCGAGGGGCGGTCGCTCACTTGCGGGCCAACGTTACGACGCCTTCGGCTGGAAGGCGGTTCAGAGGATCCTGGATGGTCCTTCGGTTGCGCGGCCGATCCGCCGCGCCGCCGGGTAGTGACGCCGCAGCAGCTCGAGCGCGACGGCCTCGTCCTCCGCCGCGACGACGACGCAGAAGCCGCAGCCCATGTTGAAGACCTCCTGCATCTCCTCGTCGGAGACGCCGCCGAGCTCCTGGATCAGGGCGAAGACCGGCGGCACCGGAAGCGGGTCGTCGATCTCGTAGCCGACCTCGGCGGCGAGACGCAGCAGGTTCCTGGTGCCGCCGGAGGTGATGTGGGCGAGGCCGCGGACGTCGACCGTGGAGCGCAGCAGCTCGACGATCGGCTTGACGTAGATCTCGGTCGGCTCCAGCAGCACGTCGCCCAGCGGTCGCCCGAGCCGGTCGTCGTCGAGCGCGACCTCGGCCAGGGCCGAGCGGGCGAGGGTGTAGCCGTTGGAGTGCAGGCCGGTGGAGGGGAGGCCGATGACGACGTCGCCGGGCTCGACCGCGGAGCCGTCGACGATCGCGTCGAGGGCGACGGTTCCGAAGCAGGCGCCGGAGACGTCGACGCCGCGGACCAGCTGCCCCAGTTGGGCCAGCTCGCCGCCGGGGATCTCGATCCCCGCCTTCTCGGCGCCGCGCGCCAGCCCGACCCCGATTTCCTCGCAGACCGCCGGGTCGGCCTTCTCGATCGCGATGTAGTCGAGCATCGCCAGCGGCTCGGCGCCGACGCAGATCACGTCGTTGACGTTCATCGCCACGCAGTCGATCCCGATCGTGTCGAAACGGCCGAGCTGCTCGGCCAGCACCAGCTTGGTGCCGACGCCGTCGGTCGAGAGCGCGATGCCGGTCCGCTCGTCGAGCTTGATCACGCTCGCGTAGTGGCCCGGCAGCGGCACCTGGGCCGAGGGGCGGTCGAGGCTGATCGCGCCGAGCGCCCGAACCAGGCCGGCCACGGCCGAATCCGCCGCCCCCTGGTCGACTCCGGCCTTCGCGTAGGCGTCGCGCGAGCTCACCCGCCGGATTCTCTCAGTCGCCCCGGTTAGATGGCGCTCGCGCAGCCGGCATTCGACCCACCCAGGTGTGGTCAAGATCGGATGCGCCGTTCATCTGGACAGGCGCTTGAGCACGACGGCCGCCAGGCCGATCCGGTAGGCGGCGTAGGGCCAGAGGGCCCGGTCGCGCTCGACCAGCCCGATCAGCCGCTGGGAGGCGAGGGTGGAGACGAAGGAGGCGCCGACGCCTACGGCGAGCGAGCGGCGTACCCCCGGCGCGATCCCGCGACGCGCCAGGCGGGCACCCTTCAGCCCCGTGGCACCGACGATGATCGGCAGCGCGATCGTGCGCGAGAGCAGGTTCGCCTGGTCGCGGGAGAAGTGGCGCCAGCGTGCGGCAGCGAGGGTGACGCCGTTGCGGGAGACGCCGGGCGCCAGGGCCGCCGCCTGGGCGACGCCCAGCGCCAGCCCGTCCATCGGCGTGGCATCGCCTTGCCCCCGCCGTTGCGGTCGGCGGTCGGCGACCAGCATCGCCGCCGCCCCGGCCAGCAGCCCGTAGGCGGTCGCCCGCGGCCCGCCCAGCCGCCGCTCGATCGGCCGCTCGAGGGTGTAGCCGACGATCGCCGCCGGCAGGAAGGAGAGGCCGAGCAGCAGAGCCCGCCGGCCGTCGAACTGGCGTATCTCCGCCGCGATCGTCCGCCGCTGGCCGATCAGCAGCGCCGCCGCGGCGCCGGTGTGAAGGGCCACCTCGAAGCTCTTGCGCAACTCGGGGTCGATCCCGTCCCAGTCCCAACCGGCGAGCCAGGGGACGAGGACGATATGGGCCGAGCTGGAGACCGGCAGGAGCTCCGCCGGGCCCTGGACCAAGCCGAGCGCGACCGCGCGCCCGGAAGGAAGACCGCCGTCGCTCAAGCGCCGCCGCTGCCGGCGGGCTCGGGGGCTGCCGCCGCGGACTCGCTGCCGACCTCGTCCTCACCGGGCCCAGGCCCGCCGCCGCGGCGCCGCTTGATCAGCAGGTAGGCGCCGAGGACGATCACTGCGACGACCACCAGGTAATCGAGGTAGTGCAGGTGGTCGCGCCACTCTTCCCAGTTCTCGCCGACGCTCTTGCCGACCAGGGCCAGCATCAGCACCCAGGGGATGCAGCCGAGCGTGGTCAGCACGGTGAAGCGCCAGAACGGCATTTTCGCCACTCCGGCCGGGAGCGAGATGAAGGTGCGGATGATCGGCAGCATCCGCGAGAAGAAGATCGTCGCGTCGCCATAGCGGGCGAACCAGTCGTCGGCCCATTTCAGGTGCTTGGGGCTGATGTGGATCAGCTTGTTCTTTTCCAGCAGGTCGATACGGCCGTAGTAGCCGACCGCGTAGGCGATCCAGGAGCCGACCAGGTTGCCGAGCACGCCCGCGGCGACGACCCCGAACAGGGTCAGTTCGCCGGCGGCGACGCTGGCGCCAGCGAAGAGCATGATCGCCTCGCTGGGGACCGGCAGGCAGGCGGACTCGAGCGTCATCAGCACGAATACGGCGGGCAGGCCGGCGCTGCTGATGAAGTCGGTTCCCCAGTTGACGATCGGGTCGAGGAAGAAGTCGGTGACGCTGGCGAGGACGAGAGGCGGCATTTCGTGAAGGCGGAATTGTAGGGAGGAACATGAACAGCAACTAAACTCGCGGGTTCATGCGCCGGTTGAACCACCCTGTCTACCGCAACAGGGTTTTGCAGATAACGGCTGATGCCGTGCTCATCGCGCTGGCGTATTTCCTCGCCTTCCAGCTGCGCTTCCTCGACGACCCGCACGGCTGGCCGCAGCGCTACGAGACCCTCTTCGCCCAGTCGGTCGGCTTCGTCGTCGCCGGCAAGCTGGTCGTCTTCTACGCCTTCGGGCTCTACCAGAAGTGGTGGCGCTACGTCAGCTGTCGCGACTTCCTCCTGATCCTGCGCGCCGTCGCCGTCGCCAGCGCCCTGCTGGTCGTCGTCTTCGCCGTCGCCAAGCCCTTCGAGCCGACGCTGCCCCGCTCGGTCGAGGTGATGGACTTCCTGCTCACGGCGCTGCTGATCGCCGGCGCCCGCCTCGCGGTGCGGCTGGTCCTCGAGCGCCCGAACCGCGCTTCCCGCCTGCCGAAGCACGAGGTGCTGGTCGTCGGCGCCGGCTCCGGCGGCCAGATGGTGGTCCGCGAGCTGCAGCTCAACCCCAACCTCGGCGCCACCGCGATCGGCTTCGTCGACGACGACCCGCGCAAGCGGGGGATGCGGATGCTCGGCCTGAAGGTGCTCGGCTCGACCAAGCAGATCGATGCGATCCTCGACGAGACCGGTCCCGACGAGGTCGTGATCGCGATCCCCTCGGCACCGGGCGACCTGCGCGGCCGCATCGTCGCCGCCTGCCGCGAGCGCGAGATCCCGGTCCGCACCCTGCCGACCGTCTTCGAGCTGCTGCGCGGCGGCGTCCAGCTCAACAAACAGCTGCGTGAGGTGCGGGTCGAGGACGTCCTCGGCCGCGAGCCGATCGTCCGCGAGATCGACCGCGTCGGCGCCTACCTGCGCGACCGCATCGTCCTCGTCACCGGCGCCGGCGGCTCGATCGGCTCCGAGCTCTGCCGTCAGATCGCCCAGGTCAAGCCGCGGCTGCTGGTGATGCTCGACCACGCCGAGGACAACCTCTTCCAGATCGACCGCGAGATGGTCGAGGAGCGGCACTTCGCCAGTTGCGAGGCGGTGCTGGCC
>Ga0157380_10000577_pt1 | contig 22580 bp, 20 predicted proteins | sample S35metaG_FD_119757 | JGI IMG/M metagenome (GOLD analysis project Ga0157380, IMG submission 119757) | Switchgrass rhizosphere microbial communities from Kellogg Biological Station, Michigan, USA - S3-5 metaG | ecosystem: Host-associated > Plants > Roots > Rhizosphere > Soil | place: USA...
ATAACAACGGCTTTATACCTGTTACTTAGGCTGAATTTTTTCATTCGTCAATAGACAACGTTCCTAATCTTTTATTTTCTTATAAATCTTTTCTTCATTGTTCACCACAATAAAGCGATTCGCATAATCGCACCAGATCAATGACTCCTTCGAGCCAATGGCCAGGTACCCATACTTGAATGAGCTTTCGTGGAATTTTTTCAATACTTCATTTTGCAAAGACTGGTTGAAGTAAATCATCACATTCCTGCAAAGTATAAGATCAAATTTGTTGAACACATCTCCCAGCACAAGGTCATGCCGCCGAAATGAAACATTCATAAGAAGTTCCTTTGGAAATACAGCCATTCCATTTTCCTCACGGTAGTAATCCTTGAAAGAACCCGTACCCTGAAAACGGATATAGTTCTTTTCATTCAACTCCATGTTCTTAGCAGGATAAACTCCTGACTTTGCTCTTTCTAAAATATTTACGTCGAGGTCGGTAGCGATCATCGTTACATCCTGCAGTATCCCCATTTCCTTGAGCATAATGCACATGGATAAAACTTCTTCTCCGGAGGAACAGCCAGCGTGCCATATTTTAAATTGCTTTTGATTGAGCATGATGGCTGGAATAATTTCCTCGCGCATGATTCTCCAAAAGCTTGGATCGCGAAACATTTCAGTTACGTTAACGGTGAGTTCGTCTAAGAACTCGTTGATGAAAGCAGGATTATCAGTTAGTTTCTTAATGAGTGATTCAACAGAGAGCTTTTTTAATTCCATGATCCGAAGTACACGCCTTTTAAAAGAAGACATTGCGTAATTCCGAAAATCATAATGATGCTTTTGATAAATAAGCTCTGAGATTCGTTTTAGATCATTGATGTCAATATCCAACATGTTTGTCTTTTGAAAGAATCAAAATTAGTTTCTTCCTAAAATTGGACAGGTGTATATAGATGAGAAACCTTACATGCGTTCTAATAAGGCTTTATGCTTGCTATTTTGACTAAAAAAACGCCCTTGGTGATAGCTAGAAAGGAAATTCGAGCCTCTGTTTTTGATAAGGGAACGCGCGTATATCGCGGCCTTTCCGGAGGGTAAAAATGTTTAAATTTGGCCAGTCATCTTAGGTCCCAGCCTTCCGGTCTAGTTCTTCCTGAGTGATTTTGATGGCTTCCAGATTCACTTTCAGGATCTTCTCAACTTCTTGGGCCATGGCCCATTCGTCCGTGGGGGCCTGGTTAGTTGCGAGCTGTGCTGTTAATTCTTCGATCTTTAGGCGCAGGGCGTGCTCAATCTTTTGAGCGTTTTCACGAACTGTTTGTGATTCCCCTGCATCGGATTTTTTGACGGTATTTTCCAGGTCTTTGATACGTTGCAGATACGCTTGTTCTTTCCGCACAACTTCTTCTTGAGTAGCCTGCAATTCCTCCATATTCTGGCGCATTTCTTCTTCCTGAGCGCGCATTTCTTCTGTTTGCTGCTGGAATTGCTCAATGAGCTGACGATTCTTCTGTGCGGCCCTGACGGAGCCTAAGGTTGCGGCGATAGATTCTCCTAACTTTTCAACGAACTCAATTTCATGTTGCTGATATTCCTGGAAAGAGGCCAATTCAATAATACCGTACGCTTCCTTGTCAACCTTGAGGGGGAAGAGTAACAACGCACGAGGATTTGCATCACCTAGCCCGGACGTTATTCGGATGTACTCATCGGGCATATTTGTCAGGTGCGTTGTCTCCTTCTCCAGGAATGTTTGTCCTAAAATACCCTCTCCAAGTTTTACTTTTTGCTGCTCATGCTTTTTCGTGTCAAAGGCGAAAAGCGAAATCAGCTCGAGGTATTTATTGTTGGGATCCTCATCATTCAGAATATACAATCCACCTTGGTTCGACTTCGTGTATTGTACTAACGCGGAGATGACGGCGTCACCTAAGGAATTGAGATTATCATTGGAAGATCGCATGATCTCCACAAACTTTGTAAGCCCTTCCGTGGCCCATTGACGACGTCGTTCCGTTTCATTCAATGCTTTCAACTTTTCCTGCATCTGAATAAGGGAATCCGCAAGTTTATTTTTCCCTGGAACATATTGTGAATCCAAGGTTTCCTTGTAGGAGACATCAAGTTTTCCTTCGCCAATAGAAATCACAAAATCTGTGGCATCTTTTAGGTTTTCAATGATCTCGTTGACGTGCTGCGTTACTTTTCCAATTTCATTTTTATCGAATTCTTGCGTGTGCTTGTGGTGCAGAATGTTGGCCTCAAGGAGTTGCACGGGGCGAATCACCAGCTTATTAAAACCATACAATAAAATGAGGAGTAAAAGAATATCCAGCGCGATAAATGAAACAAACCATAAGAGCACTGCTTGTTGTTTTTTTTCGACTTCTGCATCAAGGTCCTGGATGAGTTTCGTAAACCAATCGGACAGTGAAAGCCATCGGGCTTCCTGCATTACCTTTGAGGCGGTAGGCGGTTGTATGCCAGGATTGACCCCTAACGAGTCGGCTTGCGCTACAGCGTCAGAAGTAGTTTGTGGAATAACAGCGCCTTCAATCGACGATTTGAAATTGTCCCAACTTACAATAAGGTTGTCAAAAGTTATCCGAGGCAACCGTGATAATGGTGTGATAAAAAATGTCGTGCCGTCGATACGGCCCCCGTCGGCCAATATCGTCAATTGATGATCTTGCTGTTCAATTCTCGTGGTTATGTCACTTGCGAGCTGTGCATTACCTTGAAAATAAAGCTGGGATTGAAGCGCTATTTGTTGGGTGCTGATTTGAATGCTGCGGGTAAAATCAATCTTTCGTTCAGCATCTTCTAATGCATGGAGGTGATATTGAACACCGAAATATTCGGCAACAAAGATGACGATCATCAGCAGCAGGCTATAAAACCCAATTTGCTTCAATGATCTACCGGCTAAAAACTTCATGGTCACAAATAAGAGAAATTAAGCTGATTGCTAAAATCAAGAAATGCTCATTTCCTTACTTGCAAACTTTCGTTGGAAAAACAAAATGGAAGCAAGGTTTCAGCCGAGGTCGTCTTGACCCAATGACGATCCTGATTCTGCATTATAACTTCGAATGGCTCACCTTGCCTTTGTTCGTATTCCAGCATTACCTGGCGGCAAGCGCCACAACTGGTGGCAGGCGCGAACTCAGTGCCCTTGGCAAGTCGAGCCAATACAACAATTTTTTTGATAATTTTCCCCGGATGCTGAGAGGATACCGTAAACAGCGCAACCCGTTCGGCACACATCCCCGAAGGATAAGCCGCATTTTCCTGATTCGTACCGGTTACAACCGAGCCGTCACTCAAGAGGATTGCAGCAGCAACATGGAAGTTGGAGTAGGGGGCATAAGCATTTGGAAGGGCCTGTTTGGCTTTCTCCAGCAATGCCTTAGATTCTGCATCCAGGTCATTCAGATTTTTTAGAATTGTATAGTCGTTCATAGAATAGGTTATAACGATAGATTTAAGTTAGCAGTTATTAATGCTACTCTCCTGTAGTCTATTAACTTTAAATTTTAGACTTATATCGAAATTTACGAATAACGAATAACAGCCGAAATGAAAACCATACTGGTGCTCGGGGCAGGTCGATCGTCTTCATCATTAATAAACTATTTGCTGATGCATGCGCCTGGCCATGATTGGCAAATTGTGGTAGGAGACATTTCCGCCAAAAGTGCCCTGGAACGAATTAGAACTTCACGTCATGGAAGCGCAATTCGCTTCGATATTCGCGAGGAAGCGAACAGTCGCGCGAACATTGAAGCCGCTGATGTTGTCATCTCACTATTACCAGCAAACCTGCATCAGCTGGTAGCCAATCATTGTCTTGAATTGAAAAAACATTTTTTGAATGCAAGCTATGTCTCTGATGAAATGAATGCCCTTCATTCTGATGCACTGGGCAGTGGCTTATTATTTTTGAACGAATGCGGCCTCGACCCGGGCATTGATCACATGAGTGCCATGCAGATGATCGATAAAATTAAAAATGGTGGGGGAATTCTTACATCCTTCGAATCGTTTACCGGAGGCCTTATTGCACCGGATACTGATCCTGAAAATCCGTGGCGTTATAAATTTACCTGGAATCCGCGCAACGTGGTTTTAGCTGGTCAGGGCACAGCGAAATTTTTAATGGAAGGACAATACAAATATACGCCATACCACCAGCTCTTCAGCCGAACTACTCCCGTAACCGTCTTGGAAAAGCACTATGAAGGATACCCCAACCGCGATTCTTTGAAATATTTAACAACCTACGGATTACAGGAAATAAGGACCATGGTGCGCGGCACCCTTCGTCACGCAGGTTATTGTAGCGCATGGAATGTGTTGGTTCAGTTAGGTTGTTGTGACGACACCTATAACATGGAAAGGGTTGGAGAAATGTCGCATGAAAATTTTATTAATTCTTTTCTTGACGATAGTCCGGACCTTTCGGTTGAAGAAAAAGTTTGCGCCGCCTTTGGTCTCACTTCCGACAGCGGCGAAATCCAGCGGCTCCGTTGGAGTGGATTTTTCTCGACGGAAAAAATCGGACTATCGCAAGGCACGCCGGCACAACTTTTAGAACACATCCTAGCTAAAAAATGGAAACTCGGAAAGGGTGACAAGGATTTTATAGTGATGTGGCATCGTTTTGGTTTTCAAATTGAGAATATGCAAAAAAGCATTGTCTCGCATCTCACGGTAACAGGGGAAAACGAAGTTGAGACTGCGATGGCTAGAACAGTAGGATTACCGTTGGCAATTGCGACGAAGCTTTTAATGGAAGGAAAAATAAAGAAAAGGGGTGTTGTTATTCCAATTGAAAAAGAAATCTATGACCCAGTCTTGGCTGAACTCACGACTTTGGGAATCCGACTTGATGAGGAAGCTATTTAGTTATTCCAGACTCAGGTTGTTTTTATTTTGTTCGTACCACTGATCCACCAGCAGATCATATCCTTCCGCAGCTTTAACAGCGAGGTAATCACAACGTTCATTTTCCGGGTGACCTGCATGACCTTTTATCCAAACAAATTTTGGTTTATGCTTCTGATGGAGCGGGATATATTGCTGCCACAAATCCGCATTTGCTTTTTTAGCGAAATTCTTTTTTTGCCAGCCCCAGATCCAGCCCTTTTCTATTGCGTCGACAACATATTTTGAATCTGAATAAATGGTTATGGGTAGTCCCAGCTTCTTAATCGCCTCAAGCCCTTTGATCACTGCAAGCAATTCCATTCGGTTATTGGTGGTCAGGCGAAAGCCCTCAGAGATCTCTTTGACCGCATCTTTATACTTTAATATTGTGCCATAGCCGCCAGGGCCTGGATTGCCTTGGGCCGCACCATCTGTAAAGATTTTTATCATTGGGGAAATACGTTGGTTTTAAAGATTTTCACCCCAATAGCAAGGAGTATAACACCAAACACTCTTCTTAAGACCGCAAACCCAGATTTGCCGATTACTCGTTCCAGCCAGGACGATGACCTCAAGACGATGTATACAAAAACAAGGTTAAGCAAAATTCCAATCAGGATATTGAGCTCTGTATATACCACTCTAAGGGAAAGGATGGTAGTAAGGGTTCCAGCACCCGCGATAAGAGGAAATGCAAGCGGTACAATGGAACTCGATCCTTTTGCGTCCGGATCATCTTTAATTAGCGTGATGCCCAAGATCATTTCCATCGCGACGATAAAGATTACGATGGCCCCAGCCACCGCGAAGGATGCGACGTCAAGACCGAATAAATTTAGGATGGATTGTCCTAAATATAAAAAGCCAACCATCAAGAGAGCTGATATTATCGTGGCCCGCTCGGCTTGAATTCTTCCCTCACGTTTGAGTATGCTGATAACAACCGGTATTGATCCCAGGATATCGATAACTGAAAACAAAATGAGTGTAACGGAAAGGATTTCCTTTAAATTGATCATGGCCTCTAAACTAATTAAAATGCCGGACTTCTATTTCTATCGAACAGCATGGCCTGTTTAAAATAGAAAATGCCTGAGGAAATCAGGCATTTCTATTAGCTGAGGCGAATTCGTTAAAATGAAACCTGATACTGAAGAACGACCTGCCCTCTTTGGGTTGTTTTTACAAGGTCGCCGCCCTCAGACGCGTAGACAGGACGGTTTTGATAGTCGAGCGTGAGCTTACTGCCGTGGCCCTTTATGAGCCAATTTACGCCTACATCATAAACACTCATCTGATCCTTTAATTGATCGAAATTGGCGCTCATTAATGAAGCATAGGGCATCAAAGTACCCGCTGTACCCAGGAGATCCTTTTTTAAGAGATATCCTATCTGTGTGTAAACCACATTCCCCGTACCGAACATTGGAAATGCGTTTCCCTGGCTACCGGGAGCGGGGCCATTAGTGATACCGTTGGCGGGATTCATTATGCCGTTGTACCGTAAATAGTTGGTCCCATAGTCCATGTCAAAGTAGCCCACATAAGCTGAGAGGGCTGTGCCTTTCTCTGCGTTAAGCGGAGCATCATAATATAAAGCCACTGACCAAAGGTTCATGTCATGGTAGTCGGTGGTAACACCGCCATCTGTGGAACTCCACGTTGCTCTGCGCTGGGATATGAATCCAGCCTCAAGGTTGAATACTTTCTTTTTCCCCAAATACGTGCCCGTCATATACGGCGTGGTATGCGTTTCCTTGTCGAAGAAGTTGTATAGAAAAAAACCTTGATATTGTTTATGGTGGCCAATCTGTGCAAAGTTTGCGCTTGGGCCTGGCGTTGGGTTGCTGGGCGACCCGTTGCTTGTTATTGGAAATGGATCGCTTAATATGACGCGATAGTCAAATTTACCCAATTGTCCCCGTGCGTAGATACTAAGCTTCCTGGAGAACTCGTCGGTCTGATCGACGGTAGCCTGTGCGAAGACAGGTACATCCATCGTCATGATCGTGCTGACGCTAGGCTGGCTGAATCGGGACAATCCGTTGGTAATGGTCAGCCCTCCGCCTAGTTTCAATTTGTCGTTGTCTTTCCATACTTTGTATTCGCCTAATGCATCGTGGAAGAACACCTGAAACTTTCTGTTTCCGTTGTTGTTCGAATTTTGTCCAGCGAGGTAGTTAAAGTTGTTTTGTCCGAACTGAGTATAGAAGAAGACATGATCCGTTAGCTGCCCAAAAAATTGAATGCGCGTACGCCGCAGCCCGATATCAAATGTTTGATCCGCCGGTTCGCCCATGACCGTCGTTCCCGGGTTACTGTCGTTGTACCGCAGCCAAACTTGATTCATGAAAGTCCATTTTAGGTAGTGGCTTCCATCTTCGTTGAGCTTGAGCCTCATTTCTTCAATGGTTGGACTCGTTCCTGACTGGCCGAAAAGGAAAAAGGGTGTCGAGACCACCCAAAATAGGATGATTATTTTCTTAGTCATATTTTAAAAATGAAGTTAGAAAGATCGGAATAAATCCATCTTAATTTAGTGTAAGGAGATCATTGTAGGCAATCCCGTTGCGAAATATTGATTTAAGCTGATCACTTTTCAATTCGGTTACAACGCCTTTAACCTGTAGTTTGTTATTTTCTACTTTTTCTTTGATAAAAAAGTAGTCCATAAGAAGCTTGCATTGGTTAATCACATTGAATTCAATCAGCATTTGCATCTTGACCGCCGGATCAATTGCTTTCTCATGCTTTGCCCTTAGCAGCGGTTTCAAATTGAATGTTAAGGATGACTTTAATGAATTTAACGAATCATCAGTTTGGATCTGGTCCATAAGATTCTGATCCCTTGACCCTACAAAAATTAATTGTGAGCAGAATTTGCCTTCAATATGTTCCTGGAGAATTTCGCGTTGTTGGGGATCATACCTCAACAACCTGCTACCGGGAATCAGGTGTATAAAGATTTTATCCTGAAACTCGTCATACTTTTCAAACCCGATCGACGAAGAAGAAATAACCAGGGTTTTTTCTGAACCAATGTATGGTTTCAATTTCAATGGTCCGTTCATATTATGCAGGTTGAGGTTCGATTCTTGCCAATACCTGCACAAATGCTTCGACAAAAATTAGGACAGACTGTATATCCTCCGATGATAAAGTTTCCCGCCGATCGTAAATTAAAAGCTTGCCACGTTGTGATTCGATATGAGCGTCAGGATGCGTTTCCAGGAAGCTTATAAGTCTATCACTAAAAAATCCTCTCACCTCATTTTCGTTTTCTGCACGTAAATAGTATTTCTTGGAGAAGTCTGGGTAATTCTGGAAATCTATGTCTTTTCCCCACGTATGCTCGAAAAATTTGGTCCACAATCTTTCTGGTTCCAACGCGAAATTCGGGATCGCAAATTCAAGGTCAGATATGAGAAATACAGTCATCGCAGTATCCTGCTGAGCAGAACCTGCTCCTTGCGTGACTTGAATGTCGCTGATTTCAATCTTGCCTTTGTCCGTATACTTGGAAAGTATATTTTCTTCGTATATCACTTTTGATCCGGCCTCGATGGGGAAGTCCTTGTACTTTGCCATTGCACGGACAGTCATCGGATAAAATGTAAAATCAAATTGCTCCGCAAAGTCTCGCAGTTGCATTTGCCGTTTATCTAACCTGAACTCTATTCGATCGGGCCGCTCCGGAGATATTTTTCGCGTAGCCAAGGGGTGATCCGAGTTTGCCCGGTGCTTGCCCATCCCCTGCATGTGCACATGGCCGCCATCGTGATGATAGTCTTCTTCAAAATGATGCAAATGTTCCAGTAACGTGTGGTCGACGATCAACGCCTCCGTAAAATCAAAAGTTACATTCTTGCCCGGCTTAATTTGATCAAGACATTTTTTAAAGCTTAAATAGTTGGAGAATATGGCGCTATCTTTAATTTTCACATGGTATCCTGAGCCACTTTCACTGACTTCAAAATTCGATTTAAACAAAGTTTTAAATCTTGCACCTGAAAAGAAATGAAGGATGAACTGAGCGGCAACACCTGCAAAGATTCCAACGAGTAGATCAGTGGCCAACGTTACCGTGATCGTAATAACGAAAATGATCAGCTGATCCCATCCGATGTGCCACGTCTTTTTAAATTCTTTTGGTGACGCCAAACGATAGCCGGTATAAATTAACATTGCCGCCAGTGCGGAGTTGGGGATCATACGGATCAAATCCGAAGCCAACGCCACGAACGCCAAAAGAAAGACGCCATGGAAAAAATTTGACCATCTGGTTCTCGCGCCATTGTTGATGTTAGCGGAAGAGCGGACGATTTCTGAAATCATTGGAAGACCTCCGATGCTACCGGCGACCAAATTTCCAATGCCCACGGCTAAGGTATCTTTATTCAGGTCAGATTTTCTTTTGAAAGGGTCAAGAATATCGATGGCCTTTGCGCTAAGAATGGATTCAAGGCTTCCAACAAGCGCGAACATCGCTATATATTTGATGGAAGTTAGACTAAACACCTCGCTAAAGTCAGGAAAGGAAATGCCACCCAAAAAGCTGCTTGGTAATTGTACCAGGAGATTTCCCGGAATGATGTGATAACTGATATCAGCCAATGTATAGTCGTGCTCGTGTGCAAAATCATAATACATTGCCAGAGGCACTGCGATGAGCAACACAATCATTGGTGGAGGAATTATTTTTAATGCCTTGACTTTCACAAGCGGCATGCAAAATAAAATCAACAAACTTACAAAACCGATAAAGGCAACTTCGGGATTCATGTTGGCAATCATATAGGGTATTTCTGCCAACAATTCCAACGGCTCTTTCCCGGCGGGTTTCGCGCCGAGGAGTATTGGTAATTGTTTAGATATGATGATAATTCCTATGGCAGCCAACATACCATGAACTGCAGACGCTGGAAAGAAGTCTCCAAGCTTGCCTGCCTTAAAAACACCAAATAAAATTTGAATTCCGGCAGCGACGACAATTACCGCGAGTGTGAGCTGGTAACCTTTCATATTATCACCTTTGCCTAATTCTTCGACTGCACCTACAGCAATGGCGATGAGACCTGCCGCGGGTCCTTTGATAGTCGCACGGGCACCCATGAATAATGAAACTAAAATCCCTCCAATGATTGCTGTATAAATTCCTGCGATGGGGGGAAATCCACTCGCTTTGGAAATTGCCAGGCATAACGGCATGGCGATTAAAAATATTAAGAAACCCGAAACACTATCAGCCTTCCAGTTTTGCTTTAAGCCTTCTAAGCCGTCACTGGGGACTCCAATTATTTTTGTACTCATATTAAATTTTGTTTTGTCTTGCTCTGGGCAAGCGAATCGGAAGGAACATTCCTTCTAGAATAAATCAATTGAAAAATTTTATAAGACTGGCTGTGACCAGGTAAGTTCCCGAAGGATCACTTGGCACAGTGATTGCGTCCACGCGTGGCGTTGACGTTAAGAATAAAATCTCAGATCAAAAATGTACAAAAACGAGTAAAAAGAGCGGGCGCCGGGTCGTACCAAAAATCCTGATGGAAATAGTTTGGCTTTTCTTTGTGGCTGGCTGTAAGATTAATGCTGTGTGCTGTCAGGTCTAGTAGCGGAGCAAGATTTGAAATAGTAGCAAAATCATCATGTTCTTTTTCATCCTTTTCCTTTAACAACAAAGGCGCAACAACAGAGCTGTGCTGGACGTGGATGCTGGTTGTCTTATTATTCGAACCTGGTTGAACGACCAGCGGAAAAAAGGCAGGAGCAAAAAATTGGAATAGCATTAGCAGTAGTGCCATCCTCATTATATACTTTGATATTCTTACCATACTGCAGAATTCCGTACCCGCAAAGATGAAGATTATTTTTAAGATGTTTTTGGCCGCAACTTATAAATTTATTACATCTGCCAGTGGTAACGTTTGAATTACAGAAATCAGTAATCAAATTCAAACAAGACAAGCCCCTGGCAGCAAATTCGGGTTAATGGAGCATCCCAAGCACCTATTTTTCTCTTTTGCGAATGAGTTCAAGAACACCATTCACAAAAGTCAGCGGGTGCGGTGGATTCCCCGGGACGTATAGATCAATTGGATATTTTTCCAAAAAGCTCCGCTGTAAAGCCTTGCTTCCGGAATGAATTCCGCCGCTTATCGCATCGGAGCCTACAAGAATAATCAGCTTGGGATCGGGAATGGCATCATAACAAATCTGAACCGCTTCTGCCATATTTTCTGAAATCGGACCAGTAATAACGATGCCATCGCAATGCCTGGGCGACGCCAAAAATTCAATACCGAAGCGACCCATATCAAAATTAACATTTCCACACGCGTTGAGTTCAGCTTCATCGGCATTAGCACCGGCAGCGCTGATTTCGCGCAGCTTAAGCGATCGGCCAAACAAGGTTTGAATCTCCTTGCGAATTTTAGATTCATCCAGACTGACAGGCTCGAGGTCACCTGCTTTTATGATGAGGTTCTCGCGGACATTCGTGGCAATTTTGTAGTCCTTTGTAAATTTTATTTTCGAGGGGAATGCAAAAGCACATTCACCACACATGATGCATTTACCCAGGTCGATGCTCACGGGTGCTTTACTTATTGCACCAGTAGGGCACAGGCTCGCAAGCGCTTCTTCATCAACTTTTTCAAGTGTGAGTTCCGGTCTGCCTTTGAATGGACCAGGCAACACGGGTTTGGTTACGTCGGGAATAAATTGTTTGCCGTGTTGTTTAAATATCGTTAGCTCATCTAAGATCATACGGTCATGAGGTGTTTTATCTGGTTCGACATATTGTTAATTGGTCACAAGTCATGGCCACAATAGCTCAAGTTGTAGCTCTTGTTGTTGATGGGAAAATCGGAGATTTCCAAATCACGCAATGATAGCGCTAAGGCCATCCAATTATGGAAGGAAGGATCTTTTACCTTGTAGTGAATTATCTCTCCCTTCTCATCCGTAACGGCAGTATGACAGATTTCTCCTCTCCATCCTTCGACCATGGAAATCGTTAATACGCCTGGCAGAATTTTCAAATTATTTTCAGCGATTGGTTTTGGAGTTTCTCCATCGATCGCGCTTAACTCGCGAATAAGGCGCCGGAGATATAGAATAGATTTTTCAATTTCTAATTTTCGAAGCGCGGCCCTGGCCCACACATCTCCCGTTGTAACTGGTGACGGCGATTCGTAATTGACAAATCTATAAGCTCCGAACGGATGTGAATGACGGAGGTCCCGTGTCATGCCTGTCATTCGGGCCGCCATTCCCACAGCGCCGATTAATTCCATTTGAGTTTTTGTCACCTTCCCGATATTTTCCATGCGCATTAACGCGCTGGGTAACGCAAACAGTTTTGCCGCCATGGTCTTAAACCGGCCCTCAAAGTTTTCGAGAAATTTAAGAAGTGCGTCTTGCAATTCTTTTCCCAATGGATAATGTGTTCCGCCTGCGCGAATCAGCCCTTTTCCGAACCTGTTTCCACACCAAAGTTGTGAATAATTAATTGTGGGTGTTCTTAGTGCGCCGAAAACGGCGGCGCCTAATTGGTAAGCAAGACCAATACACATGTTGCTCAAGTCTCCAATGTGCATAGCAAGGCGTTCCAACTCTAATCCAATCGTACGTTCAATATCCAGCTGATCATTTTTTTGAAGCCCTGCCATGCTTTCAATGAGGAATGCAAATGCGGAAGCATGTCCAACAGCAGTATCGGCAGCAATGCTTTCCGACAAAACAGTACGTTGCAGCAAGGTCTTTTTTCTCAGGTAGGTATCTTCGACACCTCGATGCTGCCAACCCAGTTGAATTTCCAGATGCAGCACGGTTTCTCCATTGCATAAAAATCTAAAATGTCCTGGTTCAATCACCCCCGCGTGTATTGGACCGACTCCCACTTCGTGCAGTTCTGAACTCGTGATCTTATAAAATGGATAATTGTTAATGACTTTTGAACGATCCGCCCGATTGAACGCATACCGCACCGGTTTTTTCCAGGGGTGACTCAGGAATTCAACGCCGAAGTTTTCCATTATTTCTCGCTCATACCCGTGAAACGCATAAACATTTTTAGTGATCGACATGAGTTGAAGGTCCCTTTTAAAGGGTTGTTCGTGAGATAGAATTGTAATCTCTGCAGTAAGATCGTTGGCGATGCAACAAATAAATTTTAACACTTTGCCCTGCGGAAATGCATGATACGTCACGCAGTGGTTTTGATCATTTTGCATCAACGACATCACTTTAGCGTAAAATTCACTGTAAGAGATTATAGGAATATCATTGAGCCGAATGGTTCCCTGATTTTTTATCGTCACGTATGAGCTGGTGTCAATTGTAGATTCCATAATTATGAAGGAAGTGATTGAATCGCACTGTTTATACTTTGAACAATAATCTCGGGTCTAAATAAGCCGATGTAGAAAACGATGATAATTAGAACCAACTGAATCACTGATTCAAAGTTGGTAACCCCACGGATATTAATCGAGGCAGAGCTTTTTTTCAAAAAGACAATGCCCAACATTTTAATTGCCAGACCATAAATAATCAGCAAAACCATCAACAAAACAAGAATGGCTATCCACCAATAGTTATTGGCAATAAGCGACTGAAACATCATCAGTTCTGATATCAGCATTCCAGAAGGAGGCATGGCGATGATCGACAAAAATCCAAGCAACAGCACAATCCCTCCCAATGGATTCACCCGAAGATAACTACCGATTTTTTCGTCTAATTTGCTATCGTAAATACGATGCATTTGAGAGACCTGAAAGAACAAACTGGCTTTCACCAGGGAATGCATGATCAGGTGAAGAATGGCCGCAAAATAACCTATGCCCCCGCACGAGAATGCGATCAAGACCAAGGCTGCATGCTCCATACTTGAATAAGCAAACATTCGTTTTACATTCTTCACTTTTAAAATATAGACCGCAGAGAAAAAGAGCGACAAGATTCCTGTTATCATGAGCAGTTTATTCATCCATGGCAAAATGCTGGTGTGAGAAAAAGCCTCATAGAAGCGGTATATCGCAATGAATCCGGCATTCATTAACACCGAAGACAGGCTGGCACCGACCTGGGATGGAGAAGCATCCTTAGCGTCGATGTCGACATTAAACAGGGGAACGAGACCAAGCTTCACAGAAAAGCCGGTCACGATAAGTAAGAAACACGCTTTAAGCCAAACAGGATTGAGTTCTGTTGATACACTTCTTATTGTGGAAAATGAGAAATCAATGTTCCTCACTTGCTGACCGGCCAGACCCAGGAATAGGACACCTGCAAAGGCCAAGGCTATTCCAATGGAGCAGATGAATAGATATTTCCAGGTAGCTTCAAGCGATTCACTCGTTCGGTTATGGTAGATCAGAATCGAAGCACCGAGCGTGGTCGCTTCCATGAATGCCCAGAGAATTCCAAAATGTGATGTGAGGAGAACACCAACAATGGCGCCTGTAAAAAAGATTGTCCCGGCATTGTGTAGTGACTCGACGTTGGGCTTGATGTCCCGAAAAGTTACAAACTTTATGTAGTGAATGGACGAGACCAGCGTGACAAGCAGCAGAATAAAATAAAAAATCAAACCCAGCGTATCACAATAAAAAAAAATATTTAACGGTTTACCTACATGTTGAGTGAGATAGTATCCTAAGACGCCCATTAAGCCTACATATGCCAGCGTAATCCCGTGGTTTATGTTTCTGCTTTTTACAAAATATGCTGTGAGTGAAAGAATCGCAGTCAAACCAAAGAAAGAATATAGCAGCATATGGGTTTAATCTTTAAGTTGTGATAATTGTGAGGAATCTGTGTTTTGAAAATAATCTTTCATCTTGTTGAAGAATATTCCCATGATGAGGACACTGGTAAAAATGTCCAGCAGAATGGCGGCATTCACGAACATTGGCATGGAGGAACCCAATGCCAGTGAAAGCAAAAAGATGCCATTTTCAATGATCAGATAACTTATAAGGTGAGTGACGAGGTCGCGGTTATTAATTGCAATAAAGAGCCCTACAAGTATGGAGGAAATGGCGGCCGTGAAATACTTCGCCTGCAGATCTGCGTCCGTCCCCAATTCATCATGAAGCATGTATCCGCATAAGAAACTGATGACAATGATCGCTGTGGAAAACAACACTGAGTAGTATCCTTTGATCGGTCCGCTGTGGTGCCGGTGTATTTTATCCTTTGTAATCCGGCTCAAAAAGATCGGAACGAAGATCGCCTTGAAGATCAATGTCTCTACCAATATAAAGATCAGTTGGACAATTTCATTTTCTTTGAGCTCAACATAAGCAAGGCCAAATAGAATTATTCCCTGGACGGCCATCAAACTAAAATAGCTCTTCACCATCTCTACTTTTGCAACATAGATAAGAGACATGATAAATAGGATGATAAGAAAATTGGCCATGGTTAAATTCTGTTTTTAATTATTATGATGACGAAAATCAATACCATTGCGACAGCACTGACGGACAGGATATATTGCGCATTCATTGCCATTTTATTCCTGGCTCGAAAAGATTCGAACCATCCGATGCCCGCCGCAAAAGCGATTTGAAGAACGAGAAAGATTGCGACCCTTTCCCACAAGGCGAGAGCTTGTGGTATCAAACAATTTGCGCTTAAAGTACTGAAGAGGACAAATTTCAGATTGGTCGCCGTTTTGATCAAAGCGAGGTCAAAACCGCTATGATCCAGCACCATTACCTCATGAACCATTGTCAATTCCAGGTGAGTCAACGGATCATCTACCGGAAGTCGGCTGGTTTCTACAAGGGTGATATTTGCAAGCACATAGCCGGCAATTATCGCAATCATGATCGAGAAATAATTATCGTAGTGCAGGTTAGCAAAAATGTCGTGAAAGGAAGAATAGCCGGTGAACATTGCGAGCGCGCTGAACATGATAAAAAAGGCGGGCTCAATGAGCAGGGAATAAAACGCTTCGCGGTTTGCCCCCATACCTTCAAACCCACTGGATACGTCAAGGGCGCTGAGGATGATCAGAAAACGCCCGAGACCCAGGAGATAAGCAAATAAAATGAAATCGCCCGTAAACGAGAACAAAGCATCGTTCTCTTCAAAAGGAATAAAAAGCGCTGCGACAAGAACCGATGAGAAGTAAACCACGGCGCCAATTTGAAAAACGAAACTTGATGACGTGCTGTAAACCGATCCCTTTTTAAATAACCTGAATATATCATACCAAGGCTGCAGAATTCCTGGACCCTTTCTTCCACTGGTAAGCGCTTTTACTTTTACGATAATGCCGGGAAAGTAAATGGAAGCGATAAAGATCAATGTCAGTGAGAGCATATTAGATGACGTTAAGAAATGTTAGCAATCCCAGGATCAGTAAAAAGAGCATTGGATAGATCAGGTAGTGATTGATCAATCCAGACTGAGCAACGCCTGCTCTGGGCAAATATCGGGTGAGCAGGTTTACCCAGCTCAGGATCGTTTTTTCTTCAATAAGATCTTTAGATTCGGTGTGGAATGTTTTCGGCGGAGGGAAAATTTCTGTTTCACCGAATGATTTGTAATTTCTTTGATAGTCGATTAAGGGATCAACGATCTGGCGTAAACTGTCAGCATACGACGTAGGCGTATATTGATGTCGAAAATCGCCAGCAGAATATCCGCAGCCCCAGGTAGGACCTGTTGTCACCTTAACGCGCGCTTGAGCCCAGAGTCGGATGAGAACGAGCCCAGCGGTAATCAAAAGTAATAAAATGTGAATGTTACTCGTCATTGTCAGCGAATGTGAAATTTCTTCACGAATAAGATTTGACGGATTTATTCCAGGAAGCTGTTCCAGAATATCAACCATTAGGCCACCAAAGAATGGCGCGCGTAATCCGATGGAAAGGATTAGTCCGATCAGTAGAACCGCGGGAATCAACATTCCCTTAGGTACTTCATCGACTTGCTGCGTAATTTCAGACCTACGCGTGCCGAGGAAGCTCATTCCAAAAGCTTTTGTGAAGCAATAAATACACAGGCCGCCAATAAGTACCAAACCTAAGAGTGTTCCGATACCGACTAACGACATTGAAAAGTCCGCCAGCGGTAAATGATGAAGAATGCCACTGTATATCAGGAACTCGGAAATGAACCCATTGAAGGGAGGAATACCACTGATCGCCAATGCGCCAACTAAAAAAGCGATGGAAGTATAGCGCATATTTTTGATCAAGCCTCCCAGACTGTCCATGTTCACTGTATGCGTAGCATAGTAAACATTGCCCGCGGTGAAGAACAATAGAGATTTAAACAGAGCGTGGTTGAGGTTATGAAGAAGTGCACCCGCCAGGCCCATTATCATTAACGCTTCATCGTTCACTGCTTTACCTAGAATACCAATCCCCAGTCCCATTCCAATGATCCCGATGTTTTCGATGCTATGATAGGCGAGTAATTTTTTCAAATCGTGCTGCATAATAGCCATGATCACACCCATCAAACCTGAGACGATACCGATTACAAGTACAATAATGCCAATCGCCATCAGGCTATCTTGAAGCAGGGAAACAACTCTAAAGATTCCATAAATACCCATCTTGATCATCACACCGCTCATGACGCCAGAAACGTGCGAAGGCGCTGCAGGGTGAGCGCGTGGCAGCCAGGAATGCAAGGGGATAAATCCTGCTTTGATGCCGAAACCGGCAAAAAATATCAGGAACAAGAGAATGTTTTTCTGCATCGAAAAATAGCTTGCTACGCCATCAAAACTAAGATGACCGGTTTGATTGTTGGCAATCAGAAATCCAATCATGATAAGTGCAAAACCGAGATGCATCTGCAGAAGGTAATTGATGCCAGTTTTCAGCGTTGATTCCTTTTGCCCTTCAAAAATTACGAGGATGAAGGAGAACAATGACATCAATTCCCAGGCGAGCAAGAAAGCAATTCCGTCACGCATGGTGGTGACTAACAGTATAGCGCCATGCAACCAAAGAAAACTGAAGAGATGCAACGAAATAAATACAGCGCGTTTCTTTGACATGTAAGGCTTCAGATAGCCACCAGCATATAAAATTCCGCACAGGCAAATCAAATTGATTATCAAAATAAAATAAGCACTCAAACGGTCGATCACCATCGTAACCGGGCCACTCCACGTGGAAATGCCCAATGGAATCGTTACCCCATCAGTTGTGAACGCCTCAATTGCCCAACTCGTGGTGCTCGCGACCAAAAGCAGATGAAGAATAATGCTAAGAGGGTATTTCCACTTTTTCGGAAGAATAAATACCCCAAAAGAAATTAGCAGCGCAAGATTGAATACCGTTACCATGGGTTATTTTTTTGCTGTTTTGTAAATTAAAGGTTGTATTTACAACGTATTGGATAGACAACATGAAGTTGTCATTAAAACGCATGAATGGGTGGATGTAATAACTAAGTAGGAAATTGACTACAACAAATCAAATCGTTGGGTTTACACACCTCTCCCTTCACGAAACGGAAAAATTAAATTCAGATTAGAAACGTGTTGTTTCGAAGAAATAATGTTGGCTGAGGATCATACCATCGTTCGTCAGAACAATAAATATTTTTGCTCGTGTGCGATGCGGTGAGATTAAAACTATGAATGGTCAGATCAAGTAATGGAGATAGGTCCGACTCACAGGAAAATCCTTCGAGCTCCTTTTCATCTTTTTCTTTTAATAAAAAGGGAACGACGAGAGAATTGTGTTGTGCATGAACCGACTGACTATTCAGGGGGGAAATTTCCTGAAAGGTTACAGGCAGGAAACAAGGTGCAAAAAATTGAATCAGTATCAAAATAAGCGCAAGCTTCACTATTTTTTTTGAGATACTGTTCATAAAAAACCCTAGACCGTTTTTAGCAATTATTTTAAAAATAAATCATTGCTATGCTTGACAATTTAGGACTTTATTGTAAAGAATGGTCAACTATCCCTAATATTTTTTTAGGAACTTCATAAGTGTCGTGATCTCTTTGTTTGCAATTGCAGGAAAATTTGCAATGCGGAACGAAGTTGTTTTCCAATTTCCGTAACCTTCACCCAATAGTAATCCTTCAACTTTGGCGTCAATTTTTATTTTCTGGATCAACTCAGGTGTTGCCGAAATTGGTAATACTGTATAGGAGCGAACTTCACTTTCAGTGACGAGGTGCCTCAAGCTTGTGGTTGAGAAAAAATCCATCCACTTTTCGTAGCGCTCCAAAATCTCTGCATGTACTTTGTCTATGGATTCGCTGTTTTCTAATACGCGCATCAATAAATAGATCCCCAGTACATTGGGCGTACAGGAAGTTTGCCACTTGGCCATCATTTCAGCCATGAAGCAAAGGCTGTTGTAATGGTTTTTTTCGCCAATAGCTTCCGCCTGACTTAGCGCTTGAGGGGAACAAATAAGCAGACCGAGACCTGCAGGCATCCCAAAACATTTTTGCACTGAAGCAAACCAGATGTCCGCAGCTTTGAAGTCAAGCTGGATGCCGGCCATGGAGGACGTGGCGTCGATGGCAATTAAGTAACTTGGATTTGTCTTTTTAATAGCCCTAATGATGGTACTTGAAACTTGTGTGCCATTAGACGTTTCGTTTTGTGTAACACAGATAATGCCTTCCCGTTGCTCGAAGATTAATTTCTTAGGATTTAATTTTTCATTTACTTCAAAAGGAATGGGGACAGCTAGCGGATGAAGGCGTTTGGTGTAATCAAACCATTTTTGTCCAAAGGCTCCGTTGTACAGATGAAAGCTTTTTTCCTTCACCAGTGACTGAGCAATAATTTCCCAGCATTCAGTGGCCGAGCTGGTAAAAAAAACCGTGTAACTTTTAGGTATATTTAATTTCTGCTTTAAAAGATTGATCGTTTTTTCGGACATCTTCATGAAGTCATCACTTCGGTGATTGATACTCATGATGCCCGACTTAAAAGCGTCTTTTGTATACTGCGGGATTTCGTTGTGGACACGCGAAGGTCCTGGATAAAAGCTTATCATAGTAATGAAATTGTGTTGTAAAAATAGAAAGAAATATGTCCTCGTGTGCAAGCTTGTAAACGGTTTAGGGAATACTTCAGGAATAATTTCTTTACGAAATTGACAGCCGGTTCTACTTTTGCACGTTATCGTTTGTTATAAATGAATTTTTCAACGGAACATTAATAAATTTAGACGACGCTAACGGGTTGTGGAACTTGTGGCAACAGACTGTATTACGATCAGATGGCAAAAATTCCTATTTCAACTTATATTTTACTCGGTATCAATCTCTCCGTTTTCGGCTGGTTGGCCTTACAGCAGCAAAGCTTCATGTTCGATACCGATAAGGACTCTTTGGCTATTCTTCACGCTGGTGCCAATTTTAATCCGTTTACGTTGGGTACTCAGCCCTGGAGAATCATAACATCCATGTTTCTGCACTACGGCATCCTTCATCTCGCGGTTAACATGTATGCATTGTACCAGATGGGAACGTTGCTGGAACCTGCAATGGGCAAAGCGCGATTTCTATTGTTGTACTTCTTTTGTGGTGTAGCGGCGGGACTCGCAAGTTTAGTCTTCCACGTGTACATTCCAAGCGCTGGTGCGTCGGGCGCATTATTCGGTTTGTTTGGTTACCAATTGGGTGCAGAGATTATTGGAAATTTTCATGACCGGCGGCAGTTGCTAAATGTCTTTTTGAATTTTGTTGTGTTTGTGGTAATCAATGCTTTCATCGCCACGACCATAAATGTTGATATAGCTGGTCATATCGGAGGCTTGTTAGCAGGATTGTTCCTGGCTGTGCTTCATTTCAAATTTCGTTGGTTTATTCAGGAGAAATTCCTGGCGTTGCTGCTGCTGCTCCTGGCCAGTACGTTGCTGGTATTGCCAAAAGATCAGGTACGTTACTACGAAATTTTTCAACAGGTTTTGAAAAACGACGATCGCATTAATAGTTTTTATTTTGGCATCAGAAGTGATGGCGAAATACGAGACAGCTTAGTTAAGATACTGCCAATGTGGGATTCTATTTCCGCATCACTCAACCACCTAAAAAAAGTTCCCCCTGAATTGACAGCCGATACGGCCATTCTAAAAGACTACGTTCAATTTCGCCGTCAGGGAACATTTTATCGGATCAGACTAATTGAACGCCAATCTTATATTTACCTCGACAGCCTTGAAATCCTGGATGCTTCGTTCAGTTCCCTGCCACCGTTAAGGTATGTGCTGAATTTTAATGCAAAGGATACTCAACCAATAGAGGATACAACCACTGCTAAGAAGCCACTCCTGTTCCCTTCGAAGGTTTACTATGATGGACAGTGGAAAGAGACCGACGATTTGATGTCTGCAAAATTTTTTCGTGTCGGTCAAAAAGATTCATTGGGGCGATGGCAAGGATCGGTCATCGATCATTTTAAAGATGGGGAAATTCAGATGAAAGGCAAATATAAAAACGATATGAAGGACGGCGTCTTTATTTATTATTCAAACAGGCGCACCTATGAATCTGCCGGTAGGTATGAGAAAGAGCAAGCCGTCGGCAAATGGGAGAATTTTCATTGGAATGGCGCGCTTGAAAGTGAAATTTTTTACAGTGACAATACTTTTACTGCCACTGTATTTGATTCCCTGGGGAATCAACAAGTGATCAACGGCAATGGAATATCAAAACGTTGGTATTCATCCGGTCAGATAGCAGAGGAAGGGGAATATAAAAACGGGAGGAGAGAAGGACTGTGGTATGGATTTCATCCGGATGGCAAACCGTACTATAAAGAGCAATATCGTGACAACAGGCTTATCCAGGGAGCCTCCGAAGACAAGCGTGGAAGGCGATACGTATACGATTATCTGAGCGAACTTCCATTTCCCGTCATCGGAATGCCGGCGTTCAAGAAATATGTTGATCAAAATAAGAAGTTGCCGATTCAGTCCCGTCCTGGAAAAGTAAAAATGGTTTTTTCGGTCGGCATAGATGGTTCGACATGGAATCATGTAATCATACAGAGCGTTTCAGCCGAGTGCGATGCGGAAGCCATCAGGCTTGTAAAGGAAGGTCCAAAATGGCGACCTGCTCTTCTCCATGGACAGGAAAAAATTCCTACACAAGGATATGTTGAGATTGAATTTTGATCGCAACAAATTTTCAAATATTCCAAAGCAACTTTCCGAGTTTAAAACTTTCGGAAAGTTATTCACCCGAACTTTTTTAGTTGGTGTGTTTTTTTAACTTTGAAGAATGGCAAGATCTCTCATTCATATAAATTTTAATAAAGTCCAAATCTGGCTAACGCTCTCGCTAGTGATTTTAAATGCCTCGGTTATTGCCCAATCCAGCGTCGTGGCCAAAGGAAGCGTCCCTGTTCTTGTATCCTCGGAGTATAGTTTCACCGAGGGACCAGCCGTCGATAGGGAAGGTAATATTTACTTTACGGATCAACCCAACGACAAGATCATGAAGTGGTCTGCCGATGGCAGCCTTTCTGTTTTTATGGAAGGAACCGGAAGAGCGAACGGATTATTCTTTGATAGAAATGGCAATCTCGTTGCCTGCGCCGACCTGGAAAATCAATTATGGATGATCGACAAAAGCAAGAATGTGACTGTTCTTGTAAAGGATTTTAATGGGAAAAAATTGAACGGGCCTAATGATCTTTGGATTGATC
>Ga0157380_10000578_pt1 | contig 22576 bp, 27 predicted proteins | sample S35metaG_FD_119757 | JGI IMG/M metagenome (GOLD analysis project Ga0157380, IMG submission 119757) | Switchgrass rhizosphere microbial communities from Kellogg Biological Station, Michigan, USA - S3-5 metaG | ecosystem: Host-associated > Plants > Roots > Rhizosphere > Soil | place: USA...
AAGGTTTCCCCAAAATTGGCCGAGCCGGTATTGCCTGGCTCCTGCCCCAATGAAACCTGACGGGACGCCATGGAGAAATGCGGCCAGCGCGGGTCGGCATGGAACGGTGCCACGAGGAGCCCGCGCGGCAGGAAGTTGGACTCGGGCTTGGGCACCTCTTGCTGGATAGCCTGTGGCGGAGCCGCCGGCACTGCGGAGGGCGGCAGGCCCTCCCGGACTTCCGCGCGCACGACCCCGGGGATTTTCTCCAGCGCCGCGATAACTTTTTGTCGGTCGACCTTGCCGAGCGAGTCGGCGGTCACCAGCACCACACCCTCTTGCACCTGCAAGATGGCTCCCGGCACATTGAATTCGTGCTCGAGCACCGCGGCGGCATACCCGGCAATGTAGGAATCATCGGCCGCGATGGTGGCCGGCACGATCCCCAAGACGAGGCAGAGTACGAGGACCACTCCGCTCGTCGCGAGCGTTACGGCGCTCCACCTGGAGAACCGGCGGGCGCGCACGGAATCTTCTTGGCCAATAATTTCATTCATCACAAAGGCTCTCTTACACAGCGTCAGCATCGCGATGGAAGGCAGCACGTCGGTGCGTTGAAGGGGCCGCTCCAGATTGTCTGGGGTCATCAAGAATGTCGTCCCCTTCCCTGCCATTACAGTCTCTAGCGCAACGGACATGACGATGACTTTGACGTTGAGAAAGTTCCTGATCCGTTCTCCTCCACATTTCAAGGCCGTTCTTTCAGGCCTGACAATATCGGTGATAATTACAGTCTTGAATCTCATTCGATTACGCTCAAGTCCACGACGGCCATTAGACGCTATGACGACGCCGGTCGTGCGCAATTGCCAATCGAAGATAGTAGATCCCGGTTTGACAGTTCGATCTTGGCGAGAATGTGCAAAGAAACGGAAAACCTGGAGAACCCGGCCTCCTGCTCAAGAACCACTCACCCGTCAGGCCACTCGCTGATTCTATCCATGACCTGCGTGAAACACACCGGACAGTACGTGTGAGTGAGCAGGCAATCGGCTGGGTTCACGTCATGTGTCATCCGAAGCGTCCTCTGCGTAACCCAGCGCTCCTGATCAAGGGAAGGGCCGGTCTCATCTAGAACGAGTCCGCAGACACAACAGATGTGAAGCATCGTCGTCTTAGTCCTCGAAGCCGACGGCGCCTCATACGCTAACTGAGTGAATACGGTTTCAGCAGCCATTCTCAACCTCCTTCCGTGATTCTTCACTACATACGGTCAGGACAAGGCAAGATGTGAATCCTCTACCCAACATACTTCCGCCAAGTCGCTCCGAGCACTAGGAATCCCCCCAGCTCCACTTGAATGGCAACTAGCATGACCTACACCGTAAGGGGAAACGGATGTCGTGAAAAAGCGAGTGTACTGCCCGCTTAATTATCATGGACAGGGCATGTCGTGTTTTTGAATAACCACGCCGGCAGACGAAGCACACGTTGAAGTCTGTTCTCTTTTACCTCACAGGTTTTCCCTTCCTTAAAACTATGGGCCCTCCAAGGATGGCTCGCTTCTTACCATTCCCACAAGACACTTTTCTCCAAACCTAGGGGATATCCTAGGTTCACGGAAACGCAATCCCAATATAAGATTCGTGCACAGATAAGATTCGTGTACAGGAGATGACTGCCATGAGGGATGTACTTTGGCTATTTGATGCAATTCTATATGTAGTGGGTGGAGTCGTAACGATCAGCATCTTGGTTACGACGTTGCTCTCATAGTCACGATCTGCACTGCCCAGCTTAAATTGTGGACAGGGAGCGGAGTCACACTTTCAGTGTGGTCCAAACCAACGATGATCGCACTACACAAAACAAAGGCTCGGTTCCTTTCGGAGCCGAGCCGACCTCAGATTCCACCAAGGTCTGACTGCATGACAACCTGGGAGGATCGCGCGCTAGTCATTCCCGTGTGGTTTCTGAAGTAATCTTAGGCTACTCGTTACCTGGAATCGTGCATACTAGGAGAAACCCTAGCTCACACCACGGTCGCGGATGCCATAAGAGAAACCGTACTACTGGTGTCAGGATTAAGTGAATGAATTGTGGCCCTTGAATTCAATGCACCAGAGGAGGTGGTTATGACAACACTAGTGAGACCGGGCGTGCCAGTCGGTGGGTTTAAGACTGTCGGACAGATTCATGCGACAAATAGTCTGGTATTTCGCCGAAGCCAGAATGCAATGGAAGTGGCCGTCGAATTGCTGTCTACGCACACACCGGGAGCGCCTGTGGTGGACGATCGGGGCGAATTCATTGGGTTCGTCAGTGAGGTTGATATTCTTTGCATACTTGAAGCGAAAAAGGATTTGAATCAGTTGACGGCAGAGGATGTCATGGCCAAGGAGCGTATCTCGGTTACAAATGACACTACCGTCGATGAGGCCGTGAAGATCATGGAAGCGAAACGACTCCTGAGCCTGCCAGTCAAAGTGAATGGAAAGGTGGCCTATTCGATCACACGACACGATCTGTTGCGGGCCTGGATCGGCCTTGGAGTGGATATCGAAACCAATATGTCCACCTAGGGCGTCTCGATTCGTGAGGACTGGGGACTGAAGATGTCCGATGAAGCCGTCAAGCGGCGAGCGAAGCCGTATACCAAGAATTAGGGACCTTTGGCCATAGGTTCCCCGCAGAGAATGCAAACATAGTTGCCTGTCGAATGGCCGCAATCGTTCCACTCTGCTCGCTGTGTCCATCTGATTCGTAACACCACCACCTGAATCAACGTGATGGGTTGACCATCCGTGGGTAGCTCGTTCCGCTCAAAACACGAGATTCTCAATCACAGCCAAACCGCCCATCGCCAGGGTAGAAGGCTTGAGCAAGCACTTGAGTGTGTCCACCAGGAATTTCATCGAGGAACCTTTTATGATGAACTCGCTCACCCCAAGCGCACGAACCTGTCGCTCCACCTCAGGAGTAGTGTCCCCCGTCAAAACGATCACCGGCTGTTTAAGATCAACACGACGTATCTCTTTCAAAACCGCAACCCCGTCGAGCTCCGGCATTCTGAGATCCAGCACTATGACATCAGGGTGTTCTTGGCGATATAGCTCTAGGCCCTTCCAACCGTTGTCAGCGAAGAACACATCATATCCCTCGTAACGGAGTCTCATGTCGAGAAGAGCTCGCACGGTCGGTTCATCATCAATTATCAGAATCTTCGTCATGGTACCCCACTCTGGCTAAATTGCCGTTCACGAAATTGTGCGCGAAATGCATCGGATCGGACCGCGGGACTCCCCTAGCCATTGCAAACTTTAAAGGTCAATCTGAAGGAACTCGCAGGTTGACTCAGTTTGTCAGACCGGCGTATCCGTGAATTGACCAAGATAGGCATCCTCCACAAGCGCGATACGTACGACCTGCGCTAAACCGTCGTGGCCTATTTCAAATTCCCGCGTACCAAACCCGGCAAGCTTTGGAGGAACTCGGCCATGACAACGATGACCGTGCCCGCACTCGCTGATGCGAGTTTTGTCTGGGATACCAGGAAGCGTGGGTTGAAACCCAATGCTCCTGTGCCCTCGCGCTGGATCGTTACCAGGGAAGCACCATCAGCACGATACTTAGCGAGACCATTCCCCAGATGAAAACCAGCACGGCAGCGACCCGTGAACTTAGATTTCCCATGGTATCCGACCTCCTGCATAGAACCTAGCATCGGGAATGCAGGCTATGACCTGGGTTATTCCCTAGATGTGAGTGGGGGCGAGGCGGTATCTGAACGAGGAGGAGGATTTATGTTGGACGGCGCTGAAGCTGTTCAAGGAAATGTTTACACGGATGGCCGCCGATCCGATTCTTCGCAGGGGACGGAAAGGGCGCAGTACCTTTCCTCTAGTAGTTCCTGCCGAGTAACTCTTCGCCAAAAGAACCTAGAAATATTCGAGATCTGATCACAATTGCTCAGAAGCAAGGTCCCTGAGAGCGCATCATTATGTGCACGCTGTCATCTCACCAGGGAGGCTCCTAATGATACAAGACCTATTCATCATGCTGATGGTCCTGCCGTCATATCACGAACAAAACGGTGTAAGGATAGTGATGGGATGAAATCCATGCGCCAATGTGTCGCTCCGGGCCAATTAAGAGGAGCAGAGGGGCCATCGACTTATTTATTTGTTGTTTCAAGTATCGGCTGACCCGTGATTACCAATTCGGGAACCGACTCACCCATTATCTTGTCTACCTGTCCATCCTCATTCACTTGAATGGTCACACGATCACCGACCGACAGGCTCCGAACCAGGTCTGGTTTTCTCACCTCCAGATAAATGGGCTTGCCTAGATCGGTTCTGATTATCCCCCTCCCACTTACCGAATCCAAGGCAGACAATGTCCCAGCTACCTCGTATGGCTTCGATGCCTCGCTTTTCTCGCGATTGGAGCCTGCACCGTTCGCGACTGTCGGTATCCACACTGAAATAAGGATCAGACATATGAGGGTCATCAGCATGCCCCTGCCATGGGACGGGCTAGCTCTATAAGTGACCATCATTCCGTCAGCTAGTATGATATGGGTCGGCACACTGACCTCATCGTGTGGGTTGAGGTGGAATTGGTTGCGGTGGTGTCGGATCTGTCGGTCCAGGGCCTCCCGGCTTAGGAGAGGGATTTGGCGCAGGTGACGGAGAAGGATACGTGGGTCCCGGCATGGGTTTCGGATCACCAATTTGATTCGGCTCGATGATCGTCATGGCACCTGCCATTGCCAATACACACACCAATGCCGCTCCTGCCCAATGCCTCATGAATTTCACGCGATAGAAAATATGGTTGCCACCACTGATCTCTTCTTTCCGCTGAACACGAAACGCGCCAGATGTTAATGTTTGGGGCCAACCATACTCTAAGCCCGCTCAGTGCGTTCTGGCACTGGGAGCTTCCCTAGATCTCCAAATTGCGAAAGAGTGGGATTGAACCGCCGAAATTGAACGATCTCGCAGATATTTTTCGGAAGGACTTGCCTGTGACCTAAGGCCTATCTCTTTCTGGCTCCTCCTATTGTGTCTATTACCCTCTGAAATGAAACACCCAGGACAGTAGGTGTGAATGAAGAGGCAATTGGCTTGGTTCAACACGATGGGTCTTTAGAAAGGTTCGTCGCCTGACCCAATTCACGCTATGAATAGAATGACCGTCCTCATCTTGAATGAGTCCGCAGAGACAACGAATCGGCACGAACAATCTCTCTCTCCTCGGAACGGAATGTCCTTCTTCGGTGATTTGTGCGAACCGGGTTTCACCAACCATGGACCTTCTCCTTCATTGAGTGAATATTCAACGCGGAACACGTGCGGACTCCCGCTGCCCCGATGATGGAAGATACCGTGAGAACCAGTTTTGCTTGACTGGGAATTACCCTAGGAAACTCGACGACATCTCCGCTCAGACCGCCGGAGTGAATGCTCATTTTTTCTTCTTGGCCCTGCTCCGCCACATACAATATGGGTTCAATTCAAGAGCAAGGCCCTCGCCCTTCCTTTACTGAAGCTAGCCAAGCGGAACAAAAGGACCCACCCAACCGCAATCCGCTACGACCGGCGGCATCGTCCGCTTGTACGGGCCGCGATGAGCCTGTAGATTAAAGCATCGAAGAGCGGTTCATGATCCCCTCTTCAAGGAGGTCCCCGTGATCGACCGAAACAAGTGGATATTGATCGGGTTGCTGATCTGGTACGTCGGGCTGTCGCTGTGGGCGGCTTATGCACCGGCCGATCGCCAATTCTGGCTATTGGCGAGCGTGCTGCCGGGATTGTTCGTCTTAACTCTTGTGGCAACGCATCGGCTTATGCCGCTGTCGAATACATCCTATCTGCTCATTACACTGTTTCTCACGTTGCACACGGTCGGCGTGCATTATACTTATGCCCAGACGCCAGCCGGAGCCTGGTTTGAAAGCGCCGTGCCCCTTGGTCGAAATCACTATGATCGTCTGGTCCATTTCTGTTTCGGATTCTTGTTGACCTACCCGATTGAAGAACTGTTCCGTCTGGCCTCCTATCTTCGCGGCTGGCTATTGTATTATCTCCCGGTAATGACGATCCTGGGTCTGAGCGGCTTGTGGGAAATAGTTGAGTCTTGGGTTGCACGTGCGGTGCATCCAGAAGCTGGCATAACCTATCTTGGCTCGCAGGGAGATATCTGGGACGCGCAAAAAGATATGGAGGCGGCGCTGTATGGAGCGTTGCTTTGCATGATTCTGCTGGTCGTCTTGCGCGCAAGACGCCGATGGTCCTCGACCTCGCAACCGAGCGAGTTGGTCGGCAATATGAGATGACCACAATCACGACTGCGCTGCTGTGAACAATCCACGACTGCTCCAAGGGCTGGTGGTCTGGTATACGCTTCTCTGGGGCCTTCTGGCCATCTCCCCTATCGATCGCGGAGATTGGTTTCTGGAAAATCTGCTGGCGCTGAGCGCCTTCGCACTCCTGCTCTCAACCTACCAGCGATTCCGCTTCTCAAATGTCTCGTATGTCTTGATTACCGCCTTTTTAACTTTGCATGCGGTCGGCGCCCATTATACCTATGCCGAGGTTCCGTTCGGCTTCTGGTTGCAACGTTCTTTCGAACTCAGTCGCAATCCATTTGATCGGCTCGTCCACTTCGCGTATGGCTTTCTGCTCTTCTACCCGTTGCGAGAGCTCCTGATCCGTATGGCCGGGACTCAGGGATTCTGGTCGTACTATCTACCGGTCAGCGGCATCCTCGCCCAAAGCGGAATATTTGAAGTGGCCGAAGCCGCGGTGGCCCAAACGGTGAGTCCGGAATTGGGAACGGCCTACCTCGGTACCCAAGGGGATGAGTGGGACGCGCAAAAAGACATGATGGCGGCTTTCACGGGCGCAATGATCATGGCTGGCCTCAGCTGGCTCAATGAGAGGCGAAGGACTTCCGCTGGGACGCGGAATGGTCCCCCAGCCGGTGGGGGATGAGAAGCAAGATGACCGCGCTTCTCCTCTGCCTTCCGCACCCGTTATCCCAACGCCCGAGCCTAACGATCCGGCTAAACCATTTGCCGCACAATTCTAGTTGGCACAACTCTCTGCGGGAGAGTTGGTCGGATTGTCCGGGGACTACGCTGTGACCTATACACCCATTGTCACTTGACCGTGCCCCGCCAGGCACCGGTTTCCCGGCCACGCGATTCGATGAATTCCTTAAATCGCTCCAAATCTCTCTTTACACGCAAGGACAACATTCCAAATTCATCTCCGACAGTTTCCGTCACACCCTCCGGCACGTATGCGATGTTCAGTCGAACCGTTGACTTCGCATCCGAAAGTGGCTCAAACGTCACAATCCCTTCATTAATGGACCCGCTAGTGCTCCTCCACGCAATACGCTCGTCCGGCCTCTGCTCGGTGATTTCCGCATCCCATTCTTTTTCCTGTCCCCCGATCTCGGCTTTCCAATGAAGATGACGTTCATCCAATTGATGAATTTCCTTTACCCCTTCCATGAACTGGGGAAAATGCTCAAACTGTGTCCATTGATTATAGGCAGTCCGTACGGGCACGTTAACTTCAATACACGTGGCAATGGTCGACATGTCTATCCTCCTTTACGACATATTAGGGGATGACTCGCCCGCATTATTCGGATCATTCCACACAGGTCATTGTATCGGTGCCCGACCTCCACTCATGGAGCTGGGAGCATCGACAGCGCATGATTATTTTTGTCGATCTTTACCTCGACACGATCTCCTGGCTTAATTGAAGTGGTCTTCATGGTTGTATTGTCGGCATGTAGACTGACTTCCCTCCCATCCCGTCCCTTCACAAAATAGTGATCGCCCTCGACACGCACCACGTGTCCCTGGATGGTGGAGGCCCCCCCTTGGGTCTGCAAGGTCATGTCCTTTTGCTCCGCGTATCCATTATATTGCTCAGGTTGAGCGGTCTTCGTATCCTGAGCATGTGCCGGGTTGGTCTGTTTTTCGGAGGGAGGGCGGTTCTGGATCTGTAAATTATTGTTGACTCTGGTAACGCCCTCCACTTGACGCGCCAAGCGTTCCGCTCGAGCCCGCTGGGCCTCAGTCTCCACTACCCCGCTCAGATTCACGACGCCACGCTCGGTGTCGACATCAATGCGTGGGAAATTCGAGAGACGGTCGCTCGTCAACTTCGTCTGCACGGCGGCGGAGATTGAGGCATCGCTCATCGTTTGGGTAGCCGTCTTTCCGGTGGTGGACTGACAGCCGCTGATCGTCCCCAGGAGCGAGAGAACAGCACACGACAGGATAACACCCATAAATTTAGGAATTGAAAACATACGACCCTCCTTAGTTTAGACCTAAACCGTATACAGATGAGGTTATGCTACCCCGAGAAACCCCGAAGCTAGGCAAGCGCCTAGTCTTGGTCGGCCAAGTTACAGTAAGTGGAACCCGATGCCCGTTTAAGTCAGTGTGGGCGGTGTAAACCCCAAACCGCCCCATGGCCGCCGGCTTCTTTGTTGAAATCACCGGGGTGATTGCCTCACGTTCTTCACGGAGGACGTAGGAGGCAGAACGCGCTAGTTGGATGTTCTCGGTAGGCGAACGGTGATTGGTGAGGCACAGACGTTCTCACTGACCATCGGGGGCGCCTTAGACAGAATGCGATCCATGGCAGGTTTGAGCGAGTGTCCCTTCACCTCATCCGGCCGATTCTGCAACGCTGCACTAAACGACGGAAGCAGACCAAGGATGTCTAGGATAGTTGGAGTGATGTCGACCAGCGAGGCCTCGCAAATTGACGCAAGCGCGTCGCGTCCCTCCTGTCCCCCTCTTACAAACATCATCGGCACCAGCGAATCCGAAGCATTGAGATGGCCATGATCAGAATGAAAGTGTCGATGCGTGGCGATATCAAGTTTCTCAAGTACCCGCCCATCCTGCTTATTGAGGTACGTCAATTGTTTCGACCGGTCGGCCAGCAGAATAATGTCCGGGGCACTCTGAGGATCCATGGGTAATCGTGACGCGAGCCCATTTAACCTTCGTACCGCCATCGGATAGGTGACCGTGTTCAACAGGCTCTGATTGAGATTCACCGCCGGCAGCAGATGCACGGTTGCCCCATCATACTCATACGGAATATAGACATAGCGGCTTTCGTGTTTATACAGGACTGCTTCCGGCCCTTGGTCATTCTTATGGAGCGAGAGCAGCACATGTTCCAATAGCGGCGCGATATCATGCTCATAGTCGGGATCATCCTTCCACTGCCCAGCTGAAGGTTTCACGTGGAACCCGAGCGCGCCACCATTGAGCGTTGCCACGACATTCGAATCCCCGGAAATCGTCCCATCGGAGAAGAATCCAAAGGCGGTACGGACTTTCGACAGAACGGATTCGTCAATCAACGCCGGAACTTCAAGGCGATAGGCCTTCCCGCGTATGTCGTTCAGTTCGTCAAATACTATCTTCAGATCGTCAATGCCTAGGGCTTTATTCCAATCAATGGGGGTATGGCCATGGTCCGACACGAACACGAAGAGCGTGCGTTGCATGACTGGTTCATTCTGTAATCCTCGCCACAGAATCGGATCGACTGACGTTACCTCAGATGCCAGGGTAGCATGGTGATTTCTCACAATGGCGCGATCGCCCGCGATGAATTTGGCTACGAGGTCATCGAGATCTTTTAGATACGCTAACCGCGCCTGCTCCGGATTCTCGGGAGAGAGATGTTCGGCATGATCGAGGCCTGCGAAATAGATCGTCATCAGGCTCGGAAGCCGCAACTCCTCACCTGCCTTGGCGGCGCCATTGAAGTGTTGGATTGCTTTCACGGCATCCCATAGGGCGTTTTCGTCCACTGCGTGACTTTGATTCTGCGTATAACTCAGCAGGGTCTCGAAGTCCGCGTTAACCGCTCCCCGCCCACTTCCGCGCGTGAGCATGTGGTGCACGACAATGCTCTGCCCGCCACCTTGTCCGATATACTCGTACAGCGTTTGCACCTGACTGTTCATATCGCCGGAGAGGAAGTCCTCCGCCAGCTGCACCTTCGCCGCGTCGAGATGATATTCAGTATAGTATCTCGCGACGGCCCGCTCCCGAAAAAAAAGGCTGTTCCCTGTAATCCCGTGGCTGCCTGGGAACACGCCGGTAAACATCGACGTCCAGGCTGGATAGGTATAGGAAGGGAATACCGTCGTGGATTGTTGGACGGCAATACCCTTCGTGAGCGCGAGACTGCTGCCATCGGTCCGCACACCGAACAGATCGTGCAATCCCCCCGGTTTTCGTGGAGGGCTTCGCATGAGATAGTTGACCAGGGTTTCGTGCTCCAGACCGTCCACGGCAAAGATCACCACATGCTCGATGGGGTTATCATTCAGCACGCCATGTACCACGGTGTCCGTAGGCTGTTGAATAGGAAGGAAGCGGTTACAGCTGTTGAGACCGATAAGCAGGAGCACAAGGAACAGGACGGAGACGTATGTCGTCAGCAATCTCGTAAGACGGGATGAGTGGTGTCTGCCTATCATCGTGGCCATGTTGAGTTCGTGGAAGCACCCTATCACTTCACCCGTTCACCACACCATAGCCACTTGTTCTTTGATGATGCTAGATGTGAGGTCACCCACACAGGAAATCTATATGGGTGACCACTCATACCAGCGGAGTCGTGAGGGGAGGGTTATTTGATTTCGTGTACTTTGCCAGTCATGGCGTCTACATAGACTTTATGGGTATTCTTTCCATCCACGATCTCGATCTTGTACACGACACGGCCATCGTCTTTCCCCATATTCACCTCAACAGTTTTACCAGGCCGTGCCTGCTCCGCGGTCTTAATCGCCTCGACCATGCTGACGCTGGCTTTTTCACTGAGCGCCCGATCAGTTTCGAATAGGGCCAAGGCGGGGACCACCGTCCCACCGAGCATGAGCGCCACTCCAACCGACAGAATTGCTTTTTTCATCGCGTGACTCCTTTGTTTGGAGATATATGCACCTGTACCCGGTTACTTATTTACTCTGTCTTGGCTTTCAGTTCTTTCGCTTCGCCTTTGATTCGCTCTCCGGCTGCTTTGGTTTGTCCCTTCGCTCGTTCCATCTCGGCTTTCGTTTTATTCCCTTGGGCCTCTTCCGTGAGGGCTTTCGCTTCGCCCTTGGCCTTCTCAGCGTTCGCGTTCGCTTTTCCTTTCGCATCTTCAACAGTGGCCTTCACCTCATCGGCTTGAGCCACCTGCTGCATTCCAATGAACACAAAAAGAAATGACAGTGCGACGATCATGAATCGGCTCATGTAACCCTCCTGGTTAAAAAAACCAAAAATTGGAACCTGCACTCGCTGCCTAAGGGGCGCACATGTTGGATTACTTTCGTCCCGCCTGGCCGACCGGCTCTTGGGTTTTGGCAGAACGGTACCACTCATCGGCCCATCGACTGATCTCATCCTTTCGGTCGGCATATCTCTCTTGAGCCAGCCCCTTGAACTTCTCGTAGTCCCCCTCGATCTGCATCAGATCATCGTCTGTAAATTTACCCCACTTCTTCTTGAGCTCACCCTTAAATTGATTCCATTTTCCCGTGAAATGATCGGCGTTCATCGCAATTCCTCCTTCTGATTGTGAGATGATGGATGTTGGCGTTCCGGATCGTCGTCAGTCGATGGAAAACTCCTGAATACCTCTGACAAGCAGGGAGGTCATTTTCAGGACATACTGCTGGCCCACATCCAACGGTTGAAATATGCCAGCAAACAACTCCAGTGTGCCCCCCTGATAGAAGGTATACCGCGGCGATGGAGGAAAGAGCACTGGGTTGGTCCCTAGTCGACTCCAGTTTGGAACGCCGAAACAGAGTCGTTTGTAACAGCTCCTCGCAGATGACACAGTCAGGAATGTGAGATTGGACAACCCTGCGTTCCCCTCAGCTCGATGGGGAGGTAAACCGTCACAGCACGTCGAGGCAAACAAAAGCGAAGTGTTGCGTATTGAAGGCAATCCCTACTTCGTCAAGGAGGAGAGCGGAAAAGAAGTGCGTTTGCATACCAGTGACACTGCCCAAAAAGCCGGGGACATAAACGACGGTTGGATCGGCCGGCCTCCTTCAAGCTTCTCGTGTGCCTAGAACCTCAAACACACAGACCCTCCCCCCTTTGACACCCCTACCGCGTACTAGGTGTCTCCCTAGTACGGCGTGTCCGGTAGTTTAGTATAGTATTGGGCCACCTCTCCGGTTCTCGTGAAAGTAGAAAAAAGGACCCAACCTATGGAAGCTAGCAAAATTACCTCTACTCCGGACCTACGCGATAAAACAGACGAGAGCTTAGAGGATGAGCGAATCAAAACTGATGAATACCTCGAACAAAATAGTAAGTCGGTCGAGGAGGAGACAGATGAGACAATCCGGTTGACTCGGCTTGCTACCGATAAAGAAGTTGCAACCCAACGTGCAGAGGTTGATATCGAGAAGGAACATCGTCTTAACGAAACGGATACTGCACGGTTCGTCGATGCCATCTTAACTCAGGAACGGGAACGGACTGACGAGGTCCACGCTGTTGAAAGAGAAAATGCAGATCGTGCGCGGATACAGGAAAATATTCAAAAACAATTGAACGCCGAAGCACTCCTTGAAAGTGAGCGTAAGGAGACGGACCGCAATCTTCTCGACGAACGAGCCCACACTGATTTAGAGCTTACTACAAGGGATCAATTTCTCACGATTTTAAGTTACGACCTGAAAAATTCCATCACCGCCATTTCACTCGTCGCTCATGTGATGCGGACAGGGCTGTCTAAAGACGCAGTGGATGCAGGCAATCTTCTCGAAAACCTTGTAATCATCGAGCATGCCGCGATGGGCATGGACCGGGTAATAAGCGATTTACTTGATGTAGAGAAAATGGCCCATGACAAGCTCCAACTTAAGCTTGAAAAAGTCGATCTCAGGGTTTTAGTACAACTGTGCGTGGCCCTCTTTGCCCCTGTCGTTTCAAGTAAGTCATTTTCAATGACCGTTCACATGCCCCCAGAACCGATATTCAGCGACCTAGACCACGACAGAATTCTTCAAGTGCTGTCCAATTTGATCGGAAATTCACTGAAGTTCACGCCCAATGGAGGCACCATTGTGCTATCTGCACGGAGACGGGAAACTCAAGTTGAAATTTCGGTAACCGACAATGGGCCTGGGATTACAGAACAGGCACAGGGTCAAATTTTCGAAAGGTTCTCACAACTTAAATTGAACGACCGTCGGGGTCTCGGCCTTGGCCTTTTTATTGCCAAGTGGATCGTTGAAGCCCATAAGGGACGCATCTGGGTTACTTCGGCCCCTGGAAAGGGAAGCACCTTCAGCTTCACACTTCCAATATCACCATTGGGTTAAAGGAGCCTGGCTCTCAGTCTAGGTCACAGCGGGGTAGCTCTCAATGGCACCCGAATGGCGCGGCAAGATAAAACAGGCAGTGGGCAAGGACTCCTAAACCGCTGGCACTACTGGCTCCTAATTGCGCTCAATGATGGAAATGACTGCTTCATCCGCTCCAAGCAACTCCACGATTTGATCCCACGCCAAGCCATTATGGGTGCGGAGTATTTCACTAGAACTTTTGGACGAAACCAAGACTACCGCGGCTGCGTCGGCTTCTCCACGGTCCAGTTCATTCTTTCATCTCTCTGACGAGTGATCAAATAACTACTTCGATACTGGTCTTGCGAACTCACAATCTCAGCACGTTACGACCGAGGCAAACCGCCGGCTAACTGTACAGATTGAATTCAGGTATTCGTTCAGTCAACTCCTCTTGAGGCCACTTGTGGTGACAGTTCATGCAAATAGGTTCTTCCAGCAACTTATTCCAGGGTTCTTCCAAGAAGGGCCGTACGTCTATATCCTTGGGCACATGCACTGTCAAAACAAAGGCCCGACCATTTTTGGAGTCGAGCCTTTTACTTCAGAATCCGCCAGGTCCCACCGTTTGCACACACGGCAGCATATGCTCTCACAGTGTTCCCGTGCGGTTTCGAAAGCAATTTCACTCTACTAGATCGCTGGAATAGTGCCTCCTGGGAAAAAACCTAGTGAGGGATGCCACGTCTGTAGACGGCCAAGCACATGACCAAGCTGTCTCTGTAATTCGGCAAGAGTGGATACCTTGGGTACATCGAGTAGCAAACAAGGGATGCTACCAGTCATGTATTTGAGCTGCCTCACGATATATAGAGGGTAGGTCAACGCTTACAGAAAGAGGTGCGTTATGCTCAACATGAATGGAATTATCGTCTGTGAACTTATTCTCGGAGTGATATTGATGAGTCTGATATTCACATCGCTTGCGAATACGGACCTCATTGCTAATCCATCGTCGAAGTCGAAAAATGCGACGCAGCCCGATGGGTTGAGGACCGCGACGAAGCCGGGCCTCGCACGAATCGAGCTCTCGCCAGATATACAAAAGCGTCCTAGCGATACACTCGATACACTATTGGGCGACACCGACGGGGGCGGCACCGGTTCTTCCGGCAAATAAAACAAGCCGCGCTTCCGCGGTCGAGTCAGAAAAGTATGTCGTATATGATCCCCAAACTCACTAAGCCCTCTGGAAGAAAAGAAGCTGCGGATTTCCGCCGCGCCTGTGACGCTGTTCACGCCATTTTGGCAGACGGAAAGGAGTTCACGCCTCATGATCGATACCTCATCGAATCCAGCGCCATTGAACTCTTGAGGAAAGTGAGGCTGGACCCGTCTCGTGTTACAATCTAATTCCCTTATCCCAGCCACTACGCTCCTCACTCAGGAGAATCAAACCTTAGTTAATCTGTCGACCACCTTGACCACTAACCGTTTGTTGTGAGTGGTTTGAAAACCTGCCGTACAATTCTTGAACTCATTGTGGACATTGCGGAGAGTTGATGGCCGGATAGAGTCCACCAAAAAATCTTACTGTGGCTTATGATGCATTGTCGATGTCGTGGGCGAGCACGTATTTGATCAAATCTTCGGTGGTCTTGAGATGGAGGTGGTCCGACCAGCGGTTTACGAACATCAAACTTGTCGAGAGACAAATGGATGGTATTGAATCGATGCCATCAGACCCGACCCCTTAGAATCTCTGCTGCTAGAATGGGAACGATCGCGCAAATGTCGACGAGCATTTGCCTGTATCGATCTTTGTCATCAACTCCCATCTCCCGAGATTAGAGCGACTTCAGATATTCGACGAGGTCTCGCTGCTGCTCCACCGTGAGATTGAGAGTACGAACCCGGTTGTAGTGCGCCACCACGTCCGCGGGCGTCGCCGCGCTGCCGTCGTGGAAATACGGCGGGTGCCGCCACAGCGTACGCAGTGGGGTTGTGCGGTATGCCTTGTTCACCGTGCGCGCCGCGTACGTCCCGTCGACGCCGGTTTCCTCCGGCGCGTGCAGCTTTCTACTGTTGTTATCGGGGCCGGTCGCGCCGACGTGGCAGGTCAAGCATGTCTTGCCAAACAATGCGTTTCCACGTTCCGCGGAAGCGGCATTGAAGCTTGCGGCCGGAGGTGGCGGTACCGGCAGGCTATGCGGGTAGGCGCGCAGCGCCGGAAGATTGGAGGTGACCATGTCCGGCGATTGCTTGACGTCGATCCCCAGTCGTGGGTCAGAGAAGTTGCCCTGTCCACCCATTTGGGTCACGGCGACATAGGCATTCCAATATGAGATCGGTCCCTCCGCCGTATATGTTTCGTCCTTGACCTGGGCCAAGCCATAGGCTGGGGGGAGGACGAGCGGCGTGTTTTTCCCATCCAAGTTGAAGCGTGGATCGTATTTGCCGGGGCCCCACGAATCCTAGACTGTCTTCTTGTCCGCGGGTAATGTGGGTGAGAGGGCAATGATGGCCCCGACATTAAGATCTCGATTCGGCCAGCCGTCTTTGCGGTGCCCAATGCCGGGCATCACCGAGTTGTCCACGGTCGAGTGACAGAGCGCACAAGTAATCCCAAGCCGCGTAATATGGTTATTCGAGTCCACGGTGGCTTGGATGCCCACAATGGCATTCATCTTGAGCAACGCGACCGTCGTCGCCGGGCTCTTGAGGTCGACCTTTTTGACGTATCGGTCCAGAGTTGCTCGTCACCAAAGGTATCGAAGCGGAAGATCTTCTGGCCGTCGGCGACCAGGCCAGATGAAGCGGCGACCTCCGATGTTATTTTTCCCTTTTCGCATCCAACGAGTGCGACTCCGACTGTCAGTGCAACCAGAGCCATTGAGACCGTGACGATACTCTGCGATCTCAAGGTACGAACTATCGTATGCTTCATTTTAGCGATCATGTCAGTCTCCCTTTTGCTTCGCCGCCCCCTCACACATTCCGCCGATGCGGGCTGCCATCATGATGTCTCACTTTCTCAGAAACTATGGTCGTGGGCTGTGCAACTTGACACACGTTTAGCATTTTGTGAGCCAGGATTGCGTGCGCGCGCGACCAAGAGCGCGACTATTTTGTATTTGAATGGCTCGTCTAGGTTAGTGCTAGGGATTGTGCTAGGTGACTTAGATCGTGAAACCACATAAGCGTTTACTTGGAGTGTATCGCAGTGGAACATCCAGGAATCGAATTTCACGATTGGAGGCGAACTATGGGAACCGTCTCGAAGAGGAGTCGCGGGTACAAACGTCTTCTACTCATGGCAGCAGTTCTGACCGGAATCACGATGATTGGTATGCCGCAGCATACAGCAGCAGAAAATGCTCAAGAAAATGTTCAAGAACAAGAAGCTGAGACAATCATCAATCTAGCCGTTTCGACGTGGCAAAACTTTATGCTGGACCCTGATTTATCCGGTTTCCGCGCTCACGTAAAGGGAGTGCCAGGGGTGTTAATCTTCCCGAAACTGCGTAAGGGAGCATTTATATTCGGTATTGAAGGAGGAAATGGTGTTTTACTTGTTCGAGATGAAAAGACGGGCAGTTGGAGCGAGCCGGCCTTTTACGAAATATCATCTGCCAGCTTTGGGCTGCAGGCGGGCGTGGAAACGTCTGAGGCGATCCTCGTCATTCAGACCGTAAAGGGGATCGAGAGTCTGTTGACCAATACCATCAAACTCGGCGCTGATGTATCAGCTGCGGTCGGTCCGAGGGGTGGCGGCATAGAAGGAGCCACATCGATGAGTGTGGGGAAGGATTTTGTCACCTACGCCAGGGCAAAGGGGGTGTATGCCGGAGTATCTATAGAAGGGGCCTCTATACGGACGAGAGATGATTTGAACAAGGTGTACTACGGCTCCGCGGTGAGGCCGAGTGACATCGTGCTCGTTCGAAACGTCAAGGCGAATCAGAAATCACAGGTATTGCATCAAGCAGTAGTCAACGGCGCTGGAGGAAAAGGAAAGTAGTGCACTACCCAATCGATTGAGCACTGCCGACACACAATATTTGTGTTATTGCCGGTTCGCTGGAGATGGAGCGAATTGCATGTTCGCAGCCTTCTATATGGCTTCAAGTGTTCTCAATTCTGGAATGTCCAAAAGCCTTCTTGATCTGTCACTTTGAATCCAAGAAAATTCATGCAGGACCCCACAAGCTACGACACTGACGAATTTTGGAAGAGAAATCATGGCGGCCTCCTCGGTTAGATGAAAAATCACGACGAGGGATAGATTGGCTTTCGCGTTCTCGTCATGGTCGAAGATGATTACTCATGGATTTTCGACCTTGAGAATCTTCAATTTCACGACGAGCGGTTTCCCTGCGAGTGGATGGTTGTAATCCAATACCGCCAATGTCTCTGCTACCTCTGCGACAGTGGCGAGTTCGCCCGCATCATTCCGCAAGACATCTCCTGCTTTCGTTCCAAGCGGCAACAGTTGTTTGGGGATCTTCAGTGTTTTCCTATCATCGTGAGGACCAAAGGCTTCCTCGGGACTCAGTGTAACTTTCTTTTCCTCTCCAGGTTTCATTCCAACCACTTCTCGCTCCAACGCCGGGAAAATCTCATGCCGACCTTGAACAAACTCGCTGACATTGCCGTAGTCGATCGCGACCGAGCCTGGAGTGGTTGCGACATATTGGAGGGTCACTTTCGAGCCTTCCATAATCTGATCTGATCCAGCATCAATCTTGTTTGTAGCCGGCTCCGTATATGGATCTCGATTAGGCTGGGACTGTGATCCATATGTGGCTGGAATCATGCCGAGGCTAAGAACTACTGCCGCAACAAGAAAAAGTCTGTGTGACATGAGGAATCTCCATTTTTAGCCGCTCGCTACAACAATTGCTCCCTCTCGTTTGAAATGAGCTACACCCTCTCCAGTAGGCAATGGGAATGCCAACTGTCCCACATGGCACTTGAAGCCTGTGTTTCAATCAGATATGAACGACGCATATAGATGGAGTGGTGGCGTCACCCGCGCACAGCTTGTCCCAGGATTCAAGGGAACCACGCTAAGGTCTTGTATGTATAGAAGCTTTTTCCAGCGACAGCTTATCTGTCACTGGACAGATTATGCGCCCGCGGCAAAGCTCCCTTTCCTTGGTAAGATGCGAGCCTCGTGCTAGCATTTCTCTCCTATGGCTCTGTCAACCAGCGTGCACGATCTCCGCACCCTCATTCGCTCCTGCCACCCACTGATCGCCATCGAGACGGTAGAAGAGGAACGAGTACTGGCATTACTGCAATCAGTCGCCACCCAAGAACGCATGCCGCTGTTCGAGTGGTCGGTCACCAGAGGACTCACCCGGCACGACGATGGACCGACACTCAGTAAAATGACCGCTACGCCGCTGGCGGTCCTTCAACATCTGCAGGGCCTGACCGTGGAGGCGCTCTTCTGGCTCAAGGACCTCACGCCACATCTACAAGAGCCCGCGGTCGCCCGCCAACTCCGAGAAGTTGCGGCAACCTACGATCGCTCGCGTTCCACCTGTGTGATCACCGGCCAACCCATTACCCTCCCGCCCGATATTGAAAAAATCGTCGTGCGGCTCGATCTGCAACTGCCGGATCGAGACGAACTCCAATCCATGCTCCAGAGCGTCCTGCAGTCGCTCACCCCCAGAACCTCTCCTCTTCGCCCACGGTCAACCACGGTCGTGCAAAGTATCCTCAACTCCATCAGCAACTCCAAAGCGACAGACCGTGGCTCTTCGGTCAACGAGCGGGAGGCCATTCTCCGCGCCTTGCAGGGGCTGACGCTCCATCAAGCCCGGCAAGTCATCACGCAATGCGTCGTCGAAGACGGCACGCTCTCCGCCGATGACGTGCAGATGATTCTGAAGCGTAAGGTCCAGGCGATCAAAGACGGCGGTCTGCTCGAGTACTACCCGCTCGAAGACAACCGGTTCGAGTTGGGCGGATTCGACAATCTGAAAGCCTGGCTGGAACGCGCAAGGGTCGGTTTTACCGCAGAAGCCAAGGCGCTCAATCTCACGCCTCCCAGAGTCATCATGCTCGTGGGTGTGCCGGGCTGCGGTAAATCGCTGGCCGCGAAGGCCATCGCGCGGGAATGGCAGCTCCCACTCTTAAAACTCGACGCAGGCCGGTTGTTCGATAAATTCGTCGGTGAATCGGAGAAAAACTTCCGCAAGGCGATCGAGATGGCTGAGTCGCTTTCGCCCATCGTCCTCTGGATTGACGAAATCGAAAAGGCGATGGCCGCGGGGGGCGGAAGCGGCGAGGCCGACGCGGGCTTGAGCCGCCGGCTGTTCGGCGCATTTCTCACGTGGCTTCAGGAAAAGAAACAAGAGGTCTTCGTCGTGGCCACCGCCAATAATTTGTCGTTGCTTCCCCCCGAACTCCTGCGCAAAGGTCGATTCGATGAAATATTTTTCGTAGACCTACCGGATGACGGCGAACGAGAATCCATCTGGACAATCCACCTGGGTCTTCGGAAGCAGGATGTGAAACGGTTCGATCTGCGCAAGATCGTCAGCGCCAGTGACGGCTTCAGCGGTTCGGAAATCGAACAGGCTGTGGTCGCAGGTCTCTATCGCGCGCTCCATCAAAAAACACCGCTGACGACCGATCTGTTGATTGAGGAATTGACCAATACGGTGCCACTCTCCGTCACCCGGCGTGAAGACATCGATCAGCTCCGGGAGACGGCGCAAGGCCGATTTGTCAACGTACGGTGAGGCCGATGCGATTCCTCTTCATCATGGCCACGATAGCAATCGCGACGCTCGTGGGCTGTGCCACGCAACCTGCCGAACGTCCTCGTGCATCCCTCCCGACAGAGCGCTCCTGTTGTCAATCCGACGAGCGCATGCCGAGCCGGAGCGCGATCGTGCGGACAGCGGCCAAACTCGTGGGCGCCAAAACGATTAAGAGCAATGGCCGGCACATCGCATACGACTGCGCCGGTGTCACCCGAGCTATCTTTCTCAAACACGGCATCGATCTGTACGACGGTGACGCGAGCGATCCCGATGCGAATGGTGTCCGGATCATTCATTCGCACATAGAGGAACAAGGCACATTCCACCAGGGACCAGCCGCGCATCCCGGCGACCTCGTCTTCTTCAACAACACATGGGACTACAACGGAGACGGCAAGGTCAACGACCCGCTGACGCACGTTGGGATAGTCGAGCGGCAGGAATCGAATGGCACCGTGATCTTCATCAGTCGCGTCGCCGGCGCCATCGAACGCTATCGCATGAATCTCGGCCTTCCCCACGTCCACAAAACCGTCGATGGCCGAATACTCAACGATTATCTTCGCCGCAAGGATGTCAGCGACCCAGCCAATACTGGCTATCTGACAGGGGAACTCTTTGCGCAGTTCGCCACTCGGGTAGGGCGCTAGCCGGAGCGCGTGACGTGCGCGACGTGCGAGAAAGGCGCGACTGGCCAGATGAGATTTCTACTTGTCTCACCCGCCACGCCAGTCTCGCTTGCTATTGGGCTAGCCAAATCATCAATTTGCGCTATATTTCACTATATTGTCTGGTTCGTCGCACTGAGTCGCTTTGAATACAGCGTGATTCAACGCGCGCAATACATCGCGCGAGAGAGTCCAAGGAGGGACGATGGGACAGACGGCAACCTATTGCAGCGACTGTTATAACAAAGTGGGACGGGCTCAGGATGCGCAGATCAAAGCGGCGGAAAACGACGGCAAGATCCCGATGACAAAAGAAGGGACCTGTTGTTCGTGTAGCAAGTCCACAGTCGTCGTCTATTTCGAGGGATAGCTCAGCCCTCTCACAGCGGCGTGGCGACTCCTATTGTACAAGGCCCTGCTACACTTGCCGTACGGCGACATCGTCGCCCGCCACTCTGACTACCCACACCGATCCTCTACACCGCACCATGCTGGAGATACACTAGAGACTGATGTCTCTCTGATAGCGCGTAAGCGCCGGCCTCTTTGCTTGCGGTATCTAGTCATTTTTTCATCGAGTCGGGCTTCTTCAATAAAACAACGAGACAAACCAAATAAACCAAATCACGGTCTTCTTACGCTGGCAGACTTATCCTACAGCCTGCTCAAGCACAAGGCCGAATATTCCAATATTCACATAGTGCGGGATATCGATCACATGAACGAATACTATGGTCCACCATTTTTTAAATAACCTGCTACAGTAATTCTATGGCGCCTGTATCACACAAGGCCTCTACCAAGAAATCCTGCCCTCTCCGCAAAAGGATCCTCGACATGCGGAGCAGCCTCTTAAGTCTCCACAAAGCCCTCATCCTAGCGGAACAAGTGACCTATGAGCGTATCAATGGCCGGGTCGAATCGACCGGTCAACTACTGCAATTGGTATTGAACGACCCTTGGTTTACCTGGCTTCACCCCGTCTCTCAGCTGGTGGTGAGAATCGACGACCTTTTGGAAGAGGGGTCAGAACTATCCCCGGTTGAAGTGGAGCACTTTCTGATCGAAGCGCGATCCCTTATCCGTCCTTCGGAGGAAGGAGACGGTTTCGAACGAAGTTACTACGAAGCCCTTCAGCGAGACCCCGACGTGATCTTCGCCCACGTCGAAGTGAAGAAACTCTTGTCCAAGATCGCCGCGTAATATTCTGAATCTTTCTTGCTCCTGTAACCACTCCAGCCTTCCTCGAAAACAATTCCCAGCAGTTTCGGCAATTCGCGTCTCACTGCCATATTCCTCGCAGGATGCTCAAAAAGGCGACCTTCTCACCCGCCCCAACCCCGGCGCGCCAAGACGCGCCATTCCGCAGGCAAGGCCGCAGCGAGTGAAGACCTGAGGAGGTACATACCGCACTTCGTGTGGGCCGTTCGCCCTTGTAATGGGTCTTGGCGAACGGAAAAGCCCCGTCAGTGATTCCGGCTTCCGAGACTCGTGAGGATCTGAACGATGCGAGAACGACGCTTGGTGAAAGGTGCGTCTTGGCGCACCGGGGTGGGCGGGTGAGAACAGGGACTTTTTCAGCATCCTGCTCATCCAAAAATCAAGTTTTCCTTGCCAGTACCGATACGTACAAGTAGGCTCATCTACGGAGATTATTATGACGATGCGACCGCGTTGCCGCATGAGAGTCCCAGTCGTCTATCCTGCGAGTATCCAAAGCGATACCGCGGCCGGAGAAGGAGTGTTGCTCGACCTCTCGCCTGCCGGCTGCAGGATGCGCAG
>Ga0157380_10000579_pt1 | contig 22572 bp, 21 predicted proteins | sample S35metaG_FD_119757 | JGI IMG/M metagenome (GOLD analysis project Ga0157380, IMG submission 119757) | Switchgrass rhizosphere microbial communities from Kellogg Biological Station, Michigan, USA - S3-5 metaG | ecosystem: Host-associated > Plants > Roots > Rhizosphere > Soil | place: USA...
CATGTAGGCAGCTGTTCCCACCACAACGCCCTGAATCGTCCCGGCCATTGTTGTGAAGTCGGCCTCGCGCGAGGCGTGCGCACGCATCTTCGCAAGGCCGAAGTCGAGGAGCTTGGCGTGACCGCGCGAGCTGATGAAAATGTTCGCCGGTTTGATGTCGCGGTGGATGACATTCGCGGTATGGGCGGCGTCCAGTGCGTCAGCGATCTGGATCCCGAGCCGCAGCACCGTATCGAGTCCGAGTGGACCGGCGGCGAGCCGGTCCTTCAGCGTCGCGCCCTCCAGATACTCCATGGCGATGAACGATCGTCCATCCTGCTCGCCGATGTCGTAGATCGTGCAGATGTGTGGATGGTTGAGCGCCGATGCGGTCCTGGCTTCGCGCTGAAAGCGGGTCAGCGCCTCGGCATCGCTCGCCAGATCTTCCGAGACGAACTTGAGCGCAACCGGACGGTGAAGCCGCGAATCCTCGGCTTTGTACACCACGCCCATCCCGCCGCCGCCGAGCTTCTCGATGATGCGGTAGTGCGAGAGCGTCTGACCGATCAACGAATCGCCACCTGCCTGATTGCCGTCCTCGTTGCGCTCTCCGGCGAGATCGCGTGCGGCGAGATCGATCGCCGGAGCGCCGAGGAACCTGTCGGCACGGTCGTGGGCGGCGAGCAGCGAACGGACTTCGTCTTCCAGCGGTTGGTCGCCCCCGCACGCGTTGCGGAGATAAGCGTCGCGCCCCACCGCTGGAATATCGAGCGCGGACTGAAGCAGCTGATCGACGTGATTCCAGCGGTTATCGTCCATGGGCGGTTCGCCCTCAGGCATGGCGGTTGATCGCGGCATTATATCGACCTTCTCCGTCTCTTCGACTGATAGCCCTTCCCAGGTTTCTGCGCCTATTTCAGTAGAGCCCGCAACTGACCCATTCAATGCCGGGCGAAGGAGCGACCTGTATGACCGCAAGGATCCTGTGGACACTGCTGCTGACCGTCACGCTCGCGCTCGCGCCGACCGCGATGCATGCCCAATCCATCGCGCAACCTGGTAAAAGTCAGGAGCGGCAGGAGTCGAGGAACGGCGACCACACCAAAGAGGGGCTGCCCTGGGCCATCGTCGGCTCATGGTTTGCCACCACCGCGACCGGCATCAGACAACTCATCACGTTCCATGCCGATGGAACGGTCCTCCGCTCGGTGCAGGGCGAAGTCGGCATCGATCCCGCACGTCCGCCGCACACAGCGGCCCATGGTGTCTGGCGCTACCTTGGCAAGGGGCGGTTCGGCGTGACGATATGGGACCTCTTTTACGACGTCAACACGGCCCAGCCGCTTCGGTACAACAAGCTCCGCCTCGAGGTGACGCTGAGCGAAGACCGCGATAACGCCAGCGCGATGGCGATAGTGGAAGTCATCGATCTGGAAGGTGTTGTGACGGCCACGCGCACAGGCAGCGCCAACTTCGTGCGCATCCCGTTCGAGCCGCTCCAGTAGGCCGCGTACCGTCGTCCTGGAGGTCTTCGCCGCCGACAGACCATGACGTGGGCCTGGCAACGGCGTCGCTGACAGCGACGCCGCGCTAAAGAAGTGCCGGGCGGACGTTAGATGTATCCAAACAGCGGCGGAAAGAAGATCACGACGATGGCCGCCCACGCGGAATAGACGGGCAGGTAGTCTGTCTGCCATCGCTCCAGACGCGAGAATGATCGGCGACCGCGCAAGAACTGGACGTAGAGCACGGCGGACCACGCCAGATTCACGAGAAGAACGACGTTCACACCCAGCCCGGCCACACGGTTCGGGCTGAAGCCGAACTCGGTGATCCGCGCGGCGATGGCCCACAGCGCAACCAGGTCAGCGACAAGTGCACTCACAACCAGGGCGACCTGCGCCAGGTCGAAGACGTCGGGCGAAGACTGCGGATCACGAGCGGAGACCGAGTAGAGCAGAAGGCCGATGACCACCAGGAGCAGCAGGTCAAAGGCGATGAGCACCTCGCGCTGGATGTCGACGCCGCGCCCGGTCCACACCAGGGTCCCAAGAAACATGATCAGCATGCCGGCAATCAACGGTGTGAACAGGCGCGTCAACATCGGCTCGATGTTTTCGACGACGCGCTGCTTCGCCTCCACCAGCCAGGAGGCAACGATCACGGCACCGGCCGCTCCGCAGGGTAACAGCCACGCCCCGACGAAGGCGCCGACGTCGATCCCGATGGCCCTGAAAATCGCCGCCATGAACCCCGTGAAGACGCCACCGCCGAGGGCGATCAGGACGTAATAGATAAACAACTCGCCCGAGAATCGGACGAAGTCCATGCGGCCCGCCACCTGGCGCCAGCGACCGCTGACGTGCGCGATTCCGACCAGGAGCCACAGCGCAATCGGCAGGTGCAGCGCCGCGAGCATCAAAGTCGAACCGTCCGTGGTGAAGGGGTACACATTGACGATCACACCGGCCGCAGCAAACGCCAAGGCAAGCCAGCAAAGCGTGCGCACGGCGAGGTGCCGTTTCCAGACGAAGTAGCCGGTCAGAAGCGGCAGCACGAACAGACTCAGGTTGCGGGCATAGAAGCCCACAGTGTCCTTGTTGTCCCCGTTCCACTCCACACCGAATAGCACCGGCAGCTTGACGACCACGGCGGCAGCGACGGCAAGACAGAGCGCCACGACGGCGTCCCCTCGACCCGACACGAGCGGCTCCGCCGAATCCGATACCCCGATCACGAGGCGGTTCGCGTGCTCGCGAGCGAACTCACGAGACAGGGCGTCGGTCCTGCTGATGCGCTTCAACGCCACCAGGAACGCTTCATCGGTCGCGAGCCCCGCCTTGACAAGACCGGCGACATCAGCGCGCAGCTGATCCTCGAGCTCCGCGGCATCGACCGACTGAACGGTCTGCCGCCGGCGGAGGTAGCTCCTCCACTGTTCGATTTGCGCCTCGAGCGACACTGCGTGACCTGAAGTCGGCATTCAGTCTCCCTATAGCACGTGGTGCACTCCTTCGAGCGTGCCCGAACGCACGGCGGAAGTCCTCACCGTTTGGTGAGCGCTTGGTGAGATTCGAATGATTTACACGGTCGTGCGATCCTTGCTCATTCGAAAACCGATTGTCTCTGAGTTCATCTCTCTGGACGGCGTCATCCAGGCGCCAGGCGGCAAGGATGAAGATCGCGACGTCCCACGGCGATCGAGCACGGTACGCCCCGTGCTGGACGTCGCGAGACTGTTCCACGAACGCACGTAGCCAGCCGATTTCCGGGGAAAATAGGCGAGCCGTGCCCGGCGTCAGTCACGACATTCCGTGACTGGTTTTACAAGAACAGCCCGCGCGAGGATCGCGATGCAAAAACACTTTGCGGCGTTCAAGCGCATCACGCTCACCGGCCTTCTGTTCCTCGTGCCTGTCTACGTGGTGTTCGTCATCGCGAAACAAGCGTGGACGTCGTTGAGCTCGATGGGCACCACGCTGGCGAAGATGTTCGGCCTCGCGGACATCCTGGGGGCGGGTGCACCGACCGTGATGTCGGTGGTCCTCCTCATCCTCTTGTGCTTTGGCTGCGGACTGATCGCTCACATCTCGGTCGTCGCTGCGTTTCGCTCGCATATTGATGGCTGGCTCGAGACCTACATTCCGGGCTATGCGAAGCATCGAGTGGTGGTGGAGGAAAAGCTGCACGGCAAGGCGCCAAGGCTACCCTATGCGAGCGCACTGATCAGGCAGCAGGACTTCTGGCGACCTGTCTATATCGTCGAGCAGGACGCCGACGGGAACTGCGTGGTGTTCGCACCCAACGTGCCGGACACGAGCACGGGGACGATCATGCTTGCGAGGCGCCACGATTTGATGTTACTGCCATCGCTTTCCGCGAACGATCTCGACGCGTCGCTGAAGAAGCGAGGAGTAGGTCTGTCGAGCATCACAAACGGGGGCCGCTCATGGCCGTCGCACGTGTCGTCCTGACGGCATCGATCGTGAGCGCTACAGCTATTACTGCGGGGGACGCCGCCACACCGAAGGATCGAGTTTCCACACGGCTCGGCAACGCCGGCACTCACACCACAGTCCCGCGGATCCGAGCCCAAGACTCCGTACATCGGTGTTTCCGCAGCGTACGCAGGACACCGGCCGCTGCGGATCGGTCGAGCGGCGGCCACCTCGAATGATGTTCCGCCGGTCCGGTATCGCCGGATTGCGTCGCTCAATCTCGGGCCACGTGTCGCTCACACGTCCGAATATATCCGGAAGAAGACGCCAGAATCGATAAGGAGGTGCCCCAACTCGCGGTCTCTGTGAAAGGCGCGAAAATCTGACCAGTCGTGCGCAGTCGGTTAATCGAGCCTGCGGCGTCCGGACGTATGATATCGGCGTTTACCGACGCCTTTCTCACGAGCCGCTCTTATGACAGTCGCACGAGTCTGCCGCTACGGATTGATTGCCTTCCTGGCCTGGCTTCCTGCGTGCTCGCCGGCGCCGGCGCCGGCGCCACCAAGCGAAGCTGATGTCAAGGCTGTCGTCGACGCTTTCTACGGGGGGGTCACGGCGGGCGACACCGGCGCCGTCATGCGCCTGATCGCACCGGACGCAGTGTTCGTGGAGTCCGGGAAGATCGAAACCCGGGCTGAATACGAAGCCAACCATCTGCCGGCGGACATCGAATTCGAGAGCAAGGTGAAGGCCCAGCGCGGCCCCCTGCGTGTGACGTTCGACGGCCGTGATACCGCCTGGGTGATCTCTACTGCCGAATACGACGAAGGCAACCCCGAGAAGTACATCAATACCCAGTTGATGATCCTTACTCACGATACGGGCGATTGGCGGATCCGCAGCATCAGCTGGTCCTCGAACCAGCCCTAACTTCCAGGCATCATTTTCCCGGAGACATCATGACCCTTCGTCGATGTGTGCTCATCGTCGCGGCAACACTCACCATCGGTGCAACAACCCTTGCAGGCCAGATCGGTGGCCAGCCTCAGGGCGGAGGACGTGGCCGGGCAGGAGGTCCTCCTCCACCGCCACTGCCCGAGACACCCACGGCGGTAACCCTGCCAACGCTCTCGGCCGAAGTCACCGGACCCGGACCGATGTTCGACTCGTCGCCATCCCTCGCACCAGGCAAGGGGCTGGCTGCCTTCAACTACGAGACGCACGAGTACTTCATCACCGGCACCGCCAACGGCGAGCCCTACTCGACACGGCTCGTGATCAGGAAGCCGGCAGACAACTCGAAGTTCAGCGGCCTCGTGCTCGCAGAGGCGATGCACGGCAGCGGCGCCGCGCACATGTTCGAGTTCACGTCGATCTACACGATGGCCTCAGGCCACGCAGCCGTCGAGATCCTGACGACGCCGCCGGCACAGTTCGTCGCGCTCAACGAGGCGCGTTACAAGAACCTGAAGCTCAATAGCGCGCAGACGAACGAGATCCTCGCGCAGGCGGGTGCGCTCGTTCGCAGCGGTAACCTGGTTGGCGGGCCGGTGCGGAAGATGGTGCTCGCGGGCACTTCGATGACCGCCGGCGTGCTGATCAACTATCTGCCGGCGCACATGGTCTATCGCACGCCGCAGATGCAGCGCATCTACGACGGCTTCCTGCCGATGTCGAACGGCGCCATGATTCGCGACATCGACGTCCCAATCATCCACGTGCCGACGATGCACGAAGTGAGCGGGAACATCACGAATCGCCAGGACAGCGACGAGCCTGGTAAGCAATACCGGCTCTACGAGTTCGCTGGCATGGGACACATCGACACGCGCGACAGCGTCCGCATGAAGCCGAACCCGTGCGCGCAGCCGCTCAGCAGGTACCCGGAACAGGCATTCATGTCGGTCGCGCTCGATCAGCTGTTCAAGTGGGTCGATCAGGGCAAGGTGCCGCCGCGTGCCGATCGCATCCTGCTCGACCGCAACGAGTACAACGACGGCTCGATGATGGCGCTCGACGATCACGGAAACGCCAGGGGCGGTATCCGGAACACCTATGTCGACGTCCCCACCGCGCGCTACACCATCCGACCGGCAGCCACTACCCCGGTGATTCCCAACGGCAGCGAGTACATCGCGCGCGGCGGACAGCAGGCCGCGAACCAGATGTGCGGACTCAGCACCGCGCAGATCGATTTCACTCCCGCGCAACTCAAGACGCTCTACAAGAGCAAGCAGGCGTACGTGAAAGCGGTCGAGACACGGCTCACCGAGCTCGAGAAAGCCGGCTGGTCGCTGCCGCTCTACCGCGAGATGATCGTCGGCGACGCAGCGAAAGTGACCTTCTAATTACTTCTTCGCGTCCTTCGAGTAGTCGAGGAATCCCTTCTCCTCGCACTTGTCCGGCTTGTAGGGAAGATCGGCCACGCCTATGACATCGCTTCCGTGAACTGCCCTTTGAAGTACACGGGATCCTCCGCGCTGTAGCTGCGCGTCAGCAGCATCTTGTCGGTGTCCAGCGTAAAGCGCTCGACGACGCGCAGCTTGTCGCTGTTCATGATCGGCGGCGACAGCACACCGGGCGCGAACCCAACCGTGTCCACGATCAGCACGTCCTTCTCCCATCGCCCGATCGAGTGGCCCGCGCGAGTGCCTTTGATGTTCGCCGGGTGATTGGCCACGTTCATGTGAATTGTCGCCGGCGATCTGGTGATCCCTCGAACGTGAGTTTCTCGCCCTTCTTGAACATCTCCGGGCTCCAACCCGACCGGCGCAGCACGGTGGCCGCGCGCATCTCGCATCGATACTTTGTGACCTTCCCGTCAGGACCGGTCACGTCGAAGTAGATCCAGGAATGGGGGTTGATCAGATCCAGGCCGGTAAACGTGCCGGTGAGCTTGAGCTCTTTCGAACCGTCGAACGTGCCGCCGCCATGGTGAGCCGCGGCTGGCCCGGCCAGTGTCAGTAAAACGGCGACGATAAATGCCACTCGAATCATGCGTGCTCCTCGGTGCGCAACGTCACACAGTATGCAGTAAGCGGTAGGCAGTAGGCGGTTCGCACTATCGCGGGGCGAAAGCAGGCGTGGTAGCGTGTGCAGTAGAGGTGCTGGCATGAGCGTCCTGACATTGGCGCCCAGAAACTGGTTCACCTGGAATTTCTCTCTCCTCGACGGCGAGCGGCTGCTCGCTGATATCCACTTCTCATCCTGGCGCGAACGAGGGGTTCTCACCGTCGAAGGCGTCGACTACAGCGTGTATCGCGAGAGCATGCTGGGAGACTTCCTTCTCGAACGGGCGGGCTCGATGGTCGCGCGAGCCGAGAAACCAAGCGCGTTCCTGCGCTCGTTCATCATCAAATACAAGGAGCGGTCGTACACGCTCCAGGCCGAGTCTTCCTTCCGGCGCGCGTTCGTGCTCCTCGACGGCGCGCGTGAAATCGGCTCGATCGCCCCGGAGAGTGTGTGGACGCGGACGGCTGTGGTGACGCTTCCCGACGATTGGCCGCTGCCCCTGAAGTCCTTCGCGATCTGGCTGACTCTCCTCCACTGGAGACGCGAGAGCAACAGTTGAGCACGGGCGCCCGCGATATGATCGGGTCATGGCGCAGTGGCTGGTAAAAGAAGAGCCTGATCACTACGGATACGACAAGCTGGAGAAAGACGGGAAGACCGTTTGGGCCGGCGTCAGGAATCCGCTGGCCCAGAAGCATCTGCGTGCGATCCGTCGCGGCGATCGCATCTTCTACTACCACACCGGCAAAGAAAAGGCGGTGATTGCGATCGCGAAGGCGGCGAGCAACGCCTACGTGGACCCTAACGATTCATCGGGCAAGCTCTCCGTCGTCGACGTCGTTCCGGACAAGAAGCTCAAGCGCCCTGTGACGCTGGCAGAAATCAAAGCCGACAAGAGCTTCTCGACGTTCCCGCTCGTGCGGATGTCCAGACTGTCCGTCATGCCCGTGACCGACGACGAGTGGGCACGGATCGAAGCCCTCAGCCGCTCGTGAGGCCACGGCCCCTCGTTCGACTTCTAGTCGTCCTCGGAGTGTGGCTCGTGCCGGCCCTTGTATCGGCACAGGACACGAACCCGCCTGACGTCCTCGTCTCGCGCCAACTCGCCGAATCCGAAGGCCTGACGGTCGGCAGCGTGGTCCGTCTTTCCACCGATGCCGCCGGCACGCACGCACGCGAGTTTCGCATCGCGGGCATCTACGAGCCGACGCCAGATCCGTCGCGACTCGGACAAGTCCCGCGCTCGGTTCGCCTCCACTTGCCCGATCTCCTGGAAATGACTCGCCCGGTCGACGTTCCCGCCGGCGCCGAGTACGTCTCGTCGGTCAACGTCGCACTCGTGGATCCAAAGGATGCGGACCAGTTCGCCGGGGATGTGAACGCGCGGCTGCCAGGAGTGCTCGCGCTTCCTTCAGGGCAGGCCGCCGGATCGGCAGGGCCCTTTCGTGTGCTCGAGCGCTTCCACCTGGCCATCGCCGTCGTCACGATCATCGCCGCGACGGTGTTTCTGCTCGCGCTGACGATCATGCTGGTGGATGAACGACGAGAGACCGTCGGAGTGCTCCGACTGATTGGCCTGCCTGTTCGCCGCATCCTCGCTCAGATCCTGCTCGAGGGGCTGCTCGTCGCAGGCGTGGGCGCGGTCTTCGGCTTGATACTCGCCGTCCTCTCCGAGCAACTCATCAACCACTTTTTTCAGTGGCGGTACGACACCGCCCTCGTCTTCGTCCGCATCACGAAAGATGTCGCCCTCACCTGCGTATCGATCGCCGTTCCGCTCGGCGCTTCGGCAACGGTGGTCGCGTCGTGGGCACTGCTCCGTCGCGGCGGACTCAGGCTCGCACGACGATGACCGCGATTGGATTTGCGTGGCGAAGCCTGGTGCGCCAGCCTGCGCGAGCGGCGCTCGGCATCCTTGGTGTTGCCGCGGTCGGAGCGCTGCTCTTCGACATGCTGCTGTTGTCGCGAGGCTTGATCGTCTCGATGCAGGATCTGCTCGACCGGGGCGGATGGGACGTCCGCGTCAGCGCTGGCGAACTACCGAGCAGTGGCCTGCGCATCCCGAACGCAATCGACACCGCAGACGCGATCTCGCGGCTGCCCTCAGTGCAGGCAGCACTCGTCGTTCGAACGGCGAGCGTGCAGATCGACCGCGCGTCGGGCCAACCGATCCGCGCGTCGTTTCAGGGTGTGGCTACGCGTTCGACCGATCCGGCAGGCTCGCGCCTGCGTGCCCCGTGGACGATCCTGCGCGGGCGCGATGCCGAGGGTCCGAACGAGGTCGTCATCGACGAGAAACTCGCGTCTGAGTCGCGCCTCGAACCGGGCGGAACGATCACGATGCGCGCCTCGTGCGTCGCCGACCTGGAAGCGTTGCCCGCCATTCGGCTCACCGTGGTTGGCGTCGCCGAGTTCCCCTTTCAAAGCACGAACGAGAGCACGACAGGCGGGACATTCGATGCGCTCCAGGCTGCCTGTGGCGGAAACGTCGGCAGCGAGGCCGATCTGATGCTCGTGACATCGAAAGGCGACGCGGACGGAACGGCCGCAGCCATTCGCGCGTTGCGCCCGGAGATCAGGGCTGCAACCAACACCGAAGTCGTCGGCCGACTCCAGCAGACAGGCTTCACGTATTTCCGTCAGATCTCGAGCGTGCTGACAACGGTGACCGTGTCGTTTGCGGTGCTGCTCATCACCGTATTGCTGACGGTATCGGTGAACCAGCGCCTCGGCGAAATCGCGGCGCTTCGCGCGCTCGGCTTTTCGCGCATGCGCGTCGTCAAGGACGTGCTGTCCGAATCGGCGCTGATCGTCGGCATCGGCGGACTGCTGTCGCTGCCGCTCGGCCTGCTCCTCGCCTCCGGCCTGGATCGGATTCTCAAAGGGATGCCCGGTATCCCGGTCGCCCTGCACTTCTTCGTGTTCGAGAGGCAGACGCTGGCCGTTCACGTCGCGCTGCTCGTCGCCACGGCGATCATCGCAGCGCTCTACCCGATGCGCATCGTATCGACGCTGCCGATCGCGGCCACGTTGCGAGACGAGGTGATCGGGTGACATCGGTCCCCAGTTCACGGTCCTCGGTCTCCGGTCCACAGTCCCCGGTCTCCGCAGGCCCGACCACGGGCCGGCTCATCGTGGACGCGCGGAATGTCAGCCGCGTCTTCGCGATGCCGGCGGGCCCGGTCACCGCCGTGCGTGATGTCACGCTGCAAGTCAACAACGGCGATCACATCGCGGTGCGGGGACCTTCCGGATGCGGGAAGTCCACGCTGCTGCACATGCTCGGCTGCGTGGAGCCCCAGACCTCGGGAACGCTGCTCTTCGATGGACAGGACGTCAGCCGGCTATCCGATGCGCGACGCAGCCTGCTGCGCCTCACACAGATCGGATTCGTCTTCCAGCGCTTCTTCCTGTTGCCGATGCTGACCGCGCTCGAGAACGTCGAGTTGCCGATGTCGGAAGCAGGCGTTGCGAAACAGGCGCGGCGGACGCGAGCAATCGAGCTGCTCGAATACGTCGGGCTCGCGCCACGCGCCGACCATCGGCCATCGCAACTCTCCGGCGGCGAGATGCAGCGCGTCGCGATCGCCCGCGCGCTCGCGAACGGGCCACGTCTGCTGCTCGCCGACGAACCGACCGGCGAGCTCGACGAGGCCACTGGTGCGCAGATCGCTGCGCTCCTCGACCGTGTCAATCGTGCAGGCACCGCGCTCGTCATCGTCACGCATGACCCCGCCCTGGCCGATCGCGCGGGGCGAGTCTTGATGATGCGCGACGGGCAAATCGAAAGCCAGCGCGTCCGATGATCGGCAGGCTCGCTTTCCGGTCGCTCACGGCTCACCCGGTGCGCAGCGCCGTGCTTGCAGCGGGCTTCGGTGTCGGCGTCGCCGTGATGGCCATCCTCCTCGGGGTCGCGGCCATCGTCCTCGAGCAGGCGCAGTCACCGGCGCTCGTCGGTGGCGGTGACGTCAACATCCGGCTGTCACTCGCGGTACCGGCGCGCATCGTCCTGTCGGGGACGCTGCAGTCGGACGCGCTGCGACCGCGCGTCCGGGCAGCTGCTGCATCGCACACGACGGATCTCTTTCTTCTGCACAACGGCAAGGCGACGCGTGTAGCCGCGCGCGGCGGCATTCCGAGCGTCGAGCGGGAGCTTGGAGATCCAGAGGTGACGGGCATGGAGGCGTGGCGTGACACTCGAGAGGATTCCGAGTGGACTCGCCAGTCGCCGGAGACGGTGCTGCGCCAGATCGACCGGTTCCACGGTACGCCTGACGTTCCCGAGTGGTCGGACTCGTGGGCCGAGTGGCTGTACTTCAACGGCCGATCGAACGAGGCGCGATTCTATTTGACGTTCATGACCGGCCCGCGCACGAAGTCGGGAAAACGGGCCGCGGGCGTTCGACTGCAACTCGAGCGCAACGGGCAGATGCGGTCGTATTCCGCAAATGCAGAAGCGACTGACGCGGAGCTCGCGAACGCACCTGACCTCACGATCGGCAACAGCTCGGTCCGGCTGGACGGGCTCGTCTACCGGATTCATCTCGATCTCACCGATTCATCGGGCAAGCGCGCGGTCGGCGACCTCACACTTCAGGCCTCCGCCGGGCGACTCGTGCCGCCAATTGAGATCACAGGCGCTCGTGGCTGGCGAACGGGCTACGTCGTCCCGGTGATGTCAGGCGCGATCGATGGATCGCTGACGCTCGCCAATGAGCAGGTGTCGCTGGCCGGAGGAACCGGCTATCACGATCACAACTGGGGATTCTGGAAGGGTGTGTCGTGGCAATGGGGACAGGCGCAGCAGGGTGATCTTTCGGTCATTTACGGGCGCGTGTTCCCTCCTCCCGAAGCTGCCGATCCGGAGCGGATCCCGGGCTTTGTCGGCGCTCTCGGTCCCGATGGACCACTCGGCTACTCGACCGACGTGCGCATCACCGAGACGAACGACGACAAGGGACAACCGCAAACGATCGCCGTCCGCGCGCGCAGCAACTCCCTCTCGCTCGATCTGCGATTCGACGTGGCCTCGATGGTGACGACGCGCATGCAGGGCGCGCTGGCGAATGGCGTCGACTTCATTCAGATGCGCGGCCAGTACACCGTGTCCGGCGAGGCGGGCACGCGTAAGATCTCGTTCGCCGCATCCGGAGCGGCCGAGACCTTTCGCGGGGACCAGTAAACCCGGCTCCCACCGACCGCCGACTGCCTACCGCATACTTCTAAAGGTCTCCCAACGCATGACGCGCGGCGATCTGAGCCCGACGACGACGCCGGGTCAAGGCGCTGAGTCTCGCTTCGAGCGGAAGCTGCGCCTGCTCGCCATTCCAGCCGCGAGCCATGCGCGCGGCAACGTCCTGCCGCCATGTGATCTCCATCCTGAAGCAGTCGAAGCACAGCGTGCGTGGCCGGAGGGCCGCGGGATCGTCGCCCTGATCCCGGAAGCCGTACCGGGCTTCGCGCGTCCGGCAGCCCGCGCACAGTGGCACTCGCAGTGGCGCCTGCCGCTCTGTCGATCGAGTCGCTGGCCGGACACGCGCTCTTGCGTGCGAACCGCCATACAACGCCAGCTGACCCTCGTCTTTTCTCAGTGCCTCGGCCATGTCTCGCTCCTCACTGAATCGAGAGTATCTGAGGGGTGTGACAGACTAGGTCACGTGGGAAAAACCGAAGACGACGACATCGACGCCCTCTTCCAGTTACCCCCTCCCGAGTTCGTCGCCGCACGCAATGCGCTCGCAACTCAGCTCAAGAAAGCGGGGCGCGACGTTCTATCGAGCCAAGTCAAGACACTGCCCAAACCTTCAGTCTCTGCGTGGACCGTCAATCAGCTCTATTGGAAGCATCGGGCGGCGTTCGACAAGCTCCTGACCAACGGCGAGCGCTTCCGTCAGGCGCAGGTGTCTCGACTCGCGGGCAAGAACACTGACATTCACAAGCTGCTCAACGAGCGGCGCGAGGAGCTCTCGGCGATATCGCGCCTGGCTGCCGAGATTCTGCAGCGATCGAGCGGCGCGGCACCGCCAGGAGTGATGAGGCGAATCACGGCGACGCTCGAAGCGCTTTCGGCATACGGGACGGTCGAGGGTGCACCGAAGGCGGGTCGACTGGTCGAGGACGTGGACCCGCCGGGCTTCGACGCGCTCGCGGCACTCGTACCCCGCGTTGGCGATGGCTCACGCGCCGTCGTTCCGAGCAAGGTGCTGACGTTTCAAAAAGAACCGAAGGCACGAAAAAGCAAGTCGAAGTCGGTCGAGGTCAGAGAGCAGGAGAAGCGCGAGCAACTCAAGGCGGCGCGGGACGCGAAGCAGGAGGCGACCCGTGAGCTCGCGTCTGCGAAGCGCATGGCGTTGCAGTCCCAGAGCGCGCTGAAGAAGGCCGCAGCTCACGCCAGGGAAACAGAAGAGACGATGGTCGAGACCGAAGCGCGGCTGCAGAAGGTTGCCGAGATCGCGCACGAGGCCCGCCAGAAGGCGCGGCGAGCGGCTGTCGAAGCTGAATCCGCGGCGCAGGCTGTCGAGGAGGCGGAACGGACGCTGGAGCGCGCGACGGAGGCGCTGTCAGAGCTCGAGGACACGTGAAACTCTGTGAGGGGGTCTGACCCCGCACATCTAGTCCGTCCCCACTCCCATCTCACCCACCCACCGCGCAGACCCACTGACCTCGAGACCAAACTGGTCGAGCATTCGGGCGACGCTGTAGTCAACGATGTCGTCAATCGTGCGGGGATGGTTGTAGAAGGCCGGCAGCGGAGGCATCAGCATCGCTCCCATCCGGGCGAGCGTCAGCATGTTCTCGAGATGAATCGCGCTGAGCGGGGCCTCGCGGACGGCGAGCACCAGCTTGCGTTGCTCCTTGAGCACGACATCAGCCGCGCGATGAATGAGGTTGTCGCCGAACCCGTGCGCGATCGCGGCGAGCGACTTCGCGCTGCACGGGGCGATGATCATGCCGTCCGTTCGAAACGATCCGCTCGAGATCGTCGCGCCCATGTCACCGGGTGCATAGGCCACGGTCGCGAGCGCTTCGACCTGTTCGCGCGTATAGGGCGTTTCGTGCAGCAGGGTTCGAGAGCCCCAGCGGCTGATGACCAGATGCGTTTCGACCCCGGCCTCGCGAAGCCGCTCGAGCAGGCGTACGCCGTAAATGGTACCGGTGGCGCCGGTGATGCCGATGATGAGACGCAAGGTAAGGCTCTGGGCTTTCGGCTCTCGACTCTGGACTCTAGTCTACCTGCCCTGAGCCCTGAAACCCGAATGCCAAAGCCCAGAGTCCAGAGCCCAAAGGCTGGAGACCAGATATCATCGTCATCTCGTGTTCAAGCGTCAGACCTCAGGCTCCGTGCTGTGCACGTCGTGCGGCGTACTCGTGGGAGTCAACGACGAAACCTGTTACAACTGCGGCCGCCGGAACCCGGGATTGTGGGGCTATGCCCCTGCCTTGCGCTCGCTGGGCGCCGATATGGGTTTCGTGCCGTTCGTCATCGGCACGTGCTCGGTCCTGTATGTCCTGACGTTGCTGGCCTCTCGCGGCGACGTCGGCATGAACGGCCTCTTCGGCTTCCTGTCCCCTTCAGGTGAGTCGCTCTTCCTGTTCGGCGCCACAGGCCCTGGTCTCGTCAGCCAATTCGGGCGCTGGTGGACGATCTTGAGCGCCTCATGGCTGCACGGCAGTGCTATTCACATCCTGTTCAACATGATGTCTGTTCGTCAGCTCGCACCGGCGGTGGCGGACATGTACGGACCTGGCCGCATGGTGATCATCTATGTCGCAGGCGGCGTAGCGGGCTTCGCGCTCAGCGTGTTCTGGGGCCTCTACCTGCCACCCATTCCGCTACTAGGCGGTGGCGGGGGCATCACCATCGGCGCCTCGGCCTGCATTACAGGCCTGCTTGGCGCGATCTACTACTACGGCCATCGCAGCGGCAGCAGCATGGCCCGCAGCTACGCGACGCAATCGATTATCTTCGTGCTGATCCAGGGGATCTTCCTCGGCGGGATCATCAATAACTTCGCGCATATCGGCGGTATCGCAGGAGGCTACGCCGCCGCGCGCGTGCTCGACCCCTTGAAGCCGGAACGCGTTGACCACATCGTCATCGCGCTCGTGTGTCTGGGCCTTTCATTGCTCGCCGTCGCCGCGTCAGTCATCTTTGGGATGCCGCTCTATTTGCGTTTGTTGAGTTCGAATTAGCAGCAGCCTTGAACCTGCAGAACCGATCGAAGCGGAGAGTCAACTGTGAGAATTGCGTATCAGGGAGAACCGGGGGCGTACAGCGAAGCGGCAGCGCTTCATTTCGGCGGCTCCGATGTCGAGACGCTGCCCTGCAAGACGTTCGACGACGTCTTCGAAGCGGTCGTCAAGAAACGAGCGACGCATGGTGTCGTACCGCTCGAGAATTCAATCGGCGGCACCATTCATCGCAACTACGATTTGCTGCTCGATCACGAACTCGGGATCACCGGCGACGTCGAGCTCGACATCGTGCATTGCCTGCAGGCACTTCCCGGCACGAGCATCTCCGATGTCAAGGTCGTTTACTCGCATCCGCAGGCGCTCGCGCAGTGTGAGAGGTTCTTGAAGGGACTCGGCGTCACCGTCGAAGCCGTGTACGACACCGCGGGCGGCGCCAAGCTGGTGTCCGAGCAGAGGTTGAAGGGCGCGGCCGCTCTTGCCTCGCAACGCGCCGCGCAGGTCTTCGGCCTCGAGGTGCTTCAGGAAGCCGTTCAGGATTTCGAATACAACATCACCCGCTTCGCGATCATCGGTGGCGTCCCGCCCGCTGACGCCAACAAGACGACGATCGTGTTCGCGTTGCCAAGCACGCCGGGCGCGCTCTTCAAGGCGCTGAGCGTCTTCGCGCTGCGCGACATCAACCTGACCAAGCTCGAAAGCCGTCCGATGCGCGGCCGGCCGTGGGAATACCTCTTCTACGTCGAAATCGACGCGCGCCGCGACGACCTCGGATGCGCGCGCGCGCTGACTCACCTCGCCGAGTTCGCGAAGTGGACCCGCATCCTTGGGAGTTACAAGGGCGCCGAGAGAAAAACTGCGAGTTAGTCAATTCCCAACTCCCAAGGACCCAACTCCCAATCGTTCGGCGCTCTGGGTTCCTGGTTCCTTTTGGGAGTTGGGAGTTGGAGTTTGGGAGTTGGCGTTTTCCACGCCGTATAATCCCCCGCCATGACACAGTCGATTGCGCGCATCGTTGTCAGTGTGATCGTGCTCGGGTTCGTTCCGCTCGCGCACGCCCAGGCGCCTGACGGCGCCGAACTGTACAAGCGAACCTGCGCGCAGTGTCACGACACTGGCGCCAACCGTGCTCCCGGCCGCGATGCGTTCCGCTCGATGCCGGCCGAACGCGTCATGGCAGCGATGGAAACGGGCTCGATGATCACGATGGCCAACGGCCGAAACACCGACGAGCGCAAGGCCATCGCCGAGTTCCTTACCGGCAAGTCGCTCTCGAATCCCGTAGTGATCGCGCCCGCGCCGGCCGCGATGTGTCCCGCAGGATCCGCCGCATTCAATTCGACGACAGGACCTCGCTGGACCGGCTGGGGACAGAACACGAACAACACGCGTTTCCAGGACGCAGGCTCGGCAGGACTGACGGCTGCAGACATTCCCAGACTGAAATTGAAGTGGGCCTTCGCGTTTCCGGGTGATCTGCAGTCCTACTCTCAATCCAGCATTGTCGGCGGACGCATCTTCGTCGGCAGCTGGGGTGGCACGGTGTACTCACTCAGTGCTGCGACAGGATGCATCCACTGGTTCTTCAATACCGGCCAGGGCGTGCGGTCCGCCGTCTCGGTCGTGCGAGCGGACATGCCCGGCGGGGCGCGCGACATCGCGATCTTCGGCGACGCCGCCGCCAACGTCTACGCGCTCGATGCGTCGACGGGTCAGCTGGTGTGGAAGACGGACGTCGACGACTTCCCGGTTGGACGCATCAGCGGTTCGCCGACCTATCACAACGGACGGATCTACGTCGGTGTCGCATCGGGTGAAGAGGCCACTGGCGCCGTGCCCACGTACGAGTGCTGCAAATTCCGCGGGAGCGTCGTGGCGCTCGACGCCGCAACGGGCAGGCAAATCTGGAAGAGCTACACGATCGCAGAGCTGCCGAAACCGACCAGGAAGAACTCCGTCGGCACGCAGCTCTTTGGCCCATCGGGCGCGCCGGTATGGGCCACCCCCGCTGTCGATGCAAAGCTGAATCGTCTCTACGTCACCACCGGCAACAACTACAGCGACCCGACATCCACGATGAGCGACTCGTTCCTCGCGATGGATCTCGATACGGGCAAGATTCTCTGGTCGAGACAAATGACCGAGAAGGATGCCTACACGGCGGCGTGTCGTCTGCCGGACAAGACCAATTGCGCGGACTCGAATGGGCCGGACTTCGACTTCGGCGCGTCACCGATTCTCGTCACGCTTCCGAGTGGCCGGCGCATGCTCGTCGCCGGACAGAAGTCAGGCATCGTCCACGCGCTCGATCCGGACAAGAACGGCGAGGTCCTGTGGCAGACGCGCATCGGCCGCGGTGGGACGATGGGCGGCGTGCAGTGGGGATCGGCGGCGGATCAGTCCAACATGTACGTCGCGCTGTCGGACATCGGGCGCATCATGCTGAACTACAGCAACAGCACCGATGCCGATCCGAAGCAGGGCGGCGGGATGTTCGCGCTGCGACTCGAAGACGGCGAGCGCGTCTGGTATACGCCTCCTCCCGGATGCGGCACACGTCAGCGCTGCAGCCCCGCACAGTCCGCTGCGGTCAGCGCACTGCCAGGCGTCGCGTTCTCGGGCTCGGTCGACGGACACATGCGCGCCTACTCCGCTGTCGACGGCAAGATCATCTGGGACTTCGATTCGATCCAGACCTACAACACGGTCAACGGCGTGCCGGGGCGAGGGGGTTCGATCGACGGGCCGGGCCCGGCGATTGGTGGCGGGATGGTTTTGTTCAACTCGGGCTATCCCACGGCCGGTGGCACGCCCGGCAACGTTCTGCTCGCCTTTTCAGTGGATGGCATGTAGAGACCTGCAGTTCGAATTTCCCGGTGCTCGGTGCTCGGTTCGTGTTCAGGTTCGGTTCGGAGTTCGGGGTTCGAGGTTCGGAATTCACAAAGTTCGCGTCTGGCCGCCGTCGGCATCGACGATCGCGCCCTGGCAGAAGGCCGCCTGCGGCGATGCCAGGAACGCAACGAGGCGCGCGATCTCGTCCGGCTGACCGAAGCGCGCCACACCGGATGCGCGCGCCATCGCTTCTTCAGCCTTGCTCAAATCGATGTGACGCTCCGCGGCGAATGTCCTGAGTCGCGTCTGCAGTCGATCGGTGGCGATGCCTCCAGGATTGATCGCGTTGACGCGCACGCCGTCCTTCACGCCGCGATCCGCGAGCACCTTCGTCAGGTTGAGCATCGCTGCGTTGACCGCTCCACCAATCGCGAATTCCGCCTGTCCGGTGCGCCCGCCGATACCAACGATGTTCACGATCGTGCCGGACGTTGAGCACAGATGCGGCCAGGCGGCCCGGCTCAATCGCATCGCACCAAAGAACTTCAAGGCGAACCCGTCAGCCCAGTCCGAGTCGGTCAGCGCGAGGAAGTCGCCCCTCTTGGTCGCGCCGGCGTTGTTGACGAGGACATCGATGCGCCCGTACTTCGCCATGGTCGCCGCCACGATCGCCGACGGCGCATCCGGGTTCATCAGATCGATCGCCTGAACGAGACAGGCATCTCCCAGCGGCGCGGCCAGTTCGTCGAGCTGATGACGCGAGCGCGCCACGACGACGATGCGCATGCCCTCCTGGGCGAGCGTCTGAGCGATCGCGCGACCGATGCCCTTGCTGGCCCCGGTCACGATTGCAACCTTGTTCGTCAGTTGAAGGTCCATCGGCTCTCATCTCTGGGCTCTCGGCTCTACGGTTTCTTGTCCAGACCAGCGAACGGTCCCGATGAATAGACGATCTTGCCGCCGACCATCGTCAGCACGGACTCGAGGCCGCCGATTTTTTCGGTGGGGACCGTCAGGTAGTCGGCGGAGAGCACCGCGAGGTCGGCGAGCTTGCCCACGTCGAGCGACCCGCGCTTGTCTTCGTCGAACGAGAACCAGGCGCTCCCGAGCGTGTAGAACTTCAGTGCGTCGATACGACTGGGGATCTCCTCGGGGCCGCGCATGGCAACACCGCCGACGGTCTTTGAATCGAGCAGCCACTGAAGCGCGGTGAACGGGTTGTAGGACGCCACGCGATGCGCATCAGTGCCAGCGCCGACAACGACTCCCATCCGCCGAGCGGTCTCGACCGGAGGCGTGCGCCGCGCCGCATCCGGCCCCGCCTGCTTCAGGAACTGCTCTCCTCCGAAATACATCGCATCCTGCATCGTCCAGCCGACGCCCAGTGCCTTCATCCGGCGGAGGCTGCCCTCGGACGCGTCGTTGAGGTGCGCGATCGACCAGCGCAGCGACGCGATCGGGATCTCGGAGTTGACTCGCTCGAAGATGGAGAGCAGGTGATCGACCGAGGCGTCGCCGTTCCAGTGCATCGTGAGCGACATCTTGCGCTCGGCCGCCCACCTGACAATCTGGTAGTAGGCGTCCTTGTCCGCCTGTGACGGCGCGTTGTTGTTGTTCATCGCGACCGTGATCCGCTCTCCCAGTCCGTTGAAGTGCAGCATCTGGTCGCCAGCACCCATCGGCCGCTCGCTGGTCAACTCGCGGAGCTCCTCGAATTCCTTTCCCGGCGTCTGGCCGTTGAACGTGTAGGCCACGCGCACGGTCATTGCGTTGTCACGCCAGACTGTGAAGAGCGCTTCGTAGTCAGGCGCTGTCAGGTTGTTCCCGCCGGGATCGACGACACCGGTCAGAGCCAGTCGATTGAGCTCGCGGAAAAAGGATTTCGTTCCCTCGACCTGCTGTGCGAACGTGGGCCTCGGCAGGCGATCGAACAGCGCGACGATCGCGCCTTGCGCGCCGGTGACGGCACCGGTCAGCGCGCCACTGCTGTCTCGTTCGAAGCGTCCACCGGACGGGAGATCGGATTCGTTTGTCAGGCCGAGCGCTTTGTGCGCCTGCGGATTCAGCATCGCCCAGCCGTAACCGAGTTGCACGTAGACCGGATTGTTCGGAGCCACAGCAGTCAGCTCCGCCTGCGTCGGCCGGCGATTCTCTTCGAACTGCTGAACATTCCAGCCGCCGGCAACGATCAGCCACGATCCTGGCTTCATCGTCCGTGCCGCGGCGCGGATTCGCCCGAGTCCTTCTTCGATCGAGCGCGCACCGATCCAGTTGACTTCAGTGCTGAAGCTCAAGGCCGCGCGAATGGCATGGAGGTGTGAATCGATGAGCCCCGGGATGACCGTGCGGCCGCCTAGATCGATGACGCGCGTCGACGGCCCTGCAAGCTTTCGGACGTCATCGTTCGATCCGGCGGCTGCGATCCGCCCGCCGGCGATCGCGAGCCCCGCTGCCACGGTCGAACGAGAGTCGAGCGTGACGATCTTGCCGTTGACGAAGATGGTGTCTGGCGTCTGCGCCCGGGCGGGCGCGGCGAGGCCCAGAACGAGGGCGAGCAGGTACAGGAGGCGCATGCTCGCGAATTGTAGTCCCGGGGCCCGGGATCCGGGATTCGGGATTCGAGAACCCGAGCCCCAAAACCGAGTGCCTGAAGCCCAGAGCCGAGAGCCTAGAATCCCTTCCCCAACTGCTCCTGCAGCTTGTCTCGATAGCCGCGACTGAGTGGCAGCCGCGCGCCGTTGCGCAGCACGACGACGTACTCGCCGTTGAACCAGGGCTGCAGTTCCTTGATGCGCTCGGTGTTGACGATGCGCGAGCGATGGATGCGCACGAAGCGCTTGGGATCGAGCCGCGACTCCATGCGGTTCATCGTCTCGCGGAAGAGATGTGATTCCTCGCCCAGGTGCAGGCGCACATAGTTACCGGCGGCTTCGATCCAATCGAGGTCGCCGGTGCGAAGGAAGAAGACGCGACCGCCGGACTTGACGATCAAGCGATCGAGCTTCGGAGCCTCCGGCTTGATGTCGTTGACGAGGGCGAGCAGCCTGCGGCCGAGATCGCCGGCGCGCCGGCGCTCGAGGTGCGCACGCGCATGCGTCAGCGTCTGACGGAATCGATCGCGACCGAAGGGCTTCAGCAAATAGTCGATGGCGTGCACTTCAAATGCCCGCAGCGCGTACTCGTCGTACGCGGTGACAAAGACAACCGTTGGCATCTTCTCCGGGCCGATCGCCGAGATGACGCCAAAGCCATCGACTCCGGGCATCTGTACGTCGAGAAAGACCAGGTCGGGGACCTGGTGCTGAATCGCCGTGACGGCCTGCGCACCATCGCCGCACTCACCTACGACTTCGACGTCCTCCTCCTGCTGCAGGAGCGAGAGCACTCGCTCGCGCGCGATCGGTTCGTCGTCGACAACCAGGGTTCGTATCCGGCTCATGCCACGCTCTCCATTGGGTCCTCCGGGCTCGCGACTCGGGCACGGTCCAGCGACTCCGGATCGTGTCCCATGGGTATGACGATGGTCACCAGGAGACCGCCGCCGGGTGGGGTTTGAAATTCGAATCGATGGCGGTCGCCGTAGAGGTTCTCGAGCCTGGATCGAGTGTTGGACAAGCCAACCCCGGAATGAAACGCATTCAGTTTGTCGGGTGACAACCCGACGCCGTTGTCGCGCACCGCCAGCGTCAGCAGTCCGTCGGCCTGGTTCGCGCTGACGTCAATCCGGCCGACACCGATGCGCGGACCGACCCCGTGACGCAGTGCGTTCTCGACGAGCGGCTGCAGAATCAGGTTCGGCACCGGCGCATCGAGGACCTCGGGATCGATATCGATGTTGACGATCAGGCGATCGCCGAACCGCGTCTGTTCGATCTCCACGTACTTCTTGAGGAAATCGACTTCGTCCTTGAGCGGCACCTGCTGGGTGCCGACGCGATCGAGCGTCAGCCGCAGAAGGTCGCTGAGTTGTACGAGCATCTCGTCCGCCGCGTGGACGTCGCGGTGCATGAGCGCTGAAATGGTGTTCAGCGTGTTGAACAGGAAATGCGGATGCAACTGGCGCTGCAGCGCTTCGAGTTGTGCTTCGGCGAGTTGGGTCTGCAGCTGCGCAGCGGCGATCTCGCGCTCCTGCGACTGGCGGTGGTAGTCGAGCGCGTGCACGAATGCAACGAGCGCCCAGTACGTCATCATCTCCCAGTCGAAATTCAGGAAGAAACCTTCGCTGAAGTACATCCACCAGCTGAATGGCCGCTCCGTGAACTGCGTCGTGATCACCCCGCGTGCCGAGACCGACAGCGCCACGTGAGCGGCAGTGAACGCGGTGACAGCCAGGACGTGAACAAGTGCCGCCTTCTTCCACGTCTGCCGCTCGAAGCGGTAGCGACGCGCCATCCACAGCACACCGGGAACGAGCAGCGCCCACGACCACCAGTACGTCACGTTGAGCCCCACGAGGACGTACAAGGGCTGCTTGTGCTCTGCGGTCAGGGCGACGTAGTTGTACGCCTGCAGTCCGGTGAGGACCCCCACGATCGTGGAGATCGCGAAGATCGCCAACGGGCTCGTCGTGCGCGAAAGGCGTCCCATCACTGAACTATCAGCCCCCGTTACGAAAGTC